>Ga0265798_10006041_pt1 | contig 16026 bp, 10 predicted proteins | sample P3T30metagenome_FD_192430 | JGI IMG/M metagenome (GOLD analysis project Ga0265798, IMG submission 192430) | Plant litter microbial communities from East Loma Ridge, Irvine, California - P3 T30 | ecosystem: Environmental > Terrestrial > Plant litter > Unclassified | place: USA: California... | reverse complement strand
GGCGTCCTTGAAACATGGCTTTGGTGATGGCTATACTGTCAAACTGCCTTACAAGACAGACGTCGATATCAGCATCTCTGGGCAACTCCGAACGGAACAATCGCGGCACATGACGACGTACCATGTCACGACAGCCGCTCATGCTGCAGAGGTTGCGGCCGAGCTCGACAATCAGAACCTCGGTGGCTACCAGCTTTCTGGACCGACCATGGAGAAACTATTCATCAAAATCACCGGTGAATCAATCCAACCTTTGGAGGAGAAGACCGAACAAGATGACGCTGTGAAAGCGAAGACTGAAAACATCATTGTCGACACAACCGAATTGGACTATGAACTGTCCGAAGGGCAGCCCGTTTCCCTTCTCAAGCAGTGGTGGATTCTGTTGCTCAAGAGAGTCAAGGTCCTCAAGCGTCGATGGCTACCTTACTTTGTCACCGTTGCCGTCGGTCTTGTTGGTGCAGGTATTGCACCTCTCCTGATCAAGAAGTTCGGTGCTCCGCTAGGATGCCCAGTGCAAGCAGATCTTGTTGACGATAACGCATATCGAAACGATATTGGTGTTTTTTATACAGAGAGTAATGCATATCACTCTGGCACGGACGAGCTTCGAAAGTCTTACGTTGCTGGGCCATCTGGTAAACTCAACTCAACAAGGATTGGCTTGATGGTCGACGTGTACTCTACCAACCACACTCTTAGTTACTCTGACACCTATCGATCCGGGTATACCAATTCTTCGCAGCTTGAGAATCAGCTTTTGATAGTCGATACGTACGAAGAATTCGCGCGAGCAGTTCAGAACAACTGGAAAGAATTAGCTGTCCATCCCAGATCCATCTCCGACGGTAGTTTTCCCATCACAGAGATCAGAGGCGGGATCTGGATGGGCGATACCTCAACCAACCCCACTATCATGGGCGACATCAGCGGAGGCGCCGCCATGCAACAGATGCTGAACTTCTACAATGTCATGGCTGGTGGTGTTGGCGTCTCGAGTTCTTACAACGAGTTCGCCAGTACTGTCATTCCGAGTCTCATGGCTTACGATGCTACGATGTTCATCATTTATTATGGACTGATCATGGCCTGGTACGTTTTAACCAGTCGCGCAAGTAGCACAACAAAGCTGACATATATGATAGCTATCCAGTGTTTTTCGTCTTATACCCGACGGATGAGCGCCTGTCAAACGTCCGCTCGATGCAATACTCCAACGGGATCCGTCCGGTGCCACTTTGGCTTTCCCATCTGGCCTTCGATGGTACCTTCGTCGTCATAATCAGTGCTGTTGCTACAGGTCTTCTTTCCATGTCGACCCCCGTGTGGCATGGACTCGGCCTGGTCTTCGTCATCTTCCTTCTATATGGAATTGCGTGCGCGCTACTCAGCTATGTCTTCTCCATGCTTACAAAGAAGCCAGTCACGGCTTGGTTCTTGATGGCCTTGATGCAGGTCATTGTCTATTTTGCCTACTTCGCTGGCGTGATGGAGATCCAGGCCACCACACCATACGCAAAACTGGAATCCACGATGAACGCCCTATACTTTGGTCTCGCCATCATATCGCCAGTAGTCAGCTTGGAACGGACGCTGTTCATCGGTCTTCAGCAGCTTGGGTTGAAGTGCAACGGCCACAGCGACGGCTCCCTCTATCTGTACGGCGGGCCCGTCTTGTTCTTGGTTGTGCAAATCGCTCTCTTGTTTGCGCTTCTTATTTGGTGGGATAGTGGCTTCGTTCTGCCTTCATTGCGCCCCGAAAGTCCGATCAGCGATACAGAGGCGACAGACATGTACACGGCTGATCTACTTACCGAACGTAGACGGCTGGCATCACCTGACATTGACCTCCGGGTTGAGTCTGTGACTAGGTCTTTTGGCAAGAACCTTGTAGTCGACGATGTCACGTTTGGTGTCAAGACATCGGAGATCTTTGCTCTACTTGGACCCAACGGTGCTGGCAAATCAACCATCATCTCGATGATTCGTGGCGACATCAAACCCTCAACACCAGGATCTATAATCGACATCGCCGGCAACCCAATCCTGACTAGTCCCCTTGCAGCACGCTCCAGTCTTGGTGTGTGCCCGCAGTTTGACTCTGCCGATGTCCTCACTGTTCGCGAGACGCTGCGCTTCTTTGCCAAGATAAGAGGAGTCAGGGACGTGGAACATAACGTGTCGACCGTGATTGCAGCCTGCAATCTCAGTGACTGGACTGACCAGTTGGCGCAGAAGCTCTCCGGTGGCACCAAGCGCAAACTGTCTCTGGCTGTCGCACTGGTCGGGAACCCACGTGTCCTTGTCCTCGATGAACCTTCTTCGGCGCTCGACGCAAATGCAAAGCGCGTCATGTGGCGCTGCCTGCAAACCATTGCAAAGCGACGCGCCGTTGTACTCACGACGCACTCGATGGAGGAGGCCGACGCCCTGGCCGACCGCATTGGCATTGTCTCGTCGCGCATGCTCGCTCTTGGTGACCGCGAGGACCTGAAGCAGCGTGCAGGCAGCGAATATCACATTCATCTCGTATCGCGCTCAGCACCTTGCACCACATTGCAGGAACTGCAGAAGATGAAGGAATGGATTGCTCTTACCTTTCCCTTGGCGAACGTCAGTCGCGAGACGCAGGGCGGTCAAGTCAGATTTGAGGTTCCGGCTGAGGGTAATGAGTTTGCGGACTTGATCAGGACTTTGGAAGGCGCGAAGGACGAGCTGAATGTGGAGTTTTACAGCGTGGGTAAGGCAACTCTGGACGAGGTTTTTGAGAAGATTGTTAAGCGATACGGAGATGTAGCAGAGACGTAGTTTCATAGCTACTTTAATTAAGATAGACTGATAGCAACAAGTCGGCATTAATCCAGGATATAGGCGTCAACGCGCGCTCGGCGCAGTCGCGAACAGGGATTGTAGTGCGGGCATCCCCTACCTAGGATCATGGACTCAGGGGTGACTGCGCCGCGCAAATACTTGCTGATTTGTAAAGACACCCTTCATTCATCTATTGCACCGAAACTCTACACGTTTCTCTTTTCTGCGCGCCGACGCAATAGTCAAATAGTCACCGTCGCCAGCACCACGAGAACGCCATGCGACATGCCCAACTCGATCGCTACTCCCCTATACGTCGGTGTGCTTTTGCTTCTCGAAGCCCGCATCATTATTGCCTGTGAGCTGGCACATTATTCGAAGAAGCCGGACTGGTAACTCTACCGAATCCATGCGCGCAACGCCGCTGCCCGCGCTACAGCTCGGTTCGACCAACACACGTCGAAGAAATGTTGACGACGACAATATAATCATACAAAATGGCCATCCCTTCACATACGACCATAGGATCATGAAAATTAGGCTTCCCGTCCGCTCAGCCATATACAAGCATGATACCGGCGGATTAGTAGTTAGGTGGGTGACCACTAGCGAATCCCCGCTGTTGTATGTTTTTGCCAAAATGTCTATCTTTTTGCCCATCACGGTCTACGCGATCGAACACCGATAGGCTCGCTCGTACAGGATGTGATGCGAGTCGCTTTGGCCCTGCGAGTGCGGCGACGATGGTGATCGTGGAGACTCCCTCTCTTTTTGCGCGTTTGTAGCAGACCCCGAGCACATGCCTCACCAACCTTCACTTGGACATCAGAACAAACACCATGGTATCATAAATTACCATCTACTTCAACTCAACAACCTTCTTTCCCTTCTTCTTCGCCTCAAGCACCGCATCCCTCCACTCCTTGACCCCATCCAACGCACCCTCCGGATCCGCCTTCTTCTGCAGTAGATAGCCCTGAATCTCCGCGGGCGAAAACACACCCTCTGGGAGCGCTTCCGCAAACTGCTTCGCCATCTCCACAAGCTTTTCTGGTGGTAGCGTTGCGAAGTTGGGCTTTGATGGCAGAGCGCCGCTAGTGAGAGGCGAGGAGGTACCAGTCGATGGCCTAGCTTTCCTCTTCTTTGTCTTGGAAGATGGGGATTTCGCTTTCTCGTCATCGCTCTTCTTCTGTGTCTGGGTCGCGAGGTCCTCTTCGCGGCTGTACATGCGACGGAAGATCTCCTGTATTTGGGTGTTGGTGGCGAGTGTGAATTTGATTTGCAGGTCTACCCGGCCGGGGCGGATGAGTGCTGAATCGAGCTTTTCGGGGTAGTTTGTTGTCATTATCAAGACGCGGCCTTCGCTTGAAGCAGCGCCGTCGATAATGTTGAGAAGGCCGGCGAGAGAGATTTTACTCTTGCTGCCTTCTTCGTCGGTGGGAGAGGGGACTGGTGGTGGGGGAGGGGGAGGTGTGGGCTTCACGCTAGGTGCTTTTATGCTGGGCGATTTTATGCTGGGTGCTCGGACGGATGATGCTGCATCGTCTGTGACGAGCGTGGTGGTTTCGCTGTCCAGTTTGGTTATCTTCCGTGGACGTAACGTTTGAGTAAGTCTTCGGCGAAAGGACTTCTTCTTCTCGATATCGGTGATGGACTTTTGTTTCTCCTCGACTTTCTTCTCCTCTTTGCTATCGAGCTTCTCGTCTTTGCTTTCGGTCTTATCCTCCTTCTCTGCCACGGCGTCCTTCGCTTCAGTAGATGACTTGGCCTCCTCTTCCGCCTCCGAGATGCGATCTGATGCTGGTATCTCAGAGGACTTGTCTCGACGGATACCTGCGCTGTCAATATCTTCTAATAGAACGATGCACCGATTTGGCAGCTGGCTGAACAGCATAGCTAGATCCGACTCGGTCATGTCACGCTCACTCAAAGAAGCGCAGTAGACGCTAAGCCCAAAGATTCCAGCCACTGCAAAGCTCAAGGATGTCTTGCCTGTACCAGGAGGTCCGTGGAAAAGATATCCTCGTCTGTGGGGAATGCCTCGGGCGGCGTACCACCGAGCCGTGGCTGGGTGGAGGTATTCGTTAATGTCTGCAACGACCTTGTCCTTTTGCGTTTCATCCAAGGTCACGGTGCTGATAGGTCGTGAGGGTCGGCTGGACTGGGTGGACCAGTAACCACCGTGTTTAGTCTCCGCTCGCATGATTTCAGTCGTGCTGTTACTCTTGTGCGATGACCATTCCTTGACATGATCTATCAACTCCTTGACGGGCTTCGTGCTGCGACCCATGCAACGGATGATGACAAAGTACTCAATACGTTCCGCGTACTTGTTCTCTTGGGAATCCTTCCTGAACTGGAAGTAGTGACCATTGTGGGTGAAGCTGTCGTCGCCAAGATTAGGTTCGTAGTACACAGGACTAGTACCTTTATACTTGTCGTAATTAAAGATGCCAGACTCGTCCAAGACGTCTTCATCGTCTGACTCGGGCTCGTCATCAGAGTCTGCGCTATATCGAGTCTTGGGCTTTCTCGAGGTAGCTTTCAGGTCTCTGCTGACTTCCGTCATGCGCTGTTCCGATATCCAGGATATGAACTGGGGGTATAAATCATCATCGTCGTCTATGCGGATGGCAGAAGTGCCATAATCTCTGCATGAACTGTTAGCAGACCGCAGTTGACTGGTAGAACTGTAAACTTACTGCATCCATGTACGCCCCCTGTTGTACAAGAACATCGCTCCTTGGAAGATACCAAATAATAAAAGGTATAAAGACATCGTGCTGCCGACATCGAAACCAATTTTGTTGAGGACCAGCTGGACAATAGCACCGAAGCCGGGAATGTTGATGGCTGCATCTGCGAGGCCAGGAGGTAGCGATTCCTTCAGGTTCTCCATGATTATACCAGGCCGGTGGCTCAATCCGCACGTCGAAGAAGTTTTATAAGTGGACGTGTCTTGAATGAAACCCGATGCGTTTGCTCGCGTAACAAAGCGCTCCGATTAGATGTGTTCACAGCGAATGTCGTTGATTGTTGTAAAGTCGTAGTAGTCCAAGAAGAGACCTGTGATATACTTATTTTTCGCAAGCGCAATTCACCAGGCATCCAGATGATGTATATCGATTTACCTAATAGCTTTCATCGTCATAACTTGGAGTTGAGAAAAAGGGCGGTGGATGGCAGCCTGAGCTAAGGAGTGGCTGTGCACACTATGCAGCCGATCCAATGCAATCAGCTTCGACATCAGCCTCTCAAGGCTCTGTTAGGAGAAAGCTTCCTCGCTGGGGCATGGTCACCTGCATGATGCATCCAGTGAGTGGAGACCGCATGTGTTTAAAGTGCAGCGGCATCGCTAGGTCGAATGAGAGCGTTCGCGCGCAGACAGCGTGGCTCCAGGCAAGGCTGAGTGGCGTTCATTCTGAATTCTGGGATGAATATCCTTTGCGCACGAAGGTCGACTGAAGTGGCTGAGATGCATGCTGCTGTGGGTACAAACGCATCATTACCGACTTTGGTGAGGAGAACCGGCGACGCCGGGCGTGAAGTGTGGGCTAGCCGGTGAGTCAAACGCCCCCCATGGTACTGCTGTAGGAAGGCGCTGACTCGAAAGCTTAGCGAGGTAGCAGCAAGGCAGCCGCAGGGTTGAGATGTGGTGGGGTTGGTTCATCTGCAGATGGCGAAGTGAGGGCTGTGGCGCACCGGTGGGCTGCAATCTTCCGCATGTTCGGGCTAGCGTATTTCTGTACGTGGTCTTGGCACTATACGAGGCGGGCTGTAAGCCCGCTTCAGAGTTCACACCTTGTTCGCGACCTAGAAGAATGTTGAACTGTTATTCGTGTGCGATAGATCCCAGAAACGAAATGATGTAGAAGTGGTGATGAGATTTCATTGGTAGACATGCCGTCTGGATATCAAACGCCCCTACGCCCTTTCTTTTGCTGTACACCTATGCTAGCCTGTCTAGTTACCCAACCAGTCTAGAAACTCTGGCGTGAAGTAGCTGACCACTATTGAAGCTCCCGCTCGGAGTATGCCCTGCGTAGCCTCTTCCGCCATCTGCCTCAAGTCGAACACACCTGCAGCTGCGGCCGCGTGGATCATAGCGTATTCTCCAGACACCTGGTACGCTGCAATGGGCATGTCCTTGCCAATTTCCTTCGCGTCGCTAATGATGTCGAGGTACTGGCTCGCAGGCTTGACCATGATGATGTCCGCACCCTCACCAATATCTCTGACAATGGCTCGTCGTGCCAGACCGCGGCCGCCGGGAGGTAATTGGTAGCATCTTCGGTCGCCAAACGAGGGCACTGAGCCTGCAGCGTCGCGGAAGGGACCGTATAAACATCCTGAGAACTTGGCGGCATACGACATCAGCACGACCTGGTGCGAGATGCCGGCTTCGATGAGCCTCAGCTTGATGGCGCGTATGCGACCGTCGTTCATGTCCGAAGGCGCAACACAATGCGCGCCGGCATTGGCATATGAGAGCGCCACATCCGCGATTCGCTCTACTGACAATGCGTTGTTCAAGCTGCCATCCTCCTTGAGGATACCGCAATGGCCGTGTGAGGTGTATTCGCAGAGGCAGACGTCGGCAACGATGAAGAGGTCGGGGAATGCTCGTCGCAGCAGGCGGATGGCCTTGATGACGGGGCCCTTGGGGTCGTCTGCGTTGGTGCCCAAGGCGTCCTTTGCTGAGGGTGCGAGTGGGACTCCGAACAGTATGACCGACTTGAGACCCTTTGCAACGAGCGGGGTGAGGTATGGCACGACCTTGTTCAGGCCTCGGCGGTGGATGTTCGGTAGGGAGGGGATAAGTATCTCTTCATCGGGCTGGTCGGAAATGAAGAGGGGGTAGATGAGCATCGACTGCACTGAATGTTAGCTTCCGTCATAGGCTCATGGCGTCATTCCTCGCACCTTTGTGAGCTGTCGCTCGGCCTGCCATGCTCGCGACAGAGGGTGGCTGTATCCTCCATGCAATTGGCTCTTGATATCTCCGGAAATGCTCACGCTCGTCGCGGCAGTGCTGGCGTAGGATCGGGTGGAACGCGCTTCCGATATTTGGGAGCGCAGGTCGGGTCGCTCTGGCCGCTCCGAATTGTTCCGGTATGCGATGTCTGAGACGAGCGAGGAGAACGACATGGCGGAGAGAAAGCAATAATGTCTTGTAGGTTGGTGAAGGAATCGAAAAGTTCAAGTCCCGCCTGTGCAAAGAAAGTGGAATGCCGCTGACGTTGGCGTCGGGGAAAGGTGGCGTTCGTAGTAAATGCGGACAGCCGAGGCGTCAAGTTTCACTCCGACTGTAGCGATCGCACTTTGAGTTTCAGAAAATCGGAGAACGGAGAGACGCAGAGACAAGATAGTAGTATCGGAGTGAAGAGAGGAATGGAAGCGCAGTTCCTTGATCAATCATATTTACACAAGGTGCGGCGACCACTATACGCATACGCATATAAGCTGCAAATTGTCCCCGGTGCCCAATCATATGCGCAGGATTACTGAGAATCAAACGTGGCCTAGCGTCGGATGGTGTTAGTCAGCCCCAAGGTCGAGAAGTCGGGACAGTCTCGGGAATCTTGGAAGCGTATCGTGCCCCATCACATGATGCATCGCCAAAGTACACACCTGTGCAGTCGCGCTCCAAGCGCACACGATCGATCCTCAGCTTATTCCACGACAAGATGATGTCGTTGTTTCGAGTCGCGAGAACCCAGCGGGGCGCACGCCTTTTATGACGATGTGGCTGGCTCACAATTTCCCGTCTCTGGCCGTCTGTCTACCCACCATCTCGACTTCCACCTTTTCATCGGCCCTTCTACAATGAAGTCTTACTTTTGTCTCTTACAATCGCCATAGTTCAGTAATCGGGATATCTGTCGCCGCCGCTGATCAACATCAATCTCAACATGACCGGACGTGGCTACTTTGCAAAGTTACTCCTCAACTCAACAATGTGAACGCGCAGTATGCGATGCGAGCCAGCACCAACATTAACATGGTACCGCAGTATCCTAATCAGATGCAGACGCCAGGCAGATAACGCCACGTACGAAGTCTCTGTCGTATCCCCACCAAAACCAATACGGACAGGACCCTCAAAGCAAAAAGCAACACCACAAAACGAAAACATCAGCTTCGGAATGCGATGTTGTTGAGACAAAGGGCAAAGCGGGGTCGCCTTCTCAACCTATGAGCACTTTCGATAACCCGCTATATTCGCTTACCACTCGCATGGACATAACGTGTATACCGACAATGTACTTTCTTTTTCGACATTCCAAGACCGCGCTGCCCCTAGCTTGAACCCTAGCCTCGAAAACAAACATCACAAAGCAAAACCTCTATACCTAGCGACCATAGCCAGCACTCGGTTAGGCTAAGAAGAGAAATTCCGTCCAATAGTGCTACACCATCATTTTCATTATTCCTACTAGTCTAGGAAGCACTGGGCGCTACCCCGAGTGCCGCGTCGCTCCCTTGACGGTTTTCACTGCAAGCCGACAGAAACGGCAGTCCACAATCACTGTATCGACATGGATGATTGCGCGCCGTCAGCGCGGGGCAGCTAACGTTAGACCCCGTAGGCCGTTCATCATCTTGGTGTTGCGCATATCACGACAAACAAAGTATAAGCCGTGCGTCTTGTGAAAGATAAACACCAGGTATATATGTAGAGTACATGCAAGGCACACGAATCCTTTCTCACCCCTGCACCCATCGCAACTCCACTCAACTCGGTGACTCGATTGACTGTTCCAATCATGTCTGACTTACGCGCCCCCACCGTTGCTGTCAACTTGACACTGATTGTGTTGACTTCACTCGCTATTAGCTGTCGTATCGGGAGGAAGATCAAGATACTGAGCAGCTTTGGCTGGCATGATGGTGAGCTCAGTCAATCTATTCCCACACGAGTCATCATACTAACTGACATGAAGCTCTTGCTGTCTTTGCCGGGTCTTGCGCCATCGTCCTATCATGCATCCAGATGTACGCCACTCGTCTCGGAGCAGGCCTACACGAGGCAGATATCGACCCAGCCAACATGGAGATGCTCCTCAAGGTACATTAACCCAAACCCACGATCACCATCTTTCACCCACTAACTCAACACTTCAGATGGTCATGGCCGCTCTAATCTTCTACTTCTCCGTCAACTGGGCTGTCAAACACTCGCTACTCATCTTCTACGCCGAGCTCACCTTTGAGCCATGGGCCCGCCGTTGCATCTTCATCATGCACATCGTCGCCTTCTCCTTCGGTCTCACCTGCGTCGTAACCAGCATCTTCCAATGCATTCCCGTGGCGAAATGGTGGGACCCAACCATCGAGGGCTACTGCATCAACCTGAGCGATTTCTCCTACTTCAACTCAGTCTTCATGGTGGCCTGTGATGCCGTCCTCTATATCCTCCCCGTCATCTTCACCTGGAACGTTAAGCTCAGGCGCCATCACCGCATCGCCGTCAACTTCCTCTTCGCCTTGGGCGGACTCGTCCTCGCTGCAAGCGCAACTCGCGTCTACTTCGTCCACCGACTCGCCACCATGGGGGACTTCCCCTTCCAATACGCCGCGTCTATGATTTGCGCCGTTGTGGAGAACCACCTCGCCGTCATCGTTGCCTGCGCACCTAGCATCAAAGCTGTCCTCATCCGCTACTACCCCAGCCTGCAGAGCAAGTTCGAACGCATCATCAGCGACGAGGGCTCGGGCTCAAAGGGCAAAGCATACCGGACTGGGAGCAGCGATCGTGCTACATATGACCCTGAGGCCGGAACCAATGGCAGCGAGGATGTCAAGCTGCAGATCGTCAAGACACAAGATGTCAAGATTGAGAGGCCAGATGCGAATCGCATGATCACTGGTAGCAGTGGCAAGAGTGAAGGCAGTCTGCTAGGACGCTGGTGGCGTGCGCCTAATAACTGGAACGTCAGCGTCGAGAGTCAGGGAAAGTAAGATGGAGGATTTTGTAGATTCGTAGTCGTCTCGAGGTTGATTCCTCCTTCCTTCTGTTCATTATCATACCCATGTAGTCCTTAACCACCAAGTTCATATCCATATCCACCACTTCTCACACGTCCGTCGTCCTCCACGCCCCCTCCTCATCTTCCAACCCCACCCCCAAGCCACCCCGAATACCTCCCGCTCTCACTCCACATCCTCCCACTCCCCCTCATCACCCTCAACTCGAGGCACCCCACCCGGCCCCAACAACGGCCTATTCCCTCCCGTCCCAATATGCACGAAGCCAAAAGGCTCACCAATACACATCTCCCTCTCCTCCTCATACACAACTTCCTGCTCACCGAAACCAAGCGCATTCCGGATTCTAGCCCACAATCTCTTCCAAAAACCGTCTGACTCGATGATCTCGGCTTCGGTGACAGGCTGAGGCAGCGCGGTGATGCTGGTGTCTTGTGCGTCTTTTAGGTTGGCGAGCGTTGGGTTCGCGTGGTGGTGGGATGTGTTTGGTCGTGAAGAGGAATTCGCGTCAGCGAAGAGGATGGAGGTCATGGGGAGGAGGTGTTTTGAGTCGTTTTGGGCCATTTTGTGATGAGGCGGGATAGTATGTGGAGAGTGTGTAGTGTGATGTGCTTTGTGCGCTGGTGTTTGTCAGTGGCCGTGTTGGAAAGATATGCAATGTGCGTGTAGAGGTACGGTGAGGTTGCAGCTGGCTACGAGTCTGAGAGAAAGGAGACGTCTCTTTGTTGTGGCCGCGGCGCATGTCTCAGTTCGTTTGTTTGGAGGTTGCGTCATTGCGCAAACGGTGGGTTGGATGCGACGGTGAACGCGAGTTGCGTACGCGGGGTACGGGCGCGCTGAGAGTGGTCTGATCCCTGGACTGAATAAAGCGTTCACATGGTTATGAGCAGAGTTATTCTTCATGAACTTTATTATGCGCTGAGGTAAAATGCGAGCTCCTATCGAAACGGTGAACTACGACAATGCGACTGGTCCGTCGCCTGAGCCCGGATCGCGACGGCTTTTGACCTATTGAGCATCGTGGCGAGGCCGTACAGACTTCATGCGGTATGTCACTCGATACTAGAACCTCTACGCTGGTCCGATGCCTTATGAGTAACCAATTATCGTGCGCTGCTTGAGAACATAGCCTCAGGCCTTGGAGCAAGATTTACTGCAAACGCCCTCACCGTCTCCGCGGCTTGGACATCGCAGCCCATCGCAGGCAGAACTGGACCTTATTCCTTGCTCTTGAACAACTGTATAATGCTATCACAACATCTGGAAAGTAGCGGCAAACGAGCTAGGGTGTGTTTCGTATATCGAGGAAGGCGCGGTGGTACTTCGGTTGTCGTCGCGTCCACTCAAGGCCCGTTCGTTATTGTTGCCCGTACGCGATCAGAGTTGTGTAAAATCCTAGACTAATGCCTACAAAAAGAGGGAATAGTGGTATACATGGGAGCATTCGAAGTGGAAGAATGCGCGTTCAAGAAGGTCAAGCCAAGAGCGACGTTGGCAGTCGCCGCGCGGCGCGACTACCTACCTAGGTAACTAATCAATCGGGCTTATGTACTTCAAACCCAAGCAACCCGAGATCAATCCCCGGTCGCATCCGTCCGTTTGACAAAACATCAAGATCAGATCTACTGCAACATTGCTTCCCCAGATTCCGTTGCCGATGGTTAAACAATCTGGGGTAAAGTTGTCAACGGAACGATTTGTGCCACCAATCACACGATACAACACCAACGATGCTTCCTTCACACTTCCCCGCAAAGTCACGATGGCAATGGCAAACAGCGCGCATGCTCGATATTCGGCCCGTAGAGGTAAGCGCGACGGAATAATTACAGACAGTAGTAATCGCGTAAAGGGGTGCATCTCGTCAATCTAGTATAAGTACCCGGCCGTTCCGATGGACGGGTACCGAATACCAGGTCACTCGTTCTCTGCCGATCAACATGGCATTTCGTATAGTACAATTCCTTGCGTTTGCAAGTACTCTTTCAGTTGTATATGCCGACAAATACACAAGAACAAAGCCCGACCGAGGCGCGTTAGTCGTCGATGCATCCGGCGCAACCAACGGCAGCTACCCCAGCATCAGTGCCGCAGTAGACGCACTGCACAACAAGACCGGTGCCCAGAAGATCTTCGTCGTCGCCGGAATATACAACGAACAAGTCTACATTCCTCCTCATGCTGGCCCCATCACCATACAAGGTTCCACGAAGGACGCTCGCGGCTACAAGGACAACGAAGTCACCTTGACATACAACCTCTCGCGACAGACACCCGGCCTCGCCAACAACGATGCAACAGCTACGCTTCGCTTGAACACAACCAACATCCGCATATACAATCTGAATGTCGCGAACACCTTCGGCGCAGCCGAGAAGAACGGCCAAGCCCTCGCCCTCAGCGCGCAAAAGACGAACCAAGGATTCTACGGCTGCAAGTTCACCGGCTACCAAGACACTATCTACGCCAACATCGGGCGCCAGATCTACGCAAAGTCATTCGTGAATGGAGCCGTAGACTTCATCTTCGGTCTACGCGCCATCGCGTGGTTCGACAAGATCGACATTGAATCTATCGGTCCTGGCTGGGTTACTGCCAATGGTCGCGAAGCGGAGAACAACACGAGCATCTACGTCTTTAACCAGGTCAACGTCTCCGGAACCAACGGCACTAACTCGACCTTCCTTGGCAGGCCGTGGAGACCCTACTCTAGGGTTGTCTTCCAGGATAGCTATCTGAGTGATGTGGTGAAGCCGGAGGGATGGGCAAGATGGGATGATGTGCAGAGTGTGGAGAACGTTGTTTACCAGGAGTACATGAACTACGGGCCTGGCGCAAACCCGGAGGCGAGAGTGGACTTTTCATCGCAACGAGATGCGCGGATCAAGGCGTCGGATGTGTTTGGGATGAACTTTGAGAAGGAGAATTGGGTTGATGCGGATTACTTGTAGAGATCTGATAGAGTTTGAGGGAGGTAGTGTTGTACGATAGACTTGAAAGAGGTAGTAATTGTACCATTCGGTGCCCAGATGTGCTTCAACCCCGCGCCCTATGACATCGCGTGCTGCCGAGATGACCACAATCTACGTCGAAGACACTCATGACAGGCAACCCTGGTTCAGCTGGTAGTCCGAAAAGTCGTTGGAAGTTGTACAGTGGGTTGGGTGGTTGCGAATGAAGGCGGTTGGCAGAGTCGGAAAGTCCGATGGCCGAGAGTGGGGCATCACGTGATCATCCGCGTTGGCGGGCACCACCTCGGTTATCTCACTAGTCAGACACTCTTACGCACAGACTACCTCACACTCACGTGAGTAGTGAATCTCTCTAGAGCGTCTGAGGGAAAATGGTAGCGGTGAAATCGCCTAAAACTAGTAAAACACGCTCTTTTGTACGCTGTACTTTACCTCTTAATAGCTTCTTTTTTATATTTTAAAAATGTAATTTATATAGTAATTTACTAGTTAAATGCATTGCATTAACAAAATTGCGAATATATTAAGGCGTTGTAGTGTGGTGAAGTGAGTGGTGAGTGGTGAAAGTGATTTTGAAATGCCTATTTACTAAAATCTCTGCTATTTTTCCTCAGACGCTCCGCAGAAGATGGGATGAGTGGCCCGTGCACTGCGGCGCGTCTGATTGGTGAGATAACACCTCGGCATCCATGTATCTCCATCATAGCGCGGGGTAAATCATCACAATGCGATTCCGAACTCTTTGTAGCTCTACTCGCTGCAATGTAGAGTATCGTGATGCGTAGATATGTTCCCGCGTCGATGATTTCGTCGCTAATTCTTTGGCATACGTCATGATTTTGCTTGCGCAAGCTCTACGGCACACGCAAACATCGACAAAAAGTAGCAATGAGCACTGGCGTTCGGTGTCATGCTTTTCCGCAGGTGTCATAGATAAGTAAGAGTGGACTTGTACGGAAAGCAGATGCCGAACCCCTAGAGATCGGCCTTGCGGCTTGATGATGACGTTTTGGCAACATCACAGGCACGTCAAGGAGGAAGTGTGATAAACATGCGTAGACATATTGCTGTGAGGTTCTGCAAACAATAACTTATACCTGTAGATTTCCGTAATCTACCTAACAACACTAGGAACAAAATGGCATCAAGATTCCTCCAAAGCTTCTCGCGCTCAGCGCCCATTGCGACTCGCTCGCTCCAACAACGAAGCCAAGGTAATTCTCCTCTCCTTAAAAGAAACAACAACAATTAACACACCTCCTTCCAGTGCTCGCACCAGTCATCACCCGCACATACGCCAGCAGCGCCGCACCCGGCCAATCATCCAACGTCTCCAACCCGCAAGCAAGCAGCGCCGAGAGCCAGTCCATCAACAAGAGTGCCTCAGTTGGCCAGACCGACAAGAACGATGGCGACCACGCATCGATACAGAACCCAGTCAGCCATCCAGAGCAAGACCGAGCAGGCGCGACGGAGGAGACAACGGAGAGTCAGGATAACATGAAGCATGACCCGAAGGAGTCGGATGCGAAGAAGAGGGAGAAGACGCTGAACTATGGGCAGAATAAGCCGCTGGATGCGGCTGATACGTAGAGTTTGGCAAAGGAAATGCATGATCATGCGGCGAACCTATGTAGGGCTGGATGTTGCTCCCAACCTTTTTCGATGAGCGACTATTGGGACTTCGGTACAGCGTAATGCTGTTCATCGAATGAATGTCGGACTGACATAGCAATGGCCGGCTTAGCTACATCAGCACATAGTTATGGAGCGCTCTCCATCAATGAACAACGATTGCCATTCCGTCCCAATGTCGCGGGGGAATGGTGCCCGGAATTGCCCCAGTCTCTCGTATACTCTGTCTTCGTACATGTTTATCTCTCTCAGAAACAAGCCTTCCACTATATTGTCTGCCTGGACAAGTGCCGCGAGTAGAAACATGCTTCCGTTTTCGGGCTTCTCATTCGGCTCATCCATGGTGACATAGAGACTTTCAAAACCCTCCTCTTTCAAACTTTCTGTGCCTTCATAGCCGATCGGCCCACCCAGCGTCCATTTGATAGGTCTGGACCAGGCTCGAATGGTCAGCAGTATTATATTCTCCATAAATGGTGTTCGCTCGTTTTTATCCAGTGGAGAAAGCCTGTACTCTTCTGCGATTGCTATAACCGTCGAAGACACTCCAACAAATGGTCGCGTTCTCAGTCGGCCATTCATCGATGCCCAGCTCCATGTTGGCGTGACCACCCAGCTG
>Ga0265798_10006040_pt1 | contig 16027 bp, 16 predicted proteins | sample P3T30metagenome_FD_192430 | JGI IMG/M metagenome (GOLD analysis project Ga0265798, IMG submission 192430) | Plant litter microbial communities from East Loma Ridge, Irvine, California - P3 T30 | ecosystem: Environmental > Terrestrial > Plant litter > Unclassified | place: USA: California... | reverse complement strand
GATAGTCTCCGTTCTTCACCGGCGTTGCAACAGGCGTAGTCGTAGTAGCGACAGCAATAGTACTCTGGTCTCTCCCCGCAATCTGAGACTGACTCTGCCCCTGCGTCTGGCCCTCACCACCACCACCACTACTACTACTACCAGTCGGCGCTACAGTAGTAGTAGTAGTAGTGGGTGTAGGCGGCACTCCCCTCTTCTGCGCCTGTGTCTGTGCCTGCAAAGTCGACATCTCCCAAAACCTCCGCGGCACATTCTTAGCCGGCGGCATACCCAAGAAACCCTTGCCGCCCATGCTCTCGAGCGGCTTCGCCCTCCCGCCAACATAGCACCCCAAGTCACCACTCCAGACGAAGCCGCCGCCGACAACGCCGCGTAGAACGCCAAACGCGCGTGCATCACGGTACGCGATGCCCGTTTCAGGATCGCGGTACCGTGCGATAGAGTTTGTAATCGGACACAGTTTCTGACCGGGTTTGAGCACGATTTCCGTGTCTGGTTTGTGTGCCGCGTTCTTGCGAGGCGGTTTCGGCGGCGCGATGATGGTTTGGTGAATGTGTGATGTGGCTTCTGCGGGAGTCCAGTGGAAGAGGGCGACGTAGAGCTGGACGAGGGCGGCCTTGTCCTTGTCTTTGAGGAGCGAGGCTGATGTGCGCGCCCGCGACGACGTGGTCGGTGGGGCCTCGAGGTTGGAGAAGTTGGAGAGGATAAGTAGGTTGCGGAGGGCGCGGCGGATGGTTTTGCGGCGCGGCGGCGCAGGTGGCAAGGCAGGTTTTTGAAACTGGGCGAGGAGGTCTTGGGGGCCAATGACTGAGTTGCCGGTGCTTGGGGATATGGGTTGGTCGGTGTGGGGAGGATATGGTTGTGGTTGCAAAGCAAAGGGCGGTTGTGAGGTGGGGTACTGTTGTTGGAATGGGGAGGCCTGTGTAAATGGATTGGGAGGAAGTTCACCCGGTGTGGGAGCGTACTGGTCGATGCCGAGGAGGAAGGTGTCTTGGCTCGGTGGTGGTGGTGCAAACATGATATTGTTTGGTTGTGTCATGCCGTGAGAGCCCATGAAGACGTCCCCGCCCTGGGATGCAGCCATGGTCCATGGCTGCTGTAACGTGTCCTGGTGTGGTAGGGTTACTGGTATCGTGGGCATGTGTGTCGAGCTCATTGGAGGCTGAAAGGGTGCCGGAGAAGCGAATGCGGCCGGCTGACTATCGTCGGCGTGGTGTTTGGAGGGCTGTACGGGGTGGGGTGTGGAGACGTCTATTTGGTCTGCAGTTGAGTCTGTCTGGGTACTGGGTGCATCGACCTCCTTGTTGAGCTTTTCCTCGAGCTGCTCCAGGGATGGCGCATCTTTGCCCGTGTACTTGAGCTTGTCATCGACCCATATTCCCGGCCCGCTGTAGTAGCGATAGAAGGGCCCGTCGATCTGGCGGTTCTTCAGAGCGTCAATCTTGGCCTGTCTTTCTGCCGCTCTCGCCTCTTCGGCCTCCTCCCATCTGTGCAGCGTCTTCTTGTTGATTCTCTCGTTGCGGGCAGCTTCAGCAAGTCTTTCGGCCTGGGTCAATGGCTTCTCCTTGGCCTTGATCCTGCGCGCCTCGGCCGCCTTCATCATAGCCAGGGTATCGTCGCGCCTGCGGTCCTTCTCCTTGAGCTTTGCCAGCGTGGCGTCCTTGTTCGCCACCGTCTGCTTTCGCTTTGACATGCGCACCGGGCCATCTTCCTCGGTGGGCAGCCATGAAGCTCGCTCCGATTTCTTCTTGGGCCGTGGAGGGGCAAACGTGGGCGATTGTGTGCGGGGAACATGGAGCTTGACCTTCTTGCGCGCGGCAGCAGCAGCAGCTCGTGCGGTAAAGGGGTTGGTTGCGGCCTTGCGCTTCTTGTTCCGCTCGTGGCGCTCGGCCTTGCGCAGCTCCTTCTCGCCCGCATCATCCTCGTCTGCGCCATCGTCGTCCTCTTCCGACGAGGACGAGTCCATGTTGTAGTCCTCCTGCTCATTGACGTCGTCTCCGCGAAACTCCTCCTCGTTTGGCGCCTCCTCCCACTCCTCGCCCCACTCCTCTTCCTCGGCCGATTTGGCGAGCAGCGTGGCCATGCGGTTGCCGGCGTTTGATCGCCGCTCCCTCGTCGTGACCATGAGGTCGACGGGGGCTCCGTCGTCGCTCTCATCACGAGACGCCTCTGGCTCTGATTCCTCGTCGCGATCCGACGGCGGGGCGTCGTCCACGACGGCTTCGGGTGGGGGCTCGGACATGGTGGGTGGTGCCAGAGTCGACGGCAGGCGCTCGGGTGCGTGGGGAAGGTGCAGACGAGGCGGCTAGGACCTGAGGCAGCGCGAGCGGGCTTGGGGCGGGGAACGTCGTCCACTCTTCCAGAAGGATTCCATGAGACGCAGATTATGCGCTCGCACGACGGTGCAGTGGAGCGCCAGGCTGCGGGTAGCGCAAGGGGCAGCGGGCTTGTGGTGAGAGAGAGGGTGGTGTGTGTGTGTGTGTGTGTGTGTGTGTATGGGCTCCTTATGCAGAGCCGGGCCCTTTTGGTTTCAGCGGCCGTTGTCGGGGTTTGCAATTGTGTTTGTCGGACGCAAACGGACGTCGAGTGTCGGGCACGCGCATGCGAATGACGCGCCGGGCGATTGAGATTGAGAAAGGCCGCCAAGTCAGCGGAGAATGCTTGGCCTAGCTCTCCGGGCCTGAAACATAGCGTGCGTATGATTGAATGGCGGCGGTCGCAAGCCTATGCCCGTTGCGGCCATCATGTCACGTATGCAAGATGCAGGACATTGGCACGCCCGCATCGCCGGCCTCGTGTATACTGCATTGCAACAAAGCCCATGGTCAAGTTGCACAGGCTGGCGTCTACCCACCACGCCTGCAGATTGCATTGCCGGCCTGGAGTCGTCATGTTTGAATTTGAAGGCCGGCTTGGTCGCGTATGCAGGACCCCAACCGCACAATCATCCGCCTGGAGCTCCCGTCGGCCCAATCACAGCCCGCAGCCCGACAGAGGCACACAATGTCCACGTCAGGCCCTGGGGGGTGCCGACTCTGTCGACGCGCCTCTGCGTTTCAGACATTGGGGGTATGCGGCATCGAGGACTGAAGGGCACGACGCAGCTGAATGGCCGCCCCCCCTGAATCAATGGCATCGGCGCTGTACAAAAAGCAAAGCATCGCGGCTGGGCGAGGGCAGAGAGTGTGCTCTCGTTTCCCCCTCGCTGTGTCATCGATAGCAGCCTGTCAATCTCACCTCTGTTGTTGAACAGCTCGTCCCTCTGCAGCCGCCGACCGACAACCAACAACAACATCGCCGCCGCCGCCCCCCAGCTCTCGCCTCCGTCCGTAATCTGTAACGTGCTTGTTCTGGCAGCTCTCCCCAATCGAGCCTAGGCTGGCGTGTCCTGGCGTGTCCCCATTTCTAGCGGAAGCGAGCCTGAGCATCCACCGCGCATCTTCCCACTGCTCGCTGCTCCATCTCTCATCGCTTCCTCGCTCCCCCTCCCGCCACCCGCTGCGACCTTTAGCTGTACCCGGCCTCTCTATGAGCTCGAATGCTTAATCGGCCATCTGTCTAATCATATTCCTTCTGTTCTCCAGGCACTCCGGTGATCTGTCTATTCCGCCCGCCTGCTGCTGTACAGCCAAGTCAGTCCACTCCAACTCCAGCCCAGTACCGTAATCACCGCGCTCGTGTCCCAATTGCGGCCAGCCGCATCCCGCAGTCACTCCTTCTCGCCACCCCCTCCCCATTGTTTTCCCGACAGCACACGGCACAGCACCGGTACTGTGCAGCTCTTGAAGCGACCCGCCCCCGTGCTAGCTAGCCTGCAACCACACGCACCATCCGGACTGGATCCAACGCCTGCTCGCCCTCCATCGACAGCGTCCATCGTACACACACACACACACACACACTTGACAGCAAAGCGCTGAGCTGAGTCCGGTCTTGCTGGCAATAATCATCTCTGCCTCACATTCCTTTGGCCGGCACCAAACCTGCGATTCTACCAATTACCCTGGCTTTGGTAACCGAGTCACTACGACTATTCTTCCTCAATTAGACTATCGCCGTCAAGACAGGGTCTGTAATCCATAATGGCTCCGACCAACCGCCCCGAGCACCACATCAACCTCAACTACATCCCCCAGCTGCCCCAGCCCCCGCACTCGGCCTCCTCGACCGGCAACACCTCGCCCGTCGAGCCTCCCAACAGCGGTTCCCTCCGCTATGCCCCCAGCGCCTCGAACCCCCTTGGTGCGGCTGCTGCCGGCGCCAGGCTGGGAGCTGGTTCCCCGTCGCATGAATATGGCAGCAGACTCTTTTCCAAACGGTCCGTCGCACCCTGAAACGAGCAACGACTCGAGCTAACGTCTTGACAGTGCACGTGAAATCCAGGCACAGGAGGGTCTCACTCCTCAAATGTGGGGTCCGCCCACCAGCGGCAACTCGACCCCGTTGCGTGAGACCATCCCCGAGTCTCCCAACAGCGAGAACCTAAACTTCCCCGACTTCAACAACACCATGCCAGAGGTCGCCCAAGCTGCGCCTTCGGGCCGCCGTGCCCGCGCCGGCACGCTGCCATCGCGCTTCTCGCCCTCCGCCGCGCCTCCCGGCCTCATGTCTGGTGCATCGCTCCTTCCCAAGAGCTCGCGACCGACACCCTCCACTAGCCCCTTCAAGCCGGGCCCTGGAACACCAACCGACACTTCCAGCTTCAACGCTCTCGGGTCTACAAACGCTGCTGCCAAGTCTGCACTGCTATCGCGCCTGCGTGCTGGCTCCATGCCTCAGCGACCGGGTTACCTCCCACCATCCAACTCCGCCTTTGGCAACCCAATCTTCTCCAATGGATGGTCAAGCAGCCGTGACCGCAGCAGCACCCTCCAGAGCATTGCTTCGATGCCATCCAATGGAGCTGGCTCGCCCAGGTCTTCCTTCTCCCGGGACTCCCTTGCCGACACCGATGTCAAGACGCTCGACTACCTTGGCCTAGTCGACACTCCCCAGCCTGCACGAGCTACCCTGGCTCCCTCCGACATTGAGCTTCTGCTCGAGAGCCAGAGGAACGCCAACAACCAGAACTCGAGCAGCGGCAATCGCTTCCGTTCGTACTCTGTCAACGCCAAGGAAAAGTACGCAGAGGACGAGGAAGATCAGTATGGTGGATACAGCGGCGCTATAACCCCTGCCGAAGCCAACGCTCTTCTTATCCACGAAGCTGTCCGCCAACACAACCTTGAAGTTCAGGCCTTTGCCAACCTTGCATCCAACGCACGCCCTCGGGCTCGTACCGCTGGCGTGCTAGACGCCCCCTCGCGAGGCATGATGCGCAACTACTTGCCTGCCATGGGTCGGTTTGACAATGGCATGGGAGCTGGCGATCTGACTGAGGATGCCGAGTACAACTTGACTGAAGCTGTCAAGAAGCTCCATCTGCCTGGCAACAACTTGGGCGATGATGGAACTCTGGAAGGACCCACTCGATCCCTGTGGCTTGGCAATATTCCCTCTTCGACCACAGTTTCGTCGCTCCAAGTCATCTTCGCCCAGTACGGTGCCATCGAGTCCACGCGCGTGCTCACGCACAAGAACTGCGGTTTCGTCAACTACGAAAACCTCGAGAGCGCTGTCCAGGCAAAGTCGACTTTGAATGGAAAGGAAATCTTCCCAGGCGCTGGTCCCGTACGCATTGGTTACGCCAAAATCCCAAGTGCAGCAGCCACACCAGGCCATAACGGTGTCTTCCCTTCGCCGAGCCCCGACCCGCTTTCCAAGACCCAGGCTGAAGGCTCGGCTGGTGCTGCTACCGCCACCAAGACGAGCAGCGCTCCTGCCAGTGTGCCTCTGACCACTCCCGAACTCAGCGACATTCGCGACGACATCATCCAGATTGTAAAAGAACTGGGTGCTACCGACGACGAGCAGTCACGCATCACCACCAAGGTTGAGAAAGCAGTCCAGTTCAACAACTATGTTGACGAGATCCCCTCGGTTGAGGAACCAAGCCACACCCGTATCCACGATGCTCCCAGGCTACGAGAGATCCGCAAGCGCATCGACAACGGGTCTTGCTCCAAGGAAGATATTGAGAGCATTGCCACGGCCATGATTCCCGAGATTGCCGAGCTCTCCTCCGACTACCTTGGTAACACTGTTGTACAGAAGCTCTTTGAGTTCTGTGAGGAACCTACCAAGGAGGCCATGCTTCGCGAAATTGCTCCTCATCTTGCCAAGATTGGTGTCCACAAGAACGGAACTTGGGCCGCTCAGAAGATCATTGATGTCTCCAAGTCGGAGACTATGCAGAAGATGGTTGTAGATGCTGTCCGGCCTTACGCCATGGCACTCTTCCTCGACCAGTTTGGCAACTACGTCATGCAAGGATGCCTCAAGTACCAGCAGTTCAACAGCTTCATCTTTGAAGTCATGTTGGGCAGACTCTGGGATCTTGCCCAGGGCCGTTTCGGTGCTCGTGCGATGCGAGCTTGCCTGGAAAGCCACTATGCTACCAAGGACCAGCAGCGCATGGTGGCTGCTGTTATTGCCCTTCACAGCGTCCAGCTTGCAACCAACGCCAATGGTGCCTTGCTCTTGACCTGGTTCCTCGACACTTGCACTTTCCCAAGGAGGCGTACCGTGTTGGCCCCTCGCCTGGTACCCCACATTGTCCACCTCTGCACCCACAAGGTCGCCTACCTTACCGTTCTCAAGATCATCAATCAGCGAAACGAGCCAGAAGCTCGCGACACTATCCTGCAGGCGCTTTTCTTCTCGCCAAACGACCAAGTGCTGGAAAGCATCTTGGCCGATCAGAATTGCGGTGCAACCCTCATCTTCAAGGTGCTCACCACACCCTTCTTCGATGAACAGATTCGTGCAGATGTCGTGCAGAACGTACGCAATGTCCTCCTGCGCATCAAGGCACAGCCTCAACAGGGCTACAAGCGTCTCATGGACGAGGTAGGCCTTTCCACCCGTGGAGGGCCCGGTGCTCGTGAGCACTCCGCAACCCGCCCAGCATCCAAGGACAGCACCGCATCTGGACAGCCCAACGCTGGAAATTTCTACCAGGGTCCTGTTCCCAGCTATGATCCTGTCGCACTCCAGCGTACGACAAGCATGGACTCCAACGGCTTCGAACAATACCCCATGGGTGGTGGGCCAATGTTTATGCCAAACATGGCTGCTATGAACAACCAGCAGCAGATGCAATACCAGCAGCTGTTGGCCCGACAAGGCCAGTTCTATCCTCCAATGAACGGCTTCCAGCCTCCGGTTCCCGGCATGGACGCTTATCGCACTGCCTCGCCTGTTGCAGGTCCTGGTAGCTACAACGGCTCACCGATGATGCAGCCAGCCAACCTCGCTGGCCAAGGCATGCCCGGCATGTATCCACCCTATGGCATGTACATGCCACCCCAACACCAACAGGCCGCTGGGGGCAACCAGCGCCGTGGCAGGGTAAGCAGAAATGCATCCCCAGCGACGAGCGTTCGCCGTTAACATCTCTTCAGAGATAAACGCCTTTACGTTTTGACGCTCCATCTTGGCTTAGATCTAGGGTTTAAAAGGAAGCAAAACTATCTTACTGTATATGATTTGGATTTTGAACTACTTTTATGCATTTGCTATCAGGCATTCTGCAAAGTGGCATACATGTAGCTCCCATGTTTTTCCTTGCCGTCTACCGATCCCACGATTCTCACGTTGGTCTTCGATAAGACGTCCATCTCGTCACTCACTTACACATCATGTTGGTGTTTTGGTGGGGGAGTTTACTTTTTTCTTTTCTTTTCTTTTTGAAGCAAACGTTCTTGTATGTCATTTTTCGAGTTGCACGGTTCTTTTCGATGCGGTCAGGGTAACGACCAACTGTATCGATATCAGATGCGCTGTATGGGAGAGATTTCCCCAGTGGGCCATGAAATGTATGCGAGAAAGAGGACGAGAGAGCAAGCGCAAAAGTTCTACTAGAATTGTGGGCATGATCTGGGTTATAGGAATCTCTTGTTGGAAGCTTTCTGGGTTCTGTGTTTCTGTATGGATGTTATGCAGACATGGGCCCAAAGCTAAGTGTGCTTTCTTTTGGTAGAATTGACAGAGTTTTTTTTGGTTGAATCATGGGTGTATTCTTATCTTGTGACTGTGTCTTTGGTGGGTGTAGTGAAAGGAGAGGAGCCGTGATGTGAGTCAAGGGTTGGCCAAGGAATTGGGCGCTCCCATTTACGGAAACTAACGTACAATGTCCAGAAATCGTCATCAAGATATGGAGAAACGAGGCTGAACGGAAATTTCGTGATAGGCTGGCAAGACTTGCGTTTGTCGTGTTGCGTTCGCAACCAACCAAATGCAGCGCCATAAGCTTTCAGCTGCATCCCCCTCCCCCGCCAGGCTGGCTTTGCTTGTCCTTCAGCCTCATGAGATAACAAACTCATCATCTGCTTTCTTCTAATCTATATACACTAGCCTGCCTCTTCAACTGAATCTTGAACCTCTCTAAACTCACTGGCAGCTCAACCTACTACTGATTGCCACAATAACCATGAACGCCACCCAACCCCTCCTCGACTGGATCACCGCGCACCCTTACCAAACCATCTTTCACGTCGTAAACGGCGTCGTCCTGCTCACCCCCGCCGCAGCCACGGTTCCCTTCTTCAGTGCCTTGGGCTTGAGTGCGGGAGGTCCTGTTGCCGGTAACTTTGATTCCCTACCTACTCACCCATCTTCTCAAAGCTAACAGGATTGCCACCAGGCTCCACAGCAGCGAGTATAATGAGTTACTTTAGCTTCGTGCCGGCAGGCGGCATCTATGCTACGGCGCAGAGTGCAGCCATGGGGGGTTACGGGGCTAGTATTGCTGCTGGGGCGGCGCAGGGGGCCGCATTGGTCAGCTCGGGGGCGGCATGGTTGATGGGCAGGAATGGGACTGTATAAACGGGAGAATGGATTGAACTGAGCACAAGGACTCTTGGAGATGGAGGTTTACAGGGTAAAGGAAAAGAGTTGGGATGATTTAATGGTGTTTAGCTCGGGTGGACCAATGGCGTTGTTACCGAGGCTCGGTTACTTCTGTTGTTGCTGCTGTTGCTGCTGCTGCTGCTTCCTTCAACAACGCCCCGACGTCGCATCGCATTCCACGTGTAAATCGGGTTTCAAAGAAGCGCGTTTTCCTTGGATCGGAGCAAAGGTGGTAGGAAGGTCTTATTTCTGCTGCCTAATTTACAATAAACCACCAAACGGAAAGAAGAAGAAAAAACATCTGGACAAGTCTTATCAAGTCAACCCACTTCACTTACTCACACAAACCAACACACATCATCTATCCCATACCATGAACCCCACAGAACCACCACAGCCCTCGCGGCAACCGCTCTCCGACTTTGAGAAAATAGGCCACAACACCTACCTCTACACCCCACTATCCTACCACAACCACCCGGCCCTCAAAACCCCTCTCATCCTCCTCTTCTCCTGGAACGCGGCGGCCGCAAAACACATAGCAAAATACACACTAACCTACCAAACCCTCTTTCCCAACTCGCGCATCCTACTCATCCGCTGCTTCACAAAGGACATATTCCGCAGCAGCGCCACCACGGCCACATTACTCACCCCAGCCATGGACCTCGTGGCCGAGCACATAAACTCCGGCGGCGGCGGCGGCAGTGACGAAAACGAGGGCATCCTAGTCCACAGCTTCTCCAACGGCGGCGGCAACCAAGTCAACGAGTTTGCCAAGGCGTGGAAGCGGCGGTTTGGAGCAAAGCTAGCGATGCGTGTCCAGGTGCTAGATTCCAGTCCTACAAAGGGCCCGTGGATGAAGAGCCACGCTGCCATCTCCGCCGGACTGCCCAGGACGCGCTTTTGGACGTGGTTTGGTGGCGCGCTGGTGCATTTGCTGCTCGTGTGTACGTTTGTGGCGGATTGGGTCAGGTGGCGGGAGAGCAAAATGGTGGTGCTGTGTCGCGAGTTGAATGATGAGCATGTGTTTGATAATAGGGTGCCGAGGGTGTATTTGTATAGTCGGGTGGATCAGATGGTCGGGTTTGAGGAGGCGGATGAGCATGCGGATATTGCGAGGGCAAAGGGCTGGCATGTCGAAAAGGTCGTGTTTGAGAAGAGTGCGCATTGTGGACATGTGAGGGAGGATGAAGGAAAGTACTGGAAGGCTATTTTGGCGGCTTGGGAGAGGGGACCGAGGGTGGAGTAGTTGGTTGGAACCTTTTTTTCGGTGTGTGTGTGTGTGTGTGTGTGCATCTAGTGTCTATGTAGGTGTTCACGGCGTATATCATCATCATCTGGTTGTATCGTATGTGGTTTGGAAAGTAGATGGAATTGGACAAGTTATCCCTCTCTCCCTCTCTACAACCGAGCTGCTACCAACGAGAGGTAGATGTTCCACAACAACCCGCAGAAGCTGAGGAAGACGATGCGACGCTCGACGGGGATATACGTAGTGCTGAAGAAGTTTGCAATCGGCCAGACTTTGTACGAATCGAAGATGAGACCGAACAATTCCTGTCCATTTCATTAGCTTTCTGCCCGAGTGAACCAACCGACCTATGGCAAAAAGCCGACAACAGGGCAAATGTAGAGATGAGACTTACATTCCTAAAGTCCTGCACAATCAACGCCACAGTCTTGCCCTTCATAACACCGATCAAGATCAAAAACATGGACTGATTTAGCAACGCACCCATTGTAATACACTGCCATTGCACATTCACAAGTTAGCCCACCATCCACATACACAAACACACAGACATTCCCCCCTCATCCATGGAAAGAAAGACAGAGATACAAAGAGAGAAAATGGAGGACGAGAAAAAAAACACTCACATCAGTAAACCACTTCCTAAAGATATTCCACCAATTCCTCACCCTAACCTCCTCCTCCACAATGCCTTTGCCCCCACCACCATCCTCCCTCAGCAAAATCATCCCCTTCTCCTCCTCGCCCTCACCCGCATCTCGAATCTTCTTCTCCGTCTTCCACCCCGGAAACGCGCGCTCCAGCCAATTCTGCCAGTGGTAGTTGATCGGCGCCGTCAGCACGACCATGATGGCGAATTGGGTGAAGAGCACGCGGTCAAAGACAAACGGCTTGGATTCGTTCCATGCTTTGAGGCGCTGCGCGATGATGTTGCTGCACGAGTCGATGGCGAGGGCAGAGAGGCAGGCGGTTGCGATGGGAGGGAGTTTCATCGTGGTGGTAAGTACGGTACGGTACGATACAGCACGGTGTGGAGGGGGTAGACGGGATGGTTTCGAGGGTCGTGTAGGAGCGATTTGAGGGGGGAGGGGAGTGGGCGGGGCCTGATGGGCGAGTGAGCGAAGTGACGACGCGGCGTTTTGGGGGGGCTTGAGATAAGTTGCTGGGGATCAGCGCAGGGTTGGGGCAAGCACCACCAGGTATGCCGACTGCCTTTTGCGCCAAGTGTGGTGGCTTCAGCGTGGATTTTACACAAGAAGCACGTTGTGGGCGAAGAAAGAGAAGTTGCAGAGGGTTATCTTGCACGCGACATTGCGATCGGCCAAAGGATTGCGCCGCTCGTTGCGACGACTGCTCCACATTTGTTGGTGTTGTGGTCCTGCGGTCGCGACAACTGCGGCCGAATCAGATCGTGGCAGAGGGATGGGGTGGCCTGACTCGAGTATCATGTTGAGGATGGGTAATTTGTTCTGCTGTAAGCTTGATAAGCTTGTCCGGTTTGTCGTGTAACTATTTAATTTTTTTTAATTTTTTTTTGGGGTGGGTTGTTTATTACGGTGATGAGTTTTGGTCAAGGCAAAGTAAAGAGACGGGCGTGGTAGGTATTAGTCGTTTGTGAACAGATACCTACGCTTTTTGGCTCTTACAAATAAATTGCTACAATCAGTCCACTAGAAGCGAACACAACTTGAAAGCATTTAATGGAATTTTAATCATGCAGAATAATCGTTCTCATCAGCGGCCTTTGTCCCCTTCTTCACCTCCTTCTTTACAGGCTTCTTGGCAGTATTCTTCACTGGCTTCTTCTTCTTCACAGGCTTCGTATATTCTTCATCGTCATCACTATCAGCCGCTGCCCTCTTCTTGCCTCTCCCGCCTTTTTCTGGCTTCTTTGGTGGCTGATAAGCGTCCGCATTGCCAGGCTCCTTCCTTTTCTTTCCCTTCTTCTTCCCCTTGCCATCATCCTCCTCCTCCTTGTTCTCACTACTGGTTTCATAATCAGAAAAAACATCATGAAGAGGTGTAGGGGTCCTTGTTAGGTTGCGTGGCCTTACAACTTTGCGACCAGCTCTGGTTACGGCTACGATCTCAGGTGGAGGAGAAGGTGCCCTTTGAGAACGCGCCCGAGTGGTCCGTTTCGTCGTGGGGTTCTTTCTTGATGGTTCAGAGACATCACTATCTGAGTCTTCAACGGAATTAGAAATTGGTGGGCTCCTGCCAAGGGCTGGGGGTTGAGGGGTATGTGTCTCAATCGAGTCTACGATAGTAGGTATGTTCCCAGTTCTAGTGTTTTGGTGATTACCAGTAGCCTTCTTCTCAGTAGCGCGTCTCTCAGCCTCCTTTGCATCAGCGAGCGTCTTGGCTTCGATAGCCTTCTTTTCCACCTCTGCTCTCTTCTTCTCGGCAGCCTCTTTCTCAGCAGTTCGTTTCTCGGCCTTCTTTGCATCAGCAATCTTCTTGGCTTCTTCGGCTTCCTTTTCTCTTTCCGCCTCTGCTTTTATTCTCTCAGTAGCCTCTTTTATTATGTGGGCCTTCTCCTCAACACTAGCCTTTTCCCTGACAGCCCTCGTCTTAGCGAGTGTATCTGCTAACAAGGCCTTTTTCTCGGCAACCCCCTTCTCTTCTGCAGTTTTCTTTACTTCGGCGGCTTTTTCCTCGGCCAATCTCTTTGCTTCGGTAGCTTCCTTTTCTTTAGCAGCCTCCCGGATCGCAGCCCACTTCTCACGTCGATCTTGTTCTTCTAGCGTATAATCTCGCTCGATATTCACCAGACCCACTCCATTTCTCATACGAAGTTCTGGGTTAGACTCTCTAAAGACTATATTCGGGTTGAAGCGATTCACACTTTGCTCCAAGATTTTTCTCGTAGTCCTGATTGCCGACAGGCCTTGCGTTGCCCCAGTCTCACTGGTCCCTGAAGCTTCTCTACGCTCCATATCGCGGAGTTCATCAATAAACCCACGCATCTGGCCCATCCAGGTTGTTCGCGCGAGACTATGGATGTGTCGACCGTATTCATCTTGCAGTCTGTTTCCGACACCTGATGAGGGAGGGACTGTTGGGTCTCTACTAGATGTACGGGCATGAACACCCCGAGCTGAGACTTCTGCTTGGAGTTGTCTTTCTGCTCGAGCTGCTTCGCGGGCTATTTTGGCTGCCTTTTCGAATTCTTCCCTTTCTCTCTTTTCCTCTTCTTCTTTCGGTTTTCTCACCCTGTTTGTCCTTTTCTGATTGGCATTATTGCTTTATAAGGAATTAGTACATGTTATTCCATAGTAGGGTGATGAGCTACCAACCTTTCCACATCGTTCTCGGGTGGAGGCTCGTTGGGTGCATTGGCCTCATCCACGCCTCGAGTCGACTCAACTACTTCTGGAAGAGGTTCGGGTGGAACTTTGAACTATATTGTGGTGTTATTAGTATGGGCTAGTTAATACAATATAGGAAAGTACAATACGATATTATAGAGGAATATGCAACGGAGATGCTAACTTACCCAGGACCTCCGTACAAAGCGGCCAGCAGGCCATATCTTGTGCTGCATACTATGCGTATAATCTTCATCAGAACCGGCATGCTGTTGGAGGTCCTCACGAGTCTGTATGTGGTCCCGTTCATCCGCATACGTAACCATTCTCCAATGGTGTTTCCGATCAAGAAGCTTAGCAAGGCTCCAACTGCGCACTTTATCAAAGTAGCCAGGCATGCGCACGTGCAGTGCAGTTAGATTTTTCAGTTCTGACGCATATCCGGCCCAGAACTTTTGCCAGCCCAAGGCTTCCCGATCAAAGGCAGCGCGAATAGCGAGCTGATGTAGCGTTTCGTGGCCAGGCAAGTCGTCATTCGGATCGTCTGAGGCATATTCGCCCGTAGGGGGATATGATGGAGAATTATTAGCTAGTGGAAGGTAGGGCGTCTTTCCAATCTGCTTCTTGTTTGCCGTTTTATGAGTGTGGCGCTTTGTTGCATACGATGGCCTGTCTTTCCACTGTAATTTGAACGGGCAATTTTTGCTCTCTTTCCAAGGGCATATAGGCCGAGGACAAGATGCTTCAGGGCCCTCATGCAGTTGTCGCATGTCGATATCTTCTAGACGATGTTGATCCAATGGATTTCGGATATCATAGAGGATACTAAGTGTATTAATGTATGGCAGAACAGGCTCCAGCCTAGTATCAACCGATGCCGTGAACAAATTCTCCAAAGCGGCCGCATCGCAGGGCCAACCCCAGTACAAGCTAGACTGGCCAGGAGGACGACGGCCCAGGAGGACATGTACCGGTATTCCTGCTTTCTGCAAGTACTGAAAATGCTTGGCAGTCTCTTCCAAGATCAGGCCGTCTTCATTGGCGCGGATGTCGTCAAGTACTTGTTCCTTTGGGTGGGTAGGTCTTGGTATCAGACTTGTGTTGCCACATACGGTTGTTGTGGCGTCATTCCAGGCTGCAGAGTTTGGGTTTAGAAAGTAATCCCAGTCGAAGATAGGTCGCCAATTGAAGTTCTCATTCAGCCAAAGATACGCTTCCTGAAGCCGAACGGGCAGTCCGTCATCGAGCTCAGAGAAGTCCCGATCCACCGGTTCTCCGAAAGGTGTCCTTGACTGCCTCTCAATCATAGCCAAAGGATGAATGGGATCCGTACTTTTTACTTGCCACTCAGGTTTCCTGATCGTCCCACTTAGCACACATCTCCATCAAAAGGTGTCCGAGAAGAGTGATGAACTTACAAAGCATATAAAGTTATACCACATGACGCAGCCTCAATACCAAATAAGTGGGTAAGTCTCAGCATACCAGAAACTGTATCGTCATGCCTTTGACGTAGCTTTTCCCATCTCTGTTCGCCGTAAAAGTTTCGCTTAAATAGAGTTCTTGCCTCGTTTTGATCGCTTGGATGAGCACTTGTACTAGCTGTGTGTGCAGGGTGGATGCGATACTCTGGCAGCCGCCACTCAGAGCTCTCGGGAGAAGTTCTGTTGCGCTCTAGTTCATAGGTGTCGAAATGAGCCTTTTGGGCTGCATGTCGAGTCATAGAGATAACATTGTCGTCTTGTAGACTATCTGATCGGCCCTGAAATGGCAATGTTTGAATCCACGCTCCAAGGTCGATACCAACTCGACTTATCTTCAAGTTACGTGTCTCATTCTTCTCATCAACACATCGCATGATTTCATTCAGATAAACGAACTTGAACCGTAGCTCAAGAGTACTGACGCTAGCCGGAGCTTGATCAAGAAATGTGTTCCTGAAGTAATCAATGTAATGTGTGTGGTACAGAAACGAATCTGGACGTTCCAAGTAGTAAATCCCTCGGATGCAGATAGTCTGGAGACTTTCGCAGCGTGGCAACAAGCGCTCGATCATGATTAACGGAGCGGCCGATGTGGGATCTTGAAAGTCCGGCAGTCCAAGCCATTTCAAGTTCCGTAGAAACAGTGCGGCCGGTTGATTGCCCGATTCGGAGATGTAAAGTGGCCATGTTTTGCTGACATTTGAGGATGTATTAGTGATATCTGGATATGTTATATCCACAACTTCATTTATGGTTTTCGTCAAATAAGGCGCGTCAGCCAGATCAAGCGCTTCTATCGATTTCAAGGTAGTGATAATCCTGCGCAGAAGTTAGTACATCCAATTCGATTAAACGTCTTTGCCCAATCTACTGGTTCTCATGAACAACTACTTGACAAACTACTCACCATTTAACATCTTGCACGTTCATCCAATGAGCGACTGCAATTCGCTTAACCCACGGTATTCTCTTAGGATTCAGGTGGATCCGAGCTTGAAATTGTTTCCATGCTTCCCTAGGAGATGGGTATC
>Ga0265798_10006038_pt1 | contig 16030 bp, 20 predicted proteins | sample P3T30metagenome_FD_192430 | JGI IMG/M metagenome (GOLD analysis project Ga0265798, IMG submission 192430) | Plant litter microbial communities from East Loma Ridge, Irvine, California - P3 T30 | ecosystem: Environmental > Terrestrial > Plant litter > Unclassified | place: USA: California... | reverse complement strand
ACTAATCTGGCTGGCTTCTCGGGTGAAGCTGCGGTGCTTTAAAGTCGGAAATTAGTTCCCTTGTTTGGGAGTGCCAAAGGAAATATTTAGAATCTATCCGCATAGCCTGAAAATGAGGCCGCCGGGCCGCTTTTTATAAAACTGGCCCGGCGCTTCGCCCGCTTGTTAAGCTTTTTTTGTGTATATCCAGTGGCCGCTTTTAACGACAGTGTGCCAGCTACCATGCGCCGGCACCCACCGCCAGCTGGACGCTAGCCAGCTCTAAGCTGCCTGGTCGTGTGCTAGCGGCGCCTCGGCGAAGGATGTCTGCCGCTACTCGGCACCGGCTACCCCCCTCGCGGCCGACAAATCCCCAGCTATAACCAGCTACGTAAAGACTACTTCCCCTCGCTAGGTCTACTAAGCGGCCTACTATTTTGGTGGAAAAACCAGGACTTTTTCAGAACTTAGCTAATTATTAATCAGGCACTTCTATTTATCACCACACAACCTTCCAATAGTACCATTACAGTGTCCAATCTTGCTACTTCACCCGCGTCTCTTCCCCCATTGGGGTGGGATAATCCGGCGGTAGATGACTTTTTACAAAATATTTTACTAGACGGCCTCTGGTACTGGAACCTGCTAGCCCCGGCTGAAGCCTGGGTAAATGCGAAGTACTGGCAAACCCTAGGGTATGGCCCCGACGAGCTACCCACCGCCCCGGAGGCGTGGAGCGCCCCTCTGCACCCCGACGACCTGGCCGAGGCCCAGCAGGGCGTAGAGGCTTGCCTACGCGAGCCTGGCCGGTCCTTCGACCAGCTGCTGCGGGCCACGCACCGCAACGGGACCACCGTGTGGCTACAGTGCCGGGGCATCGTGCTGCGCAACGATGCGGGCACGGCTGCCTGGCTGCTGGGCGCCCTCTTCGACGTGAGCCATGAGAAGCAGGCCCAGGCGCAAACCGAAGAGCTAGCCGAGCAGTACCGCCAGATTCTGAGCAACCAGTCGGTGTATATCGTCAAGACCGACACCCAGGGCGACTACACCTTCGCCAACGAGTACTTCTACGAGCGGTTTGGCTACGCCGAGGACATCCTAGGTACCTCCTCGCTACTCAGCATCGTCGAAGAAGACCGCGCCAAATGCATAGAGGCGGTAATGCAGTGCTTTGCCCAGCCCGAGGTGCGCCACCAGGTTATCCTGCGCAAGCTGGCAATGGACAACACCTTAAAGTCTAACCACTGGGAACTGAAAGGCATCCTAGATGAGCACGGGCGGCTGGTCGAAATCTTGTGCGTGGGCTACGATGTGACCCTGCTCGTGGAAAACCTGCACAAGCAGCAGCACCTGCTCGACGTAACCAGCCAGCAAAACCTGCGACTGCAAAACTTCGCCTACATCATCTCGCACAACATCCGCTCGCACTCGGCCAACCTGACCTCGCTGGTCGAGCTGCTGACTGAGGCTAAGGGTAAGGCTCAGAAGAGCATGTTTCTGCAAATGCTGACCACCAGCACCGAGCAGCTGGCCGATACCATCGTGAACCTTAACGACATTGTAACCATCAACAGCAATGTCAATAAGCCCAAAGCAGTGCGGGCCTTGCGCACCGAGATTGATAAGACGCTGGAGGCGCTCAGCGTACTCATCCGGCAGCACCACATCGCGGTAGAGGTAGACGTGCCCCCAACCCTGGAGGTAACCGTGGTGCCAGCCTACCTCGACAGCATCCTGCTCAACCTTATCAGCAACGCTGTGAAGTACCGCTCGACCAGCCGGCCGGCCTTCATCCGGCTACATGCTCATACCGAGCCGGGCTTCGTGGTGCTAACTGTGGCGGACAATGGCCGCGGCATCGACCTCGTAAAAAACCGCGCTAAGCTCTTCGGTATGTACAAAACGTTTCACAACAACGAGGATGCGCGCGGCGTCGGCTTATTCATCACCAAAAATCAGGTTGAGGCCATGTTGGGTACCATCTCCGTAGATAGCCAAGTTGACGTAGGCACCACCTTCACCATCCATTTCAATGAAAACACCTAAGCTAGCTTACGTAGTAGAAGACGACCAGATTACAGCCGCTATTACGGAACTGATTGCTAAGAAAGCTCTGCGCTGCCGCACCGTCAAGACGTTTGGCAACGGCCAGTTGGCCTTCGACCAGCTGGCGGCTGACGTGCAGCAAGGTGGAAACGTGCCCGACCTGATTCTGCTCGACCTGAATATGCCGCTCATGGACGGCTGGGAATTTCTGGATGCCCTAGGCGACTTGTCTCTGACGCAGCAGGTGTGCGTATTTGTGCTCACCTCGTCCATCCACCCCGACGACATGGCCAAGGCCACGCAGTACCAACAGGTAAAAGGCTACTTCTCAAAGCCCCTGGATAAACCCAATGTCAGCCGCATGCAGGCACTCCTGCAAGAAGTAGGCGGCTACCAGTACGCAGGCCGTTAGCAGCTTATCACACCGCTAAAAGCTACCTAGGACCTTCTCTCTATGCTCGACGCTCGCCCACCCCTGCCTCCCTTCACCTTCGAAACGGCCACCCAAAAAGCCCGCCTGGCCGAAGACGCCTGGAACTCACGCAATCCTGCCCGCGTGGCGCTGGCCTACACCGAGGCCAGCCAGTGGCGCAACCGTAGCGAGTTCTTCGCTGGCCGCGAAGCCATCGAGGCGTTTCTCACTCGTAAGTGGCAGCGCGAGCACGAGTATCGCCTCATCAAGGAGCTGTGGGCTTTCCACGAAAACCGCATCGCCGTGCGCTTCCAGTACGAGTACCACGACACGGCAGGCCAGTGGTTTCGCGCCTACGGCAACGAGCAGTGGGAATTTGACGCCCTAGGTCTCATGCAGCGCCGCGAAGCCAGCATCAACGACGTGGCCATTGCGGAAAGTGAACGCAAGTTTCGGTGGCCCCTAGGCCCTCGCCCCGCCGACCACCCGGGGCTGACGGAACTGGGGTTGTAGCTGTTGGCTGTAAGTACCTGTCGTGCTGCTTCTAGGTAGGCGATTATTTTCGTTTGCACCTACTTTTTGGGAGTATACTCCAGACCAAATAGCTTGGCATATTCGGCTAGTGGCCCTAGGCCAACAGACGCTCGGCGCTCATCTACATGAGCCTCGTCCTCAATCGTATAAAACTCATACTTTTTGGTCTCCGCATTAGGCGCCAGCTGGCTGCCATAAAGCTGCGGTTTGCCTTGGCCCATCAGCACCCGGTCTTGCAGCAGGGCCGCCGCCGATTTTTCCAACTCACCTTGGGCAGCAGCTTTTTGCACCAGCGGCAGGTATTTCTGCTGCATCTCGGCGTCAGCGTGCTGAATAATTAGAAAGGCGGTCGTAGCGCCAGCCTTGCCTACCAGGCTGCGCCCAGGCCAGCCATATTGATTGATAATGGTTATCAGCCGCGCTTGATTACGCTTGTCAGTTTCCCGCATTTCGACCGCCAATGGCGATGCTATGAGGGCATCCATACCAGCTTTTTTTTCGACCGAGTCCATTTTCAGGCGAATAACCTGGTCGGTGCGGCGCATGGCCGCCAGTTCCTGTTTTAGCGTCTGGTTGACGTGGGCATCAGCCTTGGCAACGGCAGCCGCTAGGTTATTCACTAAAGGTTGCCAGCGTCGGTCAGCGTGTAGGGCAGTCAGGTCGGTGTCGCTTTGCAGGTGCTCCACATTATCGTACCCCGCCGCCGTAGCTTGCTTGAGGTAGTCAAATGCTTTATTAGCATTAGCAGCTAGGGCCCAGGCACACGCCACGTTGTAGTAGTCCGACACGGCCGGCCGGCGTTTACTTCGCAAATCCTGTTCGAGTAAGGGGGCGGCTTTAGCATAATCTTTCGCGTCGTAAGCACTCATAGCTTGGCTGTAGAGTGTAGCGGGCGCGGTTTGGGCATGGGCTGCGTTGGCGAGCAATAAGGCGGCGCCTAGTAGTAGCGTTTTCATAGAGTAAGAGAGGTGATGGGTCGATGAGCGAAATAACTACCTAGGCGCTTCATTCACTGCCGCTCGGCGCTAGATAAGCACAAAAAAGCCTGTGACTTTCGTCACAGGCTTTCGTATCTTCTTAGGTCAATTAATTATACCTTAGAAATCCTCATCGAGCGAGAACATATTGTCGGCGCGCTCGGTCATAACGCCGGCTTTCTGGTACTCGGCCACGCGCTTCTCGAAGAAGTTGGTCTTGCCCTGCACCGAAATCATTTCCATGAAGTCGAAGGGGTTGGTGGCATTGTAAATCTTGCCGCAACCCAGCGAGACGAGCAGGCGGTCGGCCACAAACTCGATGTACTGGCTCATGGTGCGTGAGTTCATGCCAATGAGGCTCACGGGTAGCGCCTCAGTCACAAACTCCTGCTCGATAGTCACCGCATCGCGGATGATTTCCTGTACACGGGCCTCAGGCAGCTTGTTTTCGAGGTAGCTGTAAAGCAGGCAAGCAAAGTCGCAGTGCAGTCCTTCGTCGCGCGAAATCAGCTCATTGGAGAAGGTCAGGCCGGGCATCAGACCGCGCTTCTTCAGCCAGAAGATAGAGCAAAACGAGCCCGAGAAGAAGATGCCTTCTACAGCGGCAAAGGCGATGAGGCGCTCGGCAAAGTTCTCGGAGTTAATCCACGTCAGTGCCCACTGGCCTTTGCGCTGCACGGCAGGTACCGTTTCGAGAGCGTTGAAGAGGTAGTCCTTTTCCTTAGGGTCTTTAATGTAGGTGTCAATCAGCAGCGAATACGTTTCGCTGTGAATATTTTCCATCATAATCTGGAAGCCGTAGAAGCAGCGCGCCTCGGGCATCTGCACTTCCTGCATGAAGTTGATAGCTAGGTTTTCATTCACGATGCCATCGCTGGCGGCGAAGAAAGCCAGCACGTGCTTGATGAAGTGACGCTCGTTGTCATTCAGGCCATTCCAATCTTTCTGGTCTTGTCCTAGGTCGATTTCTTCGGCAGTCCAGAACGAGGCTTCCGCTTTCTTATAAAACTCCCATACCTGCGGGTTTTGGATGGGAAAGAGGACGAACCGGTTGGGGTTTTCGGCGAGTAAAGGCTCCATAAGCTAACAGGGTTGCGGGGAATAACGAAGTGCGACGTACAAAAACTAGGCTGAGCGGTGAGCAGCTAGTGTGCCCGTGGCTAACCAGTTTATCAAAGATAGCCAAGCAACCAACGGAAGCAGGATTACGTTTTCTTGAGCCAGCTTTTTCGATGGGCCAGCTATAGGCTGAGCAATACATGAAGCAGAGCTGTCAAAACACCGCATTAGTAGCGACTTATCCACATTTTGAGTGTGGATAACAACAGTTGTCCACAGAAACAGTGGTTGGTCAATCAGACTCTTGCTGTCAATTACTTACCTTAACTAGTCAAAAAAGTGCTTGAAATAAGCACATTTTCTGGCGAGCTATTAATGATTAGCTACTTAGGTTTGGATTTGCCAGAAAGTCGCCGTACTTTTGCGTTCCCTTTTGAGAACCCTCCAGCGGAAATAAGATGTACGCCATTGTTAATATCGCCGGCCAACAGACTAAGGTTGAGGCTAATAAATTTGTTTATGCCAATCGCCTGGCTGGTAACGTCGGCGACTCGGTAGAGCTGGGCAACGCCCTTCTGACCGATGACAACGGCACTATCAGCGTAGGTGCTCCTACCCTGAACGTAGCCGTAAAAGGCACCATCGTAGCTCACGTACAAGGTGACAAAGTACTGGTGTTCAAGAAGAAGCGCCGCAAAGGCTACAAGAAGCTGAACGGCCACCGCCAGCAGTTCACCAAAGTTCTGATTAACAGCATCGGTTAATTTTAGTGCTTAGCTATTAGGTGTTTGGTGCTTCGTACGCTAACGTCCTAATTATTATCTAAGCGCTAGTCACCAATATCTAAGCATTAACTAAAATGGCACACAAAAAAGGCGTAGGCTCGTCAAACAACGGCCGTGAATCGCATAGCAAGCGCCTCGGCGTAAAAATCTTCGGTGGTCAGCCCCTCATCGCTGGCAATATCATCGTGCGTCAGCGCGGCACCAAGCACCACGCTGGTACCAACGTAGGCATGGGCAAAGACCACACGCTGTTTGCGCTGGTTGATGGCACCGTACAATTCAAGAAAGGCCGCGACGACCGTTCGTTCGTATCGGTAGTTCCGGTTGCTGCTGAAGTAGCTGAGGCCTAAGTCTCACATCAGCTCGATAGCTTATAAAAGGGCTGCCCTTCGCGGGGCAGCCCTTTTTGCGTTAGTGCGCGTAAAAGCCGTGGCTCCAATACAAGCGCAGATTTACTTGTACCGCTATGTTATAGTGTGCCGGCGCTATGTGCTCGAAGTTGTAGTACGTAGGTGCCTGAAAACCCAGACCCGCGCTGGCGTCATAGAGCAGTGCCCCACGTAGCCGGTGCTGCGTGCCCCAGTATGCGTATAGCCCGGGCGTGAGGCCAGTAGTGGCAGTTTGGCGGCGCGACAGGTTCACGTACCGGCCCGTCATAATATTGCGCTCTATGTTGCCTTCCACTGCCAGATAGCTGCCGTAGAGGTTGGCATTACGCAGCGGCTCGCCACGCCGGGGCTGGTTGTAGTAGTAGCGTAGACCTACCCCTAGGGCTGCGCTGGGCACGGCTATCGCTGCCCGAGAAGGGCGCCGACGCACGGCAGCGGTGCGGCTGGTTTGCAAATCGGCTTCTACTTGGCCGTAGAAGCCAAAGCGCGGGGCCACCCGATACTCAGCACCAAGCGACAAAGGCACGACCAGGCTCCAGGTCTGGTTACCGGCCGAGTAGCTAATGTGCGTGGCGCGCAGCCCTACTTTGAGCAGCACGGCGGGCGGCACGGGCCCGCGCCCCGAGTCGGGGGCGGGGTAAATGGCTTGCGCGTGCGCGGCCAACGCTGCCAGCGATAGCGCCGCACCAAGCAAGCCACGTTTGAGGAAGTAAAGATGGGCCAAAGGCAGTAGTAGTATAGGTAAAAATTGCTACTAATATACTGATTACTACCGAAAGACCACTATCGGCGGGGCGCTGATAATCAAGCGATGGCTACTTCGCACAGCAGGCGGCTCAAGGCTGCCGCATGGCTCACTATCATAAAGTGGCCGGCCGCGGGCAGTGGGTAGTCAACGGGAGTGCGGCCGGCGGGCAGCAGCCGGTCGTGGGTGCCGTGCAGGCGCACCGCCTGGGGCACGCCGGTGCTGTCCCAATGCAACAGCTGGCGGGTAGCCCACCGAGCAAAAGTTGGGTCGGTATCGCGCAGAATACGGGCGAGCAGCCGGTACTCGCGGCCATTGCGCGCCCCAAAAAACCACTGCGCCACCCTAGGTAGTCGCGGCAGCAGCTCGAATGGCACTAGCCGGTAGAGCCGGGTGGCGCGCCCTAGCTTCAGCAAAGGAGGTAGCTGGCTAGCATTGGCCAGGCTCGAAATCAATACTACGCGCGCCAAGGGCCGCAAGCGGCCCACTTCGAGCGCCAGCAAGCCACCAAATGAGACGCCGACCAGCCAGCAAGGCTGGTCGAGGGGCACCGCTTCGGCCAGGCGGGCGGCATATTGCCGCAGAGGCTCGGTGGGCGACAGCGGCAGCAGCCACGCGAGCACCACGGCCGGACCGGGCAGGCTTAGCCCCCGAAATACGCGCTCATCGGCCCCTAGGCCCGGAATGAGGTACCAAGTGGGCGGCTGGGCAGCAGCCTGTTCTTGCTGCGTGTGACGAAGCATCTGGCGTAAGGCGACAATCTCAACAACGGTAGCAGCCTGCGCTACACGCAGTAAGCTTCGGCAGGCTCAACATTAGCAATCTACTCCTTCACTGTCAGTCATTTATTCGTGCATATATACCTTCTAAGTAGAAAATATTATGCGGCTGCGGGTCGTCGTCCTCCAAGTCCTCATCGGCGGGGTAGGTGACGGCAAGCTTGAGAGCCACGCCGGGCAGGGCCACGGGCGGCGCCTCTTCCGAGGTGTATTCTAGCAGGCAGGGCCACTGCTCGGCGGTGGCGAGTGCATCGGCTACTTCTTCGGCCAGGGCCTCGGCACGGTCGCCGGCCACGCGCAGCAAGGTATCGAGGTCGTGGAAGGGCAGGCCTAGGTGGAAAAAATGTGGCTCCTCATCCCGAAACGTGGTGGCCCACACGGTAACATCATCGGTATTGTCGAAGACAATGGCCGTGAGGTGGACTTGCTCCACAAAGAAGTCGTCGTTGTTGACCAAAGAATCACTTAGTAGCTTCACAGGCCGCGGGAGAAATAAGTTTACCGCAAATTGGTAAAAAGTGGGGAATGAACGGCACCAAGCCGCCGGCGCTCCGGTGCAAGCTACGTGCTAGCCGTGGTTGGCGCCTCGGCAAACAGCTCCAGCGTGATGTGGTCGGCCAGGAGCTTGCCGGCGTCAGTGAGGCGCAGGGTGTCGTCGGTGAGGGTGGCCATGCCCTGTGCCAGCAGGCTGCCCAGGTATTCGGCACGGTCGGCCAACAAATTGAGACCTAGGGCATCGCGCAAGTAGCGCAAGTCGCAGCCGCGACTAGTGCGCAGGGTGGTGAGAAGGTACTCGTTGGCCTGGTCGAGCGGGCTGAGGTACTCGGTGGTAGCGGGCACTTCGCCGCGCTCGAGCACGGCGGCCACGTACTGCGGATTATTAGCCACGGCGTATTGGCGGCTGCGCCCGTCGAAGGAGTGCGCACTCGGGCCAAGCCCTAGGTAGGGCACGCCGCGCCAATAGTTGGAGTTGTGATGGCTCTCGCGGCCGGGCTGGCAAAAGTTGCTGATTTCGTATTGCTCGTAGCCTTGAGCGCGCAGCTGGGTCAGCAAAATCTCGAATTGCTGCGCCACAAACTCTTCGGGCGGTGCCACAAAGGTGCCTTTTTTGAGACGGCGCCCAAATGCAGTATCCGGCTCGATGGTGAGCGCATAGGCCGACACATGCGGCACACGCAGGTCAAAAAGCTTCCCTAGGTCCTCTTCCCAGATGCCGTGCCCCGCGGCTGGCACCCCGTAGATTAAATCGACCGAAATATTTTCGAAGCCTGCGGCCTGGGCCCGGCGCACGGCTTGGCTAGACTCCAGGGCCGAGTGGGCGCGGTTCATCAGGCGCAGATGGGGCTCGTGAAAGCTTTGTAGCCCAATACTGAAGCGGTTGACGGGCGAGGCGGCCAGCACAGCCAGCTTATCGTCGGTGAGGTCGTCCGGGTTGGCTTCGAGGGTGATTTCGGCCTGGGGCGACACCTCAAAATTGGCCTGAATAGCGTCAAAAATCTGGGTGAGCTCCTCGGCCGTCAGTAGCGAGGGCGTGCCGCCGCCGAAGTATATGGTTTCGAGCGGGGCGCTAGGGTCGGGCAGGTAGGTCCGGCGCAGCGCCATCTCCTTCACCAGCGCCTCCACAAATTGCCCCTTCAGGCCCATCGACGTGCTGAAGTGAAAATCGCAGTAGTGGCAGGCTTGCTTGCAGAACGGAATGTGGAGGTATAACCCAGCCATAAATAACTACTTTACAATCAGGATAATCAAACCCGAAACGCCAATTTTTGCGGGTCGGGCCGTATTTTCGATAGCTTTTTTGAATAGGTGAAAACAGCGGGCTTGAAATTAAAAATCCCATTTAGCGTTTGCCACCCCGAATGTACGTCCGTCTACTCGTCTTGTGGGGCTGCTGGCTGGGCCTAGGTTGGCTGGCCCGGCCGGCGAGCGCTCAGGTGCCCAATGCTGGGTCGGGCGTGGCCGTGCCTACGGCGCCGGGGCTGGCGTCGCCGCCCCTGCCCCCCGCCCCTACCAAGACCAGTGCCCAGGTTACTACAGCGCGGCGCGCGGGGCGCAACCGGGTGCTGCTCGTAGCCACCGACCCCGGCGGGCGGGCACGGGTACGCCGCTACCACCTACCGGCCACGGTGGCCGACTCGCTCACGGCCCTGCGCACCGTGCGCGACCTAGTGCTGGCCTTGCAGGCCGATGCCTACCTGCTGGCCTCGGCCGATAAGATGAGCTGGGGCCGCGACACGGTGCGGGCGCAGCTCTACGTAGGCGAGCAGTTTCACTGGGCCTACCTCCGCAATGGAAACCTAGGCGACGGCCTGCTGACCCGGGCGGGCTACCGCGAAAAGTTTTTTCGGCACGCACCCTGGCACCCTGCCGACTGGGCGGCCCTGCAGGAGCGCATTCTTACGGAAGCCGAAAACCAGGGCTATCCCTTTGCCACAGTAGGCCTCGACTCGGTGCGGCTCGATGGCCAGGATATTGCGGGGCGCGTGGTGCTGAAGCGCGGCCCGGCCGTGATATTCGACTCCATCCAGATTATTGGCTCTAGCAAGACCAAGAAGCGTTTTCTAACCAAGTACTTGCAAATATTCCCGGGCGCGCCCTACAGCCAGCAGCGCGTAGATGCGGCGGCCGTGCTGCTGCGCCAGCTGCCCTACGTGCGCCTGCGGGCCGAGCCTGAGGTGCGCTTTGCCCGGGGCCGGGCGCGGGTGTATCTGCTGCTCGATGAGCGCTCGGCCAACCAGTTCGACGCCATTGTGGGCCTGCTGCCCAACACGGGCACCACGGGGGGTGTGCAGTTTACGGGCGATGTCAACATTAACCTGCGCAACCTGCGCGGCGGCGGCAAGCAAATAGGCCTGCAATGGCGCAAGGTAGATGCCCTGACGCAGTCGCTGGATGGCAACTACCTGCATCCCAATTTCTTTGGGTCGCCGCTAGAGGTCGGCGCCACCTTCAACCTCTACCGGCAAACGGGGGCTTTCCTTACCATCCGACCCCGAATCCAGGTCACGTACCCCACGGCGCGGGCGGGGCGGCTCACGTTTTTTGCCGAGCAGCGCAGCTCGCGCTTGCTACTCGATAGCGTGGCGTATACCCGGCTCACCACCACCCTGCCCGATTATATCGACTCGGAGGCCAGCTCGTATGGGCTAGCCTATGCCCGCACCAACCTCGACGACCTGTACTTTCCGCACCGCGGCAGCTTTGTGACGGTGCAGGGCGGCGCCGGCACCAAGACCATTCGTCAGAATGCCAACATCAGCGAGGCGCTCTACAATGGCGTGGCGCGGCGCACCACGCAGTACACGTTTAGCGCGCGCGCCGAGCGCTACTGGGCCCTAGGGCGCCAGAGTGTAGTGCTGGCCCGGCTGCGCGGCGAGGGCTTGTTCAACCAGCAGTTTTTCCTGAACGACCTGTTTCGCCTCGGGGGCTTAAACTCGCTGCGGGGCTTCAGCGAAAACCAGTTTTACACCAACGCCTACGGGGTGGGTACGGTCGAATTTCGGCAGTTTACCGGGGCCGAAGGCTACGTATTTGTCTTTGCCGACCAGGCCGTGCTCAAGGCGTATCAGAGCGACGTCACCCTAGGTTCGTTCGTGGACCAGCCCACCGGCTTGGGGACCGGCATCAGTTTTCGCACCGCAGCGGGGCTGTTTCAGTTTGTGTATTCGGTGGGCCGGTCGTCGTTTGCTGGGCAGCAAATCGGACTGAGCTCGTCCAAAATTCACTTTGGCCTGACCAGTCGGTTTTGAAGAATGATGAGTTGACAATTGACCGATACACAACTCGTCATTTACAACTTCCAGCTTATGACTGCCCAAAATCTGCCACATCGGCGGCTATTCGGCCAAGGTGTCATTTAGTCGGCATGCCTAACTTATTAAACAAGCCAATTTGTCACTTAAATACTTGACTAGGCGCCGTTTGCAAGTTGGTACGTGGTTTGATTTATACCCACCGAAGCCAGCTATAATGGCTACTATCCTATGAAACTTATCAGCCGCGAATTTATCCGCAACATCGCTCCTCAGCTCGACCTGCTTAACACTATTGGAGGGGGCGTGGCCCAACCCAAGCTGCATGTTAACCAGCGCCCTAAGGGCGTGGTGCTGCACGTGGCTATGCCTAGCGTAGCCGCCGAGCAGTTTCACGTGGTGCTCAACAACAACAATATGACTGTCTACGGCGAGTTCCGTCACCAGCCCGAAGACCAGCTGGCCGCCCCGCTGTTTGTGCAAAAACTTAACCTGCCCAACAACCTGGACCTGACCAGCATCAACGCCACCCACGAAAATGGGGAGCTGCGCGTGGCTATTCCGTTCAAGGACGCTAACCAGCAGCGCGAGATTGATATTCGCCCGAGCTAAGCGCCGGGCTTGTTGATACGGCCGGGACCGACCGGCCACTTAGCCACCTGCGATATGGCCGGGACCGACCGGCCGCCTGGTTTCACCCTCTTGAGAGCCACCGTGATGAACGGTGGCTTTGTTATTTTCAGCCCCCTAGGGCTAAGCTAATCATAGGTTGAGTCGAGAAACACATGAGAAACCCGGCCTTGCTGGTCGTATTGTATCTCGTATTGCACGTCGAGCCCCTCGCCTTTTTCTGTCTTCATATAGCCGTGGCTAATGGCGCCGTAGGTCAAGTTGCGCGACTGTCCCGGCTTGCGCTCCACCTTAAAATTGCCAAAGGCTAACGCCGGCTTAGCAGTAGCCCTAGGTAGCACCGAGCCCACCCGGAAGCTGGAAGCACCCGGTTTGCCCACCGTCAGGCGCGCGTCGCTTAGCTCGGCCAGCACCAACATGTTGTTATCAAAGTAGAGCTTATTGGTACCGTAGTGCAGCACGGGCCACCACTTCTCATCTATTTCTGCGTAAAAGCGGCTGGTTTTGGTGGGTGGACCGAGTACTTGGATGACCTGACTTTTATTAGCACCCAGCTCGACGGTGCGCTGGCTATTACCAGCACTGGGCCGAAGGCCAAAAGCACTGGCTACCACGGCATTTTGGGCTTGTGCGGCCACAGCAAAAGCTAACAAGAAACCTGCGAGAAGAACGGAGCGCATTAGCTTAAGGATGTGAAACAAAAAGTAGAATCAGTAGCTTGTAAGCAGCGGGCAATGGCTAGAAAATTCTTTGCCGACTTCTGGGCACCCTACGAAAACAGCGGTATCAGCAACACAAAGCTCATGAGCAGGCTCAGGTAAAACCAGCCCATCAACTGCCCGCGGTAGCGGCGCGGCAGGCGGTTGCTGAGTACCAGTACCGCCCCTATTACCAAGGCCAGATGCATGACGAAGAAAGCCATCGTCTTAACCCAGTTGCTAACGATGGTGTTGCGCTCGGCTTGGAACTGGTCGCGCTCGCCCAGGCCAGCCGTGAGGTAGCGCAGCATATAGTAGGCGGCTACCTCAAAAGCCACAAACAGCCCGAAGCCTAGAAGAAGAGCCAGCGGCCCCGATTTTTCACGAATTTCAGCCATCAGCCAGCCTAAGTTTGGGAGGCGAAGATAGGTGGCCAGAACGCTGCCTAGGGCCGGGGCCGCCCGAGTACTTCGGCGGTGCGCAGGCGCACATATAAGTCTTCTACCTTGGCCCGAGCCCAGGCCGTGCGGCGCAAGAAGGTGAGGCTGGATTTTACGCTTGGGTTTACGGCAAAGCAATTGAGCTTCAAGCGCTCATCGAGCCCCGCAAAACCGTAGTGCGCCACCAAGTAGTCTAGGATGCTGGCCAGCGTCACGCCGTGCAGTTCGCGGATGAGGTGACCAGATTCGTCGCGGGCATCGGTGGGCATAGCAGCAAAGGGTAACGTATAAGAAAGAACAAAATAACAACCTAGGCGCGTTGCCAAGTGCCGACCAAGCATACGCTACCGCCGCGGTGTGCGTTATTTTTGGCCGCTTCCCCTGCTTATGTCGCCTGTTGTTGTGCCCAAGCGCTTACCTGCCTCGCCCCCGCGCCCGCGGCGGCCGTGGCGGCGCTGGGTACTGGCCGGGCTGCTGCTGGGGCTGCTAGGCGCGGGCACGCTGTACTACCGCCACCAGCGCCAGTTCAACCGCTACGTACGGCACACCTGGGCCACGCTCACCAGCCGCTACCTCACGGGCCGCGAGAAAACGCCGTTACTGGCGGGCTACTCGGTGCACGGTATCGATGTATCTGCTTATCAGGGCCGTATCGACTGGCCCGAAGTAGCCCGCCACCGTGTGCGCTTTGCCTTCATCAAGGCCAGCGAGGGCGCTACCATGCGCGACGCCCGCTTTGCCCGCAACTGGCGCCAGGCACGGGCAGCGGGCATTTTGAGCGGGGCCTACCACTACTTTCAGCCCAACCGCGACGGGGCCGTGCAGGCCGCGCTATTTATCAAGCTAGTGCCCTTGGCCAGCGGCGACCTGCCGCCCGTGCTCGATGTCGAGGCCACGCGCTTTCACGACGTGGCCGAGATGCGCCGCGAGGTGCGCCAGTGGCTCGAACTGGTGGAGGCGCACTATGGCGTGCGCCCCATTTTATACAGCAACTACGGGTTTTATAAGCGCTACCTGGCTGGGCACTTCGATGATTTTCCGCTGTGGCTGGCTCACTACGAGGTGGCTCGCCCTACCCTACCAGCTACCCGCTGGATAATCTGGCAGCACTCCGATGAGGCCTACGTGCCCGGCATTCGCGGCACCGTCGATTTCAATGTTTTTCAGGGCAGCTACGAGGCCTTGCAGGCCCTGCGCGTGGGCCCTTCGTCTCAGGCTGCTGGCTCTACCATCTCGGCACCTCGCAGCTCTCGCAAGCCAGCCAAGCGAGCGCCCAAACAACCTGCTACCTATGCTCCTATCCCACGCGCGCTTTAGAGTTATTTCTTTCCTAGCCACTGCCCTCGCCCTAGGTCTTGGGGCTTGCGGCACTGGCAAGTCAGCCTTTACTCAAACGGGGCAAGGCTCCTACTACGCCGACAAATTCAGGGGCCGGCCCACAGCCAGCGGCACGCCCTACCGCCCTAGCAAGCTCACGGCGGCGCACAATACCTTGCCTTTCGGCACCCGCATCCGCGTTACCAACACACGCACCGGCCGCTCGGTAAAAGTAACCGTCAACGACCGCGGCCCGCACGTAAAAGGCCGCATTGTGGACCTCTCGAAACGCGCTGCCCGCAAAATCGGCCTCGTCGATGCTGGCGTAGCCCCGGTGCAGCTTAAAGTGGTGCGCGCCGCCTCAGGGCGCTAAGGCACCGCAACTCATACACTCTTTCTTGCCTATTCCATTTATGGCCAAGCAGTTAAATATCCGTAAAAAAATCATCTGGTCGGCCCCAACGGGCGGGCGCTTCGTGGCGCTGGCCAGCTTCGTGAAAGCCGCCGAAGCCCAGGGCTGGACCGACGACGAAATTCAGTTTGTGATGGATGAGGTAGTGGAAGCCGATGACGATGGTGCTGGCCTAGCCGTCCTGGCCGACTACACCGCCCGCTAACAGCAGAGCCCGGCCCCGGCACCACCCTAGTGTAGTGCCGGGGCCGGGCTCACAGTTATAAGCACCTAGGCGGCGGGCTACTTCTTAGCGGCTTTTGCCTTGGCTTTTTCCTTTTCCTTATCGGCCTTCTCTTTGGCCTTTTCGGCTTTTTCGCGGGCTTTCTCCATCTCCTTGCGCTTGCCGGGGTGCTTCAGGTCGTAGGCCTGTAGCTTCTGGATGCTGTCTTGCGCAGCCATTTCGGCGCGGGTCTCTACGCGGCCGCTCAGCGACACGTAGTCGCCCTCATGCAGTTGGGTCGTAGCGCCGTCTTTGCCGGTCACTACGCCGCCGGTGGTAATAATGGTACCGTTGCGCAGCGTCTTATCGGCGGTGATAGGGTTAGTCATGCCCATTTCGGTGGCAATCAGCTTTCCGTCTTTCATCATCACGCCGTCTTTCATTACGCCAGCGCCGCCTTTGGGACGGGCCTTGGGGGCTACAGGGCGGCGCGGCGCGGGCCGTGACTGGGCCTGCGCGCCCTGCACTGTTAGCAATACACTAGCAACCAGCAGGATACGGGTTATATTTTTCATCTTATAGAAAACAAGTTAGGGTAAGTAAAAACAAGTAAAAATCGTGCCAAGCAGACCAATAGAATAAGAGCTAATCTTCCTGCAGTACAAATCTAGCACTTAGTTTGGAAGTTGCCGCAGCCAACGTTTAGCAGTATTTACGCGTTCAATTACTGCTACGTTTTTTACCACATTTTATTGTCTTTTTATGAGCACCTCCCACGCTTCCTCTGACATCCACGCCGACTTTAAACACGACGTCAACATGACGGCCAGTGAGCTGGAAAAATGGTTAAAAACAGATGAGTCGAAATCGGTAG
>Ga0265798_10006036_pt1 | contig 16033 bp, 13 predicted proteins | sample P3T30metagenome_FD_192430 | JGI IMG/M metagenome (GOLD analysis project Ga0265798, IMG submission 192430) | Plant litter microbial communities from East Loma Ridge, Irvine, California - P3 T30 | ecosystem: Environmental > Terrestrial > Plant litter > Unclassified | place: USA: California... | reverse complement strand
GGGACACCCGCGCGAACTCTCTTTTCGGAGTTTCGAATCGACCATGTGTGGCATGAATCGGTGCCCTTGGGGCTGAACCGTAGGCTACAAGCCAGCCGCGGACGCTACAGCTACCGTCACAAGAAGGGCTGCTCCCAGAGCGAAGGCGATAAGGGCCAGACGGAGGTAGTTGTACTTTGTAGACACGATCCCCGAGATCAGTTCCAGTTGGTCGACATCCCGGTCTCCCAGGCCGCGTGCAGTCTTCGCTAAAGCCCGCTCGAGATCGGTTCTACGACTAAGGACAACAACGTCCCCAAAGTAGGCGACGAAATCGGGGAGCTTTGAGGCGCGGCGCGTGCGGGGATAGATGGCCACACCAAGTAGAGCGATGCCAGCGACCAGGAATCCGCACGCCACCCACCAGATGTAGGCCGTCAAGACTGATAGTTCGGACGGGCTCCAGCTGCCCGCCAACACTGCCGCGATTAGTGCGCCGACAACAACGCCGGAGGCGGCGAGCAAGATCGAAGCTTTATTATCGGCACGGCCGAGCTCCTCTCGTGCTTCCCGCAAAAGGGATTCGACCAGAGCCGACTGAGCGCGACGTTGCCGGCTCACTTGCCGCTTTCCAGACTTCCAAAGACACTTCGCACGCGCTGACGTTCCTTCGCGCGAGCTAGCAATGCCTCATGGGTGAGGGACGTTCCTTCGGCAACACGGTTCTTCTTCTCCCGCTCCGAGACAGGAATGTCATCGCGACGAGACTCGCCGGCGAGGACAGCGTTGCAGTACTCCTCGCCATGCCGGTCACACCAATAAGAGCCGAGACTCTGCCCGAATCTTTCGTCATCAGGGATTTTCTCGAGCGTGACTGGCTCCCATAAGAGGGCCGGATCTCCGCAGCCACAAGAGAAGACGAGGAAGTCGTTTGCGGAGACATTGTCGAAGACGCTGCCCGCCACACTCATTCTTGCGGGGGTCGATTGTTGTGCGGCCTTAGCAGCGTAGTTCACGGGGTTCCCCGCCCATACTGGCTCTTGAAAGTCCAGGTGCCGAGGTATTCCAACACGCTTTGCCATGAGAGAACCACTCGCGATCCCAACTTTAAAGCCTGTTGATGGAGCATCAGGCCATTTTTTCTCCAGTTGCTGCGTGAAATCACGAGAAAAAGTTCGGATGCTGATTGCTGAGGTCACGGCTCGCTCGAATCGCTTTTCTCCCCAGAAAAGACCGAATCCCCCGTCGCCCTGGATATCTAGGAACTGAACGTCAAACCGTTGCACGACTTTTGCGACACCACCGACTCCGGCGTCATAGATGCTGGCGGTGCTCTCAGGGCGTCTGCCCTTGGCTAGGTTCGTTGAAGATTTGAGGTCAAAGTAGACACAGACAACGTCGTCAATCGCGTGCCACTCGGGCTTGTCGACAGGCAGTTTTTCCACGTCGAACGAATCGTTTTTGGTCACAACCGCTGGCTTCTTCTCAAACTTCTTCATGGTGCGGTCATGAAGGTCGTCAAGAAGGTCGTTGAGAGCCAAAGTCATTGCAATTACCTCGTAATCGGTTCGGAACAGCGTAGGTAGCGACCTGAAGGCGGCGCACTGCGTCAGCCCCTCGTGCCCCAAGCTGATTATGTCTCGTGACTCCCCAAGTTCTCGACTTCTGCTAGCTGAATTTCCCGCTCCTCTGGATGGCGCGATACACCGTGGAGCGGGCGATACCGAAGAGTTCGGCGATCTCGCTCGTCGTGTGGGCGCCGGTGCGGTGCAGCTGCACAAGGTGCTTCTCTTGCGAGGCGGTGAGCTTGGGCTTTAGTCCACGGAGCTTGCCCGCTGCCTTCGCGATCGCCATGCCCTCACGCGTGCGAGCACGGATGAGGTCGGCCTCGAAGTCGGCCACCATACCGAGGACGTTGAACAAGAGCCGGCCGACCGGGTCGGTCGGGTCGTAGACCGCTACCCCCAGATTCAGAGCGACACCCTTCCTCGTCCGCAACGTCCGTCGCGTCGCGTAGCGACCGGGCGAGCCGATCGAGCTTCGTGACGACTAGGACGTCGCCAGCCCTGCACGCAGCCAGCGCCTCCCGGAGGCCCGGTCGCGCTCAAGTCGTACCGGAGAGACCGTGATCAACATGCACGTGTTGATCATCAACACCCAGTGCTGCAAGGCCATTGCGCTGTGCTGCTAGATCTTGTCCCGAGGTCGACACACGGGCGTATCCGATGAGCATCAATGTCTGTAGCGTTTAAACCCCCATCACCGGGCATATTTGCGGGACGGTCATACGCGAATCCGCAGGCCAGGCGCCACCTGCCCTCGACGAGCCGAGAACAGCTCGAGAAGGTGTCCCGATGAACGACCGTTGATCGGACGCCGCAGATCCAAGACTCTGCCCGTTTAACTGCAGGTCAGAATGTCGTCTTTCGTCGAAGGCAACGATCTAGGCAGCATTTCGACGAACTAACTCGCAGACGACAAATGTCAACGACAACGGCAGATGGTCCGGAAACGGGCACCTATTCCGGTCTCCGCCACCATCTCGTCTGCGATTTCCGCCAACTAGATCGTCCGACTTCGCGGGCCCGTGGCCGCTAGACGTCGGGCCCGACGCGGCGAGTCGAAAAGATGTATCGCACGCCGCCGCTCCTACGGTTATGGCAAGCTGACCTGCTCGTGGTGCACCCTACGTTCGGCCGCGACATCACGCACGTACGCGCGCGTCTAGCGCCGCGTTCGCGTCAGGCCTTTGACCCGGAAGGTTTGTCATCCGAGCGAGCATTGACGAAGACGAGGTTCGGTCCCTCTTCAATGCCGAGGCTCGTGCACGCGCGATCGAGCTTCGCTCGCTCTTCAGCGGAGTAGAAGATGACCATCGTGACTGCATTCTTGGTCTTGTTCGCCTTTTTGTAGACCGGAACTTGCTTTTCGAGGTTCCTGCGTAGCGCGCTGTTGGAGGCGAGCTTGATTTCGAGCAGGGTGGTGTCGGCTGATCCGCGGCTGACCTTGAAGTCCACGGGTCCGCGACCGTTGTTCACCTCTGCATTCACGTCAAACACGCTCGCCTGCATGGTGAGCGCCACGAGTCGCTGGACATCCTTCTCGGATGCGTGGCTCTTTGCGTAATTGAGGCTTTTGTAACCGTCCTGATCCTCTACCCAGTTCTTGAAGACCAAGGCGCGGTGCCGGACCTCTTCGAGACTGTTGGCCTTTGGCCGCGACATCAACGCGGGCATCGACCAAAACGAATCAAGGATGGACTTAAAGATGGTGTTGAAGATCTCGGTGATCTTCTCGATCTCCGCGTCACTGACCGCGACGGCACCATCACCGTCGTCCTCCCGCATCTTGATGTACGTGTCGAGAAGGGTCGGGAAGTACGCGAGTGTTCGTTCGCGGGCGCGTCGCAGTTCCTTCGACGTGGGTGAGTCGTCGCCTGCAAGTTGTTGCTGGAAGTACGCGTCGACGCGCGCGCGTTGGACGTCGTCATCGACGGCGGCGACGATCTGCGGGTACTGCCTGACCATGTCCGCATGGTTGATCCACACCTGGTCGTGGACGAGCATGTCGACGGGAGTGAGCAGAACGTAGTCGCCGTTGAAGACGGGCAGATACCGCACCTCGTCAACCCAAGTGCGGGTGTCGTAACTGAACCGGACTCGTCGGACGCCGATGTTGGCGCAGCGGGACGGGTCGATGTGCTCTCGGGCGAATCGCTCGGTGTAATCGACCAGGTAGTCCTTGATCAGATTCGTGGTGAAGTCGCTGATGTTGTCGAGGCCGACACCGGGGCGGATCAGCGACACCTTCTCGAGGTGGCTGCCCCTCGTTTCGGTCTCCTCACCGAAGTTGCTGAGTGCGCGGCCGAGTGCCTCCCGCATGGCGATCGCAAACTCACGCCCAAGTCCTCGGCCGTCATTTCCAAGCTCGCAGTACCCGAACCAGTTCTGCCTCACCTCCTGGAACCGAAAGAGGTCCTTGACGATCGCGTCGGACAGATCGTCTCCAGCGATACTCCGGAGGAAGCGCAGGTACCGAATGATGTTTGCATGCAGAGCCTGGTACTCCGGCTTACTGCTATTGAAGAGCAGGAACGGGTCGACGAAGAGCTGGACGTCGGCGAGCAGATTGATGTCGAACGCGCCATAGGCGTCGAGCGTCTGTCGCGAGACCTCGAACTGATCACTGAAGAAAATGCGAGGGGTGCTCACCGAGCTAGTCTGTCTGACTCCAGCGCGCCGCATCGCTGCGCCACGCTGACGCTGGCGCGAGAAGGCGCCACTCGTCGTCTCAGCCGAACGGGCCTCGTGACCCTAGGGCGCTCGCACCACTATCGGACCAGAAGAGCTGCAAATCTGGTCCGGAACACGGTGGGGCCATCTCTGAATCCCTCGGATCGGTCTTCAGCGGGTCAGCGTCTGCGCGCCCCATCCGGTCTCGCCTGTACCTCAGGGCAGCTTGTCAGTCTTCCGCTTTAAGCCAAGCCCCTCGAGCGTCCTGCAGTTCCCTCCAGTGGCCCTCCAGCCCTGTCAGCGAGGGACTGACATTCATGCTCGCGAGCGGCTGCGAATGCCCGTCGATGTAGCGACATGCCTCCTCGAACACTCGGTGCACGACCTCGATAGCCGCCGGCAATGCGGCCGTCTTAATATTTGGGAGATTTGTCATCCGGACGTTCGGCTGATAGCGCTGAGTTACTCCCTGGAGGAGTTCATTCTCGGTGAAAACCTCGCACCAGGAGCGGATCCAGTCGTATCCCGTGCGAATGAGAGCGGCACGCGCGTTGCCCTCCTCCGACCTCGCGGCCTGGATAGTTTCGTTGATCTGCGCCTTGATGTTGTTAAGGGTGTCCCAGCGCGGGCCGGTCGCCCGCGTGACGTGCCCTTTGCCGTCTTCGTCCGTGATCTGAAAATACGAGCACCGTTTGGTGGACGCCATGAGGTTCAGCAGCGTGGTCGCAAAGAAAATGTCATGAGTGAAGACAATGACCTGGGTCGCGTCGGCTAGGGACGCGATGCGCTGCGCTACCTCGTTGATGCGACGATGGTCGAGGCTCGACACGGGGTCATCGAAAATCACCGGAGCGCTGATCCCTGCCAGCCGCGCCTCGGCGAGGAAGTCCGCCATGGCGAGGACTTTCTGCTCTCCTTCGGACAGCACTGCGGATGGCCTGTGCTTACCGGTCAAGACCTTCCGACGATGCGCTTTACCCCGACGGCCGATGTATTCGACCCGCATGTTGGGCGCCCTTAGAGCTGCGCGCTCCGCCGCAAATAGAGCGTCGAAGCTTTCGTTGATCATCTGGTCGCTCGCGTCCTTCGACAAAGCCGTCAAGTTTCGCTGCAGGTTTGGCATGGGCTTCGCCAAGAGCGCTAGTCGATCTGCCTGCTTCGCATCGCGCACGTGCAGCTCAATCTCGCTCCACGACTTGCTCAACTCGGCCGCAGCTTCAAGTTCCACGAGGCTTTTCCGTTTCGCCTCGAGCGTCTCCTCGCGGGTTGCCGCCTGTTGACGCAACTCGGTGAGGCGGTCACTGGAAGATGTGGCCGCGTCGGACAGCGTAAGCGCGTCGGTCTGAGCTGCTTGGATGCTCTGCACGTCGACGCTGGTTGCAGCGACTGCCTCAGAATCGACGTTGCTGGCTTCTCCACTCTCGTTGTTTTCGTTCGCCCTGCACGCGTCTATGAGCGTCGCATGCGTCGACACTGTGCGCTCCAATGCAGTGTGGTAGCTCAGTCGTGGATCCTCGTCCGCATGGTCCCGCAAGAAGGCTCCGATATCTGCGACTTCCGCGGCCAAGAGCGGGGCGCCGAGAGCCGCGAGTCGGCTCTTCGAGACCGTGATTCCGTCAGCGATCGTGTCTTCGAGATACTCCGAATACTTTCCGACGAGGACTGCTGCTGGGCCGACGAGAGGTTGTCTGCAGTACAAGCAGCGTTCTGCATCGTGTACGTCCAGGTCTGAGAGGTGCGCTTTGTACCGTTCACCCGCTTGCACGAAGCTGTTCCAAGTTTCGTCAGGTTCGGCCGGCAGGTCAGCTGCCTCGAAGAGGGCAGCGCGGAACAGTCGATAGTCGTTCTGCAGGTCAGCGAGTTTGTCGCGCTCGCCCGAGAATGCATTGCCGTCGAAGCCCGCAACGGTCGTCGCCAGAGCGGCCGCCTGCTTGAGAGCCCGCTCGGTGCGGGCAAGGGCGGTGATCTCCGAGCTGATCATGTCGGCTTCGAGGGCGGCGACGGTTCGGCGCAGTTCGCCGATTCGAGTTACGACGTCCGCGTCGAAGTCCGCTTTCGACTTGAGGTCCTCAAGGTCAGTGGAGGCGCCGAGAGTCTCGATGAGTGGGTAGACAGTCGCCGTTCGGCCAAACCGTGACAGCAGGCCAGTTGAGCGAGATCGGAGTTCCGAGATCGAGGCATCGACTTGGGATTGGACTGACTTGATGCCGGCAGCTACGTGGTTGAACAGTGCGAGAGCGGCGGGGACGTAGACGTACTCGAGATCGTCATCAACGTGGAAGCTGACAGACGGGCTGTCGAAGATGGACATGCGGGTGAACGGTGCCACGCCTTGCTGGCCGCTCCACATGTAGGTCTTCGGCTCGGCTCCAAGCGAGTAGCTGATCGTGGCAGATTGCGGCTGCGGCGACGCGACGGATATGTCGCTGAGGATCTCGTCGGCGGTCCGACTTGCGGCCAGAGCCTTGAAGATTCGCGAGTACCCAGTCTTGCCTGTGCCATTTTCGCCAAAGAGGATCGTGAGGCCCTCATGCGGTTCGATGATGCCGCCGGTCTCGAGAGCGTTGACGCCCTCGACGCTCGACAGGGAGGTCAGCGTCAGGGGTTCGAGGGCTTCATCCTCTCGCTCGATGAGTACGAGCGGCTCCTCGGTGGGGAATGTACGAACGTCGAGGGCCTTCTCCTGACGGAACAATGCGAATGCTTGTTCCTGTGCGTCGATGTCGAGGGGCTGTCCGGATGCGAGTACCTGTCGAACGATGAATCGCGTCCATTCGTCGGATCCGTTGGCCCAGTTGCTCAGCAGCTCTCGAGGATCCGTTCGCGTGCTCGGCGATTCCGCTGCCCCCATGATTTGCCCCCGCCTCAAGAAACCGACGTCTGGTCACGTCTGTGGCTGATTTTAGCGGTCGCACGCGACGTCATTGAGGATTCGTGGCGCTATCTCTTGGCGCACGTCCTCCCGCAGCTCGCCGAAGACTTCATCCATGGCGGACACTTCGTCGAGGACCTCGACCATCGAAAACCAGTCGCCGACTTCCTGGTCCCAGATCGCTCCAAAATTCTCGACTGCGGTAAAGACTTCGTGGAATCGGTCGAGCATCCCGGTCATCGCGGGTAGTCCAATCGGGTTCTCCTCGACGAACTCGGACTTGCCGCTGTCGTTGAGAATCAGGAGCGCGAGTCGAGTAGGGCAAGCGGACGAGCTGCCCCAGCTGACCAAGGCCCCCTGTCGCGCTCTAGGACACTTCTTAGACGCATCAATAGCCTGCCCTAGCAAGCAGTGGCGCGAGTCACGGGGCTCGGGGTGATGGCGTCACTCTCACAGTGCGAATTCGTTCTGGTAGGTCGTCGAGAATCACCGCCCAGTCGATGGTTTGAGTCATCCGGCCGGTGGAGAGCGGGTACTCGAAGATGGCCCATTGGACGTGCCGGGTGCTGCGGTCGAGCACAGCTGCCATCCTGCGGACACTCGCTTCGCCGCCGAGTCGAAGCGCGTTGAGAGTGTCAACGTCAATGTCTTCCAGTTCGCGGCCGAGATCTGCCCCCCTCGGCCGTGAACGCGGGGGGGCCCATGTTACTGGGCTCGAGCGCGTCTGTGTTGCAGTCTTAAATCGCGCCAACCAGGCCGATAGGTAGGTGTCGATGCCGTGCTTAAGCTCCGCACTCATGGTGAGCAGGAATTCGCTGTAGTCGGCGGCGTCAGGTGCGGACTTTCGGAACCGGAGACGCTGAGGCAGCTGCGCAGGGGAGGTCGCGGTGACGCGCATGAAGGCGTATCGCTGGGCATTCATGAGCCGACGTTCGAGACCGGGTGGTTCTCCGATCGAGTCGGTCAGGGTCCGCCAATGCTCGAGGAGGAGCAGTTGGGTGAAGTCGAGCTTTCGACGCGCGTCGTAGTCAATTGGTCCAGGCGAGGCGCGCAGCACGATGGCAAGGTCGCAGAGTTGCCGCAAGATGGACCGAGTTTGGGATGGGGTTCCCAACATGTCCGGCCGAAGTCGTCTTCCGACTCCTGCGATCTCGTCGTAGTCGGGGTAGGCCCCGGTGCCCGCGACGCGGAGGGCTGCTGCGTGGGCACGTTGCAGCGCGTAGCCACCGATGTGGTCATTGATTCCGAGAGGGTTCGACCACGACGACCACATCAGCGTGGGGACTGCTGTGCTCCCCCAGCTAGCGCTCGTCGGTGAGTCGGGTGAATTCATGAGTGCCAGAAGCGCGCCGGGGCGTTCGGGTCTGTTCTCTGCGTCTCGGCGGAGGCGTGCATAGCCTTCCGCCACGTTTCTTGAGGTGACGGATCCGTGGACCAGTCGCTGGATGGGGCTTAGGTCTCCGTCAAGGGCTCGAAGCACGCGGCGGCGAAGCGAGGCATCGACGCCGGGCCAGGTATCGAGGAAGTTGCGGGCACTCCACGGCGCCGACGCGTACTGGTCCGTCCGGGATGAGCGCTCATAGGTGACCTCGCGAATAACAGGAGCGATTAGGTCTTCGTCATCGGAGATGATCCGGTACGCCGCCCCAAGCAGGGCCCCCATGGCGTACGCGTCCTTCGGAGGCGTGGTCCCAATGCGGGCACTCAGGTCGAACAGACCCTCTAAACCATCTTTGGCAACGCTGGCAAGGTCTGCAACACGGTCGATGTCGCCGGCGCCCAGGAGCGCGATGGCCACTCCTCGAAACGTCGACGCAGGAATGTCCACTGATGTCCTCGAGGCCTGCGCCCAAGAAGATGACAGGCACTGCTGCGCAAGAAACAGAGGTGACGACTCGTCGACGGCTGGTTCTGACCAGGACCGGTCAAGCGGGTGCATGCACGCTCCACCGTCAGCGGCATCGACCCAGCACAGAGACGGATCGCGAATCAACATCTCCCGGGGCGTCGCTTCGACGAGCTCGCCCTGACAACTCGGACATACGTCACGAAGGACCGTCTTGTGCCGCTCGCACAGGAAGCACCACCAGAGCCGCCAGTAGGTGTAGAACACTCCGGGGTTCTCGTGGAGGCAGTCGGGGCAATAACGCGTGCCGCTGCCGCGCGTCCAGTTCTTTGACTGCGCCACGGTCCCATTGGCGCGCAAGGCAACGAGGTCTACCGGGAGATAGGACATCACCATCGTCGGAACCATGTCGGCGTCAATTCCGAGGCCCGCTTGCAGATGCTGCGCCATGTCACCGGTCACGAAGTTGGCGATCGAGGGTTTGTGACGCACTAATTGCGGCAGTTCACACCAGTTCATGATGTCGTTGGCTGAGGCGCCGGCGGCGTAGCCCACACGGCGCAAGGCTGCTGGGAGCCATTCAAATGGCAGAAACGTCACCTGAGCGCCGAGCTTCCTTACCCCCTCGAGGGCTACCGATCTTGTCTCTTGGGTCATGAGCTTGAGGGGGCGTCCGTTGCCCAGTTGAAGCGGCGTTCACGCCAGCTGTCCAAGCGGAATTCGCGGTTTCGGGCGACTCGTTCGTTGAGGCGGATTGAGTCGATGATCTTCGCGGTGATGCGTTGTGTTTTGGTTCGGGACGCGGTCAGGCAGGCCCCCGTCAGTAGTGCGGCGAGGGCGTTGACGTAGCCGAGGGTGGTCACCCACAGGTGCTCCTCGAAGTCCTCGCTCAGGACTGAAGTTCCCTCCTCGTGGCCGGCGAGTCGGATGTGTTGTTCTAGGCCGCGAAGGAGGCCGCGCCACTCAGCGATGTCGTTGCTTGTTTCGTGGGGGTACCGGTTGAGGTCCTGGAAGGTCCAACGGGCTATGGACTGGGTTTGGGTGGCGTTTTGCGCGGCTGTCTCTCGTCGGGTGAGCATTTGCCGGACATTGTGGCCTGAGAGGACGACGCGAACGTTCATGTTCTGCAGCGCCTTCAGTGCGTTGTGGAGGTACATGCCGTATTGGCCGTCGAAGTTGATCATCTGGACTTCGTCGATGAAGACGAACTGCACTCCGTGCCTCAGGACAGCGCGCCGAAAAGCCGCTTGGGGGTCGGTCGTCGCGGGGACCGAGAGTTCGTCGCAGAGGTGCGCGAAGAACGCTTTTACGCGGGGGTTGCCGTCGGTGGAGTGGAAGATGACTGGCCGCCAGTCGGGGATAAAGAGTGGGTCGGCGGTGCCGGTCGTCGTTCCGTCGAGGCGCCTTCCCCAGGCTGACCGGGCGAGTGCCGCCACGGCGGCTTGCTTCATGACGGTCGTCTTCCCGGTGCCAGGTGGCCCCGTGATCAGGGGCACGTCCAGCAGGTCATCGTCCATATGTGGCTGGGGTTCGGGCAGCGTGGCGAGATGTCGTTCGATGTCGCGGACTTGGCGGGTGCGAACGAACGGCCAGGATTTGTACCAGTCCTCCAGGCGCCGGAGCCGCCGTTGGCGGTCGTCAGCGCCAGCTTGATGCCATTGCTCGTAGGACATGGTTCCAGGGTCTTCAGCGCTCGGGAGGATGATGCGCCTCGCCCACGCTTGGTCGACGGGGTGTAGCTGGTCCCAGCTCTTCTCGGGATGCTCGTCAGCACCGAATAGGTGACGGAGGGACGGCTCGAGTGGGGTCATCAGTCGAACTCCCCAAAGAGGTCGTCAGTGAACGGGTCGACGTTGTCATCCGGGGGTAGCTGCTCATTAGCGGCCTGAATGGAATCGATGACTTCCTGTCCCACGAAACGGTCCGCGCCGATGAGAGAACCCAGGTCCCTGCGCTGGAGTTCGTCGAGCTGCGACGCGAGGATTTCCTCGGCATTCCTCTTGCCGTTCAGCTGCGCGATGAGGACGACGTCCTCGGTGCTCCACTGTCGAACAAGATCTTGAAGGAGTTGCTGGTGTTCCTTTTTCGACCGCGTTGCCCCTTCCAGACGACCGTTCGCCCAGTCGAGAGTGAAGTCACTGAATGCGGGAGTTTCATCGTTCCGGCAAACCCAGGGCAATTCCCACGCGTTGCCGTCGCGGTCGAAGCAGTAGAGCTGGCGCAGATCGTTTGGGTGCCAGAAGATGCGGACAGTGCCGGTGGGTGCAGCGCCGTCGATGTCGATCATGGCGGCAAGGACTGGCGCGTTGTAAATCATGCGGCGGCGAGAGACTCCGTGGCGATTTAGGACGACGACCTGGTTCGGCAGGTACCTGATCCATTCGTTTTGCCAGGACGGCACTTCTGTGATGCCGTGTTCTTCTGCGAGCTCGATCCACCGTGCCGCTGGGCTGATCATCCTTCCCCCCAGTTGTGCCTTCAACCCGTCGTGCTGGGTGACGTTGTAGGAGTCGATAAACGCCCGGAAGCGCTCGGTGTGCTCGTCAAAAGTGAGGATGACATTCTTCGTCGCGTCACGGCCGCGCTGGTCGATGGCGTGCCCGAGGTAGTTCGGTTGGAGCTGGTCGAAGCCTTTATCGAGGCTGCCGTAAAAACGTTCCTTCGGAGCCTTCCCGCGGGGGTCTTTGACCCGCAATGCCTCGCAGTCGATGCCGAGTCGATGAAGGTTCCACAACGACTGCCTGTTGATAATTTCGGGTCCGTTGTCGCCGATCAGGCGCCGTGGAACGACCGGGAACCGGGAGATGATGCGTGGCAAACCGCTAAAGGGCCGGGGATAGGTGCGGCCTTCGTGCACAATCGCGTCGTGCTCATCCACCATGCCAAGGAACGCGCTAGCTAGGGCCAGTGACGTCGTCAGCGCATTCACGTCCTCCCCGAATGCGTGCCCCACGATGTACCTCGACGCTCCTTCGAGGATGGTTGTGCTTGCTAGGCGATAAGTCCGCACCTTCTCCGTGGTCGAGTACGGGTCACGCAACATGACGTTGGATGCAGTGGAGTCGATCAGCCAAAACTCGCCTAGACGATCGGCGCGACGCCGTTGCGTAGCGACTTTTGGACGCTGCTCGGCGGACGCCAACGTCTTTGTCTTCTGCTCAAGTGACGGATAGCGCGCGTACAGGGTCGTCAGCGCGCGTTCGAATTGACGCTTCGAGGGCGCCTCCTGCTCCCGCTCAGCCCACAACCACCCCTTGAAGAGCGTGTACTTCGACTGTCTAGTAACGCGTGACATGAAGGTGCGGGAGTCGAGAAACTCGTGGACAGCTGTCTCAAGGTCTTTATTTCGGCGCAACGCATCTGGCTTGAGCAGGCGGGGATCGACGAGTCCAGCGTCACCGGCAGCTCCCGCCGCAAGGACTCTGCGAATGGTCGTTTGCGCGCTCGCTACCTTGACGTCGCGGCGTTCGGCCATCACGCGTGCCATGGCCATGATCCGTCCGATCCTGAGGGGGACAAGTTCGGGATCGTGGCAGGGATCGGGTTCTTCCGCATCCGACTGCTCCGGGCGAAGTCCAAGGTCGTACCAGCGCAGGATGGCTCGCCTCTCCTCGAACTTGGCCTTGGCCTCGTCCGACATCCGCGCCTCGAGAGCATCTAGGTCTTGCGTGATAGGTGGTGGAGCCTCTTCGCCCATGACCAGTAACGCAAGCTCGCGAAGGGGCATCCGTCGCGTGCTGCCGTCTGGGGCGAGGAGTGACGCCCACTGACTGTCAAGGCGATCAATGATGTACGCAACACCATCGACCTCGACGATTTCACCCGCAGCGATACGGCGTCGCGGCCGAGGCTCAGACATCGCCGCGCTCCACGATGGATCTGCTGTCGTAGACAGCGAACATGTTCGTGTGGAGCCGTCGACGCCAGAGCAGGCGCCTAATGAGTGTCAGCGCCCACCCACGCTGGTAGCCGGCCTCATCGAGTCGATCTGCGAGCTCGGACGCGGTCATCGGCGCTGAGCACAGCTGCACTGCTATGTCGGACCAACGCTTGTACGAGGCATCTGGAAGTCGAGCATCGGTGAAGTTCTCTAGGTTGAGCCGGAACGGCCGCGACATACCCGTCCAGACGACATACCCCATACCCATCCGTGCAACCGCCTCGGCGACCAGAGGCGCTCTCTCGACCCATGCCGGCTTTCGGCTCTCCTTAGGCGTCTTGACGTCGACAATGAGCGGTGGTGTGCCCGTACCGGTGAAAGCTACGTCGGGGGTGTGGGACTTGATCGGCGACCCATCCGGCCAGACCAGAGTGAAAGGTTGGCCAGCGATGTGATGCACGGCGGGATGGTGGTCCCCGAGGGTCATCAAGGTTCGTTCGTGGTGTGACTCTGTATTGACGTGGTGCCCTGTCGTGTAAAGCCACGCAGCGACCGGCTTGTTCGCCTGCTCGAGGCGCCGAAAGAACTCGCGCGTTGGAAATGCGGTCCTCAGCAGCTCAAAGTCGAACTCATCTAACCGGCAGGACCTAGTCAGCACCCCGTCCATCGAATACGCCACGACTGGTCCGTCTCCCCGTGCTGGCTTGACGACCGGAAGACGCCGCGATCCGTGCGAAGGGCGAAACATTCGAATTCGCCGAGCGTCAAATCCGTCCGGTGTCGGGTCGAAGAACGGCTTTGTCGAAGCCGCTCCCGATCCGAACCAACCGGTCAAAGGGCTCAGCGGATCGACTCCCTGGAACTCCGGATCGTCACGTCCAACCAACTGCTGCTCCGCAGTGCGCGCGAGCAACACCTCACCTGCCTCTGGGTCGTTAGCTGTCCACGACGGAGGAACACTGACATGCCGGACAGGCGGAGGAGAAGACACGAACGGACCCGCCGCCCTCACTACGTGATTTAAAGCCACACGCCGAGAGTAGCAATAAGTCAGCTGCTAGCTATCAACCATCTTGGGCTATTCGGACTGGGTTTCCGTCGAGCGCGCCGCACGAACCCAGTTTGACGCCGTTACTTGGCTCACGCCGATGGCCTTACCGATCATCGTGGTTGTCATCCCGATTTCGGATGCCTTTCGCGCGATCTCGAAGCGCCGTTCCGTCGTCTGCCGGATGAGGGCCTCACCCTGCCTCAGCTCTTCCATGAGCGCCGCAGCCTGAGCCTCGTCGGCGACTGTTTTTCGAGGCTTGCGGGAGCGGCGGGCCGGCTGCGGTGTGTTCACTGGACGATTCCGATCGGAGGAAGGAACGTCGGAACGGCGATTGCAGACGAAGAAGGCATGTGCAAAGATCCGACGCGAAACTCGCTCGAATCTGTTGATCGGTCTTCGGTTTTGACGGGCACGCAACGCGACCGCCAAGTCGCGTCAAAAACGGTCAACGTTGACCGCCGTTTGGTGTGCTCCGAAGTCATATTAGCCATGGGCGTCTCCGCAAGTCACTGGGGCCGCCGTCAAGCCGAGACGGCCTACCAGTTCTACTCGAAAACGAGCAAAACTGCATCTCGACAGCAGATGCGACTAGTCACTCAGCCGGACGAACAACAGGCTCCTAGCCGTCAAGCTCAGAGAGGTGATCCACCGTGGCTCGAGTGATAGTCCATGCCAGCGGACTCGACTTCGGGCTTTGCGACCGCGGGCGACCGCGGACTTGCAGCCTTCTTCCAGATGAGCAGGAGCCCTTTGCCGTCAAGTCCGGGGCGATGACCCGTCAGGAATGGGACGACGCCCAAGCTCAAGTAGCCCGAGGTGACCTGGACCGCTTAGAGCGGCAGACAGAACGGGGAGGGATTGAGAATGCGACCACTGCGCGTGATGTCGCGAGCCGCTTTGGCCTCACTCCAAGAAGCATCGCGGTCTTCCCCGGCGAACTCTTCGCATTCGTAATTGATGGCGAGCTGCGCTACCCGACGTGGCAGTTCATAAACGGTAGAGAAGACTCAGTTCTCCCGCACTTGGCGCAGTTAGTCGAAGCCTTCAGCGACGACATGCATCCTTCGACCATTCTCGGCTTCATGCAGACCCCCCAGGAAGACGCTCGGCTGAACGGAGTCCAGCTGACCCCCGTGGAGTGGCTTGTTCGAGGTGGGGACGTTCAGAGGCTCGTCGATATCCTCGGCAGCTTCCTGATGTCCTGAAGCGGCGATGCTGTTTGCGTGCGTTTCGGCCTCGGTCGATCGCTGAAACGGGACTATACCCCTGCTGCGAATGGCGGACGCCTAGCTCGGGCCGCCGTCATGGACGCCAGGACCACTGAAGAGTGTCGAGACTATTTGCTTGGCTCTTGCGCCTGTAGATGCAGCCGATTCTCAGGAACGTCTCGCGGCGGTGGAGCGCGCGGCTTGCTCGTGACCTAGCTGCTCGTTTATGAGCGGACTCGGGCCACCCGAAGCGACCTCGGCATCCCGCTCCGAGCCAAAGAGCTAGCAAGAGGAACGCGCCTCGAGGGAGGGCGACGGGCCTAGCCATTCATATCTTGGCTGTGCCGTGGCAGCATCTGCCCATGACGGACTCAAGCGCATCAAACGTGCAGCCCTCAGAATCGGATCCCAAGAAAGACTTCCGCGTCGGCGTGGCCTCCGATGACGCCGTGCGTCGACTCGCCCAGGCCATAGAGCGGCTCGGCAACGACGCGGACTACTTCATGGACGCACTGACCGAAAAGCTGCTGTCCATGGAACCCCTGCCGAAGTATGAACCCGATGACGACAGCGACCGGTCCATCCTCATCGACTCAGGAGCATTCACACCGGCCGAGTACGACGCCACCCAACGATCCATCGCACGGGGCGATCTCGAACTGCGGGTCGTCGAGACGTGGTTCTCGAGCCTCGCAGGCACCCTTTCCCTCAAAGCGATTGCCGGATTTCTACGCTGGAGCGAGGACGAGGTCACCACCGCAGTCGCCGACGGCCGGCTCTACGCCGTTGAGATCTCGGGCCGGCTCCGGTTTCCAGAATGGCAGCTCAGCCTGTCGTCGCCCGGCCGGCTCTTGCCTGGACTGGCAGAGGTGATCGCTGCCGACAATCCGAAACGGAGCTGGATCAGTTTGGCCGGCCTCATGGGCACACCCCAACAAGACCTCCATGGCGAGGGACACAGACCC
>Ga0265798_10006033_pt1 | contig 16037 bp, 13 predicted proteins | sample P3T30metagenome_FD_192430 | JGI IMG/M metagenome (GOLD analysis project Ga0265798, IMG submission 192430) | Plant litter microbial communities from East Loma Ridge, Irvine, California - P3 T30 | ecosystem: Environmental > Terrestrial > Plant litter > Unclassified | place: USA: California... | reverse complement strand
CAGAAATTACTTATTACCCGGTAAACTGGGTCGACGGGATGAAAATCGCCCGCCGCCACTTCGCCGAAACCGAGCGCTTTACCCTCGACCACCTGCGCGATGCCACGGCCTTGCAGCTGCGCCCCGACTACTACGGCCTACTGCCGGCCCCCAACGCGCTGGGCAGCCCCACCGCTTTCGAGCTGCTGCTGAGCGTGGATGTGCAGGGTGAGGTGCAGGCGCGCCTCACGCAGTGCCGGGCCGTGACGGCCGGCGGCGCCCGCATCGAAATCACGGCCAATAGCACCCCGCTCACGGCCCGCACCAGCCTGGCCCAGCTGCTGGCCACCTACAACCTGACTGCCACCGAGGGCCTGCGCTTCAGCGTGGTACTCGCCGTAAATCCGTTTGAGCGGGTGCCCACCGGCACGCCGGCGCCCGAGGAAGTACCACCCCGCCACCCCTACTCGCGCCCGGCTCACGAACTGAGTTTCGTGCCCGCGCAGCAGCTAGAAGGTGAGGCTGGCGCGGCCTTCGTGCTAGTGGTGGGCGAGCTACTGTACGCCGAGGGCGAGCTGCGGCCGGTGGCGCAATTCATTCCGCCGAGTACGGCGCTGGCTAGCCACCCGGCGCTGCTTCAGGCGCTGTATCAGCTTGATTTGCAGCTTACCGAGCTGGAAACCGACGCGTTCAAGATTATTCACAAGGTGAAGATGCGCCCCGACAAGCGCAGCCCACTGGCCGACTTGGTGCGGGAGCTAGCCGACCATACCGTGCTGGCCCTAGCCCAGCAGCTGACTACGTTGCGCCTGCTGGCGGCTGCGCAGCCGCCCATCTACTTGCTGGATGCGCTGCTACGCGTGGCCAAGCAGCTAAAAACCTCGCTTGACCGCCTCACCGAGGCCGAGCGCGAGGAACTGCTGAAGTACGTGGAGCAGTGGTCAGAAATAGCGCCTGCAACGTTACTGGGTGCTTTGCAAGACGCCGTAAACCTGCGCTATAACCACCAGCAGCTGCACGAGCACCTGCGGCAGCAGCAGCAATTGTGGCAGCTGGTGGGCGTGGTGTTCCGGCAGTTGAGCCAGCTCGAATACATCGGCAAAAACCGCGAGGGCTGGCGCACTTTCATCAACGAAAACCCCGTGGCTAATACTACGGCACCGGTTCCGGCGGCCGCACCAGAGCCAGCACCGGCTCCGGAGGTGCGGCCGGCCGGCATTGCCCGCTGGAACCCGTTTTAATTTTGTGCTTCGCCTGCTAGCCGTCTTTTTCTTTCCCGCATGAAACCCCTCAACCAACCCGAGCGGCGAACCCGCCTGTGGCAGTTTTCGGTGCTGTATTTGCTGGCGCTGCTCGTGCCGCTGGGTGCGTCGTACTACCTTTTTTCCAATAAAAGTATTGCCGATGAAAACGCCCGGCTTAAGCGCGAGCTAGACCGCACCCACGAGGAGCAGGCGCGCCTAGTGGTGCAGTTCGATACCCTCACGCGGCACCTGCTGCGCATCGACGCCGTGGACCAGCAGATGCTGGTGAACCCCAACGAGCTGGTGCGCGGCAAGCTGGACGTGGTCACCAAGGACAAGCTCAATGATATTGCCGTGAGCCTGAGCCAGCTGCGCTCCGACTCGGCCCAGATGCAGATACCCGCCCATCGCGTGATAGCACGCAACATTCTGCGCGACTTCGACCTGTTTCGCTCCAACCGCAGCACCATCGACATGCTGCGCCAGGAAACGGAGAAGCGCGGGGTCGTGGCGGCTGGCTCTGACCGCCTGCAACAGCAGCTCGACCAAGCCCGGCAGCAGATTATCATGCTGGAAACTGCCCTCCGCAACCAGGCGGCCAGTGGCGGCGGTGGTGGTGGCGGGGCAGTAGTGGCGGCCCAGCCCCCTACCGCTGGCGCCAAGCAACTCATCGAACTGCTGCGCGACCAGGTAGCTTTTGCCGAGGCCGACTGCTTGCGCCAGCGCGCCCTCGACCACAAAAACCGCAGCAGAGAGCGCAAGCAGTTGCTGGAGCAGTCACGCACGGCATTTATTCACATCCTGCAAGCCCCCGCTACCGAAGACCTCAAGACGAGCATCGAGAAGACGCTGGAGCCCATTAACGTAGAACTGGGCCGCCCGCCTCGCTTCTTTGGATTGCTGTAGCCAGCTGTACAGCTTTGACAAAATAAAAGCGGCTACCTAAATTAGGTAGCCGCTTTTATTTTGCTTATTACTAATAAGTACAGAGTTACTGGCTTGCCTGGCACTTTGGACTGGCCAGGCGGCGCTATGGAAGACCTGCTAGCACGATAGTACCTCTACTTTCAGCTTAGGCTACATGACGATGCGGACAGGACTCTTGGTGAGGGGGATGCGCTGGCCGCCGCTTTCCAGCACCAGGGCGGCAGCTTTCACGTACTTGTCCGTTTCTACGCGCAACGTGAGGGGCGCCGTGGGGTGCGCAGCATGCAGTTTTTGGAAGGCCGCCTGCGTTTCGGCTTCGTCCAAGGCGTCGCTGGCCAGGATGTACTTGTGGCCGGCCTCATCCGTGACGGAGAACGAGAGCTTGCTGGGCACGGGCCGGGCCTGGGGCGTGAAGATGGCTTGCAGGTAGGGCGCCATATCACGCGTTTCGGGCTCGGCAATGTACTCGCCCGAGAGGAAGTTGGCCCGGTAGTAGGTCAGCTTCAGGGGCTGGTTGAAGGCCACCTGCCAGGGATAGGTTTGCAGGTACGCATCCCACTGCCGGGCGCTGAGCTGGCCGGCCTGCGCCTGCGCCCGGATGGCGGGCGCAGCGGCAGCCAATTTTTGGCGCAGCATCTCAGCGCGGTCAGATTTGGGGTAGAAGCGCTGAAAGTCTACGTGGGACGGCTGGCCCTGGTAGCGGCCTACCAGCACCTGCCGCCCCGCTCCGGCGAGCCACACCACTACGGCCCCCTTGGGTAGCACGCACACCATCAACTCATCATAAGTAAGCTGCTGCTGCTGGCGGTGATGCCAAAAGCCGGTGCGCAGCAGCTCACGCAGGCGCTGCTGAGGCAGGGGGAACTGTCCCTCGTAGAAGGTATCTTCCAAGTAGGAGAAGTAGAGGATTTCCAGGCTCTCGGGCACGGGCTGAAACTCGTCGCCCACTACCTGCCCGATGCTAGACACTCCCCACTTGCCCTCCAGCGTGTGGCCGGCGGGCACGGGCAGGGTCTTGCCGTCGGACCGCACGAAAGCCCCGAACTGGATGGTCATCGGGTAGCCTTTGGCCGCACACGGGCCGGCCGAAAGCCGGAATTTTTCTATGGGAGCAACAGCAACCGACATAACAGGTGAAGAAGTGGTAATAAGGGGTCTGGTACCAGGCCCGCAGGCCAGCGGGGCCAGCAGTGCCAGGCGCAACAACCAAGTGGGCAGCAAAAGCATAGACTGGATTTACGTAAAGACTGGCCTTAGGGCCGCCGGCCGTCGTCATAAATAATCTCCCGGTCGGGCAGGCCCTTCTTCTCCCGGCCGGCAAAGGCGATACCATCCGCCGTCAAACCCTTGTGGCTGGAACGGTGCAGGTACTCGTTGCGCACCCAGTGGTAGGGCGCCGTCAGTTCCAGCTTGACTTCTTCGTGCAGCTTGGTGTCGTGACAATGCAGCACTTGCTGGTGCATGTACTTGCTCAAAAAGCTAAGCTTTTCCGGCACCCGGTAGTCGGCAAATTCTGCCTCATTGAATGATTTGAAGGCCACCTCAAACTTCTGGGCCAGCTGCATCATGATGGAGAGCGGAATGAACTGGTAGTCGTGCCGCACCGTGCGCCGGCCCGTCGAGCGCTTGGTGGTGCCCACCTTGGCCCAAAACCCGGTTGGCAGCGGCACCTGCTCGGGCTTGTACCACCCTTCGTCAATCAGGCGCTGACGCTCGTACCCATCAACGTAGCGCACTTCCACTTCTTCTTTCAGGTAGCTGCCGCCCACATCGGAGTGCACGCCGGGCAGCAGGCACTCGAAGCCGACGCCGGCCTCCCGAGAGGTCGTGATGCTGGTGCGGGAAAAGTTTTTACGGTATTCGTCGGCCGCTCCTAGCTGCACTACGCGCTTGGGTACGCCGCGCAAGGCCAACTGCAACTCATCCACGTCGTCGCCGAAGGTGTCCAGCATGACGTTGCCCGCCGCCCGCATCGCGAAGCCACGCGTCGATTCGCCCGCATAGGAAGACACCGTATCGAACAAGCCCACGTAGTTGATGGTAATGGCTTCTGCGGGTATAGTTAAGCTGGTACTTAAATTGGTGAGGTTCTTGAAGAACTCGCCCGAGCGGCGCGACACAAAGTGCCGCGCCGCCGCCGCGCCCCGGCTGAAACCAAATGTATCAACTGTCAGCTTCTCCAGCCGCTTTTGGCTGCTTTCCAGCAGTTTGTTAATCTTGGTCAGCAGCAGAATTATTCCCCTGGTAACCTTAGCAGGTACCCCCGTGGGACCTGACCCCCATTGCAGCCCAGCGTCGTCGTCATCGTCGTTGTCAATTGTACCGATGCCCTCCACGTATATCGATACTTCCAGCTCTTCGTCCTTAATCTGGTGCATGTACTGCATAATGGCCACGTTGGAGTAGAAGGACATAAAGCTGCCCGTCTTTTCCAGTTGCTGGCCATTAATGGTAATTACCGTGCCTTTGGCGTTAGCCAAGCGGGTTTCGATGTTCGTGCGGTTGTTCTGGGTGCCATCAAAGAATACGGTTGCCCGCATATTCACCGGCTCCCGGTCGTCGGGTTCGGGCTCCTCACCTACTATTACTACGCCCACACCCCCTGCTTCGCCAGCGGGTAGGCTCGAAAGAAGGGTTGCCATAGGTTAGGTAGTGGGGTTAGGAGCAGGTTGCTCGTTCAGTAGCAGCGGGCACAAACTCATGCTGGCCGTGCGCACGCCTTCGGCCTGGGCGGGGAGTGGCAGGCCAGGCACTTTCAGCTGCAAGGTGCTCACCACGCTGACCTCGCCGCCGATGGCGCAGCGAATGGTGCTTTTTTCGAGTAGCGGGTGCTGCGCCGGGCTCATCAGGCTCACCTTGTCAAAGTACTTTTCCCACATCAGCAGCATGGGGAAGCACGGGGTATTGTTTTTGACCAGGCAGGTACCGAAAGGCATAAACAGCTTATCGAGCGTGGTGGCCATAAGCTTGCCCTGCACCGTCACCGTAGGGTTGGTGAGCACCCGCAGCTGGCTGGGGAGCGAGCCTTTATCGCAGCGGCACACGGCCCCGTTGCACACGTATTTTTGTCCGGTCTGGCTCATAGTTGCTGTACGGTTAAGTCATATTCCTTGGCATAGCCGGCTGGGCTGATGCAGGTGATGGTGGCAGCCACGGCCACTGGCCAGCCCGTGCCCATGTCGAGGTCGTAGCGGGCGCGGTAGGCGAAGGTGAGCGCGGCCGGGTCGGGGGGCGGCCCCGTGGGCGGACCGATGGTAGCCAGGGCGGCTGCCACCTGCCGGGCCACGGCCGCCCGGTCGGTACGCTGCTCGTCGAGCCGACCACGCACCAGTAGCGTGGCGCGGCCCGGCGCGGCGGAGTCGCCTAATTCGAGGCGCTCGTGAAAATGCACGCCCGTATCGGCTAGGAAGTGCGGGAACGCGCGCGCCTGCCCGTAGCCCCAGCCACTTTCGAAGCGTTGCTCGTAGAGATTGGCGACCAGCAGGTGGTACGCGTAGTCGTGGGCCAGCGAACCCAGCAGTAGCGCAGGCGCGGCCACCTGCGCCGCTACGGCCGCACGCAGGGCCTTGGTAAGTTCCTCGGCCTCGCCGTAGCGGGCCACTAGCTCCTGCTCAATCCGGTCCCAGGCGGCCACGATTTCTGGGTGGTTGACCAAGGCCAGGAAACCGCCAGCGGGCGACGTGTCAATAACCAGCTTTTGGTAGATGCCCGCCAGCGTCACCACCAACTCTTCGAGGGCTAGCAAATCGGGCTTGCGCAGCGTAGGCTCGCTAGCCAGCCAGCTTACCCGCAAATTGCCACCGTGGGCCACGCTGCTCAGTAGCAACTCTTTCTGCACGATGGTGCGCGTTACTTCGGCGTAGCACCGCTCTTCCCAGCGCGTAGTTACGGCGTAGCGTAGCGGCTGCGGCTGGGCGCGTAGCACCAGGCGTACGGGCGCCTGAAAGGCTCCGGGAGTGGGCAGGCGCTCGGCCGGGCGGCGTAGCTCCGTAGGGCTGCGCACGCTGGCACCAGCCACCCCTGGCGGAGTGGGCACCGACCCTACTACTGCGGATGAACGGGCGAGGTAACTCATCAGACCAGAAAAGCAGATTAGCGTTAGTTAACCATTGAGCTTCACGTCTGAGCCGTTGAGCTTCACTTGCCCAGCGGCGCTGATTTCCACATTATTAGCCGCCTTGACCACGGCTTTCTTCGCGGAGGCGTCCAGCGTCAGGTCGCCATTGAGGGCGGTGAGGGCCACTTCTTTTTGGGCGCGCACTGCTACCGCCTCTTCCTGGGCATTCACATCTACCCCCTTTTTGGCAATGAGCCGGATATCCTCATCGGCTTGCAGCGTAATGCTCTTGCCTGCCTGAAGCACAATGTCCTTACCCGCAGTCAGGTTGATGGGGCCATTCGTGCGGATATCCACGCTGCCATCACCCTTAAAGCTGACCAGAATGGCCGTGTCCTTTTTATTAGAGTTGGAGAGCAGAATAGTTTGCGCGCCGGCCACATCGTTTAGCACAAACTTGTTGCCACCCGCCGTTTGCAGGCCCTTGAGGTGGTTGTTGGCGCGGGTGTACGAGGCCTGCTGCGGGTTTTGCGGGTGAAATAGGTTGCCCAGCACCAGCGCAAACTCGGCTTGCCCCTGCTCGTAGCCCACCAGCACCTGCGAGCCCACCTCGGGCGTAAACATCTGGCCCTTACCGGCGCCTGAGTAAGGCGTGCTCACCCGCAGCCAGGCACTCTCGGCGTCGGCGGGCTGGGCCACGCCCCAGTAGTAGCGCACCCGGATGCGCCCCAGGCTGCGCGGGTCTTGCAGGTCGATAACCTCGGCTAGCTCGGGCTGGGCGGCGGGCGTGGCGCAGTGCGGGTTGGGCGGCGGGGCGCTCACGGCCTCGGGCAGGGCCTCAAACTGGTTGTGGTAGTTGCCGGCGCCGTCTACCTCGTGCGTCACCGCCAGCACCCGAAACTTACCATACGCCGCGCCGGCCGCGTCCTGCACATCGAGCACGCTGCCCGGCCGCGTGTCAAACGCCTCGCCTTGGCCCGTAAGCGTCACCTGGCTGCCCGCCTGCTTGGCGGCTAGCCCATCGAGGGCGCGCTGCAGCTGGGCCTGGTCGCGGCCGCGTGGCCCCACGGCCAGCCGCTGCGGCTGGGTAAAAAGGGCCTCCGACTGCTGCACGGCAAACTGATTGAGGCCGTAGCTCGCCGGCGGGGGCGCGGCCGTAGCCGCCAGCGGCGCGTGGGTACGGTAGTTGTAAGCGGCACCCTGCGTTTTGGTGGGCTGCAAGCGCATGACGAGGCTGAAAACCTGCGCGCTGCTACTGCGAAAAGCAATGGCCGGCGCCGCCTCGCGCCCCAGCCGCAGGGTGGTGCCGTCGTAGTAAAACCACTCGCCCTGCATTGCCGCCAGGCGGCTCAGGAAGTTAAAGTTCGTTTCCTGGTACTGCACCGTGTAGGGCAGCACCTGCTGGCCCTGGGCTTGCAGCTGCCGGGCAAAGGCGTTGCCCGGGTACTCGCCCAGCACCTGGGTGAAAATGGCGGACAGCGGTTTTTTGACAAACGTGCGGCTCTGGGTGCCGTCTTCGAGCAAAAAAGTGGGGCTGTAGCCGCTCACATGGTAGTAGTTGACGAGGTCGGCATCGGTGCGGATGCTGATATCGGTGATAACGCCCTTAAACTGAAACGAGCGCCCCGCCCCGCTGGCTAGCCGGCTGGTCCAGCTGAGGGTTATATCCTTACCACTGAGGTGCGTATGGGCCTGCACGGGCACTAGCTCGGGCTTGAGACCGAGGGCTTTACCCAGGGTATCGCACGCAAAATCGAGGGCAAAGGTGTGGTGCGTGAGCAGATGCTGCTGCAACGCCAGGTGGTTGAATTCGGCCAGCGCCCCCGAGGGGTCGGCCACTCCATCTACCTGCACACTAACTTTTACGGGATATGACATGGGAAAAGGAGAAGGATATCACAGGGCAGAAGCAAACTTACGGCCTATTGCTTAGTCTGATACGTAAAACGGTGGCTGAGCCCACCCGTCGGCCGGGGCCTGCGCCAGGCTGTCGGGCACGGGCGCATCCAGCCGCAGCACGTCGATGCTGGGGTCGGGCGGGTAGTACTCTACTAGGAAGCGCCGGCCCACCAGCTCTTGCCCGGCTAGCTTATCGGCATCGGCGCTCACCAGGTACTCGCGGCCCTGCACGGTGTAGCGGCTATCGGCAAACTTACCGCTCTTGGCCGACCAGTGTGTTTTGTACACCGTGGCAATGGTGTAGCGGTGGTGGCGGCGCAGCTTGCCGCCTCGCACGTAATAGTTGTAAAATCCGTAGCCAATTAATGCGCTCATAGCCAGCAGATTAAACGTATTCTTAACAGGCGCTTCGGACCATACCTGCCGCAACGCCGAAAATGGCCCACTCATAGCTCTTCAGTGGCCTGATAAGTAGCCTTAATTTGGTCTTCAAGCAAGTTGCTACCAGCTTCGCCCGATACTTTCAGGCCATCCATCCCTTTTAGGAAAGCATTGAGGTAGCGTAGGCGCTGCCGGTGGAGCCACAGGGTATTCAGGTCGGCGCTCCGCTTGAGTACCGACGCCGACGCGCCCCGCGCGGGCTGCACCATCGCACTGAGGCGGCCCGCTACGTAGTCTGTCCCTACCCCGATGGCTACCTTTTGGCCGTAGTTGAGCAGCCCCTGCTGGTCGAAGGTTACGGGCTCAAAGCTGGTACCCTTCTCCATACTAAGCTTCCACTCCATCGAGTTACTAACTAAGTTATTGCGAAATGAATGAGTAATGTTATCCCCCGGCATACCCGCCATCATCATGGAGGTTATATTGACCTCATCAACGGCGGCGCTCATGCTGCCGTCGTGCGCCATCAGGCCGCCGCCAAACTGAATCATCCCATCGGTTACGGCCCGCCCCAAAAATGTACGGCCCGCCTGGTAGGCGCTGGCATACGTAAGCCGGCCCAGGCTTTGCGTAACGCTGCTAGCGGCCGGGGCTAGCAGCCGGCCCATCCCGAAGCCTACGACCGACATAGCTACCTGGCGGTTGAGCGGGTCGGCGCCCCAGGCGGCGGCAAGCGGGTCGCGCACGGCAGCCTCGCGCATGGCCCGCTCGATGGGCGTGGGCGCGGGCCGCACGTAGATAACGCGGCCCTGGGCCTTAGCCGATGCCGCCAGGCGAATGGCCTGCGCGCTGTGCAGGGCCGTTTCGTAGTGCTGGCGCCTGACGTAGGCCAGGTGGCCATCGCGGCGGACTGCCCGCTCCGGGGCCAGGGACCGGGGGGCGCGGGTGGCCTCCCAGGCTTGCACGGAGGCTTGCAGGTCGAGCGCCCGGTAGAGCCGGGCGGTTTCCAGGCCTTGGCGCGCCAGTTCCCAGCCGGGGGCGGGGGCGGGCGTGGTGGGGCGGGGCAAAGCGCCCGGCAAGCGGCGCTCCAGGTAGGGCGGAATCATAGGCGTAGCGAGACAACTGAATGGCAGCGGGCAACCTCCGACCGGTAAGTTATGATACAAGGAGCTTAGGAGGGCTCCGGCCGGGGCTAAGCCCAGCCGGAGCCCCGCCCGGCAGAATAACCTCGGTCGCTAATACTTCGTTACGTAAACACTGGTAGTTATGGTTGGGCTGGGGCGGGGGTGTGCATGCTGCTACGCCAAAGTGAGAACCCTGGGGGCGCTACACGCAGGCCGCTCAACTGGCTGCTGCCCAGTTCGCAGTATTTTCGTCTTCTCTCATCTACACGTTAAGCTTCTACTATGGCGTATTCTGCCAAATTGTACCTGGAAGGTGAAGTACTGGTAGTTCAAGAGTTTCACTGGGCTATCGTGCAATTTACCGACATCCAGAGCCGGCCCCAAAACAGTATTTTAGCCGGTAAAATCAGCCTGGTTATCGACAAGCTTCAGCACCCGCTGCTAGATGCCTGGATGGCCGATGCCCGCAAGCAGCTAAGCGGCGTGGTAGTGGCCGATGCCACCGATGGCATGAGCACGGCGCGCACCCTGCGGTTTGTGGACGCGCTCTGCGTCAACCAAGGGCTGCACTTTACGGCCGGGGGCACCGAAACCTTTGCCGGCAGCATGTCCATCCTTATTACGGCCCGGCAGCTACACGTAGAAAACGAGCTGGTCATTGACAACAACTGGCCTGTTTAATAAGCCGTTTACAATTAAGACTGCCTGCCGCAACCCCTCTTTTCGTTTCGTCATGAATTCTGCCGCCGCCACTTTTTGGGTACAGGACACCGATTACACGGTGCGCAGCCTTACCCAGCACATGAACCAGGAAACCACCGACCGGGGCATCGTGAATGCGCAGCCCACGAGCGGCGAGCTGCGCCTCGTGCTCGAAAACCGGCCCCACGACGTGTTGCTGCCCACCTGGGCCTATACCCCGCACATGGCCCTGCCGGCCCGGGTGGTGTTCGAGGCCCTCGATGGCGTGTCGCTGCCCCTCACCCTGGTGCTGGAAGAGGCCTACTGCGTGGGCTATGAAGAGCATTTTGAGTCTAATGGCCTGGGCGAGGCGGCGCACTACTACGTGCTGAGCGTGGTGGCGCGCCGCATCATCAAGCAGGGCGTGGCCTACGTCAACAATTGGGTAGAGGCTACCCAATAGCGGACATTCTCCTTTATAAACAGCTGGTTGAGGTAACCTAACGCCTACTCACAGGCTTCACCCAGACCTACCTTTTAGCGCCACTCATGGCTGATACCTACTACCGCCTGCCCCTCGACCTCGAAGGCATTGTGGCCCGCCAGCAGTTGCCGCGCTGCTCGGCCCAGGAGTCCATTGCCCAGCACCTGTACCTGCTGCTGACCACGCACTTCGGCGAGTCGCGCTACGACGCCAGCTTTGGTTGCCAGGTGTGGGAGCAGGATTTTGAGGCCATGACCACCCTGCGCTGGAAAGACAGTGTGCAGCAGTCAATAGAAGAAGCCATTCGTACTTACGAGCCGCGCCTGGTGCGGGCGCGGGCGCAGGTCGCCATCATGGATTTTGAGCTGAAAAACGTAAACCAACGCATCCGCAAGCGCCTGGAAGTCACCATCTCGGCCGTGCTGCACCGCACCAACGAGCCGTTTGCCTTCCAGGCCAGTCTGTTTGTGGCGCCGCTCTCCGTCGACTAAGCCCACCGCGTACTTTAGCGGGGCGCTTGCCGCACCCGTCGCCTTTTGCATTTTCCCCTGTGCTTCCACCTTTCCGCTCCCCCGCCCCCACCACCACCGATTTCAGCAAAGCCAGCGTTAAGAGCCGCCTTACCCGGCAAGCCGCCGAGCTTTGGGGCTACGCCGAAGGCGACCTCGACGGCTTCGACCCGCTCGTGAACCTGCTGCTCGAAGCCTGCGCCGTCGAGTTTGAGAAAATGGGCCAGGAGCTGCACAGCACCCAGCATCGGCTGGTGGAGCGGCTAGCGACCCTGCTCAACCCCGACGTGGTGGACGCCCCCCACCCGGCCCACGCCGTGGCCCAGGCCCGCGCCCGCGAGGCCACCGTGGCCCTGCCCGCCGATGCGCAATTCGTTTTCGAAACGCCCGTGGTAGGGCGGCAGGCCACCGGCCCGGCCATGTTTTTTTCGCCCCTCGAAGCTACCCGGCTAGTAGCGGGCGGCGTGCGCTGCCTCGCCACCGATGCCGCCGTGTGGCAGCTCGACGCCAATGGCCAGAAGCGCGTGGTGGCCCAGGCTTCGGCCGCCGCGCCGGCCACCTACCGCCGCTTGTGGGTGGGCATGGCCCTGCCGCCCGGCATCGCGCTCAGCGACCTCACCTTTTACTTCGATTGGCTAAATGAGCCACTCCAGGCTACGTACGCCACCTTTTTGCCCGGCGAGCAGTGGCTGCTGGGCGGTGCCGAGCTCACGCCCCTGCAAGGCACGCCCGGCGGCGCGGCGCACCTCGACGCCCAGCCCGGCCAGCTCAACAGTGAGTACGACTACCTGCGGCGTATTGAGGAGCGCGTGCGCGACTTATACGCGCCGTCGTTTGTGCGGCTGGCGGGGCCGGCTGGCGCGCTGGCCGGCTACGTGCCCCGCGCCTACCCAGCCGAGCTAGCCGCTGCCTTTACTACGCCCGATACCGAGTTGCAAGCCTTATCCGAGCCGTTGACATGGCTGGAAATCCGCTTTGCCCACGCGCTGCCGCCCGAGGCATTTGACCAGATGATATGCGCGCTCAACTGCTTCCCGGTGCTCAACCGGCGCTTGTACAAGGTGTTATTTCGCTTGCAGCCGGCGCTCAACCTGTTTCCGCTGGCCAGCGAAGAGCCGTTTTTGGCGGTGCGCGATGTGTACAGCCTCAGCAACGTAGCCTACCGCTCCACCACGCTCAGCGACCTGTCGGAGGGCGCCACCGATACCTACACGCTACGCAGCCACGGCGTGGGCCGCTTCGACACCCGCACCGGCCGCGAGGCCCTGCGCGAGCTAGTGGAGCTACTGCGCGACGAAAGCCGCGCCTTCACCGCCGCCGGCACCGATTTTATCGGCACCATTCTGCGCGAACTGGACCAGAACCTGGCCCGCCTCGAAGAGCGCCTCGACCGCCGTGCGGGTGCCGAGCAGCCCATTCCCTACCTGCTGCTACGCCCCCAAAACGTGGATGACAGCGTGTACCTCGAATACTGGGCCAGCAACGGCGAGGCCGCCAACCGCCTGCCCGCCGGCAGCCGCCTGCGCGTGCACGACGGTCACTACGTGGACGATGTGCGCCTGCTCACCACTACCAGCGGCGGCCGCGAGCGCCCTCGCCCCGAGGAGCGCACCCACGCCCTGCGCCGCAACCTGCTGGCCCGCAACCGCCTCGTCACCCTGGCCGACATCCAGGCCGCTTGCTGGGCCGAGCTGGGCCTGCACCTGGCCAACGTGCACGTAGAAAAAGGATTTCAGACGGGTACCGCGCCCACGGCGGGCTTCGTGCGCTGCATCCGGGTGCGGCTTACGCCGCTGGCAACCAGCCGCCTTAGCGTGCCCGAATGGCAGCGCGCCGCGCAAGAGCTAACGGCCGTGCTCGCGGGCCAGTCGGCGCTTAATCTGCCTTATGAAGTAGTGGTGCAGCCGGTAGGCTAAGCAAAGCTTGGGGCTTGCGCCCGCCCGTCGTAGAGCTAAAAAGCACACGACGAGCGGGCGCAAGCCCCAAGCTTTGCTCGCTAGTTTACCGCTTCAACCACGCTAGCCGGTTCTTCCTGCGTGGTAGTCCACTGCACTTCTTCGCTGCCCTCCGGCTTGTCCAGCGTGAGCGTAGTGCCTTTGCGGGCCTCGCCGCTGATGATAAGCCGCGAGATAGGCCGCCGCAATTGCGAGCGAATGACGCCTGTAATGGGCCGCGCCCCGTAGCGCGGCGTGAAGCCCGATAGAGCTAGGTGCTGCCGCGCCTCGGGACTGAGCGTGAGCGTGATACCCTGCCGGCGCAGCTGTTCCAGCAGCGGCTTGAGGTGGATGTCGAAGATGCGGCCCACGTTTTCTTCCGAGATGGGCGCGAAGGGAACGATTTCGGTGAGGCGCGCCAGAAACTCAGGGCGGAAATACCGGCTCATGGTTTCCATCAGCTCGGTACCGGCGGGAACCTCGCCGGCCGCAAAGCTGGCGCTAATCTGCTCCGAGCCGATGTTGGAAGTAAAGAGAATGACGGCGTTGGAGAAGTCGCCCTCGCGGCCCAGGCGGTCGTGCAGCTTGCCTTCGTCCAAGATTTGCAGGAAGATGTCGAACACCGACGGGTGGGCTTTCTCAATCTCGTCAAACAACACCACCGAATAAGGTTTCTGGCGGATTTTATTCACCAGCAGGCCGCCCTCTTCGTAGCCCACGTAGCCGGGAGGCGCGCCGTAGAGCAGCGCGGCCGAGTGCTCTTCCTTGAACTCCGACATGTCGAAACGGATGAGAAATGACTCGTCGTTAAACAGGAAATCGGCCAGCGCCTTGGCTAGCTCGGTTTTGCCGGTGCCCGTGGGGCCGAGCAGGAAAAACGAGCCGATGGGCTGCCCCGCCTTGGTAAGGCCCGAACGCGACTCCAGGATGGCGGCGCACATAGCCTTCACGGCGGCATCCTGGCCCACCACGCGCTTTTGCAGAATATGGTCCATGCCCAGCAGCTTTTCGCGCTCGTTGCTTTGCAGCTTACCCAGCGGAATACCGGTTTTGCCCGATACGATGGCGGCAATGTCCTGCTTCTCCACGCTTTCCTTCTTGGTATCGGCCAGGGCTAGCACGGCGGCCAGGATTTCGCGCAGGTAGGTTTCCAGTTCGGCGCTGGTTTCGAGCTTATCGGGCTGCTGGTCGTTTTCCAGCTGGTTGAGCCAGAGCTGGCTAACCTGGTTTTGCACTTGGTGCAGCAGCCAGCGCAGCTCGCGCAGGTAGTCGGCCTCGCCCAGCTCGTCGCGGCGGCTAGCCAGCGCCTCAAACTCCGTTTGGAGTTGCGTGAGGCCCGCCACGGCCTGCTCGTCGAGCATCCGGATGGCGGCCATCGTACGGTCCACGAGGTCGATGGCCGAGTCGGGTAGCTGTCGGTCCTTGAGATAACGCTTGGCTAGGCGCACGGCCTCACCGATGGTGCCCTCGCCGAGCGCCAGCCCGTGGTGGGCGGCGTAAATGGGCATGATGCGCTCCAGCATCCGCTCGGCCACTACCAGGCTGGGCTCTTCCACCCGTACGCTGTCGAAGCGCCGGTTAAACGCCTCATCCTTCTCGATATACTGCCGATACTCGTCGCTCGTGGTGGCCCCGATTACGGTCAGCTCGCCCCTAGCCAGCTCCGGCTTGAGCAGCTGCGCAATGCCGCTGCCCGCGCTGCCCTTGGGGTCGAGCAGCACGTGAATCTCATCAATAAAGAGGATGGCACGGGTGTACTGCTTCAGCTCGGTGAGCACCTTTTTGATGCGGTCCTCTACTTCGCCTTTGTAAGAAGCGCCTGCCACCAGGGTACCCATATCCAGCTCAAACAGCGTCACCTCGCGCAAATGCACGGGCACCTGGCCCTGGGCTATCTGCTGCGCAAAGCCTTCCACCAGCGCCGACTTGCCCACGCCGGGCTCCCCGATGAGCAGCACGTTGGGCTTGGTGCGGCGGCCCAGTATCTCGGCCACCAGCCGAATTTCGCGGTCGCGCCCCACGATGGGGTCGAGCTTACCGGCGCGGGCCTGGGCGGTTTTATCGGTGCAGTAGGTGGCTAGGGCACCGCCTTTGCCGGCGGCTGGGGCGGCGCCGGGCGCGGCCGGCTCGCTAGCCTCGGTACCCGCCGCTACGGCGGGCATTTCGGCCTTGGCAGCATCCAGTAGCTCCTTTTGGGTGAGAGGCAGCGACTTAAGCTGCTCGGCGCTGAAGGCCAGGCCGGGCCGCAGCAGCGCGGCCAGCGCGCAGAGCGGGTCGGTTTGGTCGCGCATGAGTTGCAGTGCTACCAGGTCGGCCATTTCCAGCACGCGCTGCACGCCGGGGTCGGGCGTGGGCATTTCGGGTGGGCGGGCGGCTTTAGGCTCGTCTTCGAGGCGCACCTCGGCCCACTCGCGCAGGTAATGGATATCCTTGTCGAGCACGGCCACCAGCCACGAGGCCAAGCCGATTTCGTTGTGCAGCAGCGCCGTGAGCAGGTGCGGGGCCGCGTACTGGGCCTGGCGGTATTCGTGGGCCACGGCCTGCGCAATGTGCAGGCTGCGTTTGAGATTGTCGGAGTAGGCCACCGGCTAAGAAAATAAGAGCGTGAGGTGTGGAGAATAGCGGAGTTTGCTACGTGCAATGATAAGCCGAGGTTCGTACGCTAAGGGGCGCGGTCAGGCCGGCAAAGTCATTAATACTCACCCCGGCGGCTAGTCTATCTGAAATCCTATACATTAGCGCCAACTTTGGGCGTAAGCAGCGCGTAGAGTCCCCTGAAAAACTCATTGATGAACGCTTTCCTAACCTGGCTTCGCCA
>Ga0265798_10006032_pt1 | contig 16037 bp, 17 predicted proteins | sample P3T30metagenome_FD_192430 | JGI IMG/M metagenome (GOLD analysis project Ga0265798, IMG submission 192430) | Plant litter microbial communities from East Loma Ridge, Irvine, California - P3 T30 | ecosystem: Environmental > Terrestrial > Plant litter > Unclassified | place: USA: California... | reverse complement strand
ACGGACCGCGGACAGGAGCTATCGTGAAGCTCGCTATGGTGTAGTAGTTGGCTCTCAAAACGACCCCACTACCATGGCCACACCCACCTTCTGCACTCTGTCGACTGTGCTGGAATGCAGAAACTACAATAGAGACGACCAAGAATACATCAGCAGTATTCAGTCCTCTCTCAGATGCTGCTCGTGCCGGCGACAGTCCATTACTGGAGCTGGCTCTCAAACGACCCCACCACCGGCATTACAACAAAAATGTACACACTGCCGGCTGTGCTGGAATATGGCGGCGGTAATGGGAATGACCAAAGGTTTCCTAACAGCATTCGGTTGTCTCTTTGATGCTGCTGGTGGTGGTGGCCTCTACATTGCCGCGCTCGAGAATGCCTCTGGAGAACTTTACCGCAGCCAGTTCATTGAAAGTACGTTTACAGTCTCCTTCTTTTGCGCCTCTTGCTAAACAGTGGCGGTTGAGGGCAACATGAACATCCTGATCGAATTAATGACCGCAGTACCACTTCACGGCGAGATGCTAGAATGCGGTAACCTCCGCCAGTTCGACGTAATCGAGAAGCAGTTCCCCGGTACCACCTATGAAATCTCCTTCAAGAAGTCGGAGGAGTCTCGCCCAAACCAGTTCTCTCGCTAAGTCGTTGCGGGCAATGGAGCAAAACCGACACGTTGAGCAACAGTTCAGATATTCAGCGACCACCAAGAGCAGATGGCTGGATACAATTATACAAGCTGTCCCAGGATAGCGCACATGAAAATGCTGAGGGGCCTCGTGGGGACCGGAGGATGATGGCCGATCTATAAACCATCGGCGCAACCTGAGAGTGGATGGAGACGCAGGTAGATGGCGACCAGGGACAGGGCTTTTCACGAGAGTTTCTGGGTGAACTGGAGATGCATCTAAATCTCAGGCCACTCCACGAGGCGCCTGCACCGACTGTCAGCCCGTGGTGGTGGTATAGCTTTACCAGTCATAACATCGGCGCCGACAAACCCTTTCTGCTGTTTCTTAAGCAGGGTACGCGGAGATACGCAAGCTATGGTGCAGCAGAAGGACAAGAGAGATACCAAGGCCGAGCATGCTGACAATTCGTTAGGCCTCAAGATTTCTGCGACAGGGCGTATGCGATTCTCAGGTCCCATTTACAGGCACGAACGGCGGCGGAACGATTTATAACGTGGCCAGAGAGCTGATATCCCGCCAGCCATTACGATGCGATCATATCCATGGTGTACCTGCTCTTCTTGCGGCCTGGCTGTCGTCATCGTTGCTGGACACAAGGGCTAACTTTCCAAGAGAAGATGAACAGGTACGGCTTGGAAAGAGAGACAAAATAGCTGACATCTCTTGTAGACCATATCATATACGCACGGTACGAATGGCCAACGCGCTATGTAGGCGCAACGTCTGTCAACGACCTCCGCATATCCAGGCCCGAAGACATCGCATGTTCCACGCAACGATGGACGGGGCAAGATTAGAAACAATACAGTCTCCCGTTGTATGATAGCAAAGCTGAGATGGCCAGGAATCCGCGACAGCTACGGTTTGGTGCGACACATGCGCCGGCGCTGTGCCACTGGAGTCCGGTCTGTCGGCCAAGGTACCATGATGCGCTCTATGACCCCATGGATTGCCGTAAATTTTTGAATAGGGATAGCTTTACGTTTGAGATGGATACCGATGAGGAGGCGTCTTGCTGCATTGGCAAATCCGTCTGATGCTGCGACGAACGAGCCTGGAGTGCATTAGCGTCCCCTGAGTCGCTCAGAGACGCCACCGAACTCCAGCCCCACGCCTCACACGGCCCTAGATGGAAACGATGGCGTAGCTTATGTGAAGCGACCAAGCTACTATGGCTGCACATATTGATGGCGCCATCCTTCGGAGATGTTTCCGAGGCGAGAGCCGTATACAGAGTACGCCCCAGAGTCAGACCATTTCGACGCTATCTTGAGCCGCAAACGACGCCGAGTCTAAAACCGGAGTCCGCGAAATTGTTGAATGTGTAGCTTGGCTGACCATGGATCAGTACCTCGCTTCGCATTGAAGATGGGGCCAAGGAGTCGTGGTCAGGACGGGCTGAACATGCACCCACTCCACCAAGACCCGCAGAGCATGGCTTGGGCCAGTGGATTCTTCCAAGGCCATGGTGCCTTGTTTACAACTGCCGTGCTCGATCAACGACTTGCATTGGTGCGTCGAGGCAGCCCGTCTGATCATCTCAGGCTTTCGGCAGACAATCATGAAGTGCACAGTATGAGAATGTTCCTTGTTGGGCAGTGGTTCTGAAGTCCTGATATCGAGTATATTCCGGATGAGCGCGCCCTTCAACGGATGAGATGTCTATTGCAAATGTCGAAAAGTCTGAACTATCTTGACTGAAAGGCATCTGCAAGAGACTACTCATGGGAAGGGTTGTCCGCAAATCCGACACTCTGTGTGGGTGAACCGATAGCCTTGAAAACTTCAATTTTGGCATTGATGCTGACCACGGAGGTTGGGCATATACACCAAAGCCTTAATACGTGTCACACTATCAGAGCGAACTCCAACATGTATCCGACGACCCGGAAATTTCAAACCGTAGGTTCGTGGAAAACGACAGTGAAACATCTATGAGGATCCAGAGTATGACATTCGAGCGCAACATATTGTCATTCGAGTTGGCCAGCAAGATACCTTGACATTTCCAAACGATCTTGTCGATGCCCGGGTCTACGGTTCAGCAGCATATGGACAGGTCAAGACCTGGCTCAAGTTTGTCAAGAGCGAGCCAGTCCATGCAACTACACAGCTTATTGCTAGTCCGGATCAACGTCAACCTGTTCTTGGTATAAGGTGTACTTCTACTGCCTGTAGAAAGGCGCATCGAAGTTGAGCTGTTGTGGGCGGAAGCCTCGATCCATTTCCCCCAAGATTCACTGTTGCGTGTGTGTCATATTGTAAGCAGGCGTCGACAAACCAGTACAATGCTACACGTTTCTCAAAGAAAGTACGTCATACGATGCGGTTGCGATCCGAGTGGTCGCCGTCTCATCTTCCCAAGCCTGCCGGAGTTATTAACAAGGGCTGTTACGCGGATGTCTTGTCCTGGTATACTACTGGAGCAGTCTTTCACATGCTGGAAATGATGGTAGCCGATATCATGTCTTTTCCGAGCAATAGAGCCATTGTACAGAGACACAATGCCGTAGCATATGTATTGTTGTCGTTCTTATTGGAGTTATCGGATCGAACAAGACCTGACGGGATACATGTCTGGCATGTCGCTGCATATCCATCCAAGGATCTCTCGCGCTATTGTTTGAGTGTGCGCTGGCATAGCACCATTGCGATCTGGTACCTCATGACTGCATATCCTCAAGCAGAGGCCCTGTGTTCCCTCGCTGGTCGACGTAAGACTCGGGGATATGCCAGAGATCTGCCTGATGGCTTCGCTGTATCCAACTATTATGGAATACCTCATGTATGTTGTCAACACGCGCTAGCTGGAGTCCACTAATAGCGAGAGAGGAAACGGGTCGAAGCGAAGCTTTGCTCGTATCTGAACCTGCATGTCTCTGATATCTATTGCGTATTAGAAATCGATAGGCTGCCCTAAGACCGATGCTATATTCCGCGGTTCGAGGCATCAAGTGCGGGGTCTGTTGTTTGCTGCTTCTCGGTCGGGTATGGGCTGTTCCCCGGCTGGAACAGTACGACCGGTAACGAAGAGGCTTCCTACTTGTGGCAGAGCGACGAATCCCTGCGATCGGTATTCCTAGAGGTCACAAGGAGCATCAGAAGCTTCCAGTTTCCTTTGCCATCTTGCTGGGTGTAGTTCTACCGGTCGACTCTAGGCCAGACTTCGCCCCTAGGCATCGATAGCGTATCAGATTCGAGTTTCGAACAGGGGTCAACGCGTATGTAGCTTTCCGCAAAACGAAACCCAGATGCGGGTTGTGTTATATTTTTTGGGCCGGAGTGTGTGTTCGCGAGGAGGGGGATGCGTCGGAGGTCCGCTTCGCGGCGTCGGCAACGCTGCCTAGAGGTATGGTCCGGACAAGAGAGTGAAGCTGATGCAGCTTCCCAGTATAGCGTCCTGAGTATCCCAAGCGATCTATCATTACGTCCCATCGAGGGGCGTGGGTGGCCATTGGATGGACAAAGGCTGAACTTCTCCATCTGTTTGTCAGCGCGACAACGAAGCTGCCCCGATCCGCAGACAACTTGGGGGTAGGCTTATGCAGGCCTGGAGCAAGAGGCAAGTAGTTGTTAGTACTCTTGCCTGTAGCCGTTTGTTGTCGTCGCCATTGTATTGGGGGGTAGGAGTTGCGTCGGAGGTCCGTCCACCTCAGCGCTGAGGTGAAGCCGCCTCTATTCTCGATCTGAGTTCGCGAAAAGACATTGAAGGCAGTAGTCTGCAGCTCCCACTAGAGAGCTCTAGGCCTGTCGTCGCTCTGCACATGGCTTTGTCGTGGGGGTGGTCTTCTTTGAGAGCCAGGGGACGCGTCGGAGCTCCGCCTTTTCTCATTGCTCGCGACGCTGACGTAAAGGGAGAGTACAGCAAGAGGCTACACACAATGTTCTCTGTAGGAACTCCATGGTGTGCAGTGATTTGACTTACCAGTTCCATCGCTGATGGTGGTGGTGGTGGCTAGGGTCAGGCAGAGGGAGTGGTTGCTTCGCGGAGAGTGAAGCTCAACCGTGCGCCGTGAATCTCAGCAGCGCTCAAGAATCTCTCTTGAGCGCTTCTTCCTGAGTACACGGGCTTTCTCCACAGCTTCCGTAAATTTCCGAGGGGCGGTAAAGCATTATGTGGTACGCGGTGGTGATGTGGCCGAGGGAAAGCCGTCGATAGAGACATTACCCCACGCATAACCCTCAGGCTTGGGGGGCAGGACAGGGGCCTGGACGGCTACCAACTTCCCCGCATCACAGACGCAAGCCGCAGCAAACTCAGCAAGGCCCTGGAGGTCAGATGGGACTCTCACAGGCACTCGAGACTCGGAGAATTAATACTCCATCGGTGTTACAAAACTTCTGATACGATTGCAAAGAGATGTGCTTGGCGAAAGCCGCTCCACGGCTCTCCTAGAAGTCTCTAGGGCAGCCATCAACCAACCACGCCCATACCACCCGTGGTTGCCGCGACCACGGCATTCGACAGGTTTTCCAGACTAATAACCAACTCAACTAAAAACCAAAGAAGGATCTCTGCGTCCTCATTTCTCTCTCGGACCCGCAATAGCTGAAAAGTGGTGCTACTCTAAACACGATCATCCGCCCCTCCTCCGCCTTGCCGCAACCCAGAGGAGCTCTTCCCGTAGGTTCACGACTTCCAGTCTTGTCACACAAAACACCGTATAGGTCTCAGTAATACCGTAGGCACAGCCCCAAAGCAGCTGTTGAAGTAAGCATCCGCGGAACTTGTGAAGAAAGGTGGGTAGCACTATTGTCCTCGTGTCCGGAGCGGCCTACACTGCTCTACTGTATACAAGTTTGATTGCGAATTTACGAGATTCATAAAGGCAGACGGATGATCTTCACACACATCTGTCAAAGTCATATTTCGAGTCCTTGCCGCTTCGTCAGTTGTTGCGCACGTGGGTAGCACCTAAATTAAGCTAAGAGCTATCACGTTTATCATTTGATGCCAACTTCTCAGGAACATCGCGCCGCGTTCCAGTCCCACGAAAGAGCAGCATAGATCCCTACCGGCAACTTGCAAACCGGCTTTAACCAATATTCATCTTTCGCTGTCGTCACGTCTGATTCTCGTTTCCTCTCTCGCTCTCTCGCTGCCTAATCGTTTCGCGGATAAAAAAACTCTTTCACGTACATCCCGGCCAAAAGTATGCGCATAGCTCCTACGTCTACCACCACATACACCATCGTACCGCCTGATCACGTATCAGCAGTTACACCACTATATTAATCATACGTCGCGGTTACTCTGCGCATTACCACTTAACCAAAAACCCGCGGACCGACTACTCATAGCCTCGTAGACGCACGTTTCCCCAGCTTCACGGCTGTCAGCATACATACACGGTCACCTACATGCGCACACCCAGCATAACCGCACCGCCAACACAACACCCGTCAGCAGGAACCCAATCCCTCATCACCAATACTTTCTATTATCTGGTCCCACTTTGTATCCACACTCATACTTAATTAACCTCATCATCCGCGCCCCACAATGACCCTCACAGCGTCGACCACTCTACTATCCCGTCACCACTCCAGCAGCACTAAAATGGCATCTGCATCTCCCATCATCACAGCTACCCACCTCTTGAACGCGAGTCAACATGACATTGCAATGCTACATGACGTCCACTCTCTCCTCAACAAAATCTTCATTCGGAACCGGAATCAGCATCAGCGCAGTACATGGTGGAAGGCGCTGCATGCGTTTCGCAAGCAAATCGCGCTTTTGCTGGCCGAGCTCAAAGGCAGCAAAACCAAGGAGAAGGAGCGCGAGGCAAAGCTCGAGGCGAGGTTGAGGTATTGGGATGATAGGATTGTGCATGCTTGGTATTAGTATGTTTGGATTTTACCAGCCGCTTTCTTGGGGTGGATTTTGCTGACATCTTTCAAGCCAGTTCAGTCAGCTTGTTGCCGTGGGTCCATTTGCCATGTTAGGGCTCGTCATGATGGCGTCGGTTGCGCGCGTATGCAGGATCGTTGGTATTACAGCCGTGTATGAAGAGATTGCATCGGGTGATGTGCAAGGCGTGTTGAGTGCAAGCGACGAGTTGGCTTTGGCCGAGGAGTTTAGCTCTGTTTTGGACGAAGGCGAGGAGTGGGACGAGGGCGTTGTGGTTGCTAGGGAACATGATGGTGATGACAGAGATGACTGCAATGATGAGTAGATGGCGTTTCCTGGTGTTCTTATGTACGTATTACGATGGGATGGAAAGATACCAGATAGCCAGGCCTGGCTATCCTCACGGCGTTATCAAGCTACAATTTTATTCACACATGATCCAACCGTATCTCTCCACGATCCTTTATCGCCTTCCCTCATTATCCCATCTCCATCGTACAGATCAATGTAGTGTCGCATTCTACCTAATACCAAATCTCGACCCCAACGTACCAAATCTGTCCTTGCCTTCCACCTTGGGACTCTGCGCCGCAACCTGCGCTCCCTCCTGCACCTTCTCCAGCAGTATAGCGCCTTTCATCTGATCGACCTTGCTGTACTTTTTGTTTCGCTGCGCAATGTCAAAGAACTCCTCGCTATTGTCAGTGCCCATCAATGCCACCGTCTGCGTCAACTCATCCAAGTTCTCCATCAAAATCGGGTTATTTAAACTAGACACGAATTGCGACAGAAATTCCGTGTCAGCGGCCAAGGTAGCGACAGCTGCGGGTGATATGCGCTTGATATGGGAGGCAAGAGGCAAGTCGAGGATAGCAGTGGAAGCATGACTCAGCGCATCAAAGTAGATGAACTCTTTGATATCCATAGGCAGGGCGAGAAGAACAGACGACATGATGTTTGAAAGGTACCTCGTCAACTCGAGCATGTATGTCGAGGGCTCAGATTCCGGTTTCGCGGCCATCCAGTCGTACTCTGCCGTTTCGATGAGATCGTCGATCTTGCTGTTCACAAGCTCGAAGACGCGGTTGGAGGCTGTGTTCTTTGCTTTTGCGAAACGGTCAGTTGCGGCGAGGACGATGGGACCGGTTGCCGAGGGTGAGGATCGGGCTTCAAAGAGAAGATCTTGGAGTTCGATACACGCATTTTCGAACTGTTCGAGATTGGTCAGAATTTGGACGATTTGGCCGGGGTATTGACTGCTCAGACGCTCGACCAAACTACCACAGACCTTTTCGCAGAGCAGCTCGTCTAGACTTGTTCGCAGTGTTTCGTCGATGACGCTGCTCTTTTGGAAATAGTCATCGCTGAAGAGGTAGATCTGATTCAGGAAATTTCTGATGTCGATGCAGCATAGAGGGTACATCTGGCTGAACGGCAGTACACATGGGAATGTAAGTTGCTCGTTGTTGTTCGGAGGGTTATACCAGGATACAGAGACGACCTTGTCATATTCTTCAGCCGAATTGATGGGCATGGGCATGTAGTCGTCGGTATGGACAATCTCCAGGAAGTCTTCGCTGAAACGCTGTTTGAGGAGAGCAGAGTATTTGGAGAAGAGTGTAAGGAGGAGGTCATTCATAGCCGAGACGGAGTAGCCCCATTTCTTTAATCTTGTTAGAGGGCGGAACGTGAGATGATGGGTAAGGTGTAACGAACCTCCATTGTTAGCATAAACAGCGCAATGCGACCTTTGATCTTGAGTAGCAGTTCGTCGTTTTCCACGGTATGTAGTTGACTGGTAATGAGGTTTATCGCGCTTTGGCACATGGAATCCCACAATTCATCAACCTAGGTTGGGATTAGCCATGTTTCACAAATCAAAGAAGGAGCCCACCGACATCAGCCTGCGATCGCAGATTTAAGGTTTTCGACATGGTCGCTTTCTCGATAATTGCGTAACCTGCGATACTCTCAAGCAAGCTGCTCAAGTCGCTGCACTCCTCGTCTAGCAGATCAAGCTTGTTCGGTATGATTAGATCCTTCTGCGTCCGCCGATCTGACGCATACTCTGCTCGGAATTGTTCGCTTTTGCCGAGCGTCTCGTTGATGTGCATCGCCTCGAACAATGGGGAGAAGTCGGTCTCGTTTCCAGCCTCCTCGTTGTTAAGGACATCAAATTCATCCGTCTCATCAGCAACAAGTTCGATTGCTGAATTCAGCTTGAATTTTTGGAACCGCGGATCTGCCTCGGTGCGTTCCTGGTTGCGCGTTCTCCGCACGTCGGTGTAGTAGAAGGAAACCTCACCCAGAAACTGCGCAGACTCGCGAATACGGTAGAGCCACGTGCTCAGGTCGTTCTTTACTGCCTCTCTGATTTGCTCCTGGGTTTGCGGTATCGACTTTTCAATCAAATTGGCAATTTTGAACCGACTAATTTCCTTCAAATGAATCGTCTGAAGCTCATCGAGTGCTCGTAGAGCGGCGTAATAGTTCTTTTCCCGTAGCATATCTTGGACCTGGTTGGCGATTCTCAACACATTCAGACACGCGTTCAGGGCCTGAGTCGCTTCATTGATGTTCTGTCTCACACCCCGCGAGTCCACCAGTGCCTTCTTCTGCTCGGCCAACTTTTCAATGCTCTCTTGGATCGATTCATTCAGCTGCAAAATCTCCCCACTCATCTGGACGGTCTGGTCGCGGATCCTAAGAAGCGAGTCTACTGAGCTGACAAAGTCCTGGTGATTTGCATTACATATCCGTTCAATCTCACTTTCGCGATCATTGGCATATCGGTCAAATGTGATTTGCAGTTGGTTCGAGTAACGGGCATCCTTCATTATGGGAATCAGCTGGTCGATGTAGTCTGAGCCCACGGATGACTGGGATATCTGATTCTATTAGCACACTGACTATAGCTATCATATGCATGATCATCTTTTACTTGTTTGATAGCTATCCACAGGTCATCCTCTTGATCTATGGCGGAGGGCATGGCGACGGCTGCCTAGTATGACTTATTTGTCTGTCGCAGAATTTAGAAGACAATGGACGAGTCAAGTGTCATATGGCAACGACGGTTAGTTCTCTTTCGGCCTGTTATGGGGTTGTTGCTCGCTGTCGGTCGTCTCTGCGCTTGAAACGCGTACCTGGCCAGTCGCGCATTGCGCTAATGCGAATGCGGCTTAGTTGCCTCGGCGCATCTGTCTGATCCACTTTCCCCTTGGAGGTACATTCAATGTTCGACTTTGATCTCAATAGGAGCATCCGTTGCATATCAAACAGATCTAAAGGAAAATTACGGTGATATATATGTTCTTCTATGAGTTGGTAGTTAAAAACTTCTAGTCGTCTGTGAAGGTCTTGTAGATATGTCGGAATCGGCACTAGGCCAGATGTCAGATCGCCGCCAGATCACGTGTATGAAAGGCTATATGGACAAGAGGTCAAGAGAATCAGATTTCATTTATTCATGGCTCATAGGCTACCAAGAAACGTCTTTAGTGTATGTCGGACCTTTCGTCGGCTTACAAAAGAAAGCAATACACAGAGGTGTTGTGCGTGCCCCACTTTCTGGAGCGATGACGGAGTACCCGGCCGATTTCGTAGAATTCCGATTCGGAGTCAACGCCAAAGATATAATCTTACCCAAACTTTTCTCGCACCTTGCCAATTACACTCAAACCACACAATATGGAAGCCATTACAAGTAAGAGAGGTCTTGGTGTCCTGTATTGGCTATTTTTTACTAACATTCTATCGCAGACAAACTTCAGAACGTCATGGGCAGCGTCAGCGGGGCAGCTGCGGGGGCGTACAGCGGAAAGTACGTCGATTAGATGTTACGCGTTGTTTTGCACGATTGCTAATGTCGTCCCAGATCCGCTCTGCTGCTCGGTGCTGGATTCGTGTAAGCCATCCCAAAGTCTGCCACCAATTCTATCGGGCTAACAATCACAGCACACGCCCAACCGTAGACGTCCTCGCAAAGTCCGGCGTCAAGGTGACGGTAGCGTGCCGTACTCTCGAGAAGGCACAGGGCCTGGCCAAGGGCATCCCAAATACCAATGCCATTAGCGTATGAGGACCGTTTTCAACTTACAATCTAGTGCTGACAGTAACAGCTCGATGTCAACGATGCCGACGCTCTTGATGCCGAAGTCGCCAAAGTCGACGTCGTAATCTCCCTCATCCCCTACACCTACCACGCTACAGTCATCAAATCTGCGATTCGCAAGAAGAAGAATGTCGTCACGACATCCTACGTCTCGCCCGCGATGATGGAGCTCGATGCTGAGGCAAAGGAGGCCGGCATCACCGTCATGAACGAGATTGGTGTAGACCCAGGTGTCGACCATCTTTCCGCCGTTCTCACCATTGACGAAGTTCACAAAGCTGGTGGCAAGATCCTATCTTTCAAGTCATACTGTGGCGGTCTACCTGCACCCGAAAACTCAGATAACCCTCTCGGTTACAAGTTCAGCTGGAGTTCTCGCGGAGTGTTGCTTGCGTTGAGGAACCAGGCCAAATACTTCCAAGACGGAAAGGTCAAGGAGGTTGAGGGCCCAGAACTGATGGCTGAGGCGAAGCCATACTTCATCTACCCCGGTTACGCTTTCGTCGCGTACCCAAACCGTGACTCAACCCCATACAAGGAACGTTACAACATTCCTGAGGCACAAACCATCATCCGTGGTACTCTTCGGTACCAGGGTTTCCCAGAGTACATCAAGTGCCTTGTCGACATTGGTTTCCTGTCGGAGGACCCCAAGGACTTCCTCAAGGAGGGAGAGAAGCGCACATGGCGCGATGCTACATCCAAGATCATCGGTGCAACAAGCGACAAGGATGAAGATCTCATCTGGGCCATCTCTTCGCGGACAAAGTTTGCCAGCAACGAAGAGAAGGACCGCATCATCACAGGTCTCCGATGGATTGGCCTCCTGTCCGATGAGGAAATCACCCCCCGTGGCAACCCTCTCGACACGCTCTGCGCTACTCTCGAGAAGAAGATGCAGTACGAGGAGGGCGAGCGTGATTTTGTCATGCTACAGCACAGATTCGAAATCGAGAACAAGGATGGCAGCAAGTCAGTCCGTACATGCACACTAGCCGACTACGGCGACCCAAATGGCTACTCAGCCATGGCCAAGTTGGTCGGTGTACCCTGCGCGGTTACCGTACAGCAGGTGCTTGACGGTACTCTGAGCGAGAAGGGTATCCTAGCACCTATGAGCCCGGAGATCTGCGCACCGTTGATGAAAACACTCGAGGAGAAGTATGGCGTTGTCTTCAAGGAGAAGACTGTCCCCTTGTGAGTTAGTAGACTAAGATGGAGGAGTGAAGAGACACGAGATGAACATCATTCACAAGTGTGGAGAAAAAAAAGCCCCAACAAAGCTAGAAAAGACTGCATGAATGATCAGTCGCTTCTATACCCATGCCAACACTCTCTTGTATGGTGGTATCTCTCCTGCCCGCATCTCGTGTGTTAATCCAAGGTTGCCCATAAGTCTCTCACGTGATAACACCCAATCTTAATGTGCAGGAACGGCTATTCTCCCCTCAAAAGCAACATACAAACTGTTCTCCTTCACTCTCGACATGCAGTTTCCTTAATCTAGCCCTGCCGATGGTGGAGCTCTTCCCCCAACGGCCTTCTTCGCAGGAGCATTTCCTCCCATACCGCCTCCGAACATACTGCCCAGCATATCGAACATAGGGTTGCCCTGTCGTGGTATCTTAATTCCAAAGTACATCTCCCCAATCTGATCCAGCGCCTCGTTCCAATTCACGTCCTTGAGGTCGCCCGCATAATGGCTCTTCAACTGGCGCCACAGACTAGGGTCTCCCCTCTCCACGCTCAACAACAGTAGACCGAGGAAATTTAACAGCGGCAACGAAGGATATACACGGAGTTCTGAGGATTTTGTGGAAACTGGTTGCGTAGGCGGGTTTGGCGCTTTCTCTAGCGACGAGGTGAAGAGGAGGAAGAATTTGTTGGCTGCGCGGAGGTTGCCCGTGAGCAGGTATGGCAGAACACCACGGGCGCAGTATAATGGCGCGGTGTGCGGGGCGTCGGATGTGTACCAATCGTAGTGGAGGGAAGCGAGGGTTGATGCGCTGTCTTGGGTACCGAGGAGGAGATGTCTTTCTGCTTCGTAGGGTTCGAGGTCTGTTCTCACTTGTCAGTCCTCTCCCTCTCACTCTCTACATGTATATTCGTTTGTGCATGAACTTGCCTTCAGCATACAGCCCCCCAGCAACGTGATGGATCTCCGGATCACCGGCCGGAAACTCGCCAAATCGGCTACTCCACGCGACCATCTCGCCCACAAACTTCTTCTTTGTCGGTTCCTCTTTCGGAAATGCTCGTAGGAGGCCGAGCAGCCGTCCTTTACTCTCCGCATCCACCTTGACCTCCCCCTTGTTGTACACGTCGATGAGGAATATGCATAGATCGCCGCCGGAGCCGCCTTGGCCTGCTTGCAGGAGTGAAAGCGCACCTGAGTAGAGGAGTGAGGTCGCGTTTGTCCAGTCCGAGGCTTTGGTGTAGCGTGAGGCGATTACACGGAGTTGTTGGTGGGCTTCGTAGTACTGGCCTTCGGCGATTCTAGTTGCAGAAGGGTTAGCGATACATAAATGTGAAGCGCAATAAAGGGGTAATGGTTCACTTTTCGCGTTGTCGCTGGAGCGTCTTTTCAATCTTGGAGGACATGGTGGGTGGCTAAGGGGTTGCGTGGTGGGGGTGATTGTTTTGGGCGATGCGAGCAGAGCTTCTGGGCTGTGTGACATGTTCGAGGACGATGACGCAGCGCTAGGGCGGTTGCAGGACCCCACTTCAGCCTCATATTCGTCCCAGGACCTTCTGGACTGCATTGTATTTTCTCTATCAACTATTGTACTGTAATCGCGATATATCTCTTATTTTAATTAGGTAGCAAAAATACTTCCAAGTCGACGCCAAAAAAATCGCACAGAACACTAGGTTTGCCTAGCAGCTACCTACGAACTTCGTGTATACAGGCAAAAACTATGTATCGTGATGCGGAAACCGAGACTCGAACTCGGAGCCCAAGCAGACAACGTAGAGACGTGGGAAGCTTGGATTTTACCCTTAAACCATTCCCGCTGTAACATGATTTGATAATTTTGTAATTATTTTACTATATAACTAAAAGAAAAATGAAAATTACTCAAAACTAAGTGGTGCAAGGAAAGACTGCTGTGGCACAGGTGATGAGATTAATGATGCTTTGGCTTAGCTGGAATGCTGACGGTGGGGTAGTTGACGTGACGCTGGAGCGGGGTTCTAGCCTTCTTGCCTTTCGCGGACGTCTACGGCACCTCGAGCGACACAACTTACATTACGCGGCATATGAAAAATCCCAGATTCTCCCTAAAATGCATTCTTACAGACATCAGACGATGACTCCCCGATCGAAGCCTGATTTCAATGTAAAGTCCAGTAACACCAAAACTATGACTACTTCACCCCTACTCTCGTCCTGCTGTGCTTTCCTTTCTCGATCTGGGGGGTATAGCATTGATTCTGTTTGGCTCAGACAGTCTGATAATGCATGTTGATCACACCCGAAAACAAACCAATGCATCTAATCATGGTATGCGTGGGTGGTGGCTTGCATGTACGAGACGTTTTTCAGCTGTAGTGCTCTGGCCCATTAATACGACGGATTCTTCCTTACAGTCTTTACGCCTTATTTTCCCCGATTGACAGCTTCTACGAGTCTCTAAATTTTCTGTCTACTCATCTACTACTGTTAGTATGGCTGTTAACGAGGGCAACGTCGCCACTGCAGCCTTGGCCATCGCGGTCAGCCAATTGATATCGCACCTCTTTTCGACAGCAGATGGCTATCGTAGATGCTAGCCATCGGTGATTGGAGAGTGGTTCCCAATTGGTGGAGTTACCGTTTAGGTGGTTAGTTTCTTCGGCTCTAAACAGGTATACAGATGCCAGACTTGGTAAGCTGACTATCATAGGAGTTTCTTTCGATTTGAGGTCAAAATCACAATGCCTCATTTCAGGATCACGGAGATAAATGATTCAAATGTTAATGACTCATTCTTTCGGCGTTCAGAGAAAGGACCTGGATGAACCTTCTGCGGGTCGTCCACGTGCTCCAATATCATAATATTGTTTCCAGTTTAAACCACAGTCATCCCACCACACCAACCTACCATAGCCGGGAGTGTCACGACACGAGATACAATAACGATTCCTGGGTCCAACGAGGCCATATCAGGGCGATCCGATTTTCACTGAGTGCGCTTGGATCTACGTTGATAGCATCCCGGCATTCGAGGCTGCAGCAAAGGAGGAAATGGAGGAAAGAGGAGATTCAACCGAATGGGCTCTGCTTCAAAGACGCCTAGTGGATGATGATGATGCGCCTTCACGCATAGACTATGTGTCACACATGGGTAGATAGAGAGGGCGTGAAGATAATCTGCGAGTACTCCAACAACCCCACTCGAGTTTACATGTTGTAACATTAAACTGGCTCTCTCTCTCTCTCATTACGGTACTAGGAGGATGGTCGTCATATAGCAATAAGCGTCTCAGGGTTTCGTTCACGAGTCCTTTCCATAACGTTATCTAGCTATGAGTCTCCAATCACTCGTTCATCCTGCAACGACCTCTACGTGAACTTCAACCATCACTCTGAACATTAATCGCGTGGTAGAATAATGCTCACTAACCGACATCTCTTCCGTGCTACGACGCTACCACTAGCAAGCCGTAATTTTGCCGTATAGGACCTTTGAGAAGTCGCATCGGACGCCAGTGAACAAGTTCATCGAAAGGTGGTAGCCGCTAGCTGTACTTTCCACTGATGATGTAGAAGATTGTCTAGAGTGCCAACTAGCATAGTATAATTCGGTGAAAATGGATTTATCAGGGTTTTATAGAGGAGTGGAGTAGGAAAGTAAAGTAAAAGTAAAGCTTGTGAGACTTTTCTTACAAGTCTGGAGTTGGGGCTCCCATTCCATTAGTCTAAGCTAGAAAGACACGTGGATCGCTAGCCTTAGAAGCCTAATTTCAGTGTTTTCTCTTAACAGATTTCAATAGTCGATGTTATCGTTTCTACCGGATATCGAGGGACAGTTTAGTACAGGGCCTGATTTTAGTGTCTGATACAAGCGTAGAAGCAGTCTTGAGTGTATGTAATCTAGTCCCCGATTGAAATCACTTGCACGCGCACGCAGACAATTCAAACATAAGATCATATAGGTGATCTGAAATCCAGAGATTTGATTCCTTGTTTAACTGCCGACCCTTTCCCCCAAAAAAAGGTTTTGCTCAAGAAAGCCAAGACATGGTTCATAATGCTCATTTCGAAAAAGTTGGTAGTCGTGAGGAAACCAGTCCATCCATAGAAAAAGAAAACAAGAAGCGAAAGTGAAGTGAAATGAATTGAAGTTGTAGAACCAAAAAGTTTCCAATGACGCATATACGCCCATTTTATCCGC
>Ga0265798_10006031_pt1 | contig 16038 bp, 20 predicted proteins | sample P3T30metagenome_FD_192430 | JGI IMG/M metagenome (GOLD analysis project Ga0265798, IMG submission 192430) | Plant litter microbial communities from East Loma Ridge, Irvine, California - P3 T30 | ecosystem: Environmental > Terrestrial > Plant litter > Unclassified | place: USA: California... | reverse complement strand
CAGCGATATGGTCGGATGTATCATGTAGGTCACTCTTGGCCGACGGATGTTATCGTATGAGCTAACCATGCAGTGGTCGAGGTGGATCCAAGATCACCGAGATCCGACGATTGTCCGGTTCCAGGATCTCTATCGCCAAGGTCCCCCATGATGACACTGGAGAGAGGATGTTCACCATTGTCGGTACCCCCGAGTCCACCGAGCGAGCACTCATGCTTCTCTACTCTCAGCTCGAATCCGAGAAGGAGCGACGTGAGTCATAGTCTCGTCGATCTCTCTGTTTGTGCTAAAGACTCAGGAGTCAACCAAGGAGGTGACATTCCCGAGTCTGCTTAATCGCCAACTCGAACAATTTATCTATATCACTTCGCCCGCCTCTTTACCTTTTCGCCCGTCTCTCTCAAATACAAACAATAAATCACCAAAATCAAAATCACCCAAATCTTCTCAATATTCCCATCGATCAAATCACCTCTTTAACGTTTCGCAAGCTGCCTCTCTGGTCGCTGCAATACTCTTTCGACTATCGACGATGGGTTGTATATATGATATATGGGAAATGTCGAGATGTAACAAGTGCAAATATGATTCGCTTGCATGCTCTGCATGGCGCAGTCAATTAAGCGACGATGCGACGATGATGCGTAATGATGATGCTGAGTGACTATCTGTGCTCATACGTCCACCAGTATATGTAACCTCACTAAATTCTACCTTATTCCCGTCTCTTTGTCTTCCTTGAGCTATCTCCCTTCCTGCTGTATTGCTCCTCTTCTGCTTTTCTCCGTTTCTCAGCCTTGACCTCTGCCCTTTTCCTCCGTCGTTCCGCTTTAGCCTCTGCTTTGCGATGCTTTTTGAGCTCATCGGCATTCCATATCAATTCGTAAATCATTGAAAACTTTTTACGGCCCGCTTCAAACATCTTTTCGTCACGACCATTCACATGTAGTTCGGGCGCCCAGTCGTAATTAAGCAAGCCGTGTCTGAAAGTAGGTAATTCTTTCTTGGTAGATGCGCTTTCTGCATCTTTTGCATCTCTTGCGAGTTGGTCAATGGTATTTTCCGGTTTATGATCTCTTCGAAGAGTGTGGGCCAGGTATGCAGGACCGACTAGAGGGATGAAGGCTGTAGTCGATAGGACTGGGGATCGGGTTTTCAGGGCGATTGCTAGCGTCAGTCGGTTCTATGGACGGTAACTCACTCAGCCCGGTGAGGAGAATCATAAACGTCAAAGAGATTAGGATTCGGTACATGACGATCTTCCATACGGCTCCATCGCTTTCTTCGACCTTTTCAACAAAAGTCAATTGATTGATGTACTGCTCATCAGCCCATTTTGACTTCAGTATGACGACATACTACAAGCGACCGGACCCAAAGGTAGACGGTACAGCAGATGGGCACAAAGGGGGCTAGCGGCGTGTACACCAACCTGGACTGTGAGCTAAGTCGACCTTGTGACTCACCCGACGCAGCAGCCGAAAAGCTGATGATCAGTATCACTCCCTGAAAAACGTATAGTCAGACTCACCATGTGCGAAAATTCGATCGCTCATAGTCAGTACCAGTAACTCAGATGCAGGACGCATGCTCACCATACTGGAAACGTCAGCCGGACCCTTCCTCAGCATAGCGGCAAACTCACCTCGAAAGGCTCTGGCTGAGAAATGTCATTGAGCTCTGTCCCACTCTGCGTATAGGTGACGATCAAATGTTTGATATACACTTGCCAGAATTTGATCAATGTTCGAGGGATCTGTAAAAGGGAGAGACATCCGACAATCGTCCTGATTCTGTATGGTCAGTAAGCTATTGGACTAGGACCTACGGAAACCAAGATAACCAGTAGGAACTGTTTGAGATATATGTCTTTGTGATCTTGGCCGGGACATCGCCCAAGGACGCGTATATCGCAGACCATTTTTCTGTCCCGATCTGATCTTTGACAGTCAAGAAAGCTTCATACAGGATGCCCATCAGGGAGAAGACCATAAAGTTGGAAAACTGTTTCTGTGAGATGATACAGTTACTTGAGACATACCACTAGGAAAAAGAAGAGTTGGCGAACGACATCCTTGTCAAGGTGGCCTTTGGTCATGGCTCCTGACCAATGACTGAGGAAACGCATGATGAACGGCAAAACATAACCAAAGATGGCGGCGATAGTAGCTGGAGCAATACCAGCGCTGACCGTGAAAACACCTTGCCAGATGTCAGACGAGTCGGCAAGATTCTTGAACATAGGAACCTTTTCGATCGCCTGCCTGATCAGTACAATCATTTGAAAATAGACTTACAGCATCTAGGTTGGTGAGGAAAGTGATGACCATGAGTGGTAGGGTGTTTACGAAACAGATAAAGACCAGAGCGATTTTAGCGGTCAATGCTTTGGTGGATTTTTCCGCCAAATCCAAGTCATAATTACTCCAGATCTGTAGATTAGTCGACGAGGCTGTTACTCTACCTCGCAGGGCGGAACGCACGATATTCTTGGAACGTGGAGCCTGTATATCAGCTCGACCGTTGCCAACTGACTTACTCGCTCTACTTCTAGACCCTTGCCCTGTGCATTCTTGACAATACTGAGAGCTAGCCAGACGGATCTTACGGTAACGAAAGCTCAACATCAGCCACCCATCTTCCTCAAGAAGAGCAGTGAACAGACCAGTATTTACGGTGCTTTTCAGCTTGGCTTTATGCTCTTGCTCGTGGGTATGTACCTTGTCCTTCATCGCTGCATCGACGCCATCTCGAGCGTCCTTCTGGGCGGCCTCGATCTTTCGTTTCAAGTCTACAGCTTCGGCCCTTCCCGTCAGTCCCTTCACTCCTTCACCTCGATGCCAGACGTACAATGTGGCTTTGACATTAGCCTCAAGATCGTAGATTCTACCCGATCAGGGTCTTGATCATAACCGCTGGGACGACGACATACCTGTCCTTCTCGCTCTGTCTATCAGCCGGTGGCAATCTTGGGACATAGGAATGGACTTACCCGTGGTGCCGAGGTCAGTTTGTCCCATAGCCCTCGATCATCCACCCCATCGTGTTGACCTTGCCGCATCCAGACGGTCAAAGCTCTATCGAATTTCCGAAAAGCCACATCCTTGTACTCTTCAATAAGCTTTGCTATGTCTCCCATGTTCTTGTGCGTCAACTCCACATTGACGTCGCCCTCCTCGTAAGGGGGACAGTCGTAAGACTTGAGCTTGCGACAGATCTCTGTTTTCGCTTCATAGACCGTCTTGGTCCCCACGACAGTTTTCTTGCCTCCATAGCTGAACCAGGCATAAGGATCTGGTTTTTCAATATTTCTACTGATTCCGAGATCCGTGAGCATGATAGTCTTGAACGAAACCTCATTTGTGTTACTAGCTTGTGAGCATGGCAGTAAATTTTAACAACTTACAGCTTGTACCACAACGACAGTAGTTGCTGATGCTCCAGCATATGCTTTCGCACTATCATATGAGCTCACTGTCTCTGCCAATAGAAGGGACCATACAGAACAGGACCACGATACAGGTAGCTGCACACTCGAAGATGACATGCGCAGACATTGCATTGCCACTGGCATTGGCCGCTGTGAATATGAGCAAGTCAAGCTCGGTGGCGTTCATTGGTCGATTGGCTTCATTTATCCTGGATGTTTCTTGACGAGATCCAAAGATTGACGCGGCCGAGGTATTGATTTGATAATTGGCAAATATCGCTGGTATGGCCACTAGGATCGAGATACATAGAAACATCCACCGGAGCATATGTAGGCATTTCAGGAATATGGTAGCGTCAAGACCTGCCATCAGTAGTATAGAGAAGTGGATCGACGACAAACGGTACCGAGATCGCGTATCATTCTTTTGTCAGCTATAAGCTTAGCAAAGACGGACCTCTCGTTCTGGCCCCTGCCGGACCGGTCTCCTGGTTTCCATCGCCTGATTTCGATCCAGACGTCCCTCCACGCAGGCCTCATCCACCCAAAGAAGCCGTCATTATTCTCCAGGTCAGCACCAGCTTCATCCGCCAAGCTTTCACACTTACTTTGGGCACTGTAGGTGCAAATACTCCCTCCTTCTCATCTTGAGCCAATCGCTCGCAGTGCTTTATCCGCGACTCGTAAATCATTCTGAATGATGACGACTCTAGCGCTTTCCGTATCCAGGAATAGAGCAGAATGATCATTATCTGATATTTCAGCTTGTTGCCGAATACTCAACTCACACATCCTCCCACTGCCAGGCCCCAAGCTACCAGTACAGAAGTACCTGAAACGTTCCACTGCTTGTCTCGCTGTGCGACGACATCGGAAGCAGCAACGACTGCTCCACCTGATGCATCCGTCGCTGACGTTTGAGTGGCTGCCATCGGTGTTTTCCCCCGTCAGTGAAGTAATTAGACGGGACAAGATTGGTTACAGCCAGAAGCGTGATATCAGTACTTGTTATCCAGTACGTTGTAAACATCTGAGGATCGTTGACAGGGGTATACAGTGAAAGGAATAGCTGTAGTTTGACAAGAATGATAGAATGATCTACCTCGGTTAAGGACGGACCGGATGAGTGTGTGGGGGCAGAAATCAATTTACGTAACGTGTCATCCCCACTGGTCGACTGTAACTACGTGTATGAAAGTGACACTCCAAGCTATACCACATAGATCATAGAACATAGACGAACGGCTGGCGAGACTGGAGCCTCAAGACATCCCAAGACTACCATATCAGCCGTTTCGCGCTCGATACCATCAGCCGGAGCACAAAGGCATCGTTCAAGTTACTAGACCCAGAATGATCCCTTGACACACGTTTTGTAAGTTCACAGATTTCAATCAACAAAGGTCATATTCACTGACAGTACAGAGTCATGAATACCGTTAGCCGCTTCGACACTGTCCTGTCGGCGCTGTTCATACCGAAGGCGAACACTAAACCCAGCTCTTCGCCTACCAAAGCCAAGACCGATGCTGCTTGGCGACCAAACGACCAAGATAAGCTATCTCGACTGCCTTCAGTTCCTCGACCGCGATATGGTAAATCAAAACGTCGCGCAAAGCCCACCACCTCGTCAATCAAGCTACCTCCACCATCTACACCGCTACTCGTACGTATTGTACTAGCATTCTGGTCAATATTGTTGTCATTCTGGACCAGTCTAGTTGGTGAGACTAGAGCGTCGAGGGTGAGCAGAACAAAGCGTATAAAGGACCATGGACGCGGTCTACTGCGTACATTGAAGGAAGGAGCAGGAATCGGAGGAGGCGGAGTCTCGTCTGATGAAGGAGAAGCAAGCGGTAGTGATATTGAGGTGGACGAGGATGCTCTGGATATAAATCCTGTTACGCAAAATAACGACACATCTCCCGTGGACCAACCCGATGACATGGAATTCCTTTCGGTAGCTCCCAAACCACACCGGGAATCCTTCTCGTTTCGTTTACGATCTGCTGAAAATAACGCTTTACGCGAAACGATACCACCTCCATCCCATTCTACTCGCACATATACGAGAGCTCAAAATCCACCTAGTATCCTATCGAATCCTATCAAAAAGACCAACAGATTATTACCGAACCCAATGGCGACCTCAGTCCTTGATCCGTCCGTCCCCGTCGCATCTACATCGTCTTCTGTTCCGCATCCCAATCCACCACGCCCACATCAAACACCATTCCACCACCAAAAGACACTGATCTTGGATCTTGACGAGACTCTGATTCATTCGACCTCAAGACCGATGAGCTATGCGGGAAGTGCGGGAGGTGGTCTGATGGGGCTAAGTTTTGGCGGACTGCTGGGAGGACGGCGGAGCCGCCGAGAGGGACATACTGTCGAGGTTGTATTGAACGGAAGAAGTACAACATATCATGTGTACAAGAGGCCTTATGTGGACCATTTCTTGAAAAAGGTAAGTTCAAGACTCTCAGCTGCCGAGGTGATCTCATGTTCAGGTCGCATCGTGGTATACCCTTGTCATATACACCGCGTCCATGCCAGAATACGCTGATCCCGTTATCGACTGGCTGGACGGTGGAAAAGGATACTTTCAGAAGAAGCTTTATCGAGAGTCTTGCTTTCTCCAGAACAACGGGAGTTACATCAAGGACCTCGCCCTGGTCGAGAAGGACCTGAGTAGGGTTTGCTTTATGGACAACTCGCCAATCAGTTATAGCTGGAACAAAGGTGTGTCTTCTACACTGTGACTGCCGAGCCTCTTGCTGATCGACAGCGAATGCCCTCCCTGTCGAGGGCTGGACTTCGGATCCGAATGATGAAGCATTACTGCAGAGTATTCCAGTACTAGACAGTCTGCGATTCGTGAACGATGTCAGGAGGGTTCTGGGGATACGTGGCTTTTCAATTGGAGGATTTACATGACTGTACTCTACAACATATGTACTCTATCTTTTGTTCTCTTTGTCCTCAGTGAAATAGCCTCCTAGCGACCTTTTTCTCCTCCTTGTCTAGTGGCCGTGGTGACTCTGCTTTTCTCTTTTCTGCAGATCCTGCGATCTTCAACAACGGCTTTCCCTGTGTCTCGTCTGGTGCCAGCGCTCGCGGAGCGAGTTCAGCCAGTGGTTTGGGTAGTTTGACCGGAGGTGTAGGTCGAGGTAACGAGGTAAAGAAGCGATGTTGTAGGGCTTGACGAGCTGACACTCTAGCTTTAGGATCGTATCTCAACAAAAGCCCAGTCAAGTCTTGTCCGTCTTTGCCGAGAGACGAAACATATTGCGTCCACTGCGTTTTGGGGTAATCTCCAACGATATGGTAGTCAGGCAGAGACGTATGGCCCTGATCGTCAGCAGGTGATCAAGTTCATGTTCAAGGTCGATCACATACCGGCCAGTCCTCTTCTGTTGGTGTACCCATTGCGTGGAATGTCTTTTTGAGCTGGTCTGCATCACTATCACCGGAAAGGAATGGTACACGCAGAACGAGTTCGACCAAGATAGTACCCATGGACCATATATCGACGGCGGAAGAGTAGAACCGGGAGCCAAACAGCAGCTCGGGCGGTCGGTACCAACTGTTCCTTGAGCTCCTACTGACGATGAAAGGGTCGCCGGACTCACCGAGTGATGACCTGGCATGTCATTTTGCCTCCTGCATCCGCAAATTCCCTTGCTAGACCGAAATCTGCGATCTTGAGTTCCCCATTGTTCGCTATCAGCAAATTATTGGGTTTCAGATCCTGGGGATCAGCGTTGTCTCGTTCGTTGTATAGAACATACCCGATGTAGTACTCCATTACGATGTATATACTCCAAGCCTCTCAGAGACATTGCTAGCCAGCTCTTGATATCGGCATTTTGAAAGACGAGTGATTTATCGCGGATGACAGCTTCCAGGTCGGTATCCAGGAATTCGAGGACTAGGTTTACATTCTGCTTGACTGAGAAGACGTCCAGGAGCTGCACTAGTCAGTGGTCGTCTAGGTTGATATGCATGCTAAGCTTACCGCGATGATGTTGGGATGATGTAACTCTTGAAGGAATTTGACCTCTCGAAGAGCGGTCATATCCAGACCATCCTTCATTTCACCAGTTTTGATTTTCTTGATGGCAACTAAGGTGTCAGCTTGCGCGTGCTCGGAGGGGTACATACATACCTTGACGACCGGTCGATCTCTCAACAGCTATGAATCAGCTGAACGCTCACAGACGTAGCTAAGTGACATACCCTTGTAGACATTGGCGAAAGTACCTTCTCCAATCTTCTTCTGCTTCTCCCCTACGAAATTAGCCCCATAGTGGTGATGACGCGGTCTACTTACACCTCTCAGCTCTAGTCTTGTTCTCTTGCGCTGCCAAGTCCATGCTATCAATCTCACTATATAGACATGGTGTGATAGAGACAAGTGGACAGCTAAACGCGACTTTCAACTTCTGTTGCTCGACAGGAACCCGTCGGGTTTAAGCGGATAGCGAGCATGATTGATACATTGAAATCCCAGACTCAAAGAGAAGTAGGTATGCTAATAAAAAAGGAGACATCTACATATGGACCGACTATCAGACACGGTTGGCTGGAGAGGTCTGAGGACGTGGATTATGCAGTGTACTGACCCGTTCCATCGATTCAGGACGAGGTAGCAGCGGTCGTCCGTTGGGCGAGGTATGGTGGGGGCCACTAGAAGGGATTCGAAGAGGCGGTAAGCGAGGTCCGGGCGAGGGCGGACGATAAGAGTGCGAGTATGAGTGTCCTCTTTCAAGTGTCGGGTGAGGAGGTGGATACGGCGAGGAGTGGGGTGCCGAGGTGTATGAAGGCGGGGCCATGGGCCCGAAGTCTAGTGGAGCAAGCGCAGGTCCACGGTGCGTGGCTGTGCCGACTGATCGAGAATCTCGTTGTTCACGTTCCCATTTCCTCCATCGTTCCACTTCATCCCTCAGCCTCGCATTGTCCTCCATGACTCCCCTCAACTCATCTTGTAACCTTCTGTTTGCCGACTCTAGAGACGCGTACCGCACATCACCATCTGGTCCATGATCTGGCGAATGAGGAGGGAACGGCTCTGTGCGTCGGTAGTACCCGTCTTCAGGGGTTCGTTGATGACTTTGATCAAGACGCCTGGCGATCACATCCTTCTCGTCCTCTAAAATCCGTATACGCTCCTCCAGACTGTCCTGATATCCCTTCTTCCTGCTCCGAAACCGCTGAGCGGCCAGCCTGTTTGCTTCCCTTCGCCTCAAAGTAAGAGTCTCTTCCCCATTACCGCCCCGACTGCTCGTTGCCGAATCACCGGCTGTGCCGTTGGCTGATGCAGTTGCGGAGTGAGATGAATGGGCAGATGTATGGCGTACTTCTGGCGAAAGATTTGGAGGAGAGTGAGAATTGTAATCGTAAGAGCGAGATCTCGGTCTCTCATTGTTGTTGTGGTCGCGATCAGGTGATTCGGGAGACCGCTGTTTTCGCTTCCGATCTGGGGAAGTGAAGGCCCGCAGTGCCGAGCCTGCCATGTCGACGGGTGGCCCTGGTGGTGGGACCTCTACCTTTGCTGTTGCCATGACGCGGGGTTGTACCAGCAGAATGTGCGCGTAGATGTGTCAAGTAGTGCCGGACCCAAGAGGTTTGCAGAGTGCCAATTACTGTGAGACTGAAGTCGAGGTGAAAGAGCCAGAACTTGTCGATGTTCAAGACCTTCCTGCGGTGAGGGCGGGTTTATTGAAGGAGGAAAAGCAGTAGATGATGGAGAAAAACACGAGGTTACGATTGTTGGGGGATGAGTAGATGATGGGCAATATGATAAAAGGGCGAGGTAACGATGATGTCCCAAGCCGTAAGCCTCGATCAATCTATTCGGATAGGGTCGTTTGCATTTCCCCGTGTGTGTGTGTGTGCTGCGTAACCCTGATTAGATCTGCAGCCTCTCCTGTTCCAGCAGAGCATGTCAGCGGATGCCGTACCTCGGGAGAACAGCGACATCTGGCCATACTCAGGGTGTATCAGGCACGGACCGGGATATGCAAGACCAGGCCTGATTCCAGTAAATAATTGCTGACATTCTTACGTCAACATGCCTTTGAGAATCGGGGCTAATGATTCATCATACATCATCACATTCATCATAATAAGGCGGACGCAGATTGCATCAATATTGATACAATGACGATCTTCGGTGCACCATATTCCGCATGAAGTCCCGCAACCTAGTCGTGAGGATCATGTTCCGCTATGATCCCGTGACGATAGCACATCTCTTGCACAGCTCCTCACTGTCGGCCCTATGCTTCCAACAACGAGCACATTTGGTCTTTTCCGTTCTCGACAGTGTTATGCGTACTTTGCCCAGAGTAGCTGAGAATCAGTTTTTTGGACCCAAGGCTCCACACTTGAACTCACCAAGCCCAATCTCGCTATCGGCCAAAGGGACAGTTGCATCGTCACCAAGGTTGACCGACGAAATACCAAATATCGATGGCAAATCATCGTCTGCCGGTTAGCTTTGCCAGGCGATTGATCGGATCGGTCACTCACAGAATCGCACCAGCACGCGTAAAGCCTCCCCTTCGGCAAATATCGTTAATGTTGTCTCGTCTATGTTCTTGATGTGCCTAAAACTATCAGCTAATCCCCAGATTATCAACGAACCCTTTCATCCTCAGATCTTCCCCGAGCTGATTGACGGTCGAGCGTAGATCGATTATACCCTTCATGTCCTCACCCAGAGCCATATCTTGCCGATCGGCCTAGATGAGATCAGTACGAGCCGCACAAGAGAGTGGAAACTCACACCAGGAACCCATGTATCCAAGAAGACCGAGTCCTTTCCTCCAGAGTGCTCATGGAGCTCCTCGGCCAGATGAGGTGCGATCGGTGCAATGATCTTGCGGATGGTGTATGATGCCTGGCGTAAGGTTTGGTTCCATAGCTTAGGCATAAACTCACTTGGCGCAGGACAGCCACGATCGCTAAACGTTTGGGATTCGCAGCGGCTTCACAATATAGCGTCTCCTTGACTGCGTCGAAGTAGAATGACGACAGCGTAGAGGATAAGAAGGTAGTGACGGAGTTCAAGACTGGGATAAGCGCCAAGTCGTTTGGGCAATCTCACCTTTGTTGAATGCGAACACCTCATAACTCGTAATCGCCTCCGTCTCCAATCGAGACAACTCATGAAGTATAAATAGCTCGAGCTAGGCGTCAGTATAGCGCCCTCGATATAACTCACAGGTCCTGTCTGTATCTCCGAGAGGCTTTGGACCTCTTCGCCGGAAGTGTTAGCCAGCAAGAAACGCATTGCACTTCTGATTTTCCGCAGGGACTCGGAAGCATGCTTGATGGCATTTGGTCCGATAGAGACATCTCTTGTGTAGTCGACCGATGCGGCCCAAACTCGTAGTGTGTCAGCACCTTGACCAGGTTTCTCCTAGCAGTCAGAGATTTCAAGCGGGAGTCATTCACCTTGGTGCCCATAGTCACATCTACCGGTGAAAGACCATTACCAGCCGACTTGCTCATCTTCTGGCCATCCTCATCCATGACCATACCATGTGATATGATGCTTCCATATGGAGCTTGGGTATCGATATGCGATGTACTGAGCTTGGTCAACAATGACGACTGGAACCATCCTCGGTGCTGATCTGATCCTTCGAGATACACTTCGGCCAATGGCTCCTCTGTTCGGAGTTGTTCTAGCATTGTCCAGGACGATCCGCTATCAAACCAAACATCGAGTGTATCAGTACCCTTTTGTAGGATCTGTCCATCCAGGTGCTTCGGTATGAACTCCTCAACGGGACCGGTCCACCAGTAATCCGTTCCCTTTTCTCCGAGAACTTTGATGATGTGGGATACCGTCGCTTCGTCCACTATGGGCCGCCCAGCTTCATCGTATAGAGCTGGAATGGGTACGCCCCAGCTTCGTTGTCGAGAGATACACCATTCGGACCGAGATGTCACGAAAGCTTCCAGCCGATTACGCGCTAGTAATAAGCAAAGCCAGCGCCAATCCACTCACATTGCGGAGGGTAGAAGTCGACCATTCCTAAAGAGGTCAATGCTCTCGGCTTGACAGCTTCGACATCTGCAAACCACTGAGGAGTGGCTCTAATGATCAGCATCGCTAGCAAGCAACGACTCACCTGACGATGATGGGTTCCTTCGTCTTCCAGTCATGTGGATACCGATGCTCAATAGTCTCTTCAGCCAACAGTGCGCCATGCCGACGCAGCAGATCGACCATTACACCTACTCCATCGCCCAATACGCTCTTAGAAACCAGGTCGTGAGCATCCTCACTACCAGCCCAATCGACCACTTCGGCCGTGAAGCATCCGTCGTCGTCGACAGGACAGCGGAGCTCGTTTGGCAAGAGGCCTGCTTTCGAGAATGCGATATAGTCTTCGTGTCCGTGAGCCGGAGCCGAATGCACAAGACCGGTCCCCGATTGGTCAGTCACGTGTGACGAGGGGAACACGACCGGACGCGCTCGCGAGTCGGATGTGGGGTGAAAGAAATGGGTGTATCGCGTGCCGCTGAGCTCGGCGCCTGTTCGTCAGCAGCCATCAAGGGATGTTACACTCACCTGACAATCGAGCCACTATTTCAAGAGGACCGAGCTTGTCCGACAAGGCCTCACGACGAGCCTCGGCCACCACGAGCAGCTGACTCTGGTCGGTTCTGACGATCACATATTCCATCGCCTCCGCTACGTTGACACCCTTGCTTATCAGCTCAATCGACTGCGTCTTACTTACGGCATTGGCTGGTAAAGTCCAAGCTGTCGTCGTCCAGACGGCCAGTCTCAGTGGAACCTTTCCCGTCATTGTAACCGCTTCATCATACGCCTTTCTGAGGCCGCTTGACATATCCGCCTCGTCTACGTCGAATCCTACGTAGACTGATCTCGATTTATGTCCGTCCTCGTACTTCAACTCTGACTCGGCCAAGGCCGTCCGACTTGACGGTGAATAATATGTCGGGCGTAATCGGTAGGTGATATGCCCCTGTTCAACCATCTTTTGGAATAGAAGCATCTGTCGATGTTCGAATCCGGCGTCTGTTGAATCAGAACTCAGTAGAAGCTTTGATACGTGCTCATTGTAATATAGACTCCTTCTGGGTTGTCCCAATCAGCCATGACAGCAAGCGACCTAAATTCATCCATTTGCATCTCGATCGCCTCGGCTGCTGTCGACCTGGCTGTCTCCCTCACAGCCGAAGCTGACATTGCTGTATGGCTTTTCTGTAGTGTCAGATTGCTGGAATGATATGACTCACTACTATAGCCTTGAGTGCCTTCTGCTCGATAGGCAGACCATGACAATCCCAACCGGGTATATAGCTAATTTCAGCTACGATCGTGGAGCGATACTTACTGTACTTTCCGACCTCGGATGACGTTGTACCGAATGATGATGTCCTTCAGAATCTTGTTCAGAGCGTGCCCTGAGATCTCAGCCCAACAGAGATGTCACCCTTGACGTACCCATGTGCAAATGCCCATTTGCGTAAGGGGGTCCATCGTGAAGCACGAAAAGCGGTCCAGTATTATTTGTCCACTGCTGATCAGCACTCTTCCCGATGAAAAGGATACCTGAGATTTATAGAGCTCATCCGTAGTCCGTGACCGATATGCGAGCTCAGCTGCGACCGCGTTCTTGTGCTTGAGCGGTAATGTAGTCTTGGGCAAGAGTAGCGTAGCTGAATATGCTTTGTGATCCGTCGAACCTGCTGTGGTCGCCAAGCATCTTCTGTAGCAGCCCGCTGTCAATACAGAAGGTGACCTTGAAGCCCACCGCCTGTAGACGGAGATAAACATATAGGTTTGACTGTGAGTTGTGCCAGATTGATGATGCCGACGAACCAAGATGACCAACTTATTTCAGGCACAAGAAAGGCCCGTGGGAAAGTTCCAGGTTAGCTAATCTTATCGGATCTGGACGCGTTCATCATGTTCTTTGCCGCCCTCATGCAAGGCGAACAGCGACAATGCCTCCTGCCAGCATTTCAGGTCTGTTCGATCCAGCTGTTGCATCAGTTGGCACACAACTGACTCTCAGGCGACGATTTCGAGGAGGAGGCTCGACTAGATGCTAACGCTTATGCCCAAGCTCAAGAAGTTGAAGCGGAGCGAGAGTCGATCAGGGCTGAGAACAGAAGACGACGCAAGGTGGGGCTACCTCGCATCTCCATACCTCGGAAAGCCAGATTACCTTTGCAGAAGAAGAAGCGGGTCTCCGATAGTTCTGCAACGGACGAAGCGGCAGAGACAACAGATGAGGAGCACCATGTCGTCCCGACTGGCAAGTTCAAAGAAAAGTTTACCTACGAGGGGCGTAAGTGGCTTCTCCTTGTCCGGGGTTCGCAAGTCTAACGATACTCAGAAGTCATTCTGAAATACAATCCGTTGTACGCAATATCTGGTGAGCCGTTACCCCAAGGACAATGAAGTGAAGCCAACGGAATAAGGTCTTCAGGATCCCGACGACCTGGAGATCGAAAAACTCAAAGGCAAGCAAGAGATGGTCAACCAGATGGGGGGTAATCATTCGGTGCAGGCTGCCACCCATCTTCAAGCACCGAATATCGAGACGTCTGGCATGGATCCAGAGGCGAAAGGTGACCCTGAAAATGTTGAGGAAGAAGAAGAAGAGGAATTCATCGATGAAGGTGAACCTGTAGTCGTCCCGTGGGGCGCATCTCAAATCCACGAGACGGATGAAGAGGAGGAAGAAGGGATATACTCCGAGGACGAGATCATATCTGGAGCCGGTGCGTGCTTGGTAAGGGTCAATCTTACAAGCAGCGGTCGACTCGCCCATAGAGCCAGCGTACCAGGAGAGCTCGGTGACCTCGGCGCCGTTCGGTCTGGACTCGTCTATCTCGCCTGTTCGTCCAGCTTTTCCTACTACTCCGGAGCAAGATGCAATTGGTGCGCTGCCGCTTGACGATGTTATCTCGGTTCCGGCGTCGATCAACCGGTTCCTCAGACCATATCAGCGCGAAGGCGCCAAGTTCTTCCATGCCAAGTACAAGGCCAACACCGGTGGTATCCTCGGAGACGACATGGGGTGAGCGATATGTCACGCAAATGCAGAGTATTACTCATCACCCTAGTCTTGGAAAGACCATCCAGGTTGTCGCGTTTGTGAGTGATCAAATCAAAATGGCGCAGAAGACCTGACGAACAGCTATCCGCTATCATGCGCAAGACTGGGACGGCTCAGGACTTTGAGAGAAGGAAAAGGACTATCCGATCGGGCGAAGGCGACATGAGTCCAAAGCACTGGCCAACCGCGCTCATTGTCTGTCCGAAGTCCTTGATTAGTAATGTACGTCATCATATCTCCCAAGGTGTGAGTAGGCTCATCTAGTGACAGTGGCAGCGCGAGCTTGACACGGCAAGTGCTCTGTTATGATGACATGATTATGAGACTGACGTTGTAGTGGGGCTATTTCGAAACGCGAGAGTGGAAGAGCGAGTCATCCGTCGAGATCAGAAAGGCATTCAATCAAGGCTTCATCGATATCTGTAAGTCGATTATCTTGCCTTGGTTTTGGCTCACTCTGTCTATAGTGCTTGCCACATACGATGCGGTGAGGGGGGGAATCGAAATGATCAAAGATCTGCCACTATCGTGAGGACACGCTGCTGACTACCTCTGACAACAAGGGTGGTGATTGCAGACGAGGCTCATCGCTTGAAGGAGCCCCGAGGCCAACTCGGATTAGCGATGAAGAGGATACAATGTCCAAGCTGCTTTGCTCTTACAGGGACACTGATCCAAAATCGATTGGAGGAGATGTGGAGTGTGCTCGATTTCGTGAGTGGCCCATACATATGGTCGTTGAAGTCCCAGGTACAAAGGGGTCATGCTGGCACTCTAAAGCAATGGAGAGGTTTCGTGGTCAACCCTATCAAGCAAGGCCAAAGACGAGAAGGCATGGCGACTGATGTGGTCAGATCGATCGTGAGTGATCTTAGTTGGCTATTGCAGGGCGCCGTCAACTCTATAGTTGCGCTTGGGAGTCATGCACCGGGATATCCTACCGCATTTTGTCCTCAGGAGGACGAAAAAGCTCATCGCCGACGAGGTAGATCCTATTTTCTCTCGTAAGCCGTGAGCTTACCGCATCAGCTTCCGACCAAGCGGGACCTGGTCGTGTTCTGTCCTCTGGCCCTCCGCCAAATCGAGGCATATCGGGCTTTTGTGGCGTCGGTGGACGTTCAATTCATCGTGCGCAGAGATGACCCTTGCGAATGTAACTCGAATAAAACGTGAGTAAATCCGGAGGTAATCGATCTGACCTGAAAGACGCAAACGTTGCTGTCACCAAACAAATGATGATGGTGAATTGATTCAAGAGGTCCTGCTGCGATGGCAAGTCATCGACTTTGTAGTCAACGAATTCTGACTATCAGTATCTCCTCTGCAACGAAGATTGCCAATGTGGGTTCCCATCATGTCCACGACGCTGCAGCTGATGAACAGCATTTCGGTCTACTATATCCAGGTATGACTACAAGCTGGCAAGGGTCCTGTGGCTGACGATCCCAGCAATGGACGACTCTCAGAAGACAGTAAGTCCGTGAAGAAAGC
>Ga0265798_10006028_pt1 | contig 16041 bp, 10 predicted proteins | sample P3T30metagenome_FD_192430 | JGI IMG/M metagenome (GOLD analysis project Ga0265798, IMG submission 192430) | Plant litter microbial communities from East Loma Ridge, Irvine, California - P3 T30 | ecosystem: Environmental > Terrestrial > Plant litter > Unclassified | place: USA: California... | reverse complement strand
GGCAAAACCTTTACTGCTACCATTTATGAAGATGGTAAAGATGCGCATTACGAGAAAAACCCACAAAGCTATGCTATCAAAACCATTAAGGTAAACAGCAAGACCAAGCTACAGCAAAAACTTGCCCCGGGCGGTGGCGCCGCAATAAGCATTAAATAATTTTTGTTCTCAGGTTATAAATTAAAAATGCCGCTCTGTTGAGCGGCATTTTTAATTTTGAGGCAATAATAGTAATGTAAATTAATTATGTATTTTAGGAGCCTTAATAGTACGCTAACCTTTAACCTTAAACATGATAAAAAAATTACACAATATATTTTTAGCTGTATTTGTTGGTGGAGCGCTGACTGCCTGCAGTAAAGATGACGCCGAGCCAGTACCTCAATATGATGGTATAACCGTTATAGAGGGTACTTTAGAAATTGCAGTTTCTCAGTCGTTCAACAATAACCCAAGGTGTTATTTAGATTTGGCTACGGGTGCTACCTACAGGGTTGGTGATGCTCCTGCTAATGCTGCCAATATAGATATGGTGCTGGGCACTGGGCAAGGGTACAATGAGCCTTTAAAAACGTACGCTGTTAGTCCTTCTAATAATGAGATACTGGCAGTAGATGATGCATCTGTATGGCAGGATAGTGAACTTTTTATGAATTGGCCGGTGCGCAATGCCTCGCTATTTGCATTACATGGCAGTAAAGATTTTACAACCATTGTTAACAACATTCAACTTGATGAATTTATTGGCGATACAGAAACAACCCTTAATAAATTTCAGCTAAATAGTGATTACGATCTTACAATTGTATACGTCTTCAGGGTAAAACGGGGAGATGTAAACTACAAAGGCGCAATTAAGTTTGATTTGACCAACGGTAACGATGGAGACTTTAAATTTATAATTAAGGTAAAACAGGAATAAAAAATGCCGCTCTAAACAGAGCGGCATTTTTTATGCATTTTTTGTAAAAGTGTGTGGCGTTTTTACCGGAACTTTTTCAACTTGGTTATACGATATGCAACGGCGTTTTGTACCACAATTATACCTGTGGGCCGCGGGGCCGCAAGAGGTTGCTAATAAAACAAGGGCTATACCCACTCCATAAAAATAATTCTTTTTCATTAAACCCATCGTATTAATAATTTGTTAATTATAAGGCAAATGTAATGCCAAAATTTTATAGTTGGTTGATTTTGTATGTGTTAAATTTTATGCCAGGTCGCTAAAGCTACTTGCCGACTGCATATTCTTTAGCTGTTCGAGGTAATGGCGCTCGTTGCTAAGGCGCGGTATTTTGTGCTGTCCGCCCAGTTTATCCTGCTCTTTTAGCCAGTCGTAAAACAATTTAGGGCGTGCTACATTTAACACAAGCGGATTAAGCGTCATGTTATTGTAGCGCTTTGCTTCATAGTCAGAATTTAAAGATTGCAGTGCCTCATCGAGTGTTTTCCTGAAATGCTCCACATCGGCAGGAACGCTTTTAAATTCAACGATCCACTCATGGGCGCCCTTTTCTTTACCTTCCATAAAAATAGGGGCAACGGTATAATCTATCACTTCGGTACCGGTAGCCTGGCAGGCTTTGGCAATAGCCTGGTCGGTATTTTCAACCATCAGCTCCTCGCCAAAAACATTGATGTGGTGCTTGGTGCGCCCGGTTATCTTAATACGGTACGGATTGATGGAAGTAAACCTAACGGTGTCGCCTATCATGTAACGCCAAAGCCCTGCATTGGTAGTAATTACAATGGCATAATTGCGGTTAAGTTCAACCTCGCTTAGCGGAATAACGCGTTGGTTAAGGGTGCCAAAGGTATCCATCGGGATAAACTCATAAAATATACCATAATCCAGCATCAGCAGCAGCTCATTGCTGTCGTTACTGTCCTGTATGGCAAAAAATCCTTCGGAGGCATTATATATCTCGTAGTACTGAAAACCACTCTTAGGCAATAGTTTTTTATACTGCTCGCGATACGGCTCAAAACTAACACCACCGTGAAAATACACCTCAAGGTTGGGCCATATCTCTAAAAGGTTCTGTTTGCCTGTTTCCTCCATTATTTTATTGAGGAGCACCATCATCCACGAAGGTACACCGGCAAAGCTGGTTACGTTTTCCTGTATTGTTTCCTGTACGATAGCAGCAAGTTTTGTTTCCCATTCGCCCATAAGCGACACGCGGTTGCTGGGTGTGCTGCTAAGCTCGGCCCAAAACGGCATGTTATCTATCAAAATCGCCGAAAGGTCGCCAAAAAAAGTATTGTTGTCTTCATACGGCTGTTTGCTCCCGCCAAGGCGAAGGCTTTTGCCCGTAAAAAGCTGCGAATCTTCGTTATTGTTAAGGTAAAGGCACAGCAGGTCTTTGCCCGCTTTGTAGTGGCAATCCTCTAAAGCTTCGGGGCTCACAGGTATAAATTTGCTCTTTGCATTGGTGGTGCCGCTGCTTTTCGCAAACCATTTAATGGGTGTAGGCCAAAAAACATTCTGCTCACCGGTGCGGGTTTGCTCAATAAGCGGCTCCAGGTCTTCGTAGGCCGATACCGGTACCCTCTCGGCAAAAGCCCTGTAATTTTTAACCGACTCAAAGCCATATTTGCGGCCTATGGCAGTGTTCTCGGCCATTTTAACAAGGTTGTGCAGTAACTCCTCCTGTACTTCGTTAGGGTACTTCATAAAAAGTTCTATTTGGTGAACCCTTTTTTTGAGTATCCAGGAGGCTATTGAATTGATTATTGGCAAAGCCATATTTTGCTATCTTTATAGCCATAAAAATACTAAATTTTTCATGCAATACGAAGGAGTTCTAACAAAAATGCAAACCGAGGGAGGCACCCCCATACAATATTACCTGGTTTTTGACAATAGTTTTTTACATGTTAACCAGCTTTTGGGTAAAGACTTCGAAATTAACTTCATGGGGTTTAGCTGTACCAACTGCAGCAAGAAGAAAAAAATTTACCGCATGGGCTTTTGCTACGATTGTTTTTACAGCATACCGAGTGCCGGCGACTGGATAATGCGCCCCGAACTGAGCACTGCCCATTTGGGTGTGGCCGACCGCGACCTGGCTTACGAACAAAAGGTGCAGTTGCAGCCGCATGTGGTGTACCTTGCCGCCAGCAGCGATATGAAGGTAGGGGTAACCCGAAAAACGCAGGTGCCCACCCGATGGATAGACCAGGGGGCAAGCTATGCCACGCCGCTTGTTGAGGTGCCTAACCGCTACCTTGCCGGTATTACCGAGGTTGCACTTAAACAATATTTCTCTGATAAGATTAACTGGAAGAAAATGTTGCTGAATGATGTGCCCCCTATCGACCTGATTGCGCGCCGTAACGAAGCCAGCTGGAACCTGCCCGATGAGGTAATGCCGTATTTTGAAACCACCGCCGAGAAATTATACACGCTGGAATATCCTGTTTTAGAATACCCCAAAAAAATAAGCAGCCTTAACCTTACCACAACCCCTGCCTATAGCGGCAAGCTAATGGGTATAAAAGGCCAATACCTAATTTTTGAAGACGGCACCGTATTTAACGTGCGTGCTTACGAAGGTTTTGTGGTCCAGATAACTGTTTAAAAATCACAGGTTACGGGTTTGGAGTTGCGGGTTAAGAGTTTAAATTTTAGAGATAAATAAAAACGCCTGACAGATAATTTCTGTCAGGCGTTTTTGTGTGGTTCTATCTGTCAACTGTCAACTGATAACTATCAACTAAATGCTTACTCTTTCTTCTTCTTACCGCCAAGCAGGTTTTTTAAGCCTTCTTTAATTTTATCTTCCGTTTTAGGCGGTGTTGTAGTCTTGGTAGTATCGGTTGGGGTTGTGGCAGGTTTATTGCCGTTTAGCAAACCGTTTAGCAGGTCTTTACCTTTGTCTTTAGCATCATTAACATACTTGTCTTTTTGCTGTTTTATCAGCTGCTGCGTTAGGCTCGTAACCGATTTTGTAATGTCGGTAGTAACCTTAGGGCTTTTAAAGTTTCCGCTGATAATGGCATTAACCGGCACACTTATTTTGCTGGCATCGCCCGCTTTCAAGGTTGCAATAAGGTTGGTAACCTCAGGCCCTAAATATTTTGCAGGTACATCAAACGCTACATTGTAGTTCATGTTCTGGTCAAACCCATGCGTACCCTGAATGTTAATGTCTATATCCTGGTATTTAAGCGTGAACGGCTTAATGTTTACCTTACCATCAGCAAAGCTCAGGTTTATTTTTTGGTTAAGGTTTATCTTAGACGGGTCTAAAAACTTAACGTTGCTGGTAAGCGCCGTTAGTACCTTAGAGTTTTGTGTATTTATGGTAGTACCGGCAAGCGATCCGGCCAGGTCTCCAATAAGCGATTTAAGGTCGGGGGTCATTTCTTTGCTGTCCAGATTACCCGATAGCTTAATGTTTGAGTTCATCTTACCGTTAATAACGCCTGCGATAGGTGCGATAGATTTTAGCATTTCAAGCTGCGTAAACGACTGCGTAATATCAAGGCTGTTCAGGTTAAGGTCCATATTAAACTTAGGCGTAGTGCCTTTTGTAGACACGTTACCTGCAAGGCCTATAGTACCGCCAAACACATTTGTTTTTACATTTTGCAGCGCCACGGCTTCATCTTTAATGATCATTGTACCCGATACATTCGTAAGGTTAAGGTTGTCGTAAACTACGGTATTTGCCTTGGCATTAATGGTACAATCTAAAAATGCAGGTATCTTAACCGCATCCGATTTAGTAGTTGTTTTAGTCGTGGTAGTGGTTTCACCGCCCTCAGTTTTCTTGGTGGTAGTAGTTTTGGCTTCCTGCGCCATAAAATCAGATACCACAAGCTTGTTAGAGCTCATGTTGAATTTACCTTGTAGGGTTTGGTCTTTAAACACAAAGCCGTAAAAATTATCCAGCGTACCGTTAATGGCAATATCGCTGCTGCCCGTTTTGGCATCAAAACGGCTAAGGGTAATGCGGCTTGGGTTAAAGGCAACATCGGCCTGGCTTATAACAAATGGTTTTGCAAAGCCATCGGCTTTATAGTTAAAGCCGCTCAGGCTCATGGTACCATTGTTCTGTATTTTTTCGTAGGCACCGGTCTCAACCGATTGCATATCGAATTTAGTTTCAACATCAGCTTTTAATATACCCGTAAGCGGCATATCGAGCTTTACAGGGTAGGCCTTAGCTACGTTGCCCAGGTTAACCGTTCCTTTAAGGCGGGCATCAACCAGTGGGTTTTCAGTAAGGTTTTTAATATTTGCTTTAGCATCAAACACATCCTGGTCAATCCTAAACGACAACTTATCAAGGTTAACATAGGTGTCGTTAAGCACACCCGTTTCGTTAATGATTTTTGTGTCAATAACAATATTCTGAACCGATTTTGGAAGGTCAGGATATTTAAAAGACGCATTGTTAGAGGCTATCGCAATGTTGAATTTAGGTACGCTGTTGTCGCTATTCAATCCGTTTACTTTACCGTTAATGGTAAAATCGCCCTCGGTTTTCACATTGGCAAGGCTACCCGAATATGACTCCGGCACCAATCCTAAAAAGTTTTTGAATGATGAGGTAGGCGTTTTAAACGTCATGTCTATCTGCTGGCCGGCATCAAGCAATGCCATGCTGCCGTCAAACTCCAGCGGTAGCTGGTTAATAAATGCCTTATTCTCCTTAAAAGTATAAATACCCTTATCAAGGTCCAGGCCTAAAACCGCATCCAGCTTAAGGGCTACGTTGTGCATGTAGTTGGCCTTATCCATATCCAGCGTAAGTTTTGCCGTTGTATGGGTATCAAGGTCCAGCTTGTTAGCGGCAAAGTTACCGGTGCCTTTGTGGTTAAGGCTGTCTATAACCATATTGATCTTAGAGCGGTCGTCGTGGTAGCGGAACTTTAGGTTCTCCACCTCATAATTTTGGATGCTTAACGCGAAGGGTTTGCTTTCTTTTGCCGATTCCGGTTTCTCTGATTCCTCCTTAATGGCGATATCAAAATTGCCAACACCATCTTTATTAAACAGTATGTTTACCACACCGTTTTTAGTGCTGATGGATTGCAGCGCCATGGTTTCGCCTTCGCTTTTAAACAACTCCTTAACCGACATGTTAAGGTCTATCTCGCCCATGTACACCAGCGTGTCGCCGGCAAACGGGGCTTTGTTTATAATGCTGAGCTTCTCTATATTAACACTCGCCTGGGGAAAGTGCTTAAACAGGCTAAGGTTAACATCCTCAAAAGCTACCGTGGCATCTACCTGCTCGTTAATTGCCTTAACGATCATGGCTTTTATTTTGTCTTTAAAAATAAACGGTGCTACGGCGAGTGCAATAATTATAACCAACAGGGTAATACCTGTCCATTTCAGGATCTTTTTCAACATAACAAAACTATTTGGGCCTTAAAGGTAAAACAATACAACGAGTCTTACCTAATATTTATTTCAAAAGGCATCATAGCCTGCGTGCCCCTAAGCTTGGTTACACGCCTTATGCGCTCTATCATCTGGTAATTTTCGGTACCCAGTTCTTCTTTAATAAATGCCTCTTTAGATTGTGCAAACGGCAGGTTGGCAAACATCTTACTAAGGTCTCTTTCAAACTGAGGGAAGTTTTGCGTGGTATATTTAGTGGTCTTGCCCAGTTTTGCAGCATATTTAATCGCATCATCAAGTCCGCCTATTTCATCTACAAGTCCGTTTTTAAGGGCATCGCTGCCTGTCCAAACGCGGCCTTGCGCAAGGGCGTCAACGGCTTCGGGTGTCATTTTCCTGCCTGTAGCAACGCGGTTTACAAACGTACTGTAAATTTGCTCAATACCCTGTTGAATGGTTTCACGGGTGTTGTCCTGTAGTGGGGTAAACAGGCTATAACCGCCTGAATTTGCATGGGTGTTTACCTGCTCTGTGTGTATGCCCAGGTTATTGCTAACCTTAGAAAAGTTAGGTAATACGCCAAACACACCAATAGACCCTGTAATGGTACCCGGCTCGGCAAAGATCCTGTTGGCGCCGCACGAAATGTAGTACCCGCCCGATGCTGCGTAATTACCCATAGAAACTACCACAGGTTTTTTCTTTTTAGCAAGCTCCACTTCCCTCCATATCAGTTCTGATGTAAGGGCGCTGCCACCCGGAGAATCCACACGCAATACTATAGATTTTACATTTTCGTCTTCAAGCGCTTTTTTAAATGCTTTACGCAACGATCCTTCACCTATAACATTAATATCGCCCTGGCCACCGCTTATTTCACCCTGTGCATAAATAATAGCGATTTTATCGGTAGCGCCGCTAAGTAATGAGTTCAGTGCTGTAGCCTTGGCATAATCAAGAATGTTTACCCTGTTGTAATCATCGGCCTTGTCAACTTTAAGCGCTTTTTTAATACCGTTGTGGTACTCATCTTCATAACCTATTTTATCAATAAGCTTCACCTGTTTGGCTAATTCGGCAGTGCGTGCACCAAGTCGGTCGGCAATGCTGTTAAGTGTGTCTGCCGGTATGCTGCGGCTTGCGGCAATATCGGTTACAACACCGCTCCAAACCGATGTTAACAGCGCATTGATCTGCTCCCTGTTGGCAGGGCTCATTTCGTTTGCTAAAAATGGTTCCACCGCACTTTTGTATTTCCCGTGGCGTATAACCTCCATCGTTACGCCGGTCTTTTCCTGAAAATCTTTAAAGAACATTACTTCAGATGACAATCCTTTAAATTCCAGATCGCCAATAGGGTTAATATATAACGTATCGGCAACAGAGCTTAAATAGTAGTCTTTCTGGCTGTACATATCAGAATAGGCTACCACGAATTTTTTGGCTTTTTTAAAATCCTCCAACTTATCCCTAAGTGCTTTGGTTTGCGCCATGCCCAGGTTAATGCTGCTGTTGGTTATAGTAATGCCTTTTATTTTGCTGTCTTTCTTTGCTTCATCTATGGCGTTAAGCACGTCTATAAGGCCATCTTTAGGCTCAGAATCGAGCATGCTGAAATCTTTATATATAAATTTCCCACCGTAATCGGCAGTAACTTCGCTAAGGTCGAGTTCAATAACAGAGTTGTTCTGTACCTGCACAACATCATCACTGCTGCCACCGCCACCGGCAATTGCTGCTATAGCTATAATGAAAATAAAGAACAGGAAACAAAACAGGAATAAGCCTACCAGCGTAGACAATACATTTTTTAAAAACTGCATAATTAATTACTTTTAAAGATATGTCGTAAAAACCTAACATATGTTACACTTATTTTTGCACTCTTTACAAAAGGCACAGTGTAATTTGCCGACGCAGTTAAAATGTTTACTTACTTTGCAGCTATGAAATTTCAAAACACCGCCATTTTATCGTTGGGCAGCAATATGGGCAACCGCCTGCAAAACCTGCAGGACGGGATAGATTTTATAAACAGCCGTGTGGCTACCGTGGTAAAAATATCTGGTATTTACGAAAATCCCGCTATGGGCTTTGATGGCGATACTTTTTACAACTGTGCGCTTTTACTGCACACAAGTAAAACCGTACACCAGCTTTTAGAAGGCCTTCAGGAAGCCGAGCAGGAGGGCGGCCGCGTTAGGGATGCACATGTAAGGCACACATCGCGCACGATTGATATAGATATTATTGCTTTTAATAACGATGTGGTTGCCGAGCCGCATTTAGAGGTACCGCATCCGCGGATGCAGCTGCGCAATTTTGTACTGTTGCCATTAAGGGATGTTGCACCGCACTGGGTGCACCCACAACTTAACTTTGATGTAAATGCACTTATAGATAATTCCGGAGATGACAGTCCCTGCGAATTTGTAATGCAGTTGCCGGGGCCGTTAACGGCTTTTGCGCCGGAGCAGTTTAAATACATTGCCATAGAAGGTAATATTGGGGCGGGAAAGACATCGCTTGCCGGTAAATTATCGGAAGATTTTAATGCGCGGCTTATACTGGAACGCTTTGCTGATAACCCGTTCCTGCCTAAATTTTATGCGGAACCCGATAGGTATGCCTTTTCTTTGGAAATGTCGTTCCTGGCCGACCGCTACCAGCAAATTACCGATGACCTGGCGCAGTTTAACCTCCAAAACGATTTTGTGGTTGCCGATTACCACGTGTTTAAATCGCTGATATTCTCTAAAGTTACGCTTAGCGAAGATGAGTACAATTTGTATAAAAAGCTGTTTGATATAATGTACAGCGAAATCCCGAGGCCGGGGTTATATGTATACCTGTACCAAAACAGCGCAACGCTTTTACAGCACATAAAACAGCGCGGCCGCAGCTATGAGCAGGAAATTACCGCCCAGTACCTTGATGATATCAACAAAGGGTATTTAGAATATATGCAGACCACTGCCGGACTTAATATCCTTATTATTGATGTAAGCGGACGTGATTTTGTAAATCAACAGGAAGATTACATCTGGCTGCTGGGGCAGATACACAACGCGCCAAAAAAGTAGGTTGTTCTTATCGTATCAGGGCGAAATGGCCTTTTATCTCGGGGGTTTCCTGGTCTACTTTTACAATGTACCAGTAATCGGTAGAGGGCAATTGTCGGCCATCATACGTGCCATCCCACGAGGGATTTCTTCTGTTAAGCTGTGTGATTATTTTACCGTAGCGGTCTAAAATAAGCACATTTGCATCGGGCAGCCTGTTCATTCCGGCTAAGCTAAATACATCATTAACGTTATCACCATTAGGGGTAAAAGCTTTAGGGATAAGGTTTACAGTAAAACGTTTATCATCTTCACCACAACCAATATTCGATTTTACATACGCATAATACACTCCGCTTGACAGGTTGTTAAAGGTAGGCGAGGTTTGGTAATTCTCACCGTCTACAGAGTATACAAAATCTTCCGGGTTTGGGTTTTCGAGTGTTATGGTGGCGTTCTCGTTAGTTACAATAATATCGTCTATTTCCGGAGCGGCAATAGTTGTCGCGGTAAATACTTTTGTGGCGGGGCACCCAACCACATTAGTAACCGTTACGCTATACGTTCCGGCTTCATCAATGGTAATGGTTTGGGTGGTGGCGCCGGTGCTCCATAAATAGATTTCGTTAGGCAGCCCGGCATCTAAAATCAGGGATGCGATTTCGCAAAACTCAACATCTTCATCATCACCTAAAACCGGTACAGGGTTTACAATAACGTCAACCGCTATTCTGGTAGCACCGGGGCAATTGTTGTTAAGCGCCTGTGCGTAAAAAGTAGTATCAGCCGTTATAAACGGACTGGTAACCGTATTGCCCGTTGCCACGAGATTGCCGCCGGTAGGAGCATCGTACCACTCAATAGTTCCCGCCGATGGCACACCGGTAAGTGTTGCGGTACCCTCGCCACAAATAGATACGGGTGTAGTTACCGTAACTGTTGGTAATGGTAGTACTGTGGCTAAAACGGGGGTACGTGTTGGCGTTAAGCAGCCTGAGTTATCAGCCTCTGCATAAAAAGTGGTGTCGGATGTTATAAACGGACTTGTGATACTATTCCCTATGCCAATAAGATTGCCGCCTGTTGGGGCATCGTACCAGCTTATAGTGCCTACACTTGCGGTGGCTTCCAGTTGGGCAGTGCCTTGTACGCAAACATATACCGGACTTGTAGCTGTTATAACAGGTAGCGGAATTACCGTAACCGTAACCTCGGCACGTGTTGCAGAAATGCAAGTATTGTTTACCGCCTCGGCATAAAAAATTGTGGTTGTAGTTACTTGCGGACTCGTAATGCTGTTTCCTGTGCCTATAAGGTTACCACCTGTAGCTGCATCATACCAGGTTGTTGTACCAGCTGATGGAGTTGCCTGCAAAGTTGCCGTACCACCACCGCAAAGGTCTGCCGGCGTGGTAGCCGTAACGGTTGGTAATGGCGTAACCACTACGTTTACAGGCTGGCGTGCTGAAGTACAGCCGTTTTCGGTGGCTTCGGCATAAAAAGTGGTATCGCCGTTAATTGCCGGTGCTGTAAAACTTGTGCCTGTACCAATAGCCGTTCCGCCGGTTGACTGCGTAAACCAGCTAATGGTTCCGCCCGAGGTTGTTGCCTGTAACGTGGGTGCGCCCATGTCGCATACAAAAGACGGGCTTGTAACCGTTACTACCGGTATGGGTTTTATGGTTGCCATAACCGCAGTACGGTTGGCTGTGGTGCAGCTAACATCATACGCCGATGCATAATATGTTGTGGTTTGTGTTATGTTAGGGGTGGTAAAACTGTTGCCTGTTGCCAGTACAGGGCCGCCCGTTGTGTTAGCGTACCAATACACAGTACCGCTGCTTGATTGCGCCTGTAAGGTTATGGTTCCACTGCCGCAGGTATTGCCGGGTGTAGGCCCGGTTATGGTTGGTATCGTAATCGTAGTACTGGCCGATATTTGCGGGGCAACATCGCCGGGCATACCGCCATATTCTACAATATAGCCTTTTGCCTGATAGTCGCCGGTTGGGTCGCCGGTAACGGTAAGGTCGTTCCACGATCCGGGGATACCAATACCGGGTGCGGTAATGTGCGCGTAATCTTCGTTATTGCCGGTATTATTTGGTTCGCCGTTATTCCAAAACGCATAGGTAGGCGATGAGCCATTGGCGCCGCCGTTCCAAAATGTGTTGCCTGCTTCAGGGCCGGTTACCCATTTCCAAACGCCCTCTGTAGCCGCGTCCGATCCTCCTATCCATCCCGTTCCCGTGGTTTGCTGCCCGCAAAGCTGCGATTCATCGGCAGCACCAAGAGTGGCAAGATAGCCCTGAAGGCCAAAGTAAGTAGAGTTTTCGGCGGCTGTTTTTGCAGATGTCCAGGTTATGCCTAACGAGGCTATATATTTGTAATAATGCCCGGTAGAAGGTAGGTAGTTGGCATCGCCTAAGGTAATGGAGAACGTGCGTGTACCCGATGGATTTGGTGAAGTGCTGTTATAAACTACGCTATTAACGGCATCTATAAGTGTGGTGTAAGGTATCTGTTGCCCTCCAACCCCGCTAAGGGTAAGCTTGCCCGCAAGGGCGTTCCAGCTGCTGGTAATGCCGGGTATGGTGGTATTAAGGCTAAGGTTATCCTGCCCGTTTATATACCCCGATGATATTTGTATATAAACAGCAGTAGTGCCGGTGTCATCGGCATCGGTAATATTAAAGGCGGTTACAATGTTTATGGGTGTGCCGGGGCAATACACCTGGTTGCCGGTTGCGGTTACAACGGGTGCCTGGTTTGTTTGGGCAAAAGTATTAACGCAAAAAAGTAATAAAAATAATTGTAAGCGCAAAAAAAAGGGGGCAAAAATCTTCATCCCGTAAAAATAGCAAAAATAACAGCGGAAACGTTATCGTATAGTTTTTTTAAACAAATCCCACACCACAATCCCTGCAGATACCGAAATGTTGAGGGAATGTTTAGTTCCTAACTGCGGTATTTCTATAGTTCCGTCGCATAAGTTGATGGCTTCCTGTGCTACGCCTTTAACCTCATTACCAAATACTAACGCCAGTTTTTTGCCTTCAGTTGGCTCAAAATCCTGCAAAAAAACCGAGTTTTCTACCTGCTCTATAGCTAAAACCTCAACATCTTGGTTTTTAAGCGATTTTATAACCGCGGTAACCTCTTTTTGATGTTCCCAGGCAACTGTTTCGGTAGCGCCAAGGGCCGTTTTATGAATTTCTTTATTGGGGGGTGTGGCGGTTATGCCGCACAGGTAAATTTTCTCTATGAGGAAAGCATCCGCCGTCCTGAAAACCGACCCGATGTTGTGCAGGCTACGTACATCATCTAAAATAATAATGATAGGTGTTTTTTCGGCCTCTTTAAATTCTTCAGGGTTTTTGCGGTTCAGTTCGCTGTTGGCTATCTTTCTCATAAGTGCATTATAAATTGCATCAGCAAAATTAAGGCAAATTTTGTGGATAGGCAGTTTAAATAGGATTTTTAGATGATCTGTCTTATCCAATTATCTAAATTATCAAAAAAATAACCGCTCTTCTCCCGTAGAGCGGTTATCGGCATAAGAAATAGTTGTGTTTAGGTAATTTCTTAGCTTATGCTTTTTACATATACGGTAAAATAATCTTTATGGTTCAAAAGTAAGCAATAAAAAAATCGTTCTTGATCATTGTGATAAAACCGTAAAACAATTGCGGTTAATAAATGGTGTATAATGCACGGACTGCCCGGTGGCTTATTGCCGTTTTTTTTGATTAAATTCGCCTCCTTACATTTAATATCCTACAGCTTTGGCATCTAAAGAAAAAATAGTAAAAGAAACCCCATTAATGAAACAGTATAACGCAATTAAGGTGAAATACCCCGATGCGTGCCTGTTGTTCAGGGTGGGTGATTTTTACGAAACCTTTGGCGAAGATGCCGTTCGTGCCGCAGGCATATTGGGTATAACCCTAACTAAAAGAGGTGCCGGCAGCGATAGCGAAACTGCTTTGGCAGGCTTTCCGCACCACTCGTTAAACACCTATTTGCCTAAGCTTGTAAAAGCAGGTTTACGCGTAGCTATATGCGACCAGTTGGAAGACCCTAAAATGACTAAGACCATAGTTAAACGTGGCGTGACCGAACTGGTTACTCCCGGCGTATCTATGAATGATGAGGTGCTGCACAGCAAATCAAACAACTTTTTGGCTTCGGTGTATTTTGGGAGGAAGATTGTGGGGATTTCTTTTCTTGATGTTTCTACCGGCGAGTTTTTAACTGCGCAGGGCAACGAGGAATACATCGACAAGCTGTTGCAGAATTTTAGTCCGAGTGAGGTACTGGTACCTAAAAATGATAAAGGCACGTTTAAGGCTGCCTTTGGCGATGACTACCATACTTTTTTCCTTGAAGACTGGGTTTATAAAGAAGATTACGCGTTCGAGAGCCTTACCGGGCACTTTGGTACCAGCTCACTTAAAGGTTTTGGGGTAGAGGAGCTACAGGAAGGCGTTATTGCAAGTGGCGCAGTGTTGTATTACCTTAGCGAAACCCAGCACAACCGCGTGCAACACATAACCGCCATTCAGCGAATTGCCGAAGATGCCTATGTGTGGATGGACCGTTTTACCATCCGTAACCTCGAACTATACCAGAGCAACAACCCTAATGCGGTTACGCTTTTAGATGTTATAGATCGCACCTTAAGCCCTATGGGCAGCAGGCTGCTTAAGCGCTGGCTGGCCCTGCCGCTTAAAGATGCCAATAAAGTAAGGGCGCGCCATGAGGTAGTGGCCTACTTAAAAGAAAATAAAAGTATACTGACGCGTATTCAGCAGCAGATAAAACAAATATCAGATCTGGAACGCCTCATCTCTAAAATTGCTACAGGCAAGGTATCGCCGCGAGAGGTGGTGTACCTTAAAGATTCTTTGGATGCGATTGTGCCTATAAAACAAATTGCGCTTGAAAGTCAGAACGATGCGCTTAAAGCTATCGGCGACAGCCTGCATGCCTGCGAATTGCTTCGCGAAAAAATTAAGACTACCCTAAACCCCGAAGCGCCCGTTGCCATAAACAAAGGTAATGCTATTTCTAAAGGCGTACACCCGGAACTGGATGAGCTTAGGGCTATTGCCTATAGCGGTAAAGAATATTTGGAGGGAATAGAGAGCCGCGAGTCGGCCGCTACGGGTATCTCATCGTTAAAAATATCTTTTAATAACGTGTTTGGCTATTATATAGAGGTGCGCAACACGCATAAAGATAAGGTTCCGGCAGAGTGGACGCGCAAGCAAACCCTTGTTAACGCCGAGCGTTACATTACCGAAGAGCTTAAAGAATACGAAACCAAAATACTGGGTGCAGAAGAAAAAATACATTACCTGGAAACCCAGCTTTTCGAACAGCTGGTAGTCTGGATATCAACTTACATTAAACCCGTACAGCTTAACGCCAGCCTTATTGCACAGATGGATTGCCTGGCATCGTTTGCGCAACTGGCTATAGAAAATAAATACGTTTGCCCTGAAATTGATGATAGTTTTGAGTTGGATATTAGAGATGGCCGCCACCCCGTTATAGAAAAGCAATTACCGGTAGGCACGCCTTATATAACCAATGATGTGTTCCTGGACAGGGAGTCGCAGCAGATTATCATGATAACCGGCCCCAACATGTCGGGTAAGTCGGCTATACTGCGTCAAACTGCCCTGATAGTATTGCTTGCGCAAATGGGAAGTTTTGTACCTGCGCAAAGCGTACGTATGGGTATTGTAGATAAGATATTTACAAGGGTAGGGGCAAGTGATAACATTTCGATGGGCGAATCTACCTTTATGGTAGAGATGAACGAAACCGCCAGCATCCTGAACAACCTGAGCGACCGAAGCCTTATTTTATTGGATGAGATAGGCCGCGGTACCAGTACCTACGATGGTATTAGTATTGCATGGGCTATTGCCGAGTTTCTGCACGAACACCCTGCGCAGCCTAAAACACTTTTTGCCACGCACTACCACGAGCTTAACGAAATGCAGGACATTTATACCCGCATACAAAACTTCAACGTATCGGTTAAAGAGTTAAAAGATACCGTGCTTTTTATACGAAAGCTTGTAAAGGGCGGTTCTGCGCACAGTTTTGGTATCCATGTGGCTAAGATGGCAGGCATGCCGCAAACGGTGATACAGAAGGCGCAAAAACTGCTTAAAAAGCTGGAGAAAGACCACAGCGGCGAAGCACTTGGCAATATTAAGGCATCGGCTAAGGAAGAGTTGCAGTTGAGCTTCTTTAACCTTGACGACCCGTTGCTGGAGGAAATTAAGGAAGAGATAGTAAACCTTGACATTAATACATTAACCCCTGTAGAAGCATTAATGAAGCTTAACGAGATTAAACGCATGCTGGTTAAATAGTGTGCAGAAAAAGTTTCTTTTTAAGGTAAACGTTATCAGAAAGTTATGGTTTTGCTGAAATATTTTTCCCGAAAACGCTTGCAGGACTCAAAATATGTATTACATTTGCACCCGTAATAATAACACGGTAACGTTCTTTTATTTAATGCGAAAATAGCTCAGTTGGTAGAGCGCGACCTTGCCAAGGTCGAGGTCGCGGGTTCGAATCCCGTTTTTCGCTCAGAAT
>Ga0265798_10006027_pt1 | contig 16047 bp, 15 predicted proteins | sample P3T30metagenome_FD_192430 | JGI IMG/M metagenome (GOLD analysis project Ga0265798, IMG submission 192430) | Plant litter microbial communities from East Loma Ridge, Irvine, California - P3 T30 | ecosystem: Environmental > Terrestrial > Plant litter > Unclassified | place: USA: California... | reverse complement strand
CTACGCCCGCAACGTCGCGCTCACCGGCACGGTGACCGGCGGCCACCCGGAATGGTCCGCCGCCAACCTCGGCCGGAACACCCACCCGGTCGTCGAGGTCGTCCAGGCGCCCACCTTCTGGACGGGCCTCTTCTCCCTGTATCGGTACGACGTCGACCGGGCGGACCCGCTGCCCTGGCTCGCGCTCGTCGTGCCCCTCGGCCTGGCGCTCGTGGCGGCGGTCCTGCTGGTGGCGACCCGGCGCCTCCGGCCGTCCCGCGGCGACGTCCTCGTGGTCGTCATGGGCGCGGCCGTGACGGCGCTGACCGTCGTCATGCAGCTCAACTACGTCGCCGGCGGCGGCGCGGCGAACACCCGCTACTCGCTGCCCGTCGTGCCGGTCATCGCGGTGGTCACGGCGTGGGCGCTCTGCCGGGGCGGGCGCGCGGGAGTCGTGCTCGTCGCCGTCTGGGCGGCCGGGGTCTTCGCCGCGTACACGACCGCGGTCGACCTCTCCGTCGCCGTCGGGCCGGCCTCGGTGCTGGCGGTGGCCCGGGTCGCGTTCGCGCTCTCGGCCGTCGGGGTGGTCACGGCCGTCGCCGCGCACGGCGTCGCGACCTGGCGGGGCGCGTCGAGCCGCGGTCGTCAGCGACCCGAGCGCGCCCGCGCCGTCGTCAGCACGTCCGCGAGCAGCCGCGAGGCCCGCTGAGCGAAGGAGTGGTCGCGGGCCACGGCCGCGGAGGCCCGCCGTGCCTCCGCCGCGCGGTCGGCCCTCGACTCGGCGCCGAGTCGGCGCAGGTCGTCGACCGTCCGGTAGGTGCGGACGCCGTCGCCGAAGACGTCGACGAGCCCCTCGACCTCGTCGCTCACGACGAGCGCGCCCGAGGCGACGGCGTCGAAGACGCGGTTGGAGATGAAGCCCTCGCGCGCCATGTCCGCCCAGTGGTCGTTGAGAACCACGCGAGCACTGCGGTAGGCCGCCGGGAGGCGGTCGTTCGCCAGGAACTCCCCCCGCACGGTCTCGGGCGCGATGAAGCCCGTCCAGCCCTCGCCCCACACGCTGAGGTCGAGGCCCGCCTCGACGGCGTCGCGGACGACGGGCCGGAACACCTCGCGCGTCTTGCCGACGAAGAGCACGTCGGAGGCCAGCTCGGGGTCGACCGGGCCGGGGTGGAAGCGCTCCGGCGCCGTCGCCTGGAGCAGCGTGCCGACCGGCAGGCCCGTCCTCGCCGTCGTCCGCTCCGCCCAGGCGCGGCCAGCGGCGTAGCGGAGGTCGTACCCGGAGAGCTCCGCGTCCGACACGCGGTCCGGGTGGCTGATCACCCAGAGCACCGTCACCGCCGAGGGGTGCAGCGGCACCCGGTCGAGGCCGCGCAGGACGAGCGAGACGTCGTCGAGGTGCTCGGACTCCGGTCGGACGGTCGACTCCCGGTTGTCGACGACGGCGACCTGTCCGAGGCCCCGCAGGGCGGCCGCGAGGTCGTGCGCGAAGAAGACGTCGCCCCAGTCGTCGCCGCGCGCGCCGGCCCAGGCGGCCGTCTTCAGCGACCACCGGAGGCGCGGTGCGGCCTCGTGAACGCGCACCGGCTCGAGGCGTCCGACGACGGGTCGGGCGACGCGGGCGGGCACCGGCCCGGTCGGCAGCACGGTCGCCCCCTCGAGGCGCAGCCCGAGGCGCCCGAGCAGCCCGGCGGCGGCGGCGTCGACCATCCCGTCCCACGACTGCACGAGCTCGAGCGCGACGGGGTCCGACCGGCGCTCGGGCTCGCGGAGGCGGTGCACCCGCCCGAGGGGCACCGACAGCACCCGGCCTGCTCCCGCCGTCCGCGCCTCCGCCGACCGTGAGGCCGCGAGCGACAGGCTGGTGACCGCGAGCGGCTGGTCGACGGTCGCCCGCGCCGGGACGAGGTCGCGGGTGCGCACGGCGAAGACCGGCGAGTCGGCCGCGGTGACGGCGACGGCGCCCACGGCCTCGAGGTCCTCCGGGGGGAACCCGGCCAGCAGCGCTCCCGGGGCGGCGCCGCCCGGGACGAAGAACGCCCCCGCGCTGGCGATCGTCTCGTTCGTCCGTCGCACGACGGCCTGCGCGAGCACCACGTCGCCGCGGACGTGGTCGGCGAGCGCCCGCAGGGCCTCGAGGCCGATCTCGACGCTGGAGTCGACGACCACGGCACGCGCCCCGGTCAGCGCCGGGTAGGTGCGCGCCAGGCCCGCCGCCCAGCCCCGCGCGACCTCGGGCTCCACGAGCGGCAGCGACGCCGGCAGGCGCGGAGGCGCGTGCGTGCGCCCCACCGCCTCCTCGGCCTCGTAGACCACGGCCGCCACCCGCGGGCCCCAGGCCTCGGCGAGGGCGGCGAGCGCCTCGACCACCGCGGGCCGCTGCTCCAGGTCGTCGGCGTCGATCGTCACGACGAGGTCGACGACGCCGTCGTCGAGGTCGGCGCGCACCCGCGGCGGCTCGGCCGCGGGGAGGGGGACGGAGACGTGCCGGGGAGGCGCGGGGCCGGGCTCCGGGACCGGCGGCGCCGTCCGCCGGGCGACGGCGACGGCGGCCCGGTGGAGCGCGCGGCGCGTGCGCGCGGCCACGCTCGGCGGCTCGTCCGTCACGGGGCTCCCTCGATGCGGTCCGGCTGGTCGTGCGAGTCCGGCTGGCACGGCAGGCCTGGCAGGCCTCGCACGAGCTTAGGCGACGGCGGGCTCGGGGCGCGGCCGACCGCATGGCAGGATGGGGGCGGTGCCGTGTGACGCGCCCGACGTCGGCGCCCACCGCCGAGGCTCACGCCACCGCTGAGGATCAGACCACCCGCATGTCCAGCCCCCTGAGACGCCTCGCCCGTCCCGTCGCCCGGCGGATGCGGCTCGAGCCGTTCCTCGACGCCGGGCTCCGGGCCGCGCGCCTCGTCACCGAAGAGCGCCGACACCGCCGTTGGCAGGCGAGGCTCGGCGCCTGGCTCCGCGACGGCATCGAGCTGCCGACGGCCGACGGGTGGGCCGGCCGGCACGACGACGGCTCGGTGCCCCTCGTGATGTGCCTGTGGAACCGGCCCGACCGCCTCCCCGCCGTCCTGGCCATGCTGGGTCGGCTCGACCCGGCGACGCCGGTGCGCCTCCTGCTCTGGAACAACAACCCCGACGACGCGGCCCGCTACCGGGCCGTGGTCGACGCCGCGCCGAGGGGCCGGGGGCTCGCCTCCGTCGACCTCTACGACAGCCCGGTGAACATCGGCGGCCTCGCCCGCTTCGTGGCCATCCGCCTGCTGCACAACGGCGGCCACCGGGGCCCCGTCGTCATGCTCGACGACGACCAGGACGTCACGCCGTCGTTCGTCCGCGACCTCCTCGACGACTACGCCCCCCGGTCGGTCGTCGCGTGGTGGGCCTTCTCGCAGCACGGCTCGTACTGGGCCCGCGCCGAGATCGCGCCGGGAGACCCGGCCGACCACGCCGGCACGGGAGGGACGGTGCTCGACCCCGCCCTCGTCGCCGACGACCGCTTCTTCGCGCGCCTGCCCCGCCGCTTCGCGTTCCTCGAGGACCAGTGGATGTCGTTCGTCGCGCACCGGCTCGGCTGGAGGGTGGTCAAGGCCGACACGCACGTCGACCTGGTGTCGGAGGAGCTCAACCAGTACCACCGGCTGAAGCCGCTCAAGGACGTGTTCCACGCCGAGCAGCTCCGCCGGGGCGGAGGCCTGCTGGGCCCGCCGCTGCGGCGCCGGGCCTGGGACCGCGGCCGCGTCCGGTCGGCGTCGCGGCGCTGACCCCCGCGCGACGAGGGGCCCGCGGTGCCGTGCACCGCGGGCCCCTCGGGCGTCGCTCCGTCAGCCGGCGATCAGCCTCTGCAGGTAGACGCCGTAGCCGCTCTTCGCGAGCGGCGCGGCGAGGGCGGTGAGGTGCTCGTCGTCGATCCACCCGTTGCGCCAGGCGATCTCCTCGATGCAGCCGATCTTGTGGCCCTGTCGGTCCTCGATGACGCGGACGTACTCCGACGCCTGCATCATCGACTCGAAGGTGCCCGTGTCGAGCCAGGCCGTGCCGCGGTCGAGCACCTGCACCTGCAGGCGACCGGCCTCGAGGTAGCGCTCGTTGACCGTCGAGATCTCGAGCTCGCCGCGGGCGCTCGGCTCGATGGTCCCCGCGATGCGGACGACGTCGTTGTCGTAGAAGTAGAGGCCGGGCACCGCGTAGTTGCTCTTCGGAGCGAGGGGCTTCTCCTCGATCGAGACGGCCTTGAACTGCTCGTCGAACTCGACGACGCCGTAGGCCTTGGGGTCGGAGACGTGGTACGCGAAGATCGTCGCGCCCTCGACCTCGGCGTTCTTCTTGAGGTTCGAGCCGAGGCCCACCCCGTGGAAGATGTTGTCGCCGAGCACCAGCGCGACGCTGTCGTCGCCGATGAAGTCGGCGCCGATGACGAACGCCTGCGCGAGGCCGTCGGGCGAGGGCTGCACCGCGTACTCGATGGTCATGCCGAGCTGCGAGCCGTCGCCGAGCAGGGCCCGGAACTGGTCGTTGTACTCCGGGGTCGTGATGACGAGCACCTCGCGGATGCCGGCCATCATCAACGTCGACAGGGGGTAGTACACCATCGGCTTGTCGTAGATCGGCATCAGCTGCTTCGAGATGCCCTTGGTGATCGGCCAGAGGCGTGTGCCGGACCCGCCGGCGAGGATGATGCCCTTCACGCGCGGTCCTCCTTCGCGTCGAGCGACGCGTAGTACGCGCGCATGTCGTCCCACGTGGGCAGCAGCCCCGCGGCGGCGGCCTCGGACAGGCCGGGTGCGTCGGTGTCCTTCGGCGACAGCAGCGGCTCCCCCGCCTCGGGCGGGAAGACCAGGCCGATCTCGGGGTCGAGCGGGTCGATGCCGTGCTCGCGCTGGGCGTCGAAGGTGTCGGTGACGAGGTAGCTGACGGTCGCGTCGTCGGTCAGCGCGACGAACGCGTGGCCGAGGCCCTCGGCCAGGTAGATCGCGCGGCGGTCGACGCCGTCGAGCAGGACCGAGTCCCACTGCCCGAAGGTCGGCGACCCGACCCGGATGTCGATGACGTAGTCGAGGACGGCGCCGTGCGTCGCGGTGACGTACTTCGCCTGGCCGCGCGGCACGTCGGCGAAGTGGATGCCGCGAACGACGCCGCGCTTCGACACCGAGGTGTTGGCCTGGCGGAGGTCGACCGAGTGACCGACGGCCTCGGCCAGCCGGTCGAACCGGTACCACTCGAGGAACACGCCGCGGTCGTCGCCGAACTGCTTCGGCGTGACCTCGTAGCTGTCAGGGATCTTCAGTTCACGGATCTGCACCGGGGCAGCCTACCAACGACCCCGTGTCGGCCCCGGAGGCGGGACAGCGAGCCCCGGGACGCCGACGTCGCGTCAGCGACCGGAGTAGTTCGACCCCGGCGCGACCGCGGTCGTGGGGATCGAGAGCGCGCGCAGCATGTCGACGAAGGCGACGCGGTTGAGGGTCTTGCGGGGGGCCCCGAGCAGCTGCAGGGCGGAGACCTGGCCCGTCGACGTGAGGTGCTTGAGGGTGCGGACGCCCACCACGCAGGTGAAGCCGACGCCGACCCGGTCGAGGGTCTCGTTGCAGGTGACGATGATCATGTCTTCTTCTTCCGGTCGAGCACGCCGAGGCGCGGGGACGTGGTGGTGGTGCGAGAGGGCGGTGCGGGCCGTCCGCCGTCGTGTCCGACCGCGGGGGCGCAGGTCACCTGAGCCAGTAGTTCGCCTTGGCGACGAGGGCCGAGCGGGGGACGGAGAGCGCGTCCAGCGCGTCGAGGAACGCCGCCGGGGAGAGGTCGTAGATGGGGACGTCGAGGGCCCGGAGCGAGTTGACCCACCCGGAGTTCTCGAGCTGGCGCAGGTGACGGAAGCCGATCAGCGCGACGTAGCCCGACCCGACGCCGGGCAGGGAGCCGGTGCAGCGGGCGATGACCGAGCCGAGGTCGTTCCGCTGCCCGACCGGTCCGGTCCAGGCGCGGGTGTAGTCGAAGTGCCACGGCTCGGGCCGCGAGAAGGTGTTGCCGGTCGGCTGCCAGCCGTAGGACGGCGCGTTGGCGTCCATCCAGCGCTTGGCCGCGGTGCCCGCGGTCTGGACGCCGGATCCGAAGTCGACCGAGATGCCCCAGCCGTGGTTCGAGGTGCCCGGGTACGCGGCCAGGTTGCCCGTGCCCGCCTGGTAGCGGTTCCAGTAGTCCAGCTGCCGGGCGTAGTCGCGGTAGCCCTCCGTGATGTCGAGGGTCCGCCCGACGGCCTTCGAGAAGGCGAGGCTCATCGCCGTGTACTGCCGGGCCGCGTCCTGGCGGAGGTAGCCGGAGCCGGGCACAGAGGAGATGACCGGGGTCAGCTGCGAGCTGGGGATCTTGCCGTTCTGGAAGCCGCCCCAGGCGTTCTTCGCCGCCACGGCGAGGGCCTCCTTCACCGAGTCGACGGACGCCGTCGTCTCGCCGAGGCGGATCACCGCGGACGCGCTCGTGGGCCGGGCCAGCGCGCCGACGACGGCGACCGCCGACGTGGCGCCGGCGTACGCCAGCAGGCGTCGCCGATCGAGGGCGGCGGGAGCGGCGGCACCCCGGAGGAGCGTCTCGTTCTGATCCATGCGGCAACGGTCGCATGTACCCCGATGCGGCGTCTAGGGGCCGCGATACCCGTCTCCGGGGGACAAGGACGGGCCAGCGTCTAGGATCGAGCGACACGTCCGCCATCGAACCCCAAGGAACAAGCGTGAAAATCCTCGTCACCGGCGGCGCCGGCTTCATCGGCTCCAACTTCGTCCGACGCACCCTGGAGGACGCGTACCCGGGGCTCGAGGGCGCCGAGGTCGTCGTCCTCGACGCCCTGACCTACTCGGGCAACGAGGCCAACCTCGCGAGCGTCGCCGACTCGCCCCGCTTCCGCTTCGTCGAGGGCGACATCCGCGACGGCGCCCTGCTCGACACGCTCTTCCCCGAGGTCGACGCCGTCGTCCACTTCGCGGCCGAGTCGCACGTCGACCGCTCCGTCCGCGACGCCTCGATCTTCGTCGAGACCAACGTGCTCGGCACCCAGCAGCTCCTCGACGCCGCGCTCCGCGCCGACCTGAAGCGCTTCGTGCACGTGTCCACCGACGAGGTCTACGGCTCGATCGCCGAGGGCTCCTGGGCCGAGGACCGCCCCCTCGAGCCCAACTCCCCCTACTCCGCGTCGAAGGCCGGCAGCGACCTGCTCGCCCGCAGCTACCACCGCACGCACGGCCTGAACGTCTCGATCACGCGCTGCAGCAACAACTACGGCCCGTACCACTTCCCCGAGAAGGTCATCCCGCTCTTCGTCACGAACCTCATCGACGACCAGCACGTGCCCCTCTACGGCGAGGGGAACAACATCCGCGACTGGCTGCACGTCGACGACCACACCCGCGGCATCGCCATGGTGCTCGTCGGCGGTCGCGCCGGCGAGATCTACAACATCGGCGGCGGCACCGAGCTGACCAACAAAGAGCTGACCGGCATGCTGCTCGAGGCCACCGGCAAGGACTGGTCGTACGTCGACCGCGTCCAGGACCGCCTCGGCCACGACCTCCGCTACTCGGTCGACATCTCCAAGATCCGCTCCGAGCTCGGCTACGAGCCCCAGGTGCCCTTCGCCGAGGGCCTCGCCGACGTCGTCCAGTGGTACCGCGACAACCGTCAGTGGTGGGAGCCCCTGAAGGAGCGCGCGGCCCTCTGATGAGCGCGACACGCCCCTCCTACCTCGTCACCGGCGCCCGCGGCATGCTGGGCTCCGACCTCGTCGAGGCCCTGCACGGCCGCGACGTCACCCTCCTGGCCCGCGCCGACCTCGACGTCACCGACCGCGACGCCGTCCTCCGGGCGGTCCGCGGGCACGACGTCGTGATCAACGCCGCCGCGTACACGGCGGTCGACGCCGCCGAGACCGACGAGGAGGCGGCGCTCGCGGTCAACGGGACCGCCGTCGGCGTCCTCGCCGAGGCCTGCGCCGCCTCCGGCGCGAAGCTCGTCACGGTGTCGACCGACTACGTCTTCGCGGGCGACGCCACCACGCCCTACGCCGAGGACACGGCCCACGACCCCCTCAACGCCTACGGCCGCACCAAGGCCGAGGGCGAGCGCCTCGCCCTCGCGGCGCACCCGGACGGCACCTACGTCGTGCGGACGGCCTGGCTCTACGGACGCCACGGCGCGAACTTCCCGAAGACCATGCTGTCGCTGGCCGCCTCGCGCCCCACGCTGAGCGTCGTCGCCGACCAGGTCGGCCAGCCGACCTGGACCCTCGACCTGGCCCGCCAGATCGTGGCGATGCTCGACGCGGACGCCCCGGCGGGCGTCTACCACGGCACGAACTCCGGCGAGACGAGCTGGTTCGAGTTCGCCCGCGAGGTGTTCCGGGCGGCCGGCCTCGACGCTGCTAGGGTCGAGCCGACCGACAGCTCGACGTTCGTCCGGCCCGCTCCGCGGCCGAGCTACAGCGTCCTCGGCCACGACGCCTGGCACCGGGCGGGCATCGCCCCCATGCGTCCGTGGCGGGAAGCCCTGAGCGAGGCCGTTGACACGGGGGTGCTCGAGACCGATGACCACGCTACGAGTAGTCGTTGACCAGGTCCTGGCACCCGTCCCCGGGGGCATCGGCCGCTACACCGCGGAGCTGACGCGCGCCCTCGTCACGGGGGCGCCTCGCGGCTGCGACGTCGAGGGCGTCGTCGCCGCGCACCCGCAGGCCGACTACGACCGGCTGACCGACCTCGTGCCGGGCCTGTCGCACCTCACCAAGTCGCCCCTCGGGCGGCGTGAGCTCGGGCTCGCCTGGCAGACCGGGCTGCTCGGCCTGCCCGGGCGGGGCATGGTGCACGCCACGAGCCTGCTCGCTCCCCTCGGGCGGCACGACCGGGGTCTGAACCCCGGCGACCAGACGGTCGTGACGATCCACGACACCGTGCCGTGGACGCACCCCGAGACCCTCACGCCCCAGGGCGTCCGCTGGCACCGGGCCATGGCGAAGCGGGCCCTCCGGTTCGCGGACGCCGTCGTCGTGCCCACGCACGCCGTCGCGTCCGAGCTCGGCGACATCCTCCCCTTCGGCGACCGCCTCCGGGTGATCGGCGGCGCGGTGAGCGACGACCTCCGCGTGCCGGCCGACGCCGACGAGCTGGCCGAGCAGCTCGACCTGCCCGAGCGCTACGTCCTCAGCGTGGGCACGCTCGAGCCGCGCAAGGGCATCGAGCCCCTCATCCGCGCCCTGGCGCACGAGGACGCGCCCGACCTGCCGCTGCTCGTGGTGGGCCCCGAGGGCTGGGGCGACGTGCGCGTCGACGAGATCGTCGCCTCCGCCGGTCTCCCGCCGGAGTCGGTGCGCGTGCTCGGACACGTCTCCGACGCCCAGCTGGCGGTGCTGCTGCAGCGGGCCACGGTCTTCGTCTTCCCGAGCCTCGCCGAGGGCTTCGGCCTGCCCGTGGTCGAGGCCCTGAGCCTCGGTACCCCCACCATCGTCTCGGACGCCCCGGCCCTCGTCGAGGTGGCCGCGGACGCCGCCGTCGTGGTCCCCCGCGAGGACGCCGCCGGCTACCCGGCCCGGCTCGCGCAGGCGATCTTCCAGGTCGTCACCGACCTCGAGCTCTCGTCGAGGCTCGGCGTCGCGGGTCTCGACCGGGCACGTGCCTACAGCTGGAGCGACTCCGCCGACAAGGTCTGGCAGCTGCACGCCGACCTCTGACCGGGGGGGCGGCCGCCGGGTCAGCGCCGGTCGTCCGGGTCAGCGCCGGTCGTCCGGGGACGGCCGTGCGGCCGCCGCCGGGGCAGCCTCCGCGGGGGCGGCCTCCGCCGTGCCGCGGCCGAGGCGGCGCGCGACGAGACGGGCGAGCGCGTGGCTCGGTCGCTCGACGGCGAGGAAGAACGCCGCGGCCACGACGAGGGAGGCCGCCGCGGCGAGCACGAGCGCGCCGACGGAGCCCGGCCAGGCCGACGCGGCCGCGATGACGATCGGCTCGTGCACGAGGTAGAGGCTGAACGAGATCGTGCCCGCGAACCGGAGCGGGCGCGACGAGAGCACGGCCGCGAGGGGGTCCCAGGCGGCCGCCGCGAGCACCAGCACGGTGACGCCGACGACCGTGACCGGCCGCGTGGCGACGAACGACGTCTCGGCGGGCACGAACGGCAGCACGAGCCAGTACGAGCACGTGAGGAGCAGGCCCGCGCCGACGACGAGGCCCCAGCCGAGGTCCGACCGCGACCACGGTGCCAGGCGCTCCCGCAGGGTCGGCCACCACTGTGCCAGGGCGGTCCCCACCGCGAAGAGCGGCAGGTACGACAGCGCGTCCGACCGGATCTGGAAGCCTGCGGTCGACGCCACGAGCGCCACGACGACCTGCAGCCACGGACGCGTGGAGGCGCCCCACGAGAGGAAGGCCGCCAGGAGGAGCGAGAACACCACCTCCCACTGCAGCGACCAGAGCGGGCTGATCACGCGGGACGTGCCCGAGACGAGCGTCAGGTCGCGCAGGACCGAGAGCCCCGACCAGCCGGGGCTCCGGGCCGACAGCCACGCGCTGGCGCCGCTGCCGCGCGGCAGCGTCGTGACGACCAGGGCGCCGAGGGCGACCGCGCCGAACACGGGCAGGTAGAGGCGCAGGAGGCGAGCCGGCAGGTAGGCCCGCCACGAGAAGCGGGGCGACGCGGCCGCGAGGCCCAGCACGAACCCCGACAGCACGAAGAACAGGTAGACGGCCTCCGTGCCCGCCCACAGGAGGTGCAGCGGCGTGTGGACGACCCACCAGCTGGCCCCGGAGACGGGCTGGCGGTCGTAGTACGGCGCCGCGAGCGTCGGCTGCGTGAGCAGGACGTGGTGGACCACCACCACGAGGGCGGCGAGGCCACGGAGGCCGTCGAGGCCCGAGAGGCGGCCTCCCCCCACGCCGCCGGGTCGCGGGAGCGGACGGGACCGCCGTGGCGCGCCGTGCCTCGCCACGCGGGCTAGCCGGCGCTCGACGCCGTGGCGGCCGCGACGTCGGCGTGGATGACGTCGTAGTCGGGGTAGACGTTCGAGTAGGTCGGCGGCACGATCTCGAGGTCGGTGATCGGCTGCGACCGGGCGTCGCGGGCCAGCCCCACGAACGCGCTCAGCGCCCCCTGGGGGATGTCGGTGTCGACCGTCTGCACGCCCGCCGACGCGACCGCCTGGAACTTCGACAGCACCTGGGCGGGCTGGAACTGCGACAGCAGCGCCTGCTGCACCTCGCGCTGCCGTGCCATGCGGTGGTAGTCGTCCGAGCCGTGGCGGGCACGGGCGTACCAGAGCGCGTGGTACCCGTCGAGCACCTGCTTCCCGGGCTCGATCCAGCCGTCCACGTTGATCGGGTTGCCTGCCGCGTCGACCCCGCCGTTGATGGGCAGTCGCCCCTCCGTGTTGTCGACGGAGATGCCCCCGAGCGCGTCGATGAGGTCGACGAAGCCCTGCATGTCGATCAGCACGTAGTACTGCAGCGTCAGGCCGGTGACGCCCTCGACCGCGTCGCGCATCGCCTCGATGCCCGGGTTGCTGCCCTTCGACTCGGCGTCCGGGTAGAGGTCGGGGTGCTCCTCGCCGTAGGTGTACAGGTAGCTGATGAGGCAGTCGTCGCCGCAGGTGTATCCGGTCGGGAACGGCCCGTAGAGCGGGGAGCCGTCGGAGAACGGCGCGTTGTAGAGGTTGCGCGGCACCCCGACGATGGTCGTGGCGCCCGTCTCGGCGTCGATGCTCGCGACGCTGATGCTGTCGGGCCGGAGGCCGGTGCGGTCCGAGCCCGCGTCGCCGCCGAGCAGGAGGATGTTGTACCGCCCGTCGACGGGGTCGGCCGCCGCCTGCTGCGAGGTGAAGAGGTCGTTCAGCAGCCCGTGCTGCACGCCCGTGACGTAGGCGCCCCAGGCCACGGGCCCCACCGTGGCCGCCGTCAGCAGCACCATGACGCCGGCGATGAACCCCCGGGCGGTCGGCAGCGTGCGGACGATCTTGACGAGTCGCAGGGTGTCGAGAGTGAGCACGACCCAGAGCACCGCGTAGTAGACGAGGAAGACCTGCACGACGGTCAGCGCCACGACGTTCGTCGCGACCTCGAGCAGCGGCGTCTGCCAGAACAGGGCCAGGACGACGATGACCACGGCCACCGCCCACGAGACCAACGTGGAGGCGAGCCCCCAGCGACCGAGCCGCTTGCTGCCCGCGAGCACCTGCGCCGAGCCGGGGATGAGCACGTTCAGCAGCACGAGGGCCCAGGCCCGCCGCGTCATGAAGGTCGGCGACCCGAGGTCGGGGTGCCGGACGGGCAGCGCGACGCTCACAGCGACTGGCGCAGGGCCGTGTTCTTCTCCTCGACCAGCTCGCCGAGGCTGGTCGCGTACTCGGCCAGCCGGGCCGAGATGCGGGGGTCGGAGGAACCCAGGATGCGCGCGGCCAGCAGGCCCGCGTTGGCCGCCCCGCCGATGGAGACCGTCGCGACGGGGATGCCGGCCGGCATCTGCACGATCGAGAGCAGCGAGTCGAGCCCGTCGAGCTTCGCCAGGGCGACCGGGACGCCGATGACGGGGAGGGTGGTGACCGAGGCGAGCATCCCCGGGAGGTGGGCCGCGCCTCCTGCGCCGGCGATGACCACGCGGACCCCGCGGCCGGCGGCCTCGCGGCCGAACCGCATCATCTTGTCGGGCGTGCGGTGGGCCGAGACGACCTCGACCTCGTGCGCCACCCCGAACTCGCTCAGGATCTCGGAGGCGCTGCGGAGGGTCGGCCAGTCGCTGTCGGAGCCCATGACGATCGAGACGACGGGCGGCCGCGAGGGGTCGTTCGGCCGTGTCGGGACGGTCGGGAGGTCATCGATCTGCTCGGGCACGAGCTAGAGGATAGCCTCAGTCGTCGAGATGGGCGGCTGCGGCGCGCGTCCGCGCGACCACGTCGTCGAGCTCGGCGCCCGTGCCCGTGACGTGCCCGACCTTGCGGCCCGGGCGCGGCTCCTTGCCGTAGTCGTGCACCTTGACGCCCGGCTGGTCGGCCAGCACGGCGGGCAGCCGATCGGCGAACGAGCCCGACGCCGGGCCGCCGAGCACGTTGACCATGACGCTCCAGGCGGCCGTCGGCGACGCGTCGCCGAGCGGCAGGTCGAGCACGGCCCGGAGGTGCTGCTCGAACTGGCTCGTCACGGCGCCGTCGATGCTCCAGTGACCGGTGTTGTGCGGGCGCATCGCCAGCTCGTTGACGAGCAGCCGGTCGTCGGTGGTCTCGAAGAGCTCGACGGCGAGCACCCCCGTGACGTCCAGCCGCTCGGCGACCGTGCGGGCGATGTCGTCGGCCATCGCGGCGACGCGGCCGGTGCTCGACGGAGCCGGGGCGATCACCTCGGCGCAGACGCCGTCGCGCTGCACGGTCTCGACGACGGGCCACGCCACCGTCTCTCCGGACGGGCGGCGGGCGACGAGCTGCGCGAGCTCGCGACGGAACTCGACGAGCTCCTCGACGAGCAGCGCGCCGTCGCCGCCGTGCTCGGCGACCGCGGCGAACCAGTCGTCGGCGCCGTCGGCCGCGCGCACGACGCGCACGCCCTTGCCGTCGTAGCCCCCGCGGGGGGTCTTCACGACGGCCCGGCCGCCGTGCTCGGCGAGGAAGGCGCCGAGCTCGACGGAGTCGTGGACGACCGCCCACTCGGGCAGCGGGAGCCCGAGCTCGGCGAGCCTCTCGCGCATGACGATCTTGTCCTGCGCGACGGCCAGGGCCGCCGGGGACGGGTGCACGGCGACGCCCGCCTCGACGAGCGCGGCCAGCACGCCCTGCGGGACGTGCTCGTGGTCGAAGGTGACGGCGTCGAGCCCGCGGGCGAAGTCGAGCACGGTCGCGGCGTCGTGGTAGTCGCCCACCGCGGTCGCCGCGAGGGCGGCCGGGCTGCCCTCGGTCTCGGCGAGCACGCGGATGTCGAGCCCGAGCGCGATCGCCGGGGGCACCATCATGCGGGCGAGCTGTCCGCCGCCGATGACGCCGATGCGGTAGGCCATGGTGTCTCCTCGGGGTCGCACCGCGGGCCGGCCGGGCGCCCGCCGACGGCGGGCCCGGCCGCGACGGCGCGGTATGTTCTCGTGACGGCTCGTCGAGCCACGGTCCATCTTGGCGGAACGAACGAGGAGGCGCATGCGACGGCTCATCGGCCAGCTCCTGCGGTACGGCACGATCGGCGCGCTCGGCGTCGTCCTCGACCTCTCCCTCTTCAACGCCCTGCGGGCGACCGTCCTCTCCCCCGACGTCGTGGCGGCCGGACCGGTGCTCGCCAAGGTCGCCTCCGGGCTCGTGGCCATCGTCGCCGTCTGGCTCGGCAACCGCTACTGGACCTTCCGCGCCCACCGCCGACGGCGGGCCGTGCGCGAGGCGCTCGAGTTCTTCGCCGTCGCGCTCGGCGGCCTGGCCATCGGGCTCGGCTGCCTCGTCGTGTCGCACTACGTGCTCGGGTTCCGCTCGGCCGCCGCCGACAACCTGTCGACCAACGTCGTCGGGCTCGCCCTCGGCTCGGTGTTCCGCTTCAGCCTCTACAAGCTCTGGGTCTTCCACCCCGGCCGCACGGCGGCCGAGGCCCCCACCGCGGCGGAGCGCCAGGCCCTGGCCGGGGTCGGCACGTCCACGGGCGACCACTGACGCCCGACCACGAGCCCGCTCGGGCGCCCTCCGCGGTCAGCCGACGAGCGCGCCCGTGATCGCGGGCGCGGACGGCGTGCCCCCGACCGTGCATCGGTACGAGACGTTCGCGACGCCCACGTCCCCGCCGGTGAACTGCCCGGTGATCTCGATGGTGCGCGCGTCGCCGCTGCCCGTCAGCGCCTGCGAGCTGCGCGCCGCCCACGCGTAGTCGCCGCCGAGCGACGTCGTCGCGGAGTCGACGCAGGCCTGGTAGGCGGTCTCGTCGCTCCAGTCCGGGGTGCCGGACGAGGGCTGCGGGGCCGGCGCGGCGCTCGTCGCACCCTCGCCCGGCGCCGGCTCGGCCGAGGTGGACGGCGACGGGGAGGCCGGCGGGGAGGCCGACGGGGACGCCGACGTCGTCGCGCTGCGGGTCGGCGTCGAGCTGGGCCCCGCGTCGCCGCCGCCGACGCAGCCGCTCAGCGCGAGCGCGGCGCCGAGGGCGACGGTGACGACGAGGGCGCGGTGGGGTGCGGTCATGCCCGCCATGCTACGACCGGGCCGGTCAGGGGCGGCCGAGGCCGCGCGCGTCGAAGCCGGCGGCGCGCCAGGCGGTCAGGTCGAGCACGTTCCGCCCGTCGACGACGCGCTTCTGCGCGACGAGCGACCCGACGGTCTCGGGGTCGAGGGCCTTGAACTCGCGCCACTCGGTGAGCACCAGGACGACGTCGGCGCCGCGCAGGGCGGTCTCGGCGTCGGGCGCGTAGTCGAGCTGGGGAGCGAGCCGCGCGGCCGTGACGTTCGCCTCGGGGTCGAACACCGCGACGTGGGCTCCCATCTCGTGGAGGCGGCGGGCGACGTCGAGGGCGGGCGAGTCGCGCACGTCGTCGCTGTCGGGCTTGAAGGCGAGGCCGAGCACGGCGATCCGCGAGCCCGCGGCGCCGCCGACGAGCTCGTCGGCCAGCGTGACGACGCGCTCCCGACGACGGAGGTTCACGGCGTCGACGTCGGCGAGGAACGCGAGCGAGTCGAGGCCGAGCTCGTCGGCGCGGGCCTGGAAGGCGCGGATGTCCTTCGGCAGGCAGCCGCCGCCGAAGCCGATGCCGGCGTTGAGGAATCGTCGGCCGATGCGGGCGTCGTGCCCGATCGCGTCGGCGAGCTGGGTCACGTCGGCGCCGGTGGCCTCGGCGATCTCGGCCATGGCGTTGATGAACGAGATCTTCGTGGCGAGGAAGGCGTTGGCGGAGACCTTGACGAGCTCGGCGGTCGCGTAGTCGGTGACGATGCGGGGCGTCCCGGTCGCGAGGGCCGTCTCGTAGACGGCGTCGAGCAGCGCGGTGGCCCGCTCGCCGTCGGCGCCTGCCGGGACGCCGTAGACGAAGCGGTCGGGCGAGACGGTGTCGGCGACGGCGAAGCCCTCTCGGAGGAACTCCGGGGTCCAGGCCAGGTCGGCCCCC
>Ga0265798_10006026_pt1 | contig 16049 bp, 10 predicted proteins | sample P3T30metagenome_FD_192430 | JGI IMG/M metagenome (GOLD analysis project Ga0265798, IMG submission 192430) | Plant litter microbial communities from East Loma Ridge, Irvine, California - P3 T30 | ecosystem: Environmental > Terrestrial > Plant litter > Unclassified | place: USA: California... | reverse complement strand
TTTTTTTAAAAAACAACTTTCTGCTAAAGTTGCCACTTCAATATCCATTTTATTTCTATCAATAACTTTCTTGACAGCTTGTTATAAAACTCACAAAATAGCCTATTTCTCTGGAACTCTAAAAGAAGTATTTGCAAAGGCAAAATCTGAGAATAAAAAAGTTTTTATATTAATGAGTGACAGCGCATGTGGCAAATGCAAGGCTTTCGCAGACTACTTAGATACTCAGGAAGAGACCGTTGATATACTGGCAAGGGATTATGTCTGCGTAAAGCCCGACGCCCATACCTCAAAAGATCATCATTATTTTGAGATATTGAGAAACCCAAGCTATCCTTTCCCCTATCTATTCGATGCGAAAGGGAATTTGCTCGCATTCGGCTTTCCAAATGAAGCTGAGTTTAAGATTAAAGATCTGAGTAAAATTCAGATTAATGATTTCTTTTTCAAGGAAACTTTTGATATGGATATGAGTTCTGCAGAGTATAAAAATATGATTTCAGATTGTATGAAGGCAACTCTTTTGCTGAATGAACATCCTGATAGTGTTGATAGAGCCTTTGAATTATATAGACATTCCGCTAATACCTATGTATACCCTTATAATCTGCGCAACCTACATTTACTGTCAGTACAATTGGGTAGACAGGATGTTTTCGATGAGCTGAAAAAAAAATATAGAAATGTTCCTCCAGATCGCATTATTTACGGGCAACTAGAAGAATACCGGTTTTTAAATAACCTTAATAATAAATTTGAACCCAGGGCTAAGGATATTATAAAACTGGATAAACAAGAAGTAGAGATCGGAGAGCTTAAAAAAGGCGTGGGAAAAGCCTTCCTAATTTCTTTTAATAACATCAGCGGAAAACCGCTAATAATTTCAAAAATTGAGCACCCATGTGATTGCATAAAATTTAAATGGACATCGAAAACTATTTCCCCAAATGGCTCAGGTGCTATCGAAGGCATATTTACCCCATATGCTACAGGCGATTTCAACAAGGAAATTTATATACACACCACATCTCCTGCTGTGTTAATGGTTAAGGCTAATATTAGAGGAACTGTCAAATAATTATTTATATCTAAACGAATCTTAAAAAAAAACAATGAAAAAGAAACTTCAAATTTTCTTGGTGCTTCTTGTGATTGGTTTTCAATCATTTGCGGCTCCTTATGACCAATGTGGTGGTATTGGATGGACTGGTCATACGTTCTGTTCCGCTGGGACAGTATGTGTTGTAGCAAATCCTTGGTTCAGCCAGTGTTTACCATGTTCCCAGACTGTATGTGCTCCAGAAGACCCAACCGATCCGAACAACCCGACAGATCCAAACAATCCAACAAATCCGCAGGTAAAATTTCAGCGCGAAACTTTTACCGGACAAAAATTAGTAGTGACTAGTGTTACTGGTACTGCTGCATTAAAAGCAGGATTAAAGATAGGCCAGATTCTAGGACTTGATCTTGCCGCTGAACTTAAAGCAGGTATAACTGCTGATTTAAAAAACTGCTATAAAATTACCTGCTATAGTGGAGGCACTTGTAACTGTACTTCTATGGATTGGACCATATGCGTAAGCGGTGGTTGTCCTACTGCAGGAATTACTTGCTAATTTATCTCGTATGAGCTGGATGGCAGTGCCAGCTCATATAGTTTATCGCACACATAACTATCATTACTTTCATCCTTACCACATCTCTTGCTATGTTGCTGGTTAAAGCTAAATCAAAGAAACTGTCAAATAAATTAATATATCTAAAACCAATCTTTTAAAACAAAAAAAATGAAAAAGAAATTACAAATTTTCTTGATGCTTATCTTAATCGGATTCCAGTCATTTGCCAATGCCGGTGCCTATCAGCAATGTGGTGGTATAGGGTGGACAGGTGAGACGCAGTGTGTGTCTGGAACAATGTGTGTTATGGCAAATCCTTATTTTTACCAGTGTCTGCCATGTTTCATAGGCGAATGTCCTCCTGATGGAAATCCAACAGATCCAACCAACCCAACAAATGCAAAATATCAGAAGGAAACTTTTACCGGACAAAAATTGGTGGTAACAAGTGTAACTGGGACTGCTGCATTAAAAGCAGGTTTAAAGATCGGTCAGGTCTTAGGGCTAGATATTGCAGCTGATGTAAAAGCAGGTATTACTGCTAGTCTGAAAAACTGCTATAAAACTGTCTGCTATACTGGAGGTACCTGTAATTGTACTTCTTTAGATTGGACGGTTTGCGAAACTAGTGGGTGTCCAATTGCTGGAACGAGCTGTTAATTAATCTTTAAATGAGCCGGATGGCAGTGCCGGCTCTTATTTTCTTAAAATGACCTCATAATTACAATGAAATATATATATATATTAGTTTATATAGCCTTATTATTTTCTTCGTGCAAAAGTGTTGAACAGGATGTAAAAGAAGATTTCAAGTTTCCAATAAAAATGGATAATCCAACTAAGAAAATCGATTTTGGTGACTTAGTGCAGAGTTACAAATATGTTCAGCTAGAAACTGATTCTAATTCACTTGTAGGAGAGATAAAGAAGATTTTGGTGTCAGGGAACAATCTGATAATACTTTCGGATGGGGTGCTTTGTTTCGATATGCAGGGAAAACATGTTTATAGCATAAATAAGAAAGGTAGGGGTCCCTCGGAGTTTATTCAGGCAACAGACATGTCTATAGATAAAAATCTACTTTACCTGTATGATAACTACCAATATAAAATGATGATTTTCGATCTCAAAACAGGAAATTTCCTTGAATCCTTCAGGTTGAACTTTTCAGCCAAAGAAATTCAGGTAAGCGGAACTACTTTATTTTGCAACAGGGGCTCAATCCCTAACCCAGGCGTGAAAAGCAGTAATCAGCTTTTAGTAACTGATCGGTACGATCAAGAGAAAATTTCTTCTTTTATTCCTATAGATACGCCTTATCTAACGATTAGCAACCAATTCTATGGCAGCAATAATCAATACTATTGGTTAAATCCTATTTTTAATAAAGTTTACAAAATTATTGACGGTAAACCCACCCCATACCTACGTCTTGATTTTGGTAGTAAGGGTATAACCCGCGAGGAATTTGCCAAAAACCCTCCTCTTAGCACCTTTAGTAGCAACGGTAAAGCTTTTTTTCTGTCATCTTGCTTTGAAACTGATCAGTTGATCTACAGTCAGTTGCAGGTTGGGGAGGATCCCTTGGATGTTTGGATAAATAAGAAAACCAAATCAGCTACCTATTTTGCAGAACTTGGAAAGAAACCATACCAATTTAAACCGGGGGCGCAGTGTGTAGCAAATAATTCGTTTTACAAAATCATCCCTGTTTTATCTGCTAATTACATGAAATTCGATATGCAGGAAAAGCATTTTATAGTTGATCCCAGGGATCCTGACTACGAAAACTATAAAATTATTAAGGATTTCAAGGAAAGTAATAATCCTGTTCTAGCCATTTTCCAGATGAAGTTATAGTATGGTCAGAATAGTTTTTTATTGGCTTTTTTTGATGACTATTCTTGAGGGATGTACCCAGGCAGAAACGGGAGAAACTGAAAAAACATTCCTGCCCCCCCTGAAAAACCATCAGGTGGAGGTGGATACTGAGAAGGTTAGGTTTGGAGATTTCAATCTGGAAATCCTGAGCAACGGAAAAGCCCTTGCTGATGAAATCAGTGAAATCCAGTTTTCAGGTACGGGAAGAATCCATAGGATCATGGTTCACAACGGAGACTTTGTGGATAAAGGGCAGGCACTTTGTCAAATAGACGACTCTGAATTAAGATTGCAAAGGAACAAAATGTCTGCACAAATGGATAAGGCGCTAATCGAACTTGATGACCGCCTTATCGATTTTGGATATAGGCTAAAAGATTCTTCACGGGTTCCGCCTCCAATTTTAAAAATGGCTAAGATAAAAAGTGGTTATCTGGATGCTATCTTTAATATTGCTGATGTCAGGTCCGCCATAGCAAAAGCTGTGGTGAAAGCTCCATTTGCTGGACGTATTGCAAATTTACATGCCAAAGTTTACAATGAGGTCCAGGCCTCTACCAATTTTTGCACCTTGTTTAATGATAGGAGTATGAGGGTCGAATTCAAAATTCTTGAATCCGAGCTGCCGATCGTGAAACTGGGAGCAAAAGTACTGCTTTCTAGTTATAGTCTTAAGACCGGCATCACTGCTGAAATTACTGAAATCGCCCCACTTGTTGACGATAACGGTATGGTGGAAGTGGCTGCAATGGCTGAAAATAAAAATGGCCTACTGATATCGGGCATGGAGGTTAGGTTAAGTATCTTAAAAACGATCCCTAACCTACTTTATATACGGAAAGATGCATTATTGATCCGTAATAATAAAAAAGTAGTTTTTACTGTCGACAATGGTGTGGCAAGATGGAACTATGTCACCACTGGATTTGAAAGTAAAAATTTTATCGTAATTAATTCAGGCCTGGATAAAGATGATATTGTCGTAGTCGGGAACAATCTGTCCCTCTCAGATGGTGTTCATGTCGTTTATCAGTGATAGTCAATTTTTTTACCTTGAAAAATAAAGCGGCTGCATACAAGGCAATTTTGATTTTTGGCGTTTTGTGCCTTGTTGGAATGTTCTATCTAGAATTCGGCACCGGCGGGCAATTAATCTTACGGACAACCGATCAAATTTCGGTCGTTTACAGTTGGCCAAATACAAATCCGGAAGTTATCGAGGCTAAGATAACGGCCCCGTATGAATCCGCAATAAGTACACTCAAAGGTGTGAGTAAAATTTCCTCAACCACCAGCTTTGGCGCAGCTACCATTAATATCAGTGTTGATAGATATACCGATGGCCACCAGCTCCGATATGAGATCAGTACATTACTGCAGTCTGTGTTTAAACAGTTGCCGGTAGGAGTATCATACCCGCTCGTTTCCGTTGTTAAGGAAAAAGAAAGTCAAAAGAGTGCCCAGGGAACGCTTAAATACCAGCTACTCCTGCCCGATCAAAATCCAGGTAGGGTCGACAGTCTCCGGTACAGGATTTCCGCCGCACTAAAGGAAGACCTGGCGGTAGCAGACGTTATTTTTCCCCGTAAGATGGAACCTGAAATCCATTTGGTCTTAAAAGACAATGCCTTGGTTAAATACAGAATAATGCGCTCAGAGATCATAAATGTTCTGAATAAAACGACGGATAAGATCAAATCAGTAAAAAGTGAAGGCAACAGCAGCTTCACTGGGCCGATACAAATTGTTATAGAGTCAGATCTTTCAGAAAATCAGTTGCATTCCCTACCAATCAAACGGTTATCAGGAAGGCAGATTTTTCTTGGGGATGTAGCTGATATTTCACTTTCAAATAAAAAAGCTGACGGGTTTCATACTATCAATGGATATTTTGTTACCGAAATTATAGTAATCCTGAATGAAGACTTTCAAGGAAAATTAGCTGTCATTAATAGAATAACCAAAAATTTTGGGGATAACCTAAAGAGTGGTGAAATGCTCATAGATAAAAATGATCAGATTTACCATGCATTTCAGGCACAGGACAATCTTTTTTTGTTAGCGCTCGGAGGATCAGTTTTGATGGGTCTATTGGTTTTTGTAACGTCGCGTTCAAAGCCCAAAATTGTCACTTTCTTTGTCTGCACGTTCGCGGTAGCTCTCACGCATTTCATCGCTGCTGATTTTTATGGAGAATCCCTATCTGGGGTAAGCCTGATTTCTCAGATCGCGTTGACCTCAATAATCGGATCGAGGTTGATTATGATCAAAATGCGCCTTTCTGTGACAGACTATAAACCGGAATATAGGTTATTTACAGAGGGCCTGGTTGTGTTTGTTATTGGGGGTATGTTATTATCATTTGATCTTGTCTCAGCAAACTCGTTTAGCTTTTTAAAATATTTCCTGCCTGGATATATCACATCATGCCTGGGATTGGTATACATATTACCGGCGATGTTACTTTTGACCGGAAATAAGGAAACCTTTGAGCTAACCTCTTCCAAAGCGCATTTAGGGAGCCGGAAATATGCTTTTTTTCAGAGTAGGATTGGACTTACAATAGTATTGTTTATCCTTATCCTCGTATTGGGAATTCCACTTTTTATGTTGCCCAAGAATATAGATTCCACACCGGCCTTTTCAAAAATCTACAATGAAACAATCGGTAGCGACTTTTATGGACTCACATTGAAACCGTATATAGATAAATTTACCGGCGGTACTATCAGGGGTTTTTACGAAGCAAGAAAAAAGTCCAGGGTGTTCGTTACCAATGAACCGTTACCTTTAAAAATCAGGATTAGCTTTTTTTCAAAACCAGATCCATCCACCGTGGATTTGATAATCGGGAATGTTGAACAGAAAATTTCGGATTATAAAAACGTTGAGAGGGTAGAAATCGAAAAATCCCCCTCTGATGAAATTGTATTTGAGGTGGGGTTTACGCCTGAAGCAATAAAAAATGGTATACCGCAGCATCTTCGTAGTTCGTTACAAAAATTTGCCAATGATAATGGCCTGGCCACCTTTCATATCGAGGGGTATGGATTGATCTTTGATAACAGTGCGTTCGGGGATTCAAGGGGGTATGGGATAAGCGTCAAGGGATATCAATATGATGAAGTGAAAATGATCGCCAAAAGGATCAGTGGGATTTTGACTAGAAATCCAAGGGTAAGAAACATCGAAATTGGTAATCAGAGAGATAATAGCAGCGCTGTTAAAAAGGATGTTAACCAAATTGGTATATCCAAAGAACGGGTGATGGGGCTTAGCCATTCTTTGGATGAAAAGTCACTTCGGGAATACCTCAATAGAAACAGTTTTAAAAACGAGGTGGCCGGGCAGGTTAGGGAAAAGGATCTGAAAATCCTCGTTTTAATAAAAAACCCACAGCTGGTAGCTGAAAAATGGGATCTTATGTCGCAGCCAATAGGAACCTCATCTGTTCAGAATAATATTAAAATGTCACTGATATCGAAGCTGATCAAGGTACCCGCCAACAATTACGTGCAACGGGTTGATCAGCAGTACAAACTGGTGGTAAATTACGATTTTTTGGGCGACGACTTTATAGGTATGCTTGTTAAAGACAGGCTTGTAGATTCACTCAATAAAAGATTACCGATCGGTTTTTCCATTTCAGGTGATGAGACCGATCTTCTATCTGAGGATAGTACAACCTGGTTCATTGGACTTCTTTGTGCCTTGATCGCGATTTTTTTCATGTTGTCAGTTATGGTAAACAGTATCAGATTTCCTTTAACCGCATTGATGTTTTTGACCCTTTCTTATGCAGGTCCACTGTTTGTTCTAGCGTGTTCCGGCCATGCCGGCTCATTCAGCGACTTTCAGATTTTTACGCTTATCCCTCTGCTGTTGGTCGGGGGGCTGATCGAATATTCCAATAATTACAATAGATGTCCGGAAACAGGTAAAGCCGATAACTGTAGCTTCATAGTAGGGCATTTGTCATCTATCGTTGTGATTTTTCCAGTTCTAATGGTATCAAACTTTACAGAATTTGAATATCAAATGGCATTGACCTTAATAGGTGCAATTCTGTATTCGGTAATTCTCTATGTACTGTCATTTCAAGTTATTCCTTTAAGAAATGTTTAAATTCCTTTTCTTCCGTCCTGTTTCTGTAATCGTAATTTTTCTTGGCTTTATCGTCTTAGGTATTCTTGCCGTACTTAAGATGCCAGTTTCGGCATTGCCCGATATCCAGTTTCCGGAGATCTCAATCCGTCTGAACTTACCTGGAGAAAGCGCAAGAAGTATTGATAATAATAATTTAAAGGATTTTAACCAGCAACTACAGCAGATTTATGGCCTGAAGGCGATCTCTTCAGAATCTTCTGACGGTACCGCAACAATAAGGTTAAAGTTTAATTTCGGAGCAGATCTTGATAGAGCTTTCATCGAAGTCAATGAGAAACTTGAACTGGCCATGGCGTCTTTTCCAAAGGGCACTGACCGCCCTCGGGTATTAAAATCTTCTGCGACGGATCTGCCGGTATTTTTTATAAACTTGAGCCTGAAGGGAGCCGCCGGGCAAGATGCTCAGGAGGAAAAGTTTTTGGAATTAAGTGAATTTGCGGCCAAGGTTGTGAAAAGGCGGCTTGAACAATTGCCGGAAATTGCCTTTGCTGACCTTACGGGGGCCGCTAAAAAGATACTTTCCATTACACCAAAAAAAGACGTCACTGATAAATTCGGGTTAAATGAAGATGATATTAAACAGGTATTAGATGAAAATTTAACCGAATACGGAACAATTGATGTCACTGAGGGGGGTGGGACATACAGTATAGAAGTTAAGAGCGAAAATGCCAACCGGTTTTCCGACCTTGAAAAACAGAAATTGAATTATCATGGCCGGCTTTTGGCTATTAGTGAGTTATTTGATATAAGGATTAGCAAAAAAAACAGGGAAGGTGTTTTTCTTTCAAATAATCATAATGCGCTTTCATTTGCTGTGATCAAACAACCTGAAGCCAGCCTGACAGATCTAAGGACCGCAACGGTAAAAACTGTCAAAGAACTATCAGTACTTTATCCCGATATAGATTTTCAGATAACGCAGGATCAGACATCCATTCTAGAATATGCCTTAAGTGCACTTAAACAAGATCTTATAGCAGGAAGCTTGCTCGCCTTCATAATTCTCTTGGTATTTTTTGCTGACCTTCGAAGAGCATTGCTCATCTTCATCACCATACCGGTCAGTCTGTTGATATCCATGCTTTTTTTCCACTTGGCAGGGATTACGCTTAATATAATTTCTCTTGCGGGTTTAATTGTTGGTGTTGGCCTGATGATAGATAATTCAATTATCGTTATTGATAGCATCAGTAGCAAATTGGAAAGCCTAAAAATTGAAGATGCATGTGTGAAGGGTGTTGAACTGATATTTAGACCTATGCTCGCTTCAGCATTTACAACTTGCTCGGTGTTTCTTCCCCTTATTTTTTTGAGTGGAATCGCTGGCGCATTGTTTTACGATCAGGCGATCTCAGTATGTATCGCATTGTTTACCTCTGTGATTGTTACAACGGTATTACTTCCGATTTTGTTTAAACTTACCCACTCAACCTCGAAATCCCCAAGATCTATTGAATCGGTGGATAGAAGGTTCAATTTTTTTCAATCAGCTTACAAAAAAGGATTCTCATTTGTTTTTGATCATAAATATCTTTCAGTTACGATTGCTGCAATTCTTGTCGTCTTTGGTTTTGCCCTTTTTGCGGTTATGCCCAGAGAAAGAATGCCAAGGATGACAGAAGGCGAATACGAAGTTTCCATCAGGTGGCGAGATAATATTTCTATTGAAGAAAATATTGAAAGAACTATCGATATCCTAAAAGCTTTGCCGGGGAACAGGTTAGTTTCTTCCGCAAGGGTTGGACATCAACAGTTTATGCTTGATCATGAAAGGTCATTGACCAGTTGCGAAGCGCAGATTTATTTTAAGGCTTCCTCTGAATCGGAAGGAAGCAAAGCGGCAAAGCTTCTCATCAGTTACGCGGCTGATAAATATCCTGGTGTAAATATTACAATTGGAACGGCAGAAAATATATTTGAACAGGTGCTGGGCAAAGAAGTTAAAGATCTCACGATAAAAGTCGGCACCGTTTCCGGCACTTCCCCAAGTATCGCTCAGGTAGAATCTGTATGGCAAATAGTAAAACAGAACTTTCCCAAATTACAGTCTGATAGGGTGCCGCTTTCTGAAGCAACTATATTTACAATCGACCGGATAAAAGCTGAACGTTACGGTGCTGACCTCCCAGTAATTGAATCGGCTGTGAGAAAGTCGGTTGAAACACGGGATCTGGGTATTTATGGAACGGGTAATTCGCAGGAATCTGTAGTGTATACGGCAAGACCTGTTGAAAATATCTACGAAATACTGGCCAGTACACCGTTGAAGAATTCAAGCGGAAAAAACCTCGTCCTCTCAGACCTTATCAAGGTTTCCAGGTCTGAAGATTTTCAACGGATACTTTCAGAGGATGACATGAGCTATATTCCCATCCTGGTAAATGTCTCCGAGGCTACAGCGGTTAAAGAATGTATCGTGAAAAACCTGAAGGACAAAGATATTGTAGTCACGTACTATGATAAACATGCTCAGGATTCCAAGCTCATCAGGGAAATGCTTTTGGTAATGTCAGTGGCTGTTCTGCTTCTTTATTTTATTCTGGCGGCTCAGTTCGATTCTCTATTGCAACCTCTAATTGTACTCTGTGAGCTTCCAATAGGTGTGTTCGGGGCGCTGGTTATGATGTGGGCATTCGGTGCTACCATTAATCTGATGTCCCTGATCGGGATGGTCGTCATGTGCGGCATTATTATCAATGATTCAATCCTTAAGGTTGATGCTATCAATCAAATGCTTAAAACGACAGATCTCGATCTACTCGATGTGATATCAATTGCTGGCAAGGGCAGATTGAAATCAATTGTAATGACAGCAATGGTTACTATCATATCTGTAATTCCATTCTTTTTTGGATCTGATATTGCCTCAAATCTACAGAGGCCGTTATCATTGGCCATTGTAGGCGGAATGGTCGTAGGCACTCCGGTCAGTCTTTATATTCTTCCTCTTCTCTTTTGGTTTTGCTATAAAAACAAACAAAAACACCGTAAGGATCGCTTATGAAAAAAAAAATAAATCTGATACTATTTCTCCTAATTACAATAAATACTTCCAGGGCACAGGTGCAAAAACTCACTCTTCTCAAGGCTATTGATTTCGCAAAGTCTAATTCCATTGAAGCAAAATCAGCCTTGAACAACGCCAAATATGCATTTTGGAATTATAAAGGATATAACGCGACTTTTTTGCCAAAACTTTCCCTACAGGGAACGCTCCCTGATTATTACCGGACAATCAATACATTGACCCAACCAAACGGAGAGATTAGGTTCATCGGCCAAAATGTTGCAAATTCCTCCCTGAGCTTTAACCTTATGCAGAATATCCGGTCCACAGGCGGCCAGCTAACACTTGGCTCAAATTTGAGCCGGATCGATAATTTTGGGAACTATAGAAATAAAAACTATACAGCAATCCCGTTTACGGTAAGTTATAACCAGCGGAATATTTTATTTAATGAATTCCGGTGGCTGAGTAAGATAGAACCGTTAAAGGTAAAAGAGGCCAAGAGTGAATATCTGGAAAACCTGGAGAACATCGGCTATACAACGGTATCCAGGTTTTTTGAATTGCTTATTGCAAAAAGGCAATTGGAACTTGATCAGCAGAACCTCAAAAATCTGGATACTCTCTCGAAACTAACACTGGCAAGATCAGAAATCGGAACCGTTGCTAAAAATGAAGTGTTACAGGCTAAAATCAGTATTGTAAGTGCCAGAACTTCTTTAGCTTCATCAAAGCTTGCTATGCAGTCTGCAAGGCAAAGGCTAATCCAGTATCTAAATATAGAAAGTGACAGCCTTGAGCTTTCGGTTCCGGAAGCTTCGAGATTTTTCGAAGTTGATAAAACAGTAGCTATGGCCATGGCGCACAAAAACAGAAAGCTTGTGATTGAGTTTAGCAGACGGCGCTTAGAAGCTGAGCAGTCTATTGCAAAGGCAAAATCGGAAGGTAGGCCGACTTTTGATATCAGGCTGAATCTTGGCGTTACACAGACGGGCAATTCATTCCAGCAAAGCTATCAGCAACTTTATAGAAATCAGAGTGTCACTTTAAATTTTAATATCCCCGTTATGGACTGGGGGGTAAATCGGATAAATAGACGGAGGGCCGAAACGGCTATGGAAATGGAGAAAAGTTTGATGCAGCAGCAGCAGTACTCATTTGAACAAGAAATAACGACGATGCTGGAAAAGTGGCATTCTCAACGGGAAAGACTCGAACTGGCATTGTCTTTTCAGGACTTGGCGCAGCAGAGATATGACCTGGCCATGCAGAAATATAGTTTAGGTAAAATGACTTTTACTGACTTCAACAATTCTCAGATTGACAAAGACAGAAGTGAAATAGAATACATTAATAGCCTAAGGGAATACTGGCTCTGTTATTACTCTTTGCGTGCACTGACACTTTATGATTTCGATGCTGGCATAGAAATCAGTGATCAGGTTAATATCATGGCGCTTGACAAATGATTTTAGTTAATGTTTAGGTACGGGGATTTTTTTGTATTGAATCTCTACATTTAGTAGCTAAGTGTTTTCTTATTTGTAGCCGCACCTTTTAGGTATCCGCAAAGCTGTATCCAAAGTTACATCTTTGCTTTAGGTGCAGTTTTGCTTTTGTCATACCGCAACTAATTTCTTTTTGAATTCCATTTGAACAACAAAATTTCCAGGTTCAGCGTATTTAAAACTCTTTTTCAAGCGGCAGAAAATAATGCATGCACCATTGTTATTCATTGTTTCCAACCATCTACTGATTGTTCTTTGGCTTACTCCAAACTTTTCAGATAGATTTTTACGGGTTCCTGCTGTACCTGTCGAAATGAGGTAGTCGAGTCTTTGCAGGTTATGTATGTCTTGGATCATGAGCGTTAAAATTTTACTATATAAGAGTAGAATTTTTTATATCCGCCCACTGGATGAAAAAATATTTTTTAAATATTTTCAATCAGAATTTATTATAACTGGTTAGTCCATACAGATAGCAACTTTTTATCAATCCGAATAGATGTTGAGGGTGTTTCCCTGTAGATTACACTTAACCTTGTTTAGTTCCAATATCTTAATGATTTCTGAAAAGGTACTATTTCTCGGTATTTCTCCAAAAAAACGATCTCCGTTTGGCTGTCCATGATACTCTACTTTAATTTCGTACCACCGGGATAATTGGAGCATCACTTCCTTAATGGTTTTTCCGTTAAATGAAAATACATCCCTTGTCCAGTTTATTGTCTCGTCTGTGTCGACAGTCTGTTTTAGAAGCTTAGGGATTTCCTTGCCCGAGATACCCTGTTGTCCAGGTGATAGCACTAAATGTTGGGATTTAGTTCTAACTAAGAGAGAACCTTCGATTAATGTTGTTCTGGTTTCTGGATCAATATTATAACCAGAAACGTTGAAATGGGTTCCCAAAACCTTTATAGACTGTTCCCTGCACTCGACTTCGAAACTTTTCCCATTTTGTTTTGCTATTTTAAAATATGCCTCGCCAGTTAGCTTCACACTCCTATTGTTTTTACTGAAATCAGATGGTATGCTAAGAGATGATTCTGCGTTAAGCAGAACTTGGCTCAGGTCTGGTAAAGTTATATTGTAGTTACGTCCTTTAGCTGTGGATATAATCGTTGGCAATGCGCAGTTATCGCAATCGTCAGCGACGGATGCTTTTGAGAGGATCAGTTTTCCATCCGTTTTTTTGAGCACATTTGTTCCTCCGCTTAATTGTGTGATACCAACCTTTATACTGTCCAAATCAATTTTTCTTCCATCTGCTAAAGATAATGTAGTTTTGCCCTTAAACGGCCTGATAACTGTTGAAATTATTTTTTTAGTCCCTAAGATATAGTGATATTTATAAACAATTCCAAAAGTTAGCAAAATGATGGCCGCTGCAGCATAAGGGAGATATTGTTTTAGGTAGCTTGTTTTTTGCTTGCCTTCGATTTTATCTATATCATTGCCGATCGCCTGCTTCATTTCCTTTCCTATAGTCTCCGAGGTAGAAAAATTAGCTATCTCTAATGAATTGGATGACGCCCCGAGATTATCATAAAATTGATTTAGAAATTCTTCTTCTTCTTCCGTTGTTTTATCTTGTTGATGTTTATCTAAAATCCAATGAAAATACTCTGTATCTTTCATATCGATTGGGTTGGACAATTTATTTTTATTACGGATTATCATGTTAGATCTTTACTTTATTAAGTTCTTTGTAGAGAGTTGTCAAGGTTTGCCAAAGCGACTCGCCCATAAAAGTTTTGAAATGAAGAGTAAGATGGGAAAATAATGTGCCTTGATTTTTTTTAAGGATCTTCCAAGTTGATTTCGAACCGTTTTTGCAGACAATCCCATCATTTCGGCAATATTATCACTTTTGATATCCTGCTGGTACCTCATTTTAAATATCGTCTTCTGTTGTAAAGGAAGTTGCTCTACCATTAAATTAAAAAGTTCGATCGATTCTTTTAAAATGATTTTGCTGTCAGCAGAATCATGGTCGTTTTCAATCGGCGTGGATAACTGCTGGCTGAGTAACTGTGCTTTTTCCTTTAGGTATTTGAACACATTATTCCTCGCAATAACAAATAGATAAGCCTTAATGTTTTTTATTGGCGCTTTTTCATCGCGTAACCAGAGTTGTAAGAATACGTCCTGTACTATATCCTTTGAATCGTTGATGTTTCGGGTTCTTTTGCAAACCTCTGAGAATATCATCTTCCAATGGCGATCATAAATAATGTTAAATGCCTTGCGGTTTTTTTTTGAGATTTCAGCAAGCAGATATTCATCGCTTTCGTCTAATAATTTGAGCATTTTGAATTAAGTAGATGTGCTACAAATCTAACTACTTTAAAGAATTTTTTAACCATAAAAATACAAAGAAGACAGATTGTTATTACGCAGTTATCTCTCATTCTGAGATTTTACTGTTTGGTTTAACAAATATTGCTACCAACCAAAATGAATTAAACATATAGAGAAATTAAGGTTAGGATTGGCATCGGGGATAGCGGATACAAATCAGACGGAGTTTAGGTGTTTAGCAAAACTACATCCGCGTAGCCGTTGTACTTTAATAATAAATAAATTTGTTATACCCCCAAGGTATAGTCTTTGCCGTAATATAACTGTAGGCCTAGTTCGATATGTTTAAACAGGTTTTAACGAAAAATAAATGTCCTTCTAATATCGATATTTTCAACTAGAAGACATTTTGATTTGGAATGCACACATTAGAGTTTTTTATGACAACAATTAGCGGGTTAAGATACTTGCCAACAATATTAATTATTTCTGAAAATATGATCAAATATTTTAATTATCCATTAAGAAAAATAATGGTTTTTTTGTGCTGCCTGCTGATGAGCTTTCAGTGTTTTTCACAAATGAAAGATAATGTAGACCTAGAAAGTATCCTCAATAATGCCATCCAAAAAGCTTATCCGGCGTGTGTGGGTGTGTGTGATTTGAATTTACCACAAAAAGAGGGAACCAGCGCCCAATTTAGCGGTGTGGTAGTTAGCCCTGATGGATATATTCTCACCGCCGCGCATTCCATCATCTCAGGGAAAAAGTATAAGGTTTTCTTTCCGGAAGGAAAAGAGTGTGTTGCTTTAGCTTTGGGAAGAATATATGATGAAAAGAAAACTAATTTGCCAGATGTGGGAATGATGAAGATTATTGACAAAGGCAAATGGCAATTTGTAGAAATGGGATATTCGGAAAGTTTAGCGGAGCTTGAACCATGTATTAGCCTATCTTATCCCAGAAGATTAAATCAAGCCTCGCCATCATTAAAATTGGGACAGGTTACACAGGTAGAGAATGTAAGTGGTTTTATCGGTTCAACATTCGAAATGGAAGTTGGAGATGCAGGTGGCGCACTTTTTGATTATCATGGACGTGTGATCGCCTTACATAGTGCGGTAGATACAACAGCAAAAGTAAATAGGAATTTAGAAATTCCGATAAGTTTGTACCGCAAGTTCTGGACTGCCCTGAAACAAGAAAAAACTTATCACGATTTTCCCGAACAAAGCGATATTGTGGGGAAAGACCCTTTAATATCAGTCAGCCGCAAAAAACAATAGGCAGAGAGTCTGGGCAATACTAATTAGTTCTTTGGCTATTGTAGATAATTATTCGTTATGAATCTTGTCATAATTTATTAGTGATAATGTCGGCTTGGTAATTTTGCTGAGAACTGCGTTAAAGGTGTAGTGTTGCCCAGTTACTTCAATTGAATAGAAGTCTCGAGAGTGTAAAATAAACTGTGTCAAAAGTAAAAATTACTAACTTTAGATACAGTTTATTATGACGAGAGAAGAACAGCTCGATTATGAGCTAATGAAACAAAAAGCCCTTGAGCAA
>Ga0265798_10006025_pt1 | contig 16052 bp, 10 predicted proteins | sample P3T30metagenome_FD_192430 | JGI IMG/M metagenome (GOLD analysis project Ga0265798, IMG submission 192430) | Plant litter microbial communities from East Loma Ridge, Irvine, California - P3 T30 | ecosystem: Environmental > Terrestrial > Plant litter > Unclassified | place: USA: California... | reverse complement strand
TATCCGGCCGTTGTTCCCACCCCGCCCGGACGCACAACTTCTGCACTGGCGCTTAGTCCTAGCAGACACTGAAAGTTGCTCAGCCGGCCGATTTGGTTTTTTCCAAATCGGCCGGTTTCCGTTTAAGCTTGCCTATCTAAGAAGCGCTGCATGCAGCCGATTTTAAGCACATCTGCGTATTCTTGCCGAACTTGCACCCGAATTACTAAGTTTTGAGAGTTGCTTGGTACTTGCCAGCACTTTCCTCTAGCATTATCCCCATGATTACCCGCCGCCAACACATTGCCAACGTGGCGTTGCAACTGTTTGGGGAGAAGGGTTTTGACAATACTTCGACCCAAGCCGTTGCGAAAGCAGCCGCCGTATCGGAGGCCCTGATTTTCAAACATTTTGGTTCCAAAGACCAGCTTTTAGATTTTATTATCAAGAGCGGTTACCAACGTATTATCGAGCACAACCGGGGCGGCATGCTCGAAACCGACCCGCTCGCTTTTATCCATAGCGTAATCGACCTGCCCTACAAAATGGTGCAGGAAGAGCCTTACTTCTGGAAGCTGCAATACCGCCTGGCCGACTACGAAACCGCTCGCCAGCAGCACGAACGCTTTATGCGGCCCGTGCCGGCGCGTTTGCAGGCGGCTTTTGCCCAACTCGGCTACGCCGACCCCGAAAAGGAAACGCAGTTGCTACTGCTACTCATCGAAGCACTCTGGAAAATCGAGGCTAACAAAACGGATGAGCACGTGCGTGACATGCTGGATTTCATCAAGCGCAAATACCAGACGCAGGTAGCTGCCGCTAGTTAGTACTGTAGCGCTGCTACGTCTGCAGGCATTCTGATTGGCTAAGGGCCTTTGCCCGACCAAGAGGTGACCTAGGGGCCATGAGAGGCTTAATACTATTGGATACCGGTGACAAATTCAGGCGGCCTAGGTAGGCGCTGGCTAGTTAAGTAGCTCGCGCTTTACCTAGGCCGCTTTGGGCTTGAAAGGCCGGTTGTACTTAGCCAGATAAGCTACTGCTTACGGGCTGGCGCTTAGAAAAGAGTGGCATAAGGTTGGGGCAAAAATGCCTTTTTGATGAATTATCCCGTAAGCCAAGGAGTTTACTATCCTTTGCCTTACTTATGTCAAGAACCTTAATCGTCTCTAACCGTCTTCCTACTAAAGTCCTGCGTACCGACGAAGGCCTCACGTTTCAGCCCAGCGAAGGCGGGCTGGCTACGGGCCTAGGGTCTATCTATCGCAAGGGCGATAACTTGTGGATAGGCTGGCCGGGGCTATTTGTGCAGGACGAAGCCGAGGAAAATCATATCCGTGCCGAACTGCGGGCCGATAACATGGCCCCGGTATTTTTAACCGAAAACGAAATTCGGGATTTCTATGAAGGCTTCAGCAATTCTACCCTCTGGCCTACCTTTCACTACTTCAGTGAGTTTGCCACCTACGAGCAGAGCCACTGGGAAGCGTATGTAGCAGTAAACGAGAGGTTTTGCGAGGAAGTACTGGCCTTGGCTGGTCCGGAAGACACTATTTGGGTGCACGACTACCAGTTGCTGCTGCTGCCCGAAATGCTACGCAAGGCCCGGCCCGATGCAGCCATCGGCTTCTTTTTGCACATTCCATTTCCGTCGCAAGAAATCATCCGGGTGCTGCCTTGGCGCAGCGAGCTGCTGCGCGGCATGCTGGGAGCTGACCTCATTGGCTTCCACACCTTTGGCTACTTGCGGCACTTCCTGAGCGCAGTATCGCACCTCCTAGGTCTATCGGCGCAGAACGGGCAGATAGATACGCCCACCCGCTCGGTGCGCGTCGATGCGTTTCCGATGGGCATCGACTACCAGCGCTATGCCGAAGCTGCTGCCTCGGAATCGGCGCAGACACACATGGCGGAGTATCGGGAAGCGCTGCGCGACACCCGCCTTATCTTGTCCATTGACCGGCTCGACTACACCAAGGGTATTGCCCAGCGGCTGCGTGCCTTCGACTTGCTGCTGCAGCGCTACCCCGAGTGGCGCGGGCAAGTGAGCCTCGTGATGCTGGTGGTGCCCTCGCGCGACCAAGTGCCACAGTATGCCTCCCTCAAGGAAGAAATTGACGAATTGGTGGGTCGCATCAACTCGCAGTATCGCACCATTGGCTGGAACCCGATTCTGTATTTCTACCGCTCGCTGCCGCTGGAGGAGCTAGCCGCGCTGTACCGCCTAGCCGAAGTGGCCTTGGTAACACCCATGCGCGACGGCATGAACCTCGTGGCGAAGGAATTCATTGCCAGTAAGCTCGACTAGCGCGGGGTGCTCATCCTTAGCGAGCGCGCCGGCGCCGCCCGCGAGCTATCGGATGCCATTCTTATCAACCCTACCAATATCAACCAGCTGGTAGAGGCCATGCACGAGGCCTTGGTGATGCCCGAGGAAGAGCAGGCCACCCGCCTCAAGGCCATGCAGGCGCTGGTAAAGCGCTACAACGTATTCTCCTGGACCAAGCTGTTTATGAACCAGCTGGCTTACACTAAAATGAAGCAACATACCCTCGCCACCGAAATGCTGACGGCTAGCGCCACCACTCAATTACTAGCCGACTTCAAGGCGGCGGCCGGCCAGCAACGACTGCTGTTGCTCGACTACGATGGCACGCTGGTACCCTTCCACCCCAACCCGCAGCTGGCCCGGCCCGGCGAGGAGCTGCGCTTGCTGCTGCGGGCCCTGAGCGAGCTGCCCGACACGCGCGTGGTCATCATCAGCGGGCGCGACCGCACCACGCTCTCGAACTGGCTGGGCGACCTGCCGCTCGATTTTATTGCCGAGCATGGCGTATGGCTGCGCACGGCAGGCGAAGACTGGCAGCTCTTTCAGCCCTTGCGCAACGATTGGAAGCGTGAGATGCGCCCAGTGCTGGAGCTGTATGTGGCCCGCACCGCCGGGTCATTTATTGAAGAAAAAGACTACTCGCTGGTGTGGCACTACCGCCGCGCCGACGCCGACCTAGGCGAGGTGCGTGCCCGCGAAATGATGAGCCACCTCTCTTTCATGACCGCCAACACCGACCTGCAAGTACTGGAAGGCAATAAGGTAGTCGAAATCAAAAACGCGGGCCTCAACAAAGGCACCGCCGCTTCGCGCTGGCTCGAGCGCTACGCCCCGGCCTTCACGCTGGCCCTGGGCGACGACCGCACTGACGAAGACACCTTCCGGGCTATGCCATCGGAGGCCTACACGGTGCGCGTGGGCACGGATGCCCGCTCGCTGGCGCGCTTCCACCTGGCCTCGCCTGGCGATGTGCGGCAGCTACTGCGCAAGCTGCTAAGCTAGCCCCGCCCTAGGTAGGCAATACATCAAAAAGCCGTGCGAAATAAACTTCGCACGGCTTTTTTGATGCACGCTATTAGCGCAAGTTTTAGCTCACGAAGTTGGGACGGTCCAGCTTTTTAGCAATACGGTAGGCAGCATTCACCAAACCTACGTGGCTGTAGGCCTGCGGGAAATTGCCCCACTGCGAGCCGGTTTTGGCGTCTACGTCTTCCGAAAGCAGCCCTAGGTGGTTGGCGTAGGAGATGAGGTGCTCAAACTCCCGAATGGCATCGTCGAGGCGCCCCACGCAGGCCAGGGCCTCCACGTACCAGAACGAGCAGATGAGGAAGGTTGTCTCGGGCGTGCCAAAGTCGTCGGGGTGGCGATAGCGGTAGAACAGGCCTTCGGGCGTTTTCAGCTCTTTTTCCAGCTCCACGAGGTGGTGCTTAGCTTTTTCAGAAGCCGGGTCGAGGTAGCCCATCGTGATGAGCTGGATAGTGCTAGCGTCGAAGTCGGTGGAGCCGATGGCGTTGGCATAGGCACCGCGCTCGGCGTAGAAGCACTGCTCGATGCGAGTTTCGGCCTCTTGCAGCAGGCGCGTGGCAAACTCTTCGAGGAGCACGTCGCCGTGCTGGCGAGCCACTTGGCGGGCGGCGTGGCTGCCAGCCCAGTGGAAGAGGTACGTATAGCAGTGCTTCTGGGCAATGTGTCGGAACTCCCACAGGCCAGCATCGGGCTGGTCCATGGTGGCCTCAATGAGACGCAGGCACTCCTCCACCAAGCTCAGAGGCACGGCGCGCTCGGGGTCGCGGAAGCGGCAGTCGGTATACAGCGGCAGCAAGGCTACTAGGACCTGGCCGTACACGTCATTCTGGATGTGGGTATAGGCATCGTTGCCAATGCGCACGGGTTGGTTGCCTAGGTAGCCAGCCAGCGGTAGCTCGGTCTCGGTGAGCGTGGCCTGCCCCCCGATACCGTAGAGTGGCTGGTACTTGCCCACCACCTTGGTCGAAATGTTGGCAATGTATTGGAAATACCGCTCTATTTCCTCAAAGTGGCCGATGTTATTGAAGGCCGTGAGGGTATAGTACGTATCGCGCATCCAGCAGTAGCGATAGTCCCAGTTGCGGGTGCTGCCGGGGGCCTCAGGCAAGCTGGTAGTGCTGGCCGCAATGATGGCGCCGGTGTCTTCGTACTGGTGAATCTTGAGGGCCAATGCCGAGCGGATAACCTGCGTCTGGTGGAAGTTGCCGATGCTGGTGCTCTTCACCCAGTTGCGCCAGTAGCTTTGGGTGTTGAGCAAAAAGCGCTCAGCTGTGCTTTCGAGGGGCGCTTCGAGCGGCGCACCGTAGGTAAGCACCAGGTACTTGGTTTCGTTGAGGGCAAAGTCTTCCTCATCGAGCACATAGGTGAGCGGAATATTGGTGGTGAGGCGAATTTCCTCTTCTAGCCCCAAAAAGGCAATGTGGTTAGAGCTACGGCGGCGCGTCAACTCTTGCTCGCCGTACTGGCCCACCGGGCGGCAGGCCACCCGCACGCGGGGCGCGCCGGTTAGCGGCTCCACTTTCCTGATGAGCATCAGCGGCTTGTAATACCGCTCGTACTGCAAGAAGCGCGGCGCAAAATCGGTAACGCGGTAGCTGCCCTCGGGCGTGGTAATGGTCGTGCTGAGCACGTTGGTGTTGGTGAGGTAGCGCTGCTCAGACGTGAAGTCTGCGTTTACAGGCTTGATGCTGTATTCGCCACCCTTTTGCTCGTCGAGCAGCGGGCCAAATACAAAGCTGCTGTCGAAGCGGGGCCAGCAAAGCCAGCGCACGGCCGTGTCGGTGCCGATGAGGGCTAGAAAGGCACAGTTGCCAATCACGCCCATGTCATAGGTATGCTTTATCATAGGAAGGAGGAGCCCCGGCTACGCACCGGGCTGGTAGTAGCGGGGTGTACCTCGTTTGGGCAGTTGAGGTTATGTATAATCTGGTCGACTAGCAGGTCACCGCGCCGCCCCTAGGTGAGGCCTTCGGCCATGGTGCGCATCTGAATCTCGATGATGCGCGAGCCGGGCGACTGCGTGCAGGCCAGCAACACAGCACCGGCCACATCTTCGGGCTCTAGCATATCGGACTGGGCCACGCTCTCCTCGGTGCGCCCCCGGCCTAGGGCAAACTCCGTTTTGACGCCGCCTGGGCAAATAGCACCCACCTTAATACCATGTGGCCGTAGCTCCTTGTCCAAGGCTTGGGCGAAACCGACCTGGGCAAATTTGGTGGCGCAATACACGGCCTCGCCCGCGAAGCCGTAGATGCCAGCCATCGACGAGAGCATAAGAATGGTGCCCGACTTTTGGGCAATGAACACCGGCGTGGCGTGGCGCGTGAACAAGAACGTCGAGCGCATATTGGTGTCCATCATGTCGTCATACTCGTCGGCGCTGGTGTCTACTAGGTTCTTGTAGTTGCCGGTGCCGGTGTTGTTGAGCAGAATGTCTAGGCGGCCAGGACCGTCAAGTGCGGCCTGCACGGCCCGACGGGCAGTGTCCTCATCGCGGGCATCGCCGAGCACAATGAGGGGCCTAGGGGCGTGGGCGGCCAGCTCGTCGGCCAGCTCGGTGAGGCGCTCTTCGCGGCGAGCAGTGAGGATAAGCTGTGCGCCTTCAGCAGCTAGTGCGCGGGCGCAGGCCGCGCCAATGCCGGCGCTCGCGCCGGTGATGAGGGCAACTTTGCCCGTGAGTTTACCAGCCATATGGAGGGGTAGGAACGTAAAGAGAAAGGGAAATTTAGAAAAGCAAAACCGCCCGGGCTCTAGTGCTTGGGCATGAGCTCGGCAGCCGAGAGCTGGTAGATGTCTTGGCGGCGGTTGCGTAGGTTTTGCACGCTGCCGCTATGGCGCAGGCGGTCCAGGATGGTCAGGTCTACGTCGGTCACGAGTATCATTTCCGTGTTGGGTGTAGCCTCGCTTTTCACGCCGGTGTTGGGGAAGGCAAAGTCGCAGGGCGTGAGCACAGCACTTTGGGCGTACTGAATATCCATGTTCTTGACTCTGGGCAGATTGCCCACCGAGCCCGCCATCGCCACGTAGCACTCGTTCTCGATGGCGCGGGCTTGGGCGCAGTGCCGCACCCGCGAATACGCCGTCTGGGTATCGGTGAGAAAGGGGATAAACAAAATGTTCATGCCCTGGTCGGCGAGCAGGCGGGCCAGCTCCGGAAACTCCGCATCGTAGCAAATGAGTACCCCGACGGGGCCACAGTCGGTATCAAACGTCTGGAGGCGAGTGCCGCCGCGCAGGGCCCAGTATTTGGCTTCGTTGGGCGTGACGTGGATTTTCTCGTAGCGCTCCACCGAGCCGTTGCGGCGGCACAGGTAGCCCACGTTCAGCAGGTGGCCCTCATCGGCCACCACCGGCATCGAGCCCGTGATGATGTTGATGTGGTACTTCACCGCCAGCTTGGTGAAGCGGGCCAGTATCTCGTCCGAAAACTGGCTGAGCTTGCGAATGGCGTCGATTTCGGACAGCTCATTCGTTTCCGCCATCAGCGGGCCATGAAACAGCTCGGGAAACAGCGCGAAGTCGGCGCGATAGGCTGCCAGCGCATCCACAAAGTACTCTACTTGCTGAAACAGGTCTTCGAGGCCATCGTAGAGGCGCATCTGCCACTGCACCAGCCCTAGGCGCACCTGGGTTTTCTGGGCCACGGCCGGGGCCGGGCGGCTGTCGTAGAGCATGTTGTCCCACTCCATCAGCAGCGCGTAGTCGCCGCTATCCTCGTCGCCAGGCAGGTAGTTGCGCAGCACCCGCACTGGATGAAAATCGTTGGCCAGCTGAAAATTGAGCGCGGGGTCCACGATTTCGCGGTCCTTTACCCGGCGCACGTACTCCTTCGGCGACAGCGTGGCCTGGTACTCATGGTAGCCCGCAATACGCGCCCCAAAGGCAATGGCGCGCAGGTTCAAGCGCTCGCACAGCTCTTTGCGGGCGTCGTAGAGGCGGCGCGCCAGCCGCCGCCCGCGCATGGCCGGCACCACAAATACTTCGATGCCATAGAGCGTATCGGCAGCTGGGTCGTGGGTCGAGAAGGTGTAGTCGCCGGTGACCTCCCGGAAGGTATGCTGGTCGGCCAGCTTGGCGTGGTCGATGATGAGGGCCAGCGCGGCGGCCACCACTTCCCCATTAATCGTCACCACAAATTGCCCTTCGGGGAAAATACTCACTAGCTGGGCTAGCTGCTCGCGCCCCCAATAGGTACCCATGCGTGGGTAGGCTTGCAGCATAGCAGTTTTTACCGCTTCATAATCAGAGGTTTGCAGATGTCTAATTTCAATAAGCTCAGTCATAAAGGTAGGCGGAGGGCTAGCGGATAAAACAGAAAAAGGGCCGACCCAGAGGTAGTCTTGGGCCGGCCCTTTTTGCCAAGTACTATATACACGTACGCGGAAACAGCCGCCAACGCCGGGTTTGCGACCAGTTTTGTAGCTAGCCCTATGCCTCTCCTTTCGACTGCTCGTCGGGGCTGGTGACGCTCGCCAGTGGCAACGGTCTTGGTGTAGGCACGCATCATTGCGTTACTGGGCTCGTCCCAGTATTCGCCTTTTTCAATGTCATTAAAAGCTGTGCTCTGGCAGTTTTCAACTCCTCACTTTTTATTTCCTACCCAGCGGCTGAGAGTGGTGGCTATGGCCGTTGCTCTCGGCCGTTTTTTATGCACCCTCCGGCCAACCTTACCGTATCTGAGGGCAGCATGACTCCTACTGCCGCCCGCGCCCGCCCCAATCTCACCGAAGGTCCCATTCTGAAATCGCTGCTCACGCTGGCCTTGCCCATCGTGTTTGGCAACCTGCTTCAGACCGGCTACCAGCTCGTAGACGCTTATTGGGTGGGCCGGCTGGGGGCCAATGCCGTGGCCGCCGTGGCGGTGTGCTTTCCCATCAACTTCCTGCTGGTGGCCCTAGGGTCGGGGTTTTCGGTGGCTGGCTCGGTGCTGGTGGCCCAAAATTTTGGGGCGCGCAAGCTGGACATGGTCAACCACGTGGCGGCGCAGTCGTTGGTGCTGGAAACGGCGCTAGCCTTGGTGCTCACGGTAGGAGCCTATGCAGCATCGCCGCTTATTCTGCACCTTTTCGGGGTTGGCAACGATATTTTTGACTTAGCCAATTCATTTCAGCGGGTACTGATGCTGGGGCTGATATTCAACTTTGGCTTCCTCATGTTTCAGGCCCTGATGCGGGGCGTGGGTGAGGTGCGCATTCCGCTCTACATCAACATCGGCACGCTAGCACTCAACTTCGGGCTCGACCCGCTCTTTATTGGTGGCTGGGGGCCAGTGCCCGCCTTCGGCGTGGCCGGGGCAGCCTGGGCCACGCTCACTACCCAGGTGCTGAGTTTTGGCATTGGCTTGGTGGTTTTGCTGCGCGGTAAGTCGGGCATTGAGCTCAGCTTTCGGGGCTTTCGGCCCGACTGGGCGCTCATGGGCCGCTCGGTGCGGCTGGGCTTGCCTTCGTCGGTCGACCTCTCGGCCCGCGCCCTTGGGCTGTCGATGATGACGGGGCTGGCCGCGGCCTTTGGCACCACCGTATTGGCCACGTATGGCATCGGCTCGCGCATCTTGGCCCTAGGTATCATTCCGGCACTGGGTATCTCACTGGCGTGCTCTACGCTGGTGGCCCAAAATATAGGAGCCCGCAACCTGCCCCGCGCCCGCCAAACGGCCAACTACGCCATCGGGCTCAGCTTTACGGGCCTGCTGCTGGTGGGGGCAGCCGGGTGGCTGGCCGCCGAGCCGTTGGTGCGCTTCTTCCTGAAGGGCGACGAGGCCGTAACGCGCGACGCCGTCGAGTTTGTGCGCATTGCGGTGGGCAGCCTGTGCTTCACGGGGGTGCAGCAGTGCATCTCGGGCGCGCTACGCGGGGCCGGCAATACCCTAGGGGCCATGGTGCTCACCATCATTGGGGTGTGGGGCTTGCAGTTTCCGGTGGCATGGTACCTGTCGCAGCACACGGCACTGGGCTTCCATGGCCTCTGGTGGTCGTTTGTGGTGGCCAATGTGCTGTCGGCGCTGCTGGCCGCCGTGTGGTACCTGCGCGGCCAGTGGCTACGCGAAAACCTGACTCCTGCCTCGGCCCCTGCGCCCGTGGCTGAACCGGCCTAGGGAAGCTACTTAAAGAAGAAAACCGCCGGATAGCATTGCTTTCCGGCGGTTCTCCTTTTAATCTTTTTCGTTGTCGCAGCACTACCTAGGCGTGGCTTTCTGCAGCGGGCCGTACCACAAAGCCAGCCACCCAGTAGGCCAGCGCGGCAAAGAAGGGCGCGGCCAGCACGTCGTAGCTGTAGTGCACACGCTGCATTACCACTAGCAATCCTACCAGCAAGGCCGCTACGGCCAACGCCCCACGCCACCAGCGCCCGCGCACAGCCAGCGCCAACAGCACCACCGTGGAGGTGTGCCCCGAGAAAAACAAGTCTTTGGTAATAGCCTCGCTGGCATCGGTATGAAACACGAGCGCCAGAAAGGGGTCGGGCATGGGCACCAGGTCGAGGGGCGGAGCCAGCGGCACCAACCAGATGGTGGCCATGCGCAGCACCAGCAACACGAGGTAACCCCACATGCCCCGCAAAAACAGGTGCGGCTGGCGCGTCAGCCAGCCCATAGCGGCCAGCACGCTGCCGTACATGAGCGCGAACACCGGCACGGCCACGTCGTGGCGCGGCACCAGGGCCAGCAATGGGTCAGTGGCTACTGCCCCAGGCCGCTGCTGAATGTAGAGAAAGAAGCCCGGCACCAGCGATAGCAGCACCACAAACAGCAAGGCCAGTACTAGCCAGCTGCGCCGAAACGCGGGCTGCGCCAGGGCCTGCCCCCAGCGGCCGTCGTCTACCGCTGGCGAGCCAGCAGGAGTGCGAGCGAGCGAACGAGTAGAAACGAGCGAAAAAACACGCATAAATACCGTTAGGAAAAGAACTGAACCTCTGTGAGCCTGCAAAAATACGCACCATCCCGGCCCAGATGGCAGCTAGGGTATAACAAGCTGCTGCAAAAGCAATGTTCCGGCCAAATTATTTTTTGGTTAGGCTTATGGAGCCGAAACTCGAGTTTTGGGATAGCTATGGGAGGTATACACCACGAGCTTAGCGGGCAAGCGGTGACTACCGGCCTAGGGTCGTTTTTGAAGAGCAGGCGACGCGGTAAGGTCTACGTAGTGCTAAGAATAGGACGCAGTGGGCCTTCAGCCGCATTGCCTACAATCCACCACAATTACTTACCTAGGTGGGTGTCCGTACCTTGGGGGCCATGAAACACGCGCTACCCACTCTGCTAGCTGGCCTGGGGCTGCTGGCCACTGCCCCTGCCGCCCGCGCCCAGCGCGCCACCCTCGATGCCCGCATTTCCCAGTTGGCTGCCGCTGAGCAGGCCAAGGTGGTGGGCTGGCGCCGCGACCTGCACGAGCACCCTGAGCTCGGCAACGAAGAAAACCGCACCGCCGCCCTCATTGCCGCCCAGCTCAAGGCCCTAGGTATGGAAGTGCAAACCGGCGTGGGCCGCACCGGCGTAGTGGGCCTGCTAAAAGGCGGCAAGCCCGGCCCCGTAGTGGCCTTGCGCGCCGACATGGACGGCCTGCCCATCACCGAAAGCACCGGCCTGCCTTTTGCCAGCACCGTAAAAACTACCTACCTAGGGCAGCCCGTGGGCGTGATGCACGCCTGCGGCCACGACACGCACGTGGCCATGCTGCTGGGCGCCGCTGAGGTGCTGAGCCAACTTAAAAAGGACTTACCCGGCACGGTCAAGTTCATTTTTCAGCCCGCCGAGGAGGGCTCGCTGCCCGGCGTGGTGGGCGGGGCCAAGCTGATGGTGCAGGAAGGCGTACTCGAAAATCCCAAGGTGGATGCCATCTTCGGACTGCACATCTGGGCATCGGCGCCGGTGGGGCAGCTTCAATACCGCCCTAGGGGCGAAATGGCGAGCTCCGACCGCTTCAGCATCAAGGTCATTGGCAAGGGCAGCCACGGCGCCAAGCCCTGGAGCAGCATCGACCCGGTGGTGACGGCCGCCCAAATTATCACGGCCCTGCAAACCATCGTGAGCCGCCAAACCGACCTCACGCAAGACGCTGCCGTGGTGACGGTGGGCACCGTGCAGGCGGGTGTGCGCTACAACATCATTCCGCCCGATGCCACACTCAGCGGCACCATCCGGGCCTTTAGCCCCGACACGCAGCAGCGCATCTGGGCCGCCATCAAGCGCACCGCCAATGGCATTGCGGCGGCCAACGGCGCCACCGCCGAGGTCGGCATCGAGCCCTATGTGCCCGTCACCTTCAACGACCCAGCCCTCACGGCCCGCATGCTGCCCACCATGCAGCGCGTGGCCGGAGCCAAGAACGTGGTCGAGATAAAAGCCGTGACTGGCGCCGAAGACTTTGCCTGTTATCAAGAGAAGATACCTGGCCTGTTTGTGTTCCTAGGTGGCACCACGCCCGGCACCGACCCCGCTACCGTGGCCGACCACCACACTGCTGGCTTCAAGGTTGATGAAAGCGCTTTTCCGCTGGGCGTGAAAACGCTGGCCACGCTAGCAGTTGACTATCTGACCAAAAAGTAAAAGCGTTTGTCGCGGCGAGCGCCAGCGAAGTAATCGCACCTGGACGAGCCTACTTAGGTTCCGTCCAGGTGCGATTGCTTCGCTGGCGCTCGCCATGACAAACGCTTTTACTTTATCCGTTAGGCTTAATCGAAATGCACGAGGGGCTTGCCTTTCTTTCTATAAAAGGCATATTCGATTTTGAGCGCGCCGGTCATGAAGCTGTCAACCGAATTGGGGTTGCCGCGCTGGCTGATGCCGTCGAGCAAGTCGGAGCTGGTGAAGTAGTACAGGCCCTCTAGGGTGAAGTAAAGCGAGCGGCTGGCGCGCAGCGTAACGCCCGCCCCCACGGGCAGCACCGCCGCCACGCCCGAGAATGTGGCTGTGTTGTTGCCCTCGGCTGTCAGCGGCACCGCGCTGCCGAGCACCATCTGGGCCGGGGTAGGGTTGTAGACCATGCCCCCCACGCCCGCCTGCAGGAAGGGCTGCCAAGTGGTGGGGCGATGGTTGGGCCCTAGGTACATACTTTTATCGGCTAAGATGTTATAGCGCAAAAAGGTCGTTAGCAGCGCGTTGGTGCCTTCAAAGCGATAGCCACGCTCCGGAAACTGGTCTACTGCCTTAAACTTGACGTACCCTAGGTCGGCCCCAAAGGTGAGGTGTGGGCTGAGCGTGCGCACCAGTCCCAGGCTCAAGCCCAGGCGCAGGGTATTATCGCGCAGCCGGCCGGTGAGGTCACCATTGTAATTGGCAAGGTTAAAACCGAACGACAGGCGCGTGGGCAGCCGGCGATAGGGCTGGTGGCTGGGCGTGTAGAAGTGGCGGGGCGGGTGGTAGTCGGCCGGCGCGGCCTGGGCCGGGGCAGCCAGCCCCGCCGCCAGGCTGCCGCTTAGCAGCGTGGCAAGTACAAGACGAATCATATACGAAAGTAGGGGAATAGACCCCGCAGCCAGCGGCTACGTAGGCAACTTGCTGCCCCATACGGCGTGCCCGCTCTGGTAGTTGGGCCCCGGGCCGGGGCAGTATCTTGCGCCCCTTACTCTGGTTTGCCCCAATGACTGTTCACTTTTCTCTCCCCTACCGCACTACCTACGGCCAGCGCCTGGTGCTGTGCGGCTCGCTACCTGTGCTGGGAAACTGGGAGTTATCCCAGGCCCTACCCCTGCACTACGACGAAGCCACTACTCGCTGGAGCGCTGAGGTAGAGGTAGCCGCTGAGGCGGCCGCAGCCCCCATTTCGTATAAGTATGTGCTGCTATTTGAGGGCGGTGGCGCTGTGTGGGAGTGGGGCGACAACCGCACCCTGACCCCGCCCACCTCCGGCTACCAGCACCTAGACGTGTGTGACTACTGGCGCGCGCCTGCTCAAGACGATAACGAGCTGTTCACCTCAGCCTTTACCAAGGCGCTCTTTCGCCGCCCCACCTTCACCGCGCCGGCCGCCAAGGCATCCGCACCCAAAGTCGCCAAAGGCAAAAAGAAGGCTGAGCCCGCTCCCGTAGCAGCCACGGCGCCGGCCGCCAACCTGCGCCTGCGCCTAGCCGCGCCCCGCGTGGCCACCGAGCACCAGGTATGCGTGCTAGGCTCAGACCCTGCCCTTGGCGCCTGGGACCAAGGGCCGCCCGTGGTGCTCTCGGATGCCGCCTATCCCTACTGGCAAGCCGACGTGACCTTGCAAGAACCTGATACTGAGCTGCAGTATAAGTACGGCATTTGGGACCCCGCCACTCAAACCATAGTACAGCTCGAAACCGGCGAAAACCGGGTGCTACCCGCCGGCAGCACCGCCCCCGGCGCTCTGCGTGTGGCCGATGATGAGGGCTTCCGCTATGCCGCCGGAACCTGGCGCGGCGCGGGCGTGGCGCTGCCCGTGTTTTCCTTGCGCAGCGAGCAGGGCCTGGGCGTAGGCGAGTTTCCCGACCTAAAGCTGCTCATGGACTGGGCGGCCAAAACGGGCATGAGCGTGGTGCAAGTGCTGCCCATCAACGATACCACGGCTACCCACACCTGGGTCGACTCCTACCCTTACGCGGCCATTTCGGTGTTTGCGCTGCACCCGCAGTACCTACACCTAGAGGGCATTGCCAAGCTCAAAGACAAGAAGGCCGCCGCCGAGCTAGCCCAGCTGCGCACGGAGTTCAACGCCAAAGACTTCGTGGACTACGAGCCGGTGATGAATGCCAAGTGGAAGTTCTTGAAGCTGCTCTACCAGCAGGAGAAAGCCAAGTTCTTGGCCGACCCGGCTTTTCATAAGTTCAAGGCAGAGCAGGGGTCATGGCTGATTCCGTACGCGGCCTTTTCGGGCCTGCGCGACCGGTTTGGCACCGCCGACTTTCACGAGTGGCCGCAAGAGTTCCGAGCGCCCCACGGTCTAGAGCAGCTGGTAGATGAGCACGGACCCGATTTCGACGAGTTTGGCCTGCACTTCTTCACGCAGTTTCACCTCGACCGGCAGTTGACCGATGCCGTGAACTACGGCCGCGAGCGCCACGTGGTGCTCAAGGGCGACCTGCCCATCGGCATCTACCGCCACTCGGTCGATGCCTGGACGCAACCCGAGCTCTACCACATGGACCAGCAGGCCGGCGCGCCGCCCGACGACTTCTCAACCACTGGCCAAAACTGGCGCTTCCCGACCTACAACTGGGAGCGCATGGCCGAGGACAACTACGCCTGGTGGAAGCAGCGCCTGAGCCACCTGGCGCGCTACTTCGACATGCTGCGCATCGACCACATCCTAGGCTTTTTCCGTATCTGGGAGATGCCGGGCAACTCAGTTGAGGGGCTCCTAGGCCACTTCTCGCCCGCCCTGCCGCTGCACCGCGATGAGATTGAGCGCCGCCTAGGGTGGTTCAACTACGGCCGCTTGTGCGAGCCCTACATTCGCTGGCACCTGCTGGAGCGCACTTTTGGCGGCGACGCACAGGCCGTGCTCGATGAGTTTATGGTAGCCGACGAGTACGGTGCCATTCAGCTGCGCCCGCACGTGGCCAGCCAACGCCAGATAGAAACGTACATCGACGAGGAAATAAAGCTGCACCCCGAGCGCGAAGACTTCTTGCTGCGCGTACGGCCCGGCCTGTATCACTTCGTGAACGAAGTGCTTTTTGTGCCTGCTGGCAACGACTTCTACCACCCGCGCATCACGCTGCACAAATCGGACAGCTTCCGCGAGCTTGATGGCGACGAGGCGCGCCGCCGGCTCTACGATGACATCTACGTCGACTTCTTCTTCCGCCGCCACGAAGAGTTTTGGCGCGAGCAAGGATTGGTGAAGCTGCCGCCCGTGCGCTATGCTACCAATATGCTCATTGCGGGCGAAGACCTAGGCATGGTGCCCGCCTCGGTGCCCGGCGTGATGAAGCAGCTCGGCATGCTGGGTCTTAACATTCAGCGCATGCCTTCCAACCCCGAAACGGAGTTTGGCCACCCCCAGAACGCGCCTTACCTCTCGGTAGTAAGCCCTGGCAGCCACGATATGAGCACCCTGCGCGGCTGGTGGGAAGAAGACCGTGTGCGCACCCAGCGCTTCTTTGAAACCACCCTAGGGCACTGGCGCCAGCTCGCGCCCTACTATGCCGAGCCTTGGGTGATTCGCGAAATCATTGTGCAGCACCTGCACTCGCCGGCCATGTGGGCTATCTTCCCGCTGCAAGACCTGCTGGCTATGGACAACCACCTGCGCCGCGCTAACCCCCACGACGAGCAAATCAACGTGCCCAGCAACCCGCAGCACTTTTGGAAATATCGCCTGCACGTGCCACTTGAGGAACTCAACGATGCAGCGGGCCTCAACGAGCCTCTGCGGGCACTGGTAGAGGAAAGCGGCCGGGGCCACACGTATTAACTCACTGCTTACCCGCTTTGCCCAAAAAGGCTACCCAATAGGGTAGCCTTTTTTTTTACTTAGCCAAATGCCTACTGCTAAAACAGAGAACTATTCACCTCTATACTGGCCCATATACAGTGCAGTGCTTTCTGGGCTATTAGTAGCCCTGCACCGACCATTTACTCCAATAGCATGCCTAAAAACAACAATCTTATATGCTTAAAATGCAATTCATAGACTTATCGCTGTTAAGCGTTTTAAAGTGTATCAACAGTATATTTTTCCAAACTTAATTTATATTATTTTAATAAAATGATACAAACCTTGTAATTGACCTCTTAAAAATAGACTCAAAGGTAGTACTA
>Ga0265798_10006024_pt1 | contig 16056 bp, 12 predicted proteins | sample P3T30metagenome_FD_192430 | JGI IMG/M metagenome (GOLD analysis project Ga0265798, IMG submission 192430) | Plant litter microbial communities from East Loma Ridge, Irvine, California - P3 T30 | ecosystem: Environmental > Terrestrial > Plant litter > Unclassified | place: USA: California... | reverse complement strand
AAGCGACGCTAAAAAACAATGCGCCGGACAGGCCGGCGCAGGACGAGAAAGCTCAGTGAAACAGCTCAGGCTTGCTGCGGCAGCAGCGTGTCGACCCCGTACAGGGCCGCCAGCTTGTGCACGTTGTCGGGCACATTGATGAAGGTGAGACGATGGCCGGCGTCGAGCGCGCGGCGCTGCCAGGCCAGCAGCAAGGCCACGCCCGACGAGTCGGCGGCGCGTACACCGCCCAGGTCGAACACGGTCTCGCCGGCGCGGATCGCCGCCGCGCCCTGCTCCAGCGCCTCGCTGGCGCTGGTGAAGGTCAGGGCGTCGATCGACAGCATGGGATTGGCTTCGGCCATTGCGTACCTTATTTTGCCGGCGCGGCCAGCGGCTTCGATGCCAGCTGGGCGTTGCGGTCGGCCAGACGCTTGATCAGGCCATCGACGCCGCTCTTGCTGATTTCGCTGTTGAAGGTGCTGGTATAGGTTTGGACCAGCCAGGCGCCCAGCACGTTCACGTCGTAGATCTTCCAGCCCTGGTCGCCCTTGGACAGGCGGTAGTTCAGGGTGATCGGCTCGCCGCGCGCCACATTCACCTGCGAACGCACTTCGACGTCGGTGTCGGCCGGGCTCGAACGCATCGGCTTGAATTCGACGGTTTCATTCTTGATGGTCGACAGCGCGCCGGCGTAGGTGTACACCAGCAGGGTGCGGAATTCCTGGGTCAGCTTCTGCTGCTGCTCAGGGGTGGCGCTGCGCCAGTGACGGCCGGCTGCCTGCTGGGTCATCTTCTGCGCGTCGACATACGGCAGGATCTTGGAATTGACCAGGTCCATGATCTTGGTGCGGTTGCCGGCCTGGATATCCTTGTCGGCCTTGACACTGTCGATCACGTCGGCGCTGATGCGCTTGACCAGGGTGTCCGGTGCTTCGGCGCTTGGCGCGGCGAACACGCTGGTGGAGAAGGCCACGGTCGCGGCGGCCGCGGCAAACATTTGCATGACTGGCTTCATTTGGCTTCCTTTCGGTTGGCGCCGCCGGGCGCTATTGAACAGCGCGGCCGGGCGGCTGGTACCTGGTTGAGTTGCTTATTTTTTCTCTGGCGATGCCGGTTGCGGCACCACCTGCGAATTGGCGTCACCTGCATCGGCGGGGGCATCGCCCTCTGCCTGGCGTGGCACATCGCCGTCATACACCTGGCTCTGGCGACGCTGCAGATAGCCGTCACGCAAGAATTCGTAGCGGTCCAGCGCAGCTTCTTCCATCAGGCTCGATGCATCGAGCAGGCTGGCGCGCTTGTCGATGATGCGCACACCGACACCGATATTGCGCACGTGGGTCGGGTCCTTGTACGTCCAGATGTCGCCGGCAAAATCGGCCGGCAACGCGGCGGTGTCACGCACCGTAGATGGGCCCAACAGTGGCAACATCAAGTACGGACCGCTCGGTACGCCCCATTTACCCAGGGTCTGGCCGAAGTCTTCATTGTGCTTGGGCATGCCGGCTTCAGACGCGATGTCGAGCAGGCCGAAGATGCCGAAGGTCGAGTTCAGCGCGAAGCGGCCGAAATCGGTAGCGCTCGCTTCACCTTTGCCTTGCAGCAGGTTGTTGACCGAGCTCCAGGCATCCGACAAGTTACCGAAGAAATTGTTCACGCCAGTTTGCGCGAAGCCCGGCACCACGTTCTTGTAGGCGGTGGCGGTGGGTTTCAGCACGGTGCGGTCGACCGCATCGTTGAAGCTGAACACGGCGCGGTTATAGCCTTCCAGCGGATCCTGTGGATTGTTCGCCGTGGTGGCGCAGCCACTCAGGGCCAGGACAGCAACGGCGGCGGCACATGCGCGCAGGCGCGAGAGCGTGACGGTGTGGTTCATTCACTACCTTCCTTTCCTTCTGCAGCCTTGCTGTAGATAAATTGGTTAATCAAGTCTTCCAATACCGTCGCCGATTGGGTACGAACAATGCGATCGCCTTCGGCCAAATTCTTGTCGTCACCACCGGCTTCGATGCCGATGTACTGCTCACCCAACAAACCAGCGGTCAAAATCTTCAAAGAACTATCTTTTGGGAATTTATACTCGGTGTCCATATCGAGGCGCACGGATGCCTGGAAGTTCTTGTCGTCGAACGTGATGTCGCTCACGCGACCGACCACCACGCCGGCGCTTTTCACCGGTGCCTGCGGCTTGAGGCCGCCGATATTGTCGAAGCGGCCGGTGATGCTATAGGTCTGGCCGAACGACATGGAGCTCATGTTCCCGGCCTGGAATGCCAGGAACAGCAAAGAAGCCAGGCCCAGCAGGACGAACAGGCCGACCCAGACGTCGATAGTTTTGCGATGCATTTGAGTACCTTACAAACCGTTATATTTATTAACTATTATTTATTGAACATCAGGGCGGTCATCACGAAGTTCAGACCCCAGACCAGCAGCGAAGCAATCACGACGGTGCGCGTGGTCGCGCGCGACACGTCTTCCGGCGTCGGCTGGGCCTGGTATCCCTGGAACAGGGCGGTAAAGGTCACTGCGATGCCAAAGATAAAGCTTTTAATCACGCCGTTCAGTACGTCATTTCGCACATCGACCCCGGCTTGCATCTGGGCCCAGAACGAACCTTCGTCGACGCCGATCAGTTTCACGCCGACCAGGTAGCCGCCCAGCACGCCGACTGCCGAAAACACGGTGGCCAGCACCGGCATCGCGACCACACCGGCCCAGAAGCGGGGCGCCAGCACGCGTTGCAGCGGATTGATCGCCATCATTTCCATGGCGGACAATTGTTCGCCGGCTTTCATCAAGCCGATCTGGGCGGTGAGCGAGGTGCCGGCGCGGCCGGCGAACAGCAGCGCCGTGACCACCGGGCCGAGCTCGCGCACCAGCGCCAGCGCCACCACCTGGCCCAGCATCTGCTCGGCGCCATACTGGTTCAGCGTGTAATAACCCTGCAGCGCCAGCACCATGCCGACGAACAAGCCGGACACAGCAATGATCACCAGCGAATAGTTACCGATAAAATGGATCTGCTCAGAAATCAAGCCTGGACGGCGGAAGGCGCCGGGCGATACCCGCATCAGGTTGAAGAACGAGCGCAGCGCGAAGCCGAGGCTGGCGACGTTTTCGCGCACGCTGCGGCCGACGCCGCCGATAATGCGAGCGATCACTTACGCACTCCCAGGCCCAGGTCGTCGGCCAGCGACTTGCCGGGATAATGGAATGGCACCGGGCCATCCGGCGCGGCATTCACGAATTGCTTCACGTAAGGGTCTTCCGAAACACGCAGCTGGTCGGGCGTACCTTCTGCCACGATCTTGCCAGCCGACATAAAGTACACATAATCGGCGATGGCGAAGCACTCTTGCACATCGTGCGACACCAGGATCGAGGTCGAACCGAGCGCGTCGTTCAGGTTGCGGATCAGGTTCGCGGTAACGCCCATCGAGATCGGATCGAGGCCGGCGAACGGCTCGTCGTACATGATCAGTTCCGGGTCGAGCGCCACCGCGCGCGCCACGGCCACACGGCGCGCCATACCGCCCGAGATCTCGGCCGGTTTCAGGCGGTGCGCATTGCGCAGGCCGACGGCGTTGAGTTTCATGAGCACCAGGTCGCGGATGATTTCTTCCGGCAGGTCGGTGTGCTCGCGCAACGGGAAGGCGACGTTGTCGAACACCGACAGGTCGGTGAACAGGGCGCCGAACTGGAACAGCATGCCCATGCGGCGGCGCAGGCGGTACAGTCCCTGGGTGTCGAGCTGGTGCACGACCTCGCCACCGATGCGCACTTCACCGCGCTGGGGACGGATCTGGCCACCGATCAGGCGCAGCACCGTGGTCTTGCCGCAGCCGGAGCCGCCCATGACGGCAATAAGCTTGCCGCGCGGGAAGTCCATGCGCAGATTCGACAAGATGGAACGCTCACCGTACGCAAAATGCAGATCGCGGATTTCGACTAGGTTCGACACGGCGTAATTAAAGTTTGGGTAATCCGGTATTGTAGTGCAGAAAGCTCCCAGCTTGCTTGAGGCACCGCCGTTTACGCCCGGCCGGCGACGTACTATTACAACACTAATAACTTATGAGTCAGCTATTTGTCACGATAAGCTGTTGTTTTTGTTGAGATATGTATGTTTTATAATATTGCAATTCGTTGAATTTCATCAACAAATGCAGTGAAGAAACCTTAAGCGCTGGATGATGACCGCTTCATATTTCTCGTCAACTATTACTTCCTGATGGCAATGCGCGTGGCCGTCCTGACGCCTTCTCCGATATAAAGGCGACGCAACATTAATTTTGTCTACGAAAAAGTGTTGTTACGCTGCATAAAACGCGCCGGTCATTTCTACTTGTTAATATAATGCTTATTTTTAAGTCAAAGTTCCTGCCATGAACAAGCCCGCCGCCCCATCGTGGCTGTCCGGTGCGCGCGCTCGCAGCGGCGCTCAATTTCTGAAATTCGCCGTTGTCGGCCTGGCCGCTACCTGCCTGCACTATGCGATCTTCCTGGCGCTGGTGATGCTGGTGGATGTGGCCCCGGGCCTGGCCGCCGCCATCGGCGCCTCGTTCGGCGCCTGCGTGGTCTATCTGCTCAACCGCCGCTATACCTTCGCCACCCAGCGTGCCCATCGCGAAACGATTCCGCGCTTCGTCGCACTGTCGATCGTGGGCGCGCTGTTGAATGGCGCCATCGTTGGCTGGCTCAGCGGGATGGGCCTGCATTTCCTGCTGTCCCAAGTCGTCGCCACCGTCCTCGTCCTTTTCATTAATTTCGTCGTGAGTAAAACATGGATTTATCGGTAAACCCGGCAGTCGTCGCTTTCCAACCCGGTCCTGGCCTGAAGGCCGCACTCACTCCACGCGGCCCCGGCGCGATGCCGTCGATCTCGGTCGTCGCTCCCGCCTATAACGAGCAGGAAGTGCTGGGCGAATTCCACCGCCGCGTGACCGATGTCATGATCAGCATCGGCTGCCCGTACGAAATCGTGCTGGTCAACGACGGCAGCCGCGACACCACGTTGCAACTGATGCACGCCCTGCGCGAACGAGATTCGCACGTGACTGTCGTTGACTTGTCGCGCAACTTCGGCAAGGAGATCGCCCTCAGCGCTGGTCTCGACCATACCAAAGGCGACGTGGTGGTGGTGCTCGACTCCGATTTGCAGGATCCACCGGAACTGATTCCCGCCATGCTCGAAGGCTGGCGCGAAGGCTATGACGTCATCTACGGCACCCGCACCGTGCGCGATGGCGAGACCTGGTTCAAGAAGCTGACTGCCAAGTATTTCTATCGCATCATCAAGCAGGTCAGCCGCGTCGACATCCCGAAAGACACCGGCGACTTCCGCCTGATGAGCCGGCGCGCCGTGGTGGCGCTCAGTGGCCTGCGCGAAGAGCACCGCTTCATGAAGGGCCTGTTCGCCTGGATCGGTTTCCCTGCGCGTCCGTTGCCGTATCGGCGCGACCCGCGCGCGGCCGGCGAAACCAAGTGGAACTACTGGAAGCTGTGGAACTTCGCGATCGAGGGCCTGACTTCGTTCACCGTGGCGCCGCTCAAGGTCAGCACCTATGTCGGCCTGGCGATCGCCGCCTTCGCCCTGCTGTACGCGATCATCGTGATCTCGAAGGCGCTGCTGTTTTCGGACCCGGTGCGCGGCTATCCGTCGCTGATGGCGGTGATCCTGTTCCTCGGCGGCGTGCAGCTGATCTCGGTCGGCCTGCTGGGTGAATACGTGGGCCGCATCTTCAACGAGGTCAAGCGCCGTCCGCTGTACCTGCTCAACCGCCTGGCGCCGTCCGAACTCGATGGCAATTTCAGCAAGCGCCAGGAACCGGAAGCATGAGCGTGACGCAGCATGCCGGCCAGCCCGGCCGGGTTGACACGAGTCCCCGCTCGCGTCTGAACCCCTTGCTGGCCGGCGCGCTGCTGCTGGCCTTCGTGCTGCTGCTGTGGGCGCAACCGCTGTTTGAATTGCGCCTGCCGAAACAGGTTGACATCCTGGTGCACCTGCGCTGGTCTGATCAGTTCCTGGCCGCGCTGCAGGACGGTCGGCTGCTGCCGCGCTGGGCCTGGGCCTCGTTCGGCGGCCTGGGCGACCCGACCTTCTCGTATTACCAGCCACTGTTCTATTACATCACCAGTGCGTATGCGCTGCTCGGCGCCAGCCCGCCGCGCGCGCTGCTGCTGGGCGCACTGACGCCGTTCGTGATGCTCGGCCTGATCGTCCAGTTCTCGATCTTCAAGCACTACGGCGCCAGGCGCGCCCTGCTCGGCGCCTGCTTCATCGTGTTCTGCCCGGTGCTGTTCTTCCTGGCGGCGCAGATGGCCGCCTATCCCTGGACCCTGAGCCTGCCGTTTTCCATCCTGTTCATCCGCGAGAGCGTGCGCGACGAGCCGCGTCCGGCGCGCCTTGCGATCCTGCTTGCGCTGCTGTGCCTGAGCCACCTGCTCAGCGGCCTGATTGCGCTGATGGCAACCGGCGTCGGGCGCCTGGTGCTGCATCCGCCGGCGCGTCACAATCTGGTACGCCACGGCGCCTGGCTGCTGGGCGTCGTGCTCGGCCTGGGCCTGGCCGCGTTCTTCATTTATCCGGCCGTAACCCAACTGGGCCTGATCAATCCGCAAGGCTGGACAGGCGGCGACAACTTCGACTGGCGCCGCGCGTTTGCCTTCCCGACCTTCACCTTCATGCAGTACGGCCTGCGCTGGGCCGCGATCCAGTGGCCGTTCGCCGTGTTCGCACTGGCCATGTGCCTGCTGGTGCTGCTGGCGAAAAAGGCTGCAATGCCGACGCCGGGCCAGGTGCTGGCGCGCCGCTTTGCGGTCGTGGCGCTGGCGGCGCTGGCCCTGGGCAGCGAGCTGGCCTATCCGCTGTATGCCTTGCTGCCGCCACTGCAGAAGATCCAGTTCCCGTACCGCTTCGTGTTCGTGGCCACCATCCTGGCCAGCATCGCGCTGGTGCTGCATTTGTATGAAGGCGGCTGGTCGCGCTGGAACCGGCTGCTGCGCCTGGCGGCGCTGGCGATCTTCGCCGCCTACTTCGCCCAGACGCTGCTGCTGCAGTGGCAGATCCACAAGGGCGGCCTCGAGCTGCCGCAGCGCGAACAGTACATGCAGGGCGTGTTCGGCCAGCCCGAATACCTGCCGGCGGTGCGCGGTCCGCAGTGGAAAGCCTGGGTCGCCGATGGCGGCTTGATCGGCGAGTGCCTGCGCCTGCAGATCGCCTGCACCCCGGCACGCGACGATCAAACCCACGCCTTCAACGCCACGATCGAAACGCCACGCGCGGTGGGCGTGCGCCTGCCGATGTTCGCCTACCCGGCCTGGCAACTGGTGGTCGACGGCGCCCCGCAAGCGCTGGTGGCCGATCCCGAGACCGGCGTGGTGCTTGCCCGGCTGGCGCCGGGCCGCCATGACGTCGCCCTGCGCTGGATCGGCCTGCCCGCCGACGCCACCGGCCGCATCGTCAGTCTGATCGCGCTGGTGCTGGTACTGTCGATGCTGGCGGCCGGATTCGTAAAACGCCGCCAGGGAGCGCAAGCATGACCGCATCGCACAAGCGTCCCTTCGGCGCACTGATCCTGTTGCTGTTCGTCGCCCTGCTGTGGGCATACCCGGCCGCGACCCTGAAGCTGGCGTTCCAGAACGACATCGCGGTGCACCTGCGCTGGGTCGAGCAGTTCCATACCTCGCTGCAGGATGGCGTGCTGCTGCCGCGCTGGGCCCATGAAGCCCAGGGTGGCCTGGGCGACCCGTCGTTCTTCTATTACCAGCCGCTGTTCTATTACATCAGCAGCCTGTTCCTGTGGCTGGGCTTCGGTCCCGAGCGCGCGCTGGTGCTGTCGGCGGCGGTGCCATTTTTAATGGTGGCGGGCGTCGTGTACTGGCACTTCCTGCGCCGTTATCCCGAGCGCGGCGCGGTGCTGGGCGCGATGTTCGTGGTGGCTTGCCCGACCCTGTACTTCATGTCGACCCACCTGGCGGCCTTCCCGTGGAGCCTGAGCATTCCGTTCAGCCTCCTGTTCGCTCTTGAAAGCATGCGCGACCGGCCGCGTGCGCGCGTGATTGCCGTGCTGCTGGCGCTGATCTGCCTGAGCCATCTGCTCAGCGGCATGATGACACTGCTCTCCACCGGCCTGGCGCGCCTGGTCATTGCACCGCCGCGCCCTGCCAATATCAAGGCGCACATGGTCTGGCTCGGCGGCATCGTGCTGGGACTGGCGCTGGCCGCGTTCTTCGTCTATCCGGCCATGACCCAGATGGCGCTGATCAATCCGAACGGCTGGGAGCAAGGCTTCAACTGGCGCCGCTGCTTTGCACTGCCGCTGGTGTCGCAGTTCGTGCACGGTACCTACTGGTTCGGCGTGCAGTGGCCGTTCGCGCTGCTGTCGCTGGGCTTGATCCTGCTGGTGCTGCTGCCGCGCAGTACGCGTCCCGGCTTGCAGACCCTGAACCCGGCCCAGGTCAGCGCACGCCGCATCGGCATCGTTGCCTTGTGCGCGCTGGTGCTGGGCAGCGAGCTGGCCTATCCGCTGTACGCGTACGTGGGCGCGATGCAAAAGTTGCAGTTCCCGTACCGCTTCATGTTCGTGGCCTCGATCCTGGCCAGCATCGCGCTGGCGATCCAGTTCAACGAAGGCGCATGGAAGCGCTGGAGCAAGATCACGCGCATCGCCGCGGTGCTGCTGGTCCTGGGCCAGTGCGGCCAGACCGCGCTGCTGGAACTGAAGATCGTCAAGGACGGCCAGCGCATGAAGACCCACGAACAGTATTTCAGCGGCCGCTTCGGTCAGCCGGAATACCTGCTCGGCGCGCGCGGCCCGCAGTGGAGGGACTATGCGGAAAACGGTTCGCTGGCCGCCGATTGTGCGCGCCTGAATGTCAGCTGCACCGATATCGACAAGCGCAGCCACACGTTCACGCTGACGGTCGACGCGCCAGGCGCGGTCAGCCTGCGCCTGCCGGTGTTCGGCTTCCCGGCGTGGCAGGCCAGGGTTGACGGCGTCGATCACGCCTGGCGCCTCGATCCGGCCACCGGCGCCATTGTGGTGGACATGCCGGCAGGCCAGCATGACGTCGCGCTGCGCTTCGGCCGCCTGCCGGTCGAGGTCGCGGGCTTGTGGGTCAGCGCAGCGGCGCTGATCGTGCTGCTGGTGCTGGCGTTGCTGGCGCGGCGACGCACAACCTGACTGGCACATAAAAAAAGGCCGCCGGTGTAAAACCCGGCGGCTTTTTTCATTCTGGATCGATCAGCGCGGCAGCGTCGACGCCCCCATCAGGAACTCGTCCACCGCGCGCGCGCACTGGCGCCCTTCGCGGATCGCCCACACCACCAGTGACTGGCCGCGGCGCATGTCGCCGGCCGCGAACACTTTCGGGCTCGAGGTCAGGTAGGCGCTCTCGCCCTCGGTCGCGGCGCGCGCATTGCCGCGCGCATCCTTCTGCACCCCGAACGCATCGAGCACCTGCTGCACCGGCGAGACAAAGCCCATCGCCAGCAGCACCAGGTCGGCCTTCATCTCGAACTCGGAATCCGGCACCTCGATCATTTTGCCGTCCTTCCATTCGACGCGGCAGGCGATCAGCTTCTCGACTTTACCGCCCTTGCCTTCGAGGCGCTTGGTGGCCACCGCCCAGTCACGCTCGCAGCCTTCTTCATGCGACGACGAGGTACGCAGGCGCGTTGGCCAGTAAGGCCAGACCAGCGGCTTGTTTTCCTGTTCCGGCGGCTGCGGCAGCAGTTCGAACTGGGTCACCGAAGCGGCGCCATGGCGGTTCGAGGTGCCGACGCAGTCCGAGCCGGTGTCGCCGCCGCCGATCACCACCACGTGTTTGCCGGTGGCTTTGAGCTGGTCCTTCAGCTTGTCGCCCGCGTTCACGCGGTTCTGCTGCGGCAGGAAGTCCATCGCGAAGTGCACGCCTTTCAGTTGGCGGCCCGGCACCGGCAAGTCGCGCGGCTGCTCGGCGCCGCCGGCCAGGATCACGGCGTCGAATTGCTTGTCCAGGTCTTCCGGGAAGATGGTGTCGCGCGCCATATTGCTGACCGTGGCCGGGAAATCCTTGCCGATCAAAACGCCGGTGCGGAAGGTCACGCCTTCTGCGCGCATCTGTTCGACCCGGCGGTCGATCAGTTCCTTCTCCATCTTGAAGTCGGGAATCCCGTAGCGCATCAAGCCGCCAAGGCGGTCGCTCTTTTCGAACACGGTGACGTCATGGCCGACGCGCGCCAGCTGCTGCGCCGCAGCCAGGCCGGCCGGGCCCGAGCCGATGATCGCGACCTTCTTGCCGGTCTTGACGTTTGGGGGCTGCGGCACCACCCAGCCGTGCTCCCAGCCGGTGTCGATGATCTTGCGCTCGATCGACTTGATCCCGACCGGGTCGTCGTTGATGCCCAGCGTACAGGCCGATTCGCACGGCGCCGGGCAGATACGGCCGGTGAACTCGGGGAAGTTATTCGTCGAGTGCAGGTTCTCCAGCGCGTGCCGGTAATTGCTGTGGAAGACCAGGTCGTTCCAGTCCGGGATCATGTTGTTGACCGGGCAGCCCGTGTTACAGAACGGGATGCCGCAATCCATGCAGCGTGCACCCTGGACCTTGGCCTGGCCATCGGTCAGGGTGATCGTGAATTCCTTGTAATTCTTGAGTCGCGCGGCCGGTTCGAGGTGATCCTCTTCCTGCCGTTCGAATTCCATGAAGCCGGTGATTTTGCCCACGTCGTTATCCTTGTATGTTGGTCAGCGTTGCTGCAAGCGTTACGCCGCCAGCTCGATCTTGTCGTTCGCTTCTTCCATGCTCGAGAAGTGCATCTCTTCGAGCGCGCGCTTGTAATCGGTCGGGAACACCTTGACGAACTTGGCGCGGCTGTTGGCCCAGTCGTCGAGCAGGTTGCGCGCGCGCGTGCTGCCGGTGTACTTGAAGTGGCGTTCGATCAGGCGCCGCAGGATGACCTCATCGGCCTCGCGCTCGCTATTGCGGGTCTGGCTGTGCCAGGCCGCGGGGTCGGTTTGATCGCGCGACGCCAGCACCGGCTCCAGGTTGACCATGGTGGTGTTGCAGCGGCCCGCGAAGTCGCCCTTCGGGTCATACACGAAGGCGACGCCGCCCGACATGCCGGCCGCGAAGTTGCGCCCGGTCTCGCCCAGCACCACCACGGTACCGCCGGTCATGTATTCGCAACCGTGGTCGCCGCAGCCTTCCACCACCGTGGTGGCGCCCGAGTTACGCACCGCGAAGCGTTCGCCGGCGACGCCGTTGAAGAACGCCTCGCCCGAGATCGCGCCATACAGCACCGTATTACCGACGATGATGTTGTCGACCGCACGGCCGCGGAATTCGGTGTTGGGGCGCACGATGATACGCCCGCCCGACAGGCCCTTGCCGACGTAGTCGTTGCCTTCGCCGACCAGGTCGAGCGTGATGCCGCCGGCCAGGAACGCCGCCGCCGACTGGCCGGCGGTGCCCTGCAGCTGGATGTGGATGGTGTCGTCCGGCAGGCCAGTATGACCGTAACGTTTCGCGACTTCGCCCGACAGCATGGCGCCGACGGTGCGGTTCAGGTTCTTCACCGGCGAGATGAACGAGACGCGCTCGCCTTTCTCCAGCGCCGCCTTGGCCTGCGCGATCAGCTTGTGGTCCAGGGCTTTATCGAGGCCATGGTCCTGCTCTTCGGTGTGGAACAGGGCGCGCTGGCTCTCGACCTTCGGTTGATAGAAGATGTTCGAGAAGTCCAGGCCCTGCGCCTTCCAGTGTCCGATCGCCCTGGATTTATCGAGCAGGTCGGCGCGGCCGATCAATTCGTCGTAGGTGCGGATGCCCAGCTGCGCCATGATCTGGCGCGCTTCTTCGGCCACGAAGAAGAAGTAGTTCACCACGTGTTCCGGTTTGCCCTGGAACTTGGCGCGCAACACTGGATCCTGGGTCGCGACGCCGACCGGGCAGGTATTCAGGTGACACTTGCGCATCATGATGCAGCCTTCGACCACCAGCGGCGCGGTGGCAAAACCGATTTCGTCGGCGCCCAGCATGGCGGCAATCACCACGTCGCGGCCGGTGCGCATCTGTCCATCAGCTTGCACCCGCACGCGGCTACGCAGGCCGTTGAGCACCAGCGTTTGCTGGGTCTCGGCCAGACCGAGTTCCCACGGCGTGCCGGCGTGCTTGACCGACGACAGCGGCGAAGCGCCGGTGCCGCCATCGTGGCCGGCCACCACCACATGGTCGGCCTTGGCCTTGGCCACGCCGGCGGCGACGGTGCCGATGCCCACTTCCGACACCAGCTTGACCGAGATCGAGGCGCGCGGATTGGCGTTTTTGAGGTCGTGGATCAGCTGCGCCAGGTCTTCGATCGAATAGATGTCGTGGTGCGGCGGCGGCGAGATCAGGCCCACGCCCGGCACCGAGAAGCGCAAGCTGGCGATGTACTCCGACACCTTATGGCCCGGCAGCTGGCCACCCTCGCCCGGCTTGGCGCCTTGCGCCATCTTGATCTGGATTTGATCGGCCGAGTTCAGGTACTCGGCGGTGACGCCGAAGCGGCCCGAGGCCACCTGCTTGATCTTCGAGCGCAGCGAGTCGCCGTCCTCTAACGGAATGTCGACCATGACCTGCCCGGCGCCGAGGATCGAGCCGAGCGACTCGCCCTTCTTGATGGCGATGCCCTTGAATTCGTTGGTGTAGCGCAGCGGGTCTTCGCCGCCTTCGCCGGTGTTGCTCTTGCCCCCGATGCGGTTCATCGCGATCGCCAGCGTGGCATGGGCTTCGGTGCTGATCGAGCCGAGCGACATGGCGCCGGTGGCGAAGCGCTTGACGATGTCGGCGGCCGCTTCGACTTCTTCCAGCGGGATCGCTTTATCGCGATCGATGCGGAATTCGAACAGGCCGCGCAGCGTCAGGTGGCGTTTGGTCTGGTCGTTGATCAGCTGCGCGTATTCCTTATAGGTGGAATAGCTGTTGGCGCGCGTTGCGTGCTGCAGCTTGGCGATCGTGTCCGGCGTCCACAGATGGTCTTCGCCGCGCACGCGGAAGGCGTATTCGCCGCCGACGTCGAGCGCATTGGCCAGCACCGGGTCGGCGCTGAAGGCCAGCGCGTGCAGGCGCAGCGCTTCCTCGGCCACTTCGAATACACCGATGCCTTCGATGTTCGAGGCGGTGCCCTTGAAGTACTTGTCGACCAGCGATTTGTTCAGGCCCACGGCTTCGAAGATCTGGGCGCCGCAGTACGACATGTAGGTGGAGATGCCCATTTTCGACATCACTTTCATGAGGCCCTTGCCGACCGCCTTGATGTAGTTGTAGCTCGCTGTCTCGGCCGACATCTCGTGCGGCAGGCCATGCGCCAGTTCGGCCAGGGTTTCCAGCGCCAGGTACGGGTGCACCGCTTCGGCGCCGTAGCCGGCCAGCAGCGCGAAGTGGTGGGTCTCGCGCGCCGAGCCGGTTTCCACCACCAGGCCGGTGGAGGCGCGCAGGCCGCGTCCCACCAGGTGCTGGTGCACGGCGGACGTGGCCAGGAGCGCGGGAATCGCGACCAGATCGGGCGACAGGCGACGGTCCGACACGATCAGGATGTTGTGGCCCGATTTGACGGCATCGACCGCTTCCGCGCAGAGCGACGCGATCGAGGCTTCGATGCCTTCCTTGCCCCAGGCGACCGGATAGCAGATGTTCAGTTCATACGCCTTGAACTTGCCGCCGGTGTGCTGCGAGATGCCGCGCAGGCGCGCCATGTCGTCAAAGCCCAGGATCGGCTGCGACACTTCCAGGCGCATCGGCGGGTTGACGTTATTCGTGTCGAGGATGTTCGGTTTGGGACCGATGAACGACACCAGCGACATCACCATGCTTTCGCGGATCGGGTCGATCGGCGGATTGGTCACCTGCGCAAAGAGCTGCTTGAAGTAGTTATAGAGGGGTTTCAGTTTGTTCGAGGTGACGGCCAGCGGGGAGTCATTCCCCATCGAGCCGGTGGCTTCTTCGCCCAGCACCGCCATCGGCGCCATCAGGAATTTCAAATCTTCCTGGGTGTAGCCGAAGGCTTGCTGGCGGTCGAGCAGCGTGAGGGTCGGCTTTTCGCCTTGCGCACCTGTCGTGCGCTGTTGGCTGTCGGCCAGCTTGAGTTCATTGAGTTTGATGCGCACCGACTTGATCCAGGCTTTATACGGCTTGGCGTTGGCGTAGGTGTCCTTGAGTTCCTTGTCGTCGATGATGCGGCCCGCTTCCAGGTCGATCAGGAACATCTTGCCCGGCTGCAGGCGCCACTTCTGCACGATGCGCGACTCGGGAATCGGCAGCACGCCGGATTCGGACGCCATCACCACCAGGTCGTCCTCGGTGATCACGTAGCGCGCCGGACGCAGGCCGTTGCGGTCCAGGGTGCCGCCGATGTGGCGGCCGTCGGTGAAGGCCATCGCGGCCGGGCCGTCCCATGGCTCCATCATCGCCGCGTGGTATTCGTAGAAGGCACGCCGGTTGTCGTCCATCGCCGGATGGTTTTCCCAGGCTTCGGGAATCATCATCATCATCGCCTGGCCGATCGGGTAGCCGGCCATGATCAGCAGTTCAAGCGCGTTATCGAAACACGCAGTGTCGGACTGGCCTTCGTAAATCAAGGGGAACAGCTTTTGCAGGTCGTCGCCCAGCACCGCCGACTTGAGGATGCCTTCGCGCGCGCGGGTCCAGTTGAAGTTGCCCTTGACGGTATTGATCTCGCCGTTGTGGGCGATCAGGCGGTACGGGTGGGCCAGCGGCCACTCGGGGAAGGTATTGGTCGAGAAGCGCTGGTGCACCAGCGCCAGCGCCGAGATGCAGCGCGGATCCTGCAGGTCTTTATAGAACACGCCCACCTGGTCGGCCAGCAGCAAGCCTTTGTAGACCACGGTGCGCGCCGACATCGACGGCACGAAGAATTCCTTGCCGTGCAAGAGTTTGAGCGCCTGGATCGCGTGGCCCGACGACTTGCGGATCACATACAGTTTGCGTTCGAGTGCATCGGTGACCATGATGTCCGGGCCGCGACCGATGAAGATCTGGCGGATCACCGGCTCCTTGGCGCGCACGAACGGCGACATCGGCATCGTCGCGTCGACCGGCACATTGCGCCAGCCCAGCACCACCTGGCCCTCGATGCGCACCGCGCGTTCGATCTCCTGCTCGCAAGCGATGCGCGAGGCGTGCTCTTTCGGCAAGAACACCATCCCGACGCCATACTCGCCCGGTGGCGGCAGCTCGACGCCCTGCTTGGCCATCTCGTCGCGATAGTACTGGTCCGGAATCTGAATCAATATCCCCGCCCCATCGCCCATCAGCGCATCGGCGCCGACCGCGCCGCGGTGATCGAGGTTCTTCAGGATCTGCAGACCCTGTTCAACGATCGAGTGACTCTTGTTGCCCTTGATATGGGCGATGAATCCAACGCCACAGGCATCGTGTTCATTGGCGGGGTCATACAAACCTTGGGCAATCATGAGACGTTCTCCACAGCTTTTTCGAGGATCGAACGCCGAGAATAGTGCAATGCAAAATCCCCCGTCAACCTAAACAATTAGGGTCAGAGTCGAATTGTTTGACAACTTTTTGAGATTGAAGATAAATGGGGACAGAGTCAATTACGCTTGCCGGGTTGCCTGTCATGCTGGCGCAAGTGCTTGATTCTTATGGAGATAGCGATGTCAAAACGGCACGGATAACCGTGCCATCAGAGTGGAAATCAAGGGTGTTCAGGGCTGCGAAAGTGGCGGCAAGGCTCGCGCAAATGGTCGACCGCGCTTGGCGGGCAGGATCTGGCGCTGCGTCTTGCGCTCGAGGTCGGTCTTGAAGCTGTCCGAGCCCAGCGGCTGGTTCTTCAGGATCGACAGGGTGATGAATTCGACCTCTTCCGTAGTCAGGCCCTGCTGCACCATGTCCATGTAAGCGGCTTCGCGCTGGAATGGCGTATTGCCCAGCGCCCAGAACAGCGCATGGTCGGCTACCAGCGTGTCGAGCTTGGCGCCGGCATGGTGCGCGTAGCTCGACCACGGATAATCGCCCGGCCCGGCCACCATCTGCGCGCGCACCGGATTGAGCTCGATATAGCGGCTGCAG
>Ga0265798_10006022_pt1 | contig 16061 bp, 16 predicted proteins | sample P3T30metagenome_FD_192430 | JGI IMG/M metagenome (GOLD analysis project Ga0265798, IMG submission 192430) | Plant litter microbial communities from East Loma Ridge, Irvine, California - P3 T30 | ecosystem: Environmental > Terrestrial > Plant litter > Unclassified | place: USA: California... | reverse complement strand
GAGTGTATCATGGCTCGTTGTATATGTTGGAGAGCAGAAGGACGATGCGCTTCAGGACGCGAAGGAACGTCGGAATCGGCATCGGAATAAGCATATAAGCGAGGTCGGAGCTCACGACTGCCTAAATCGTCTTTAAGAAGCTTCAACCTTGCTTCAACCACGTTCAATTGATCCTGGAGTTCCGCGTCCTTCAGAAGTAGACAAGGCTGTAGAAACTAACGTCAAAATGTCGACGCGTATAAAAACGGCTATGATATTGATATCTTCTGCAATCGCTCCCTAGCTGACTGGATATTTGTCCTTTCTTCCTCACATTACAGCTTCAAAATGGATTCCATAATCACCACTCCCCGCCTTAAGCTCACACTCATAATTTCCGCAGACCGCGGATCCCAGGAATTCAATTGGATCCACGAACTCCGCAGCAACGAGCAAAGCTCTTGGTGGAGGCAAGCATACCCATCTCGTCCATCAGCTCAAGATTTCCAAACTGTTTCCACATTGCTTCGACTCATTCACCTAACAGAACTATAGTATCTACGGCCCCTCCAAATCCCACGATGACACCGAAAAGGCACTCCGAAATATCCTCCACGTAGTCCAGCCCAAAGACGAATTCCAACCAGAAAGCGGATCCCAGAAGAAAAGCAAAGACAGAATATACCGCATCCCCTACGCCGTCCACTCAATCCACCCCACCGCCTCCTCAACCACCTTCATCGGCCTAATAACCCTCCGCTCCCTCTCCCCCACCGAAACCCTCCGCCCCCCACGCTCCACACACGCCTCAACACCATCCACCCTCTCCCTCGAACTAGCATACATGTTCCTGCCCGCCGCATGGGGCAAAGGATACGCCACGGAATCCATTGGCGCGCTGTTTGAGGCGTGTAGGGACGTGGACAGGGCGTTTTGGGACTGCGAGAAGGTGTATGTGAGGGCTATTGTGAATGACGAGAATATTGCGTCGCAGCGGGTGATGGAGAAATGTGTGATGAATGGGAAGGGCAAAGGGCAGATGCAGGCTCTGGAGTTTAGTAGTGGGGAGGAGAAGTTTTGCATTGCGGGAAAGTGGAGGAGTGAGCATCGGTTGTGTGTTTATGGGATGGGGCTTGTTGGGTGAGTGAAGGAAGGATGATTGGTAAGAAGGCTATATATCCTGGTTGAGAATTTGCGATGTTGATGAAGCCTAGTTCTCTCACTTTCTCCTATCTTCCTATCTCACCTCACTCCCACCCAACATCTCAACACTCCAACCCCCAAACAAGCAAGCCAATCAAGCAGCAAAAAAATAACCAATCCCGACAACTGTGCGATTCGAACACACGCTCCCGAAGGAACGAGCTTAGCAGGCCCGCGCGTTAACCCTGTGGTTCATTAGTCATCTGCAAGAAGGAGAAGGAGAAGAAGGGTGATAACTTACACTCCGCCAAGGTGCCTTTGATGAAAGAGTGCTGGATAAGCTGAGATATATGCTATGAGATAAGTGGAATACGGTGGGGGAAATGTATCTGCTTGATGGACGGATGAGGGAAGTAGGTCGAGGTAAAGGCAGCAAACAAACGGGAAGGTAAATATTTGTTTGCTCCTCGTCGAGCGAGTTAGATAGAAAGCCCATCCATAACAGAAGGTGATACATACACATCCAACCAAAAGACGTATACTCCAAACACATTCCACCGTTGCCATGTCCGCTCAAAGTGATCCGAAGAAATGAGAAGTAGTTAGGAAGCCCTCAAAAGCCCAAGAAGCATTTATACTCCGACCACCTTTCTGCTCAAATTCACATGTCGTCTTACTAGCATCGTTCTATTTACTTGCTCGGAACGACAAAGACTTACCTCGCCGCCTTTTACCGTAACACACCTTTCGATCTAGGTCAAATAAGATCCGACATCGCACGATGGTCTGACCAGTCATCATTCCACAGCTGCTCCGAACGATCTCCACCCAATGTCGCGGCGCGTAGAGCTTACGTATACAATGAGGGGAAAGAAGGATGTTATTGGTTGAAGGAAAGCTTGTGCTGCGAGTGATGGTATGGCGGAGTCGAGCGGGAGTTGAGATGCTATGACGATGAACGCATGATGAGCACAGACGTACCGGACTGTGTCGTGATCAAACACGAGCATTCAAAATCGTGATTGTGCACATTAATGCTATGAAGTCATGTACGAGATATCCAACTCGTGATATCCTGAAAGCTGTCGAAAATGTACACATGTGGCCGACAAGCCACCGCAAGGCCGTCAAAATCGTAACAGACAGAGACACACCATAGTAACCACCGTAGCCTGCGAAAGAGAGAAAAAGGTGTCAACGCTTGACACTTGGTATTGACGGGTATCGTGAATGAGAGGAAGGAAAAGGGCACCACACCAGCAGGCCTACTGGCTGGTGTCCATTTTGAAGTCTGACACCTCAGACAGCGTATCCGGCATCTGGGCCTGCGTATATGGTGAACCGCTTGCTCTTCGCAGTTCCTCTGCCTTCTCGACGATGGGAGCGTGCGGGCCATCCGATGCACGAGGCTCGAGTGGACCTCTTGCGTGTTGAAGTGTCGTGAGTATGCTACCAGCATCGAGCTCCATGGCGCTAAAGGTGCCTGGCTCCATTGACATGATCGTATCTCGCCGACTGTCCTGTGGTTGAATAGGCCTCAACTGTTTCCAGTCAGGGTGATCAACGTCCATGGGTACACGATTCTCGAACAGCTTGTATGCATCCGTGCAGCCGACAGAACGGATGCCTGGAATAGTAGGCTTATGCGAGAGACGATCCAGAGTAGACTCAGCCTTCGGCTCCATAGGCTTGAGCGAGCTTGTCCGGGCCGACTTTCGGCGTGAAGTCGGTGCAGCTTCATTTCGTAGTTGTGCCACTCTTTGACACCAGGCACGTTGCTCCGGGTTAGTCTGGCAGTCTGCACAGCTACCGGGTGTGCCTTTGACCACGGCTGGTGCGGATATGCTGGACACAGAAGTGGAACTGGTCGCTGCTGAGAAAGGGGACGTCTCATCACCACTTGAGCGCAGCGAGCTGTCTCGGCAAAGACAGTTCTCAGGACTGGTGCAGAAGCCACACGTCTGATGCTCGCCGTCGATGGTGAAGTCAAGCTCAACACGAGGTGGTGCAGCGAAGACTGCTGTGAAATCCGTCTCGAGCTCGGAAGCATCCTCCACTTTAGGCATCTGCCCCTCTACTCCCTGCATTGGTGTGATACCACCGCCACGACGAGGCAAAGCGACAGCTTCCATGTATGGAGGGTCCTGTGAGTCAGTCATGGCAAGCGACTCTTCCAAGCACTGGCAATGCTCTGGTGTGCATCGTCCGCAAAGACCAGCAGAATCCGGATCTTCCATCATGGAGGGGCTGTCGAATGATGGGATAGCCGAGGATGCGAACATGGCCGGGTGTGTCGCAGTCGGTCTCGCACCTTTCCCACCCTGAAGCTCGTCGTGATGTGCCTTCCAATAGTCGCGCTCAGCCGTGCGTTCCTCGAGTATCCGCTCCAGGTTCTTCACGTGGTTCTTAAGCGCATCCATCTCGGCCAGCATCGTGTTCTTCTCATCGCGATGTAGCTGTGCGGCAATCTCAACCTGCTTGGTCAGCTCCTCGACCTTCTCCTGCTTGCGCTTGCGGAAGTTGCGCTGCGACTCGCGATTCTGAGCCTTGCGCTTCGTCTGCGGCTCGTCGGTGGCGGGCTTGCGCCCTGGCTTTGGTCGGGGAGGAATGACGTGGAACTTGGCCGTTGGGCCTCCTCCAATTGGAGAGGGGCCAGCGGCATTCTGTGATATGGACACGGTGGCAATTGAGAGGCCGCGAGGTCGCGTCTTTGTGTCGGCGGGCTTGGGCTTGTTTGGCTGCGGCACGAGTGCTGGGCGGTATCAGTACTGGGAGACGGGTTATGGTAATTGCGGGGTAGCCCTCAGTCGGAGGCGCTTATTTGAGTATGATACACGTGCGACATGTATCAAACGTGGGCATCAATGTATCGCAGGTGTCGTATTGAAGGCGAAGTGCGGGAGAGCCGCGGGGAAGTGACTTACTTCTTGAAGCCCGTCTTGAAGACTCTGCAGTCAGCGCATTCGCGTCTTGCGCAGGCAGAGGCGATCCGGCTGGCGAGCTGAAGTAGGAGGGGTTATAGTCTGCAGTCGAGGGCGTGTGGGCTTGCGTGCCATCGTCGCCTGTGTCCGACATGATGTCGAAGGTGCCGAGGGAGGAAGCGAATGATGGTGGGCAGAGACATCTGATAAGATCCGACTGATCAGGATCACCTGTTTTCGGTTATTGCCGCGCCGAACTTCGGAGGACTCGGGCGTAAAAACTTGCCGTTTGGGTGTCTAACCACCATCCTCCACACGCAGAAAGCAGACGAGCATTCCATCACATGACAGGACGCACAAACAAACCAGGCATACTAATAGTTTTTAAGCAGTGTGGACACGATCAGTACCTAGAGCCGTTTTAGGAACATATTTGACCCTGCACGTGCCTTTCCAAATACCCTAGCAAGTATTCTTCGTGTCAGTTCTTGTTTGGTGGTTGTCTTCTGGGTCAACGGGATTTGCACAATCGCTCTGCTGAATGGCTGATGAACGTCTCTATGGAAGGTCACATTTAACCAGTTTGCCCAAACTCATACACATAGTACGACGCACTTCCACACTCCACCTCAATCGACCCATTTTTGTTCAGCTTGTCGTCTGTAATCCCGCATCTCCCATCTTTCACGAACGTCATGAACATTTCTTCGCAAGTGTATTCACACTCGCCACCCTTCCTGATGAATAGTATGCTCGAGCTCCAGCCGTTCTCAATCTGCTTATATCCCGTCTTCGTATCGATGTTCTTATCAGTGACAGGTGGTCTTTGCACACCTCTGTCACGAGTCTGAAGCAATGTTAGGCTGAACCGCATATATGATTAGGACTGTTTGACGTTGGCTTACCTTTTGAACTTGTTCTTTGCGTCGGGCCATTTCTGCTCGCCGTTGTTACATTTGATCTCGATTGGCGGCAATTCCGATCTGCGGATGAGTTCTTCAAGCCATGCGTATTGCTCGTCCATGTAGTCATAGTTCAGTTCGACCATTTCCGCATAGGCGACCGTCTGGCATCTGCAGCCAAAATTCTGGATCTAAAATTTGTTAGCATCGCTTTCGAACTTCTCCGGAGATCTTTCTAAGCTCACTTTTTTGCAGTAAGGGCTATGGAAGGCCGCGAAATTGGATCCCTTGTCCTGGCCAAGACAGTCATCGTTGATGCAGTACAGCTCCTTGGGACAGGCGAGTCTGTCCTCCAAGAGGCCAGTCATAAGCCTCTCCTTCGGCACCCAGACTTCCAGCAAGCTTTCTCCAACGTACATAGTGGCGTGCGCGGCGATCGCAAGCGCCGTTGCGCCAGTGGCAAGAACAAGCGGGTCCCAACCCATGTCAAAATCTGGTCGTCGCGGTCTATGCTCGATTATACCGCGATAGACAGTTATCACGAGAGGAACGCCCTGGGAAACGAGATTCTCAACCGGAAACCCGATGGCTTCGCCAGCGATTGGTCGATTTGGGATGTTGGCTTGAGCTATCTGCATGAGATTCGAGGGTCCCGAGTCTGCGAGATCCAGCGCATGGCGTTCGATATGCGCGAAACAATCTTCCAACGGGCCTGAGCGCTTAACGTTACGCCCTTCACAAAGTTCTTGCGTTTTTCAAGAACAGTCATGGCGAGGAAGTCTCTTATCCTATCTGCTGCATCTTGAGGTAGGCGGTAGACGACATCACCTGCTTTGTGATCGTCTTTATCTGCGCTGAGCGTCTCCACGGTGATGAAGTTTCTTCACACAGAACGTCAGCCAAAAATTGCTCAAAGTGATAGTGAGGCATACGGTGAGGTGGACGTCGCCGCCGGCTGTATCGTCAAGGTCGCCGTGGCCCACGCTCCTTGCCCTATGCCAATTGCTGCCAACGAGCTCGCGGAAGTCATTGGCTGGATCTGAGCAAGATCGCCGTTGTTGATTTTGACATTCTCTGGCAATTTTTCATTGGCAACGACATGCAGCTGATAAACCCATCCCGCAACTACGGCGACGATGGCAGTGAATAGAAGAATGGTACTCACGCCAAGAAACCGTTTGACGTGAGCAGAAAGGTCAGTTGTGTGTAGAATTGGCGCCAAAGCCTGTTGGCATTCTGACGTGTAAGAGTCTTTGTTGCAATTCTTTTCCATCGCCTCTTTGAGCTGACTGTAGACTCCTGGACCGAACGCGATGGTAATGCCTTCCTTTGGAAACTCGTCATGGATACCGGTCGGAAAAATCTCAATGGCTTGTACGGGCTTGAGAATCTGTGATAATACTTTAGAGCAAGGCTATCTGGTCGTGGCCACAGATACTAACTTGTGACGGGGCATAATGTTCTTTCGGCCCGAACCTGAATGTGGGTATAGCCTCTCGTTTGACGATGTGTACAATCTCAGGAGTAGGTATTGGTGTTGCCGTGATGGCAAGTGCAGATGCGCGCTCGATGCATATCCATAAAGATAGTGAGTAGAATGACAACATGTTGAATCTATCTAGAAGTGTTTGAGTTCAACCTCGAATATCTTGGCTCTAATTTGATTCAGAGGCTCAAGAATTGCGATGAAGTCTTCTGGTAGGATAGTGTTGATAGTGTTGGCGCTGTCCTTATCGTGCAAGTTCCATATCATCAGGTCCACAGTGATACACTGTAGATTGTGAAGGTTACCAATAGTTGTACATGCTGTAGACCAAGTGTCATAATCCTCGGGCGGCACCAAGTGACCTGGCTGGTACACTTGCTCCGAGCAGCGTTTCGGGACCAAAAAAAAACGCTAGAAATGTTCAATCGTTGGATGTTGTCCCAGTTTGGCCTCCACAGGGAGGCGTGGAATTTGAGGTGAGAAGCTGCGCCTTTGAAACTCATAAAATTGGCATTGTACAGCACTTGGATGGCTTCCGAATACCTGAGTGGGTGAGTCTATATCTCTGGTTATACATTAATGCCATACATATACACCAGACGACACGTCAGAAGCAACGACATCAAGTTACTGTTCGAGCGAGGCTCTCTCCGCCAGCTCATGCCCCCCTCTTCAGCACGCATCCCGTGACAGGCATGCTGCCAAGTTGGGAACGGACTTTCTTCATCCACACAGTGCCAGTGGCCCAGCCCCGGCCGATGCAAGGTGCCACGATAGGTAACGATATGGAGAAGACGTCCGAAAGTGTCGCTTCATAAATCAGGTTTCTCGTGTCCGCATTAAGACGAACAAAGAAAGCGCATTGAGCCTGGCTAACGGCCGGGCCGATCGCGTTGTGCGGTGAATGTGAGAATACCACCTCTTGGGGTTCGGCTAATTGTTTGCGCGCAAAGACCGAGTGCAGTAATCGACGCATGATGTGCTGTGATGGAGCTATCGGTCGGGTATTAATTCGAGAGTGTGGTCGAAGCTGCGAAAGATGCAAGGTATACTAGGTGGTGAATCATGTAATTGGGGCACGGCATGCCCTGACCGAAGCGCCGTGGCTACGCATTGGGTCGGCGTTTAATCGGAGTTCGGCAATGCATGAGCAGCAAAGAGCTGTCAATTGTAAACGACATGCGTGCTAATCTGCTGAGGATCGTACACATATGCGTGAGCTGTACTGGTAGCTTATACGCAAGGATGTCCGATCCTGTTTCGACGTTTCTTAGATGCAGCATTGCAAAATCGCAAACTTTCCGATGGGCCATGATTGCAGAAGTTGCACGCTCAAGGCGAAATCGTGAAGAGAGCAACATCCGGTACGATGCGTGAAGGTCGTGTATCTCGACTTGATGAACAATAAGACGCTTCCTGCTCAAGCGGCAAACGTTTCCCAGTCGTACGGTCGCTCGTGCACAATAATCTGGAACGGTCGAAAACCAAGTGCGTCGTCCAAATACTGTGGAAAGGGGAAGTTGACTTCAACGTCGAAGGTTTCAGCTTGTATCTCCAACATGGGTCGAAAGATAGCGATGATGTCGTTTTCAGCAGGCTCAGCCGGATTGTATTCACCGTATTCTGTCCAAATTACCATTTCGACCTTCAGCATCTGAAGCAGTGATAAGGTTTCAAGTGTCCTGCAACATTCTTGCCAGTCTTCGAGGCGCTCCGGCGGGAAATTAGACTTCAAGATCGACCAGCGTGCCAAAGAAGTGCGGAACATAGTAGATATGTGTAAGTGGCGTAACAATTGCCAATTCTGCGATGACAGCAGGGCATGGAACCTGATTGGTCCTCGCGCTCCAGCGAAGCTAAAGCAATTCTGGCTGTATAACACCTCGTCTGCCTCAACATAGCTAAGTGTTCGTCAGCGATGCCATGATCATAGATTAGATCAACAGACTAACACGGATCGACATGTTCGTAGAAGTGCCAGCAAATTGCTGTTCGTGTTCGTAGCTGTCCTGATGACCTGGTGGCCATTTTCGACGCTGGTACCAAAACATTTATGCTGCCACGTCGGATGTGGATTATGAGTGTCCTCGCATTGCCAATGACCCATACTTTCCAGCTCAGGGCCTTCGGCGGTTGCATACAAGACGTGTAGTAAGTGACCTGGTCCGACCAAGAAAGCCTCGTAGATGAGAAGACGTATCTCGGCAGGTAGTTTGGCGAAGAATGGGCTTTGTGTTTGCGCATGACAAGGTCCCAGCTGAAGCAGCGCAGCAGGAGCTCGCATGGATGGCGAAGCCTCGGTACCTGGTCGTCTTTTTCGCCATTGAGTTTTGATGTACGCGCGCATAGTAGCAGCTACCAGCAGAAACCGCTTGTGATATGAACTGAAGATGGAAGTTGGAGGGCGAAGGAAGGTATCGTGAGAGTGGTTGTTCGGAGGTCCCTAGCTAGTTCGAGCAAAGCACTTTAAAATAACGTGCCCGCTAAACAGACGTCCGTCATGCAAAGGTGACAGAGCTGGCAAGCGACGCTCTCACCGGACCAATGCCTCGAGCGTTTGGAATTTCTCATTTGTTTGAATGTCCCGATCGCTCCATGAACGAAGTCTGCTGTCGCCTGGCTTTAAGCATGTGAGGTCGCGCTGGTCGCGTAGTCATAGAATATCCGATTGAGTTTGCGGCATGCTGGCTTGGACTCGCATGGCGAAAAGTTTGAGGTGTTAATGCTATGGAAGATCGAAGCCCGATGCGGCTAGCTGGAATCGCGTCCGTTGCTTTTGGTTATGGAAAAGTTATGCGTCGTGCGGCCATATTTGCGTTACTTACATCGCTGTCTTTTTGTTATACATTTATCGTCTTTGACACCCTCTCTTGGGTCATGCATCTACTAGTCGCCGTAGCATGCGGGCGACATGGCTCGACGAACCCCACTTTTCGCTTCCATGCGCAACCCCAAATGTCTGCCGATGTCGCCGCACATGAGCGTAGCACAACAATCTCTCATCGCACGAATACTAGAATCAGCAGCGTATTCATTTGCGATTGAATTAATAGTTACAGACGGTTGCGTAGATGAAGATGCTCGAAGTGCCCCATATCCAGGACTCGTTGTGCGGGTTGCACAGCTAGAGCGCAGGTACCGACGCGCGAAACCAGCCGCATGAGGAAGATGATGGTCGTGATGCCTACGGAAAAGAGCAACTCTTTTCTCGCAGAGGCGAAGGCAGATCGGCGACTTAACATGCTGCCAATCCAGCAGGATTGATGCTCTCTTCAAAACATTTGTGTTGCCACGCAGTCACTAAGGTCGTAAGAGATTTACATTGATCAAGCCTTCGTTCATTTGGGGCCGGACATTGGGACCCATAAATAGACTGATTCGATGTTCGAAGGAAAGAAGAGCAAGTTGCAAGTTCGATTGAGTCACAACCGAAAAAGACGGTGACTGCATTGTAGATGCACCTAATCATCCCCCATCGCCTATAGTGCTAAGACAAGGACGGACCCAATCCGCCGAATAAAAAAGAATACGAAGAGGCTATAGACCCCGATCGATACGGCAGACTACAGTCTTTTCACGAGACGTGACTATTCTCGCAATCCTCTGCGTCGTGTTAGCGTCGGGCCAGTCCGTAACAGTTGAACGTAATTACCAAGAGAAGTCCGACCGCATGATGAGTGGTTAGCTTCTGCCTAGCCATTGGTGCATGTGCAGCCCTCCCTCAACGCTGGATCCGTGGTAGGCCAGCCGACACAAAGGCTTCTGCATTTGAGGCCGTTGACGCCACAATTGTCTTTTGAGCAAGGCCCTGAGTAGCCTTGGAGTAACGGCTCTGGTATGGCAGTGACGACCGCGGCCAGGAAAGTTGCGACAATGATAAAGAGACGCATGTTGATGTACTCGCAGATAGTGCGTCGAGTGTGGTGAAGTACTGTGAGCGGTGGATGAGAATGGGGAGATTTATGGTGGTTCTTCCAAGGAGAGTGGGCGATCGACCAAGAGTTATATATTTTCTTGACAGCTTTGTGTGACGCTGCGGGCCCTAGTACTTCGTCCGTACCAGAAAAGGCAGCGTGAGCATCCGTCTGCAGCACCAAGCAAGCAATATCCAAGCACCACAAGACTGACAAGGCGGAACACTCCACTATCCGCAGCTACTTCTTCCTGTCATGACGCAGCGCTCGCTGGTCGGCGGAGACTCATACACATTGCGACACAACAAATGATTCTCGTTCGGCGGTATGTCTACGGGCGAAACAACTGTCAGCGGGGCGTGACACTTTTTGGCCTCCACTTTTGGGTGTTTCTGTGAGGCTCCAAGATATTTCTGTATTGCATTACCCGCGCCATGGAACTTGGCTTCTTGGCCTCGCTGGTAAACTTGGAAGCACGGCACTAAGGCTCTTGGTTGTCGATCATTTAGAGAATGCCGCGTTGAATATATCTGCTTCAAATCAACGTAGAGCTTAATAACCATACTGGGGTTTGTGGTGACGATACTGGTGATGTTGGAGACTTGCCGATCAAAATTTGGCAGAAGGCCAGGATCATGCGTAATGCACGCAATTTGTTTACATGTAGAGATAGATGATAGTCCTGTGAAACGAGCTCCTGGCTGGTTAAAGTGGTTAGGCATGCAATTCGCTCCGAGCGCACCCCGTGCGAGTGAGACCTGAAGGCAATGTAACTCTGCCCTCGGATTTTGCTTCCACTTGCCATGGCATGTAGAGCTTCCAGCTATCATCCATCCTTCCTTGGTGAGAGTCCGTGAATGCAAACGAGAAAATGTGTTCGCGCCAGAAATTGATACGTCGAGGCGATTGGACCGACAATGGCATCTTGGCTCGTTGGATCGGGTGGTCGCTTGGGAGAGTAGATCTGTGGGAACAAGCGATTGATGTGGTCCAATGGAGGTATTGTCCGCATTACAGCCAGTACAGTACCTAATGAGACAGCCTACAATCGATGAACGACGTCGATACTTTCCGCGATGTGTGGTGTTTCGAGGTGGCGGTGGAAAGAGAGATGATTGGCGAACAGCAATCAACGCGTCAATCGGCGCGTGCCTAATATCCGCGCTATCTCCAGGCATGCATGTACATTCACTCCACATCCCCGCATCCGCCATCTCATCTCTCCAAGACACACAACATGGCCAACAACGACGACAACCCAAGGCGCAATCGCGACCGACTCGAAGATGGTCCCTTCATCGCCTTTCGACGATTCGCCGACTCCCAAGTCTCATCGCTGATGAACACCCTCTTCACGCTTCCCGCCACCATCGCCAACTACAACAACGTACACCAAGCACGTGAGGCGTGCCTCTTCAGCAAAGCGGACAAGGCTCAATGCGAGAAGCTGCGGGAGATAGAGGATGGTATCGCTAAGCTGCGAAACGAGGGGCGAGAATTATATCAGGTTGGCGACCTGCAAGAGGTGCTGAAGAAGAGCGAGGAGCTCATGCGGCTCGATCGTCACGCCGAGGATCTTCGAAAGGAGATTGTTGGTGGAAACAGTCACACGTCATCGGAGCGAGGTGATGCAGACCTCGTGCAGAAAGTCGCCAATCGGAAGGGTCAAGAATGGGGGTGGGACTGGAGCTGGGGCTTCCCGAAGCCTTTCGACGAGGACGACCAGTTGCCAGCATCTAGGCACGCCAGGGAGAAGGATGTTCGACAAAGTTTCGAAAACCCACAGGCATTGTTGCAACAAATAAGGGCAGACGGCAGAGAGATCTTTGGCGAGGAAGCCTTTGATCAGGCTGTCAATCAGGTAGAGCGTGTTTTGGACGAACATCCATTTCTGCGCGGCATGATGGGCGAGAAAGCTTTCGACGAGTTCAGGAGAATGATGAAGACGGATGCAGCCGAACAAAGGAGTGAAGAGCAAGCGTGGCGAGCGTTGCCAGACAACAGGTCTCGAAACTTCGAGCGGTACTCACCGCGCGCACTGGATGCGAACGAAGACATGCGGAAGACCGGCGTCAACTGGCGTGAGGCATACGAGGACTTGATGCGTTCAGACCAAGCAGATGCTGGTAGTAACACTTGTCCTGTACGACGTCGCGGCGCATACCCGAGGCGCGTACCATGGATGGATGAGCAGACAGACGATGAGCCGAGCTACGAGTACAGCCACGATCACGAAGATCAGCACGATGACCCTCCCACACCGAAGATCAGCCAGAGTGCTTTCGCGGCAGCTTCAGCAGGGCTAAGGAGACCTGACGCGTGCGACGTAGCCTGGAAAGACGAGGACATTAACAGATTTCTACAGGAGCAACAGGAGAAGAAGGGTCGATACCTCGGTCTCCGCGAATGCCCTCGCTCTGAACTGACCAGCGAGGAGAGAGCAGACATTAGCAAATACCTGCACGAAGAGCAACTAAAGAATGCACAAAACGTTGGTCTCACAGACTGTCCTCGACCTGGAACGAGTAGTCAAGATCGGGAGGACATTGGCAGATTTCTTGAGGAACAACAGGGGAACGGGAAGCATCTCAGCATGCGCCACTGTCCCAGGCCTGACACAACATCCCAAGACCAGGAAGATATCAGCAGATACCTCGAGCAACAGCACAAGAACGGCAATGGTCTCGGCTTCCGAGACCCTGCCCAGTCTGATGAAGCTGCACACGATGACGACAACGCCGCTGAGACCGAGCTCGATGCCTACGAGCATGTGCTGGCCAAGGCCCAGCCCCCAGCGCAGCCCCAAAGCCGGCAGCCATCGATCCTGTCAACGCTCACCACAACCGAGCGCTCCGTCGCGCCAGATGGTAGCGTGACTACCAAGGTGGTGCTAAGGAAGCGTTTCGCTGATGGACGAGAGGAGAGCTCTGAGACAGTGCACACGCAGCGAGGACAAGAGCAGAGCGAGGCGCGTGATCCGTGGGCGGCGCTGCAGAAGTCTTTTGCGCCTGCTGATGAGGCGAAGAGGGGGGAGCTTGCGAAGAAGGAAGAGACGAAGAAGAGTGGATGGTTCTGGTCGAGCTGAGGTGCTTGACGAGAACAGAATGTTCCACATCTTGATTTGGGATTTGGCGCTCAAAGGCGTGGAATTGCATCGAAATACGGTCGTGTTGTAACATGTAGGTTCGGTGTATCTGGCGCTCAATGGCGAATTTTCAGATATTTGCACATACCCCCCTCAATTCGTCGAATGCATAGAAGTCTTTCATGCCCAGTGGTCCTCAGTGCATGGACACCATTTCATGCCCTCAAGGTCCTTCTATAAATTGTCAGCCACGGCATCTCGGCTTCGTTGGCGCCGAAATACTCGCATAATCGAGCTTCGTGATCCAATCTTCCTGAGTTCGGATGTGGCCTTTGCCCTTGAGTATGGCCAGCTCATCTGGGTCGTATGCGACAAGGAACCGGAGACGCGACTGATCCCGCTCCCGGATGAAAGGCCAGAGGATATCCATTACCGTTCGAAATCGAGATACAACTTTGCATCTCGGTGACATGTACTCTGTTATAATTTCGACGTTGAATGTCAATCGTGCTGACGCTCTTAGTAGAGGAGTGACTCAAGGTACTTCTCGTCGCCATCTGAGACTTGGTCCGTCACGTGGATGCTAAGTCGCGTGATGAATCGGTGGGCAGGAAAGCCAGGTGCCCATCGGTCGCTACTCAGTACCTCAGGCAGGGCGCTCTAGTGATCGTGTGCAATTCTGATGAGAGTGCGGGTAAGCCATGCTTCGATCACCTCCCGATGCGCCTCAGCGACCATGTATCTTGGATCCATATGGGTGTATGCGCAAATGCCATGATCGCAGCTGTGAGGTAGAGAACACCAGCTGGGTATTTGGAGCCTCGCGGAGCACCCGAACTTGTCCACGTGTGCCATACATTTCCATCTAGGGGACTGTTCCACTAGATAGCCGTAGAAGATGTCTCTGAGTTCCCTTGGAAGTCGGTTGTAGAGTGCCGTGGACAACTCTTGACACTGTGCTTGTCCGATAGAGAGGAGATCTTTGTTTGCAAGTTGGTTCTCGTTTCGATAGTGTGCTGCTAGGTCTTGCTGCTCGGACTGCAGATGATCTTCTTGCGTGCGCATGTCGGCTTTCTTGCGCGCTCAGATTGTGAACCAGGATGCGTACGTCTTTGAGCTGGGCGATCTTGGTGTTGCAACTTTTGCCGTACTTCACACTCTCGTTGAGGTGCCTGCCTTCGTTAGCGGGTAGCAAATAGCACACGTGCCATTTGGTAGTGAGTGCAAGTACAGTTCGGCCGATGTATAAGGGCTTTGTTGCTGATGCAGCATTCGCTGATCAGAAGTCTCGGTGCCGAGCTCCATTGAGTGACATGTACTGTAGGCGAATTGGTGGCTGAGTGAGAGAATAAATTTGTGAAGAAAAAGTGTGAAGGCGGCGCTAACCTTGTCAGGCCAATCTACATCGATTATCTACAGGCGCTCAGCATCGGTGGTGTCAAAGTCGTTCAAAGCATCCATAGCATCATTTATGCAAGAACATGGGTAAATGGAATACGCTCACTTGAACTTGTACGACTCCAACACTTGTTCAAAGATGATCGCCCCCAAAGATTCAGGCAAGCACTATTTCCATTTGCCATTGACTGTACAAACGCTGGAAGCGCTAGTCCATTTAATTCACATGCTGGATTCTTACATACAAGATACGCTTTTGTGAACTCTTCTCATTGGTCAAGCTAGCATGTATCTCAGTCATGCTTTCAGCGTGGGCAGGTCTTATCTCTGTAACTCGCTTCTGTAACTAGACATTCTGCTCAATGATGGCAAATGTGTAGAACGCTGAGAAAAGTGCATGGTTTCAGTCAAAGTAATGTTGCCAATCGCGTCGAATTTGTTGGGTTATAGAAGGAATTAACGTAGACTTCTCTTAGATAGCCTTCTCAGCTGAATACTTCAATCTTCGCTTCTCATGCCTTGTCCGCCAGATTGTGGTGAGCAAGAATGCCAATGCCAATGATTCCTATCCAAGCCTCGCTCTCAGGCCCTTCGCCTTCCATGAACTTGTGCTGTACAGTCGATGTCCTTGTACTAATCAGTCGAATTTCAACGCCTTGAAGGTGTCGTGCTGAGTTGGTTAGTGACGCGTCCGCTTTACCGTTGTGTCTTCACTTGCCTGTTCCAGTACCGCAACCCACTGGCTCAAGGTACACGCTTTCTTTCCGCTCCCCAGGAACAGGGTGTCCTCCCTCCAGACACCAGTGATATAACATAGCTGCACGACTATCTTGAGGCGCGCTTGATCGAACCGCGAGATGCAGGGCCAAAGACGTGATATGTGATGTTCGAAGCTAGATAGTAGAGTTGACTGTGTCCAAGACGTAGGCGAGCAATAGCCCTTGTGTAATGTCACTCGAGTCGAAGGTTTGAGTAATGCCAGATCCTCTAGTATCGGGTAATCTGGTGGGTAGTCGTCATCATCCAGATCCTCGTAGTTCTCCATGTAAAGCTCGATCTGTGACATGAATCGGTATATAGGTTGACCAAAGCCCCATGGTTGACACTTGAGCATTTTTGGTAGCTCATCCCAACATCCACTCCGTAGAGAAAAGCGAGTGCTTGTGATCCATGCTTGGATCATCTCCTGCCACACTTGCGACCCTGTGCATCCGTTGTCCAGGAAGTGAAAAT
>Ga0265798_10006021_pt1 | contig 16062 bp, 14 predicted proteins | sample P3T30metagenome_FD_192430 | JGI IMG/M metagenome (GOLD analysis project Ga0265798, IMG submission 192430) | Plant litter microbial communities from East Loma Ridge, Irvine, California - P3 T30 | ecosystem: Environmental > Terrestrial > Plant litter > Unclassified | place: USA: California... | reverse complement strand
CGCGGTTGCGCAATGCGGCGACAACGCCGCGCTCGCGGAACTCTACCGCTATTTCGCCCTGTCGTCGCACGGCAGTACCGGCACGGCGCTCGCCGACAGGGCCTTGCCCGAGCCCGACCTCGCCGCTCATCGCCGGGTGGTCGACGCGATCCGGGAAGGGGACGAAGCGGGTGCTGCGGAGGCGGCCCGGGCGATCGTCGGCCCGATCCTCGATGCGCTCGGGCGTATCAAGACCGCCGGGGCCTGAGCGCGCTGCGGCTCCGATCAGCCCACCGCGTCCAGGGTCTGCCTAGCCAGTGCGACGGCTTCGCGATCGTTGGCGCATGCGGCCTAGCGCGTGCCGAACGCGCGGATCACGCTGGAAAAGGGCGTGGCGGCCCTCCGGGTCTGGCTCGACGACGATCAATGCGCGGCAGCGCCCGCCCAGGGCTTTCTTGTTCCGTTTCAGCTAGAGGCCGCGCACGACCCGGTCGTCCTGCGCTTCGTCGTGCCGGCGCCCGTCATAGATCGGCACGAAGGGGTCGCCGCCTGCGAGCAACGCGTTCATTTCCCGGCACCAGACGGAGGCGTAGCCGGGCGGACGGGCAGGGTCATTCCGGCTCTGCGCCATTGATCCGGGCGCGGTCGATGCGCGCGTCGGGTCGATCGGCGAACACGGCGGTTCCGCGAAGCGACACGGACACGGAGATCGCGCTGCCCGTGCTTACGGTGACGCGACGCGGGATGACGGGAACGGATCCGGTCCCTGGGATCGTGGCCCGGGTCTCGCCAGCGGGATCCGCGCCACTGGCCGGAGCGCCGGCGACCCGGCCAACAGCTTCTCGGTGCCGCCCGTGACCCTGGTGGACATCGGTGTCCGCCACGAACTCGGCGCCGCCGATCCGGAGCTGCGGGCTGGCAGGTCTCGATGAACGCCGCCAACCTGTTCGACCGGACCAGTGTCGCGTCTTGCTTCGCGGCGGGGGGCTGCTTCTACGGCAACGGCCGGACCGTCATCGCCAGCCTCGGTTACCGCTGGTCGGATTAGCGCGTGCCCGCCCGGCGGGTGCGGCGCTCGGCCTTGCGGGTCGCGGTCTCGCGCAGGTGCTGCTCGATGGCGTCGTTGGCGCGGCTGCGCATGTGGCGGATCGCCTCGACGTCGTCGAAGGTGTCGGGGAAGCGGCGTGACAGCCATAGATAGGCGCTGGCCAGGCGGACGCTCCGCTCCTGGTAGTCGAGTTCCCCGGTCAGGTTCGCCCGCAGGGCCGGGACCGTGGTGCCGGCCGCACGAGCCTGGCTCCAGCGTTCGAGCATGCCCATGGCGATCTCGTCGCGCCGGTTGATCGGGCAGACCGAGAAGGCGAACTTTTCCTCGATCGGCAACCGCGCCCGGTCGACCACCCGCGCGACCTCCAGGATCTCCTCCAGAGCCGAGGGCTGGAACGGCGAGCCGGCATAGAAGGTCGCCCGGGCGAAGTGCGTCAGCACCTCGTGGAGGCTGTGGGTCTGCATCTCCGCGGCGACGGAGCGGATCGCGCCGAGATCCGGCCGGACGAAGAAGCGCGAGTCCGCTGCCGGCGCCGTGGGAGCGCCCGACAACGCGACCCGGATCGGCTCGACGGCGATCGCGTCCGTCGCCGCCACGTAGCCGACCTCCTGGTGCCCGTAGCGGCCCGCCCGCCCGGCGATCTGGCGGATCTCGGAATTGGTCAGCCCGCGCTCCTTCACGCCGTCCCACTTGCGCACGGTCGAGAACACGATCCGCCGGAGCGGCCCGAGATTGAGCCCCATGCCGATCGCGTCGGTGGTGACCAGGACGTTGGCCTCGCCGGTGCGGAAGCGGGTGGCCTCGGCCCGGCGCACCTCCGGCGACAGGGCGCCGTAGATCGTCGCCACCCGGTGCCCGCGGGCGACCAGGATCTCCCGGTTCTCGTGCACGGCTCGGCGCGAGAACGCCACGACCGCGTCCCCCGGCTCGACCTTCTCCAGGGGCACCGCCTCGTCGAGCAGCAGGAGCGGCGACTTGCGGGTGAACGGGATCACCTCCAGCGACTCGCCCGCGGCCTCGGCGGCGCGGCGGACATAGGCCAAGGCGTCGTCGGAACCGCACACGACCACGGTCCGGGCGGCCACGCCGAACAGGGCGTTGGTCCAGGCCCAGCCGCGGTCGGGATCCGACAGCATCTGGATCTCGTCGATCACCGCGACATCGATGGGGCGGGTCAGGTCGGCGGTCTCGATGGTGCGGGCGGTGTGGGTCGGCTCGGGCTCGCCCAAGACCTCCTCGCCGGTGACCATCCCGGCCCGGAGCCCACGCTCGCGCAGGGCCTCGTAATTCTCCAGGGCGAGCAGCCGCAGCGGCGCCAGATAGGTGCCCGTCGGCGCCGCCGTCAGCATCTGCAGGGCCGCGTAGGTCTTGCCGGAATTGGTCGGGCCCATGTGGAACAGGATCCGCCGGTTCAGCCGGCGGGCGGCGGCGAAGCGCTCGATATAGGCACCGAAGCCGACCTGATCGCGCAGGCGGCGCAGGCGCGAGCCCTCGCTCGCCACCGCCTTGGCGTGGCGGCGCACGGGGGTGAGCGCGTCGACCAGGGCGCGTGCCAGCTTCGGCCCGTAGGCGAACACCCGGGACCGCAGCGACCGGTCCATGTGGGCGATGTAGGCGGCCGCATCGGCCCCGACCTCGCGCAGGTCCTGGATGATCTGCGCACGCAGGCGCTCGACCGGCTTGCTCAAGCTGCGGACGGCCTCGGCTGCCCGCTCCGCCACGGCCGCCCGCAGCGCCTCGACCCGGTGGGCGGGATCGTTCCGGGCCGCCATGCGCGACAGGATCTCGGCGGCGGCCGGGTCCGGGGCGATGTCGATCCGAAGGTCCATGCGGCCGTTGTCGAGCAGCGGGATCTCGATCCGGATAGTCCAGATCACCCGATGGTCCCGGGTGATCGCGGCCTTCAGGGTGGGGATGGCCTTCCGGACCGCCGGGACCCCCGTCTCGGCGAAGGCCCGGGCCCGCTGCCGGGCGCGCAACGCCTGGGCGACCCGCTCGTCCTCCACCTCGGCACCGAAATCAGGCAGCTCGAGATCGGCGCGCAGGGTTTCCAGATCAACGGAATCCGGGGCGAGCCCGAGCCGCGCCACGGCTTCGGACAGATACGCGATCGTGGGGCGGAGACGCTTGCGCGCCATGAACTCACCTTCGGCAGCGGCGTCCGCCGGTCGGCGCTGACGCCGTCGAACGCATTCCTAACAAGCATCTATGCCTGACAAACATCTATGCCTGACAAGCATTCTTGCGCCAGGATAGCTCCGGATGCCATCCCGCTTCCTGTCCCGTGTTCAGGCGTCGTGCGCCGCCTCGGTCAGCCAGGCGCAGAAGGCGCGCACGGTCGGGTCGTCCGCCCGGGTCTCGGGTACGTAGGTGTAGTAGCTCCGCGCCGGCAGCGACGGGCCCGCGAACGGGCGGGTCAGGCGGCCGGCGGCCACGTCGTCGGCGATCAGGCGCTCCGGGCCCATCGCGACGCCGAGGCCGTCGAGGGCGGCCTGCAGCGTCAGGTAGAAGTGCTCCAGGGTCACCGAGGCCTGCGGCGTCAGGTCCGGCACCCCGGCGGCCCGCAGCCAGTGCGGCCAGACCTCCGGGAGCGTCGCCGCGTGCAGGAGGGTATGGTGGCGCAGGTGTTCCGGTTCGTGGAGCGGCAGGCGCCGCAGCAGGGCCGGGCTGCACACCGGCAGGCGCCGCTCGGACAGGAACGGCTGCCCGATATGGCCGGGACGCGTATCCGGCCCGCCCCGGATCGCCACGTCGAACGGGTCCACCAGGTGGGCCAGGGGCACGTTGGAGGTGGTCAGCCGGACTTCCACGGCGGGGTGGGCGACCTGGAAGCCGGACAGGCGCGGGATCAGCCAGCGCAGGGTGAAGGTGGCCAGCGCGTTGACGTGCAGCAGGCGCGGCCGGCCGCGCTCGACCTGGCGGGCGGTGGCCAGGGCGACGCGGTCGAGGGCGGCGCCGATCTCGGCGGCGTAGCTCTGCCCGGCCTCGGTGAGCACCACGCGCCGGTTGTGACGCTCGAACAGCGGCACGCCGAGCCAGCCTTCGAGCATCTGCACGTGCCGGCTCACGGCTCCGTGGGTCACGCGCAGCTCCTCGGCGGCGCGGGTGAAGCTCGCGTGACGGGCCGCCGCCTCGAAGGCCTTGAGGGCGTTGAGCGGCGGCAGGCGGCGATGCATGTCTGTCAGATTTCCTCACGCGAGCGTCAACATAAGTCGTTTGTCGGCCGGGCACGACGGCCGCATTCTGGGGAACCACCAAGGGAAGCAGGCAAGGGAAGCCGGATGGCCCGCGTATCGGAGCTCACCGCCTCGCTGGACGACGCCCCGGACCGGACGGCCAAGCGCATCGAGGACAAGCGCATCGAGGACAAGCGCACCCTCGTGGTCACCGGGGTCAACCACGCCCTCCACGACGGCTACACCGACCTGATCTACGTGCTGCTGCCGGTCTGGCAGGCGGAGTTCGGCCTCGATTACGTCGCGCTGGCGCTGCTGCGCTCGCTCTATAACGGCGCGCTCGCCGCCCTGCAGATGCCGGCGAGCCGGCTCGCCCAAGCGCTCGGTGCCCGCACCGTCCTGGTCCTCGGCACGCTGCTCAGCGCCGGCGGCTACGCGCTCGCCGGGGCGTCGGGGGGCCTGATCGGCCTCTGCGCCGGCCTGCTGCTCGGCGGCGCGGGCAGCAGCACGCAGCATCCGCTCGCCTCGACGGTGATCGCCCGGGCCTACGGGGCCGCCGCGCGGGGGCCGCTCGGCACCTACAACTTCGCCGGCGACCTCGGGAAGGCGGCCGTGCCGCCGCTGGTCGGCTTCCTGCTGACCCTGTCGGGCTGGCGCACGGCGCTCTGGGTGATCGCCGGGCTGGGCGTCGCGGTCGCGCTCGGCGTCGGCCGCTGGCTGCCGCGTGATCCCGCCTCACGCGGCGCGCCATCCCGGACCGCCCCGGGTCCCGCGCGGGGGGGCGACGGGACGGAGGCGCGGCCCGGCTTCGGGCTGCTCGTCGCCATCGGCACCCTCGACAACGCCGCGCGCCCCGCCTTCCTGCTCTACCTGCCGTTCCTGCTGCAGGAGAAGGGCGCGGCCCTGACCACCGTGGGGCTCGCGCTCTCGCTGGTGTTCATCGGCGGCGCGCTCGGCAAGGCCGTCTGCGGCCGGCTCGGGGAGCGCTTCGGCGTGACCCGGACCGTGCTGCTGACCGAGACCGGGACCGCGGCCGCGATCCTGGCGGTGATCGCCTTACCGCTCGTGCCCGCGCTGATCCTGCTGCCGCTGCTCGGGGTGATGCTGAACGGCACCTCGTCGGTCCTGTACGGCACGGTGCCGGAACTCGCCCCGGGCGGCCGGGTCGAGCGGGCGTTCGCGGTGTTCTACACCTGCACGCTCGGGGGCAGCGCGCTGGCGGCCCCGCTGCTCTATGGCCGGCTCGGGGACGCGGCCGGCCCCCATTGGGCCGCGGTGGCGGCTGCCGTGACGGCGCTCGCCGTGGTGCCGCTCATGCTGGCCCTGTCGCGCCATCTGGCCGGGGGGAGGGCGGCCCAGCGGTGCTGATGGGGTTTCTCACCGTGCCAGATGGCACCGATCCGTGAACACCCCGGCGGCTCAGAGCACCCCGAGCGTGCTCACCCGGACCGGCTCGGAGCGGCCCTCCACCGGGATCTCCCGGATCGCCGTCGGCGTGGCCTTGGCGGCGCGGTAGACCGCCTCCGAGACCACAGCGATGCAGCCTAAAACCTTGGTCAGGCCCTGCAGGCGCGAGGCGACGTTGACGGTGTCGCCGAGCGCGGTGAAGCGGGCGTCGGTGGCGTCGCCCATCTCGCCGACGATCGCCAGGCCGGCATGCACGCCGATCCCGTACCGGAGGGTGTGCTCCAGGTCCGCGGCCAGGAGCTCGTTCAGGGTGGCGACGTGCTCGGCCACGAGCTCCACCGCCCGGAGCGCGTCGCGCGCCGCCGGCTCGGGTTCGGTCTCGAGGCCGAACAGGGCCAGCAGGCCGTCGCCCAGGAACTGGTTGGTCGAGCCGCCGGCCTCCCGCACCGCGTCGCCGACCGCGCCCAGGAAGCGGTTGATGATGAACACCGTGTCGTAGGGCAGCCGCTCCTCGGCGAGCCGGGTCGAGCCGCGCAGGTCGACGAACATCGCCACGATGAAGCGCTCCTCGCCGGATTGCGCCCGGTCGAGCAGATCCGCCTGCCGCACCGGCGGCGGCAGCGGGAACAGCGGCACCACGGCGAGGTCGGCCTCGGGCCGGAACTGGCAGGCGAGGCGCACCCCCGGCCCGGCGGCGATCCGCTCCAGCACGGCGCGCTCGGCCCGGCCCGCGGGGGGCGTGCGGTCGCTGCCGTCGAGCACGCGGATTCGGCAGGTGGAACACCGGCCCCGGCCGCCGCAGACGCTGGCATGCGGGATCCGGTTGCGCCGGCTCGCCTCCAGCACGCTGGTGCCGTGGGGGACCCGGACCACGCGGCCGCCGGGATAGCGCAGCCGGATCGTCCCGCGCTTGATCTCCGCCAGGGTCCGGACCCCGCGGGCCGCGATCACGGCGGCCACCAGGCCGGCATAGGTCAGCAGCATCCCGTTCCGGATGGCGGCGAGCCGCGCCACCTGGTCGGGCAGTCCGACATGGACCGGCTGGAGCGCCACGGCGCGCCAGGCCGGGTCCTGGGCGAGCGCGGCGATCGTCCGGCCGCCCTGCGCGAAGCCGAGCAGGGCGAGGACCGGCACCAGCACCGCCACCGCCAGCAGCCAGGGGGCGGCGCGCCCGAAGGCGGGCTTCAGACGGAGCCAGAAATACAGGCCGGAGCAGCCGTGGATCCAGGCGATGACCAGCATCGCCGCCTGCATCGCGCCCTGCTGCGGCGCGGCGACCCAGAAGGCGTAGAGTTCCTGCGCGTAGCCCTTGTCGAGGCCCTCGGTGGCGAAGGCGATCCGGGTGCCCGCGACGTGGCTGATGAGCAGCGGCGGGATCAGCAGGCCGGAGACCATCTGGACCACCTCGCCGGGCCGCCAGCGGAAGTAGCGGGCCACGTAGAGGCCCTGGAGCCCGAGCAGCAGGTGGATCAGCAGGGCGCCGTAGAGCAGCGCCAGGCCCAGCGGGTTGAGCCACAGGGCGGAAGCGATATCGAGGCCGTCCTCCATGGCGTCGAGGGAGACGTTGCCGAGGGCATGGTTGGTCAGGTGGGTCAGGATGTAGGCGAACAGCACCAGACCGCTGCCGAGGCGCAGGCGGCGGACGCCGAGGACGGGCCGGACCCGGGCGCGCAGCGGGATCGGGGCGGCCGGCAAACCCCCGGCGGGGGTTCGGAGCGTCGCGATCGACGAGGTGCGCGTCATGCTGGGAGGTCCGACGAGATCGGCAGCGGGCCCGGTCTGGCCGGCCTGTCGTACCAGCAAACCGCGTCCGCGGCCTCCGCTGTCTTTCTACGTGCGGGCGAATTTCGGGTCGGGACCGGAGCGGAGGCCGCCCGACAGACTTCGCGGTCCCTTCGAAGCGAACGAAAAAGGCATTGCCGTCGGCCGGGGATCGACGAAGAAGTGCGCGGCCCATCCGCCACGTCCACGAAGTCTGCGGGGCCGGACCCGGATGCCGGCCGAACGTCAACCCAACGGACCGCCCGGCCTTGCCCGGCTGGCTGACACCATCCAGATGACACTTCCGGCATGACACGCCCAGCATGACCCCCGTCGATCCGACGCCCGCCTTGTTCTTCGCCCGGAACGCCGCCGCGGTGGCGGCGGAGCTGATCGGCGCGCGGCTCTGGGTCGGCGCGGCGGGCGGGCGCATCGTCGAGACGGAAGCCTACGACCGGACCGACCCGGCCTCCCACAGCTTCGCGGGCCCGACCCGCCGCAACGCCAGCATGTTCGGGCCGCCCGGGCACGTCTACGTCTACCGGTCCTATGGGCTGCACTGGTGCCTGAACCTGGTCTGCGAGCCGGGCAGCGCGGTGCTGCTGCGGGCGATCGAGCCGACCGAGGGCCAGGACGCCATGGCGGCCCGGCGCGGCACGGACGATCCGCTTCTGCTCTGCGCCGGACCCGGCCGGCTGTGCCAGGCCCTCGGGGTCACCGGCGCGCTGGATGGCCTGCCGGTGGCGGAGGCGCCGTTCCGGTTCGAGCCCCGGGCGCAGGCCGTCGCGGTCGCGGCGGACCGCCGCATCGGGATCACCCGCGGCGCCGAGACGCCCTGGCGCTTTTTGCTCGCCGGATCCCGGTTCGTCAGCCGGCCGGCGCGGCGGACCGCGGGGAGCGCGCCGCCGGCCTGAGACCCGGCGGCCCCGGTGGAACCGCACGGACCGTCGCGGCCGCCCCCGTACGCTTGGCCGGTAGCGCAACCTCATGTATAGGTTTCTTCGCGGGAGACTGACATTGCTACAACTACAGGTCGGATAAATTTTACTCCGCAAGCATTCGGACGTTCCGTGAGCCAGGATAGCCACAAGGCCTTCGAGATCGTCGGCCGTCTCAAGCAGGCCGCGCGGATCCCGGACATCCTGCGCGAGATGCGGTCGGCCGGCGCGTATTTCGGCTACGACGCCTTCATCATCACCAACCTGCCGGCGGAGCACGCGATCTCCACGCAGGGCTGCGCCCTGGTGCCGGCCTGGCCGGAGGGCTGGCGGAAGCGCTATTTCGACCGGGACTACCTGCGGATCGACCCGGTGGCGAACCATGTCCGGCGCACCACCGAGCCGTTCCTGTGGCGGGAGGCGCCCTACCGGGCCGACGAGGCCGGGGCCGCCCGGGTGATGGGCGAGGCGACCGAGTTCGGGCTGACGCAGGGGTTCTGCGTCCCGATCCATCACCTGTCCGGCCCGGGGGGCGGCGTCAGCTTCGGGGCGGACCGGCTCGACCTGTCGGACGACGCCAAGGCGGCGCTGCACCTCGTGTCGATCTACGCCTACCAGCGGGCCGAGACCCTGATCCGCGAGGGCGGCCGCAGCCCGGCGCGCAAGGCGCCCCGGCTCACCGCGCGGGAGGTCGAGTGCCTGCGCTGGACCGCGGCCGGCAAGACCAGCTGGGAGGCCTCCGAGATCCTGAGCACGTCGCAGCGGACCGTGGAGTTCCACCTCAAGAACGCCGCCCGCAAGCTCGACGCGGTCAACCGCGTCCAATGCGTCGCCGAGGCCATGCGGCAGGGCATCATAGCCTGACCCCGGGGCGGCCGCCGACCTCGTAAATTTACGAGGCTCTTTCGGACCCGCCACCCGGCATCACGCCCCCAAAGGGGGAAGTGATCCATGGTTGTTGTGATCGACGACGACAATATTTCCCGGCACGGCGATCTGATGGACAAGATCTACCGGTTCCGGCACGCCCTGTTCGTGGAGCGGCTGAACTGGGAGGCCTGCCGCCGGCCCGACGGCCGCGAGATCGACCAGTTCGACGGCCCCGGCTGCATCCACCTGGCCTACCTGGAGGGCGCGGCCGTGACCGCCTACACGCGGCTGCTGCCGACGACCCGGCCGCATCTGCTCACGGAGGTCTACCCGCACCTCGCCGAGCGCGGCCCGGCGCCCCGGGGCGCGGCGGTGTACGAGTGGACCCGGTGCGGGACGCTGCCGTCCCGGCGCGAGGGCCGCACCAGCCGCATCGACCCGGCCACCGCCGGGATCTTCATCGCGGCGGCCGAGGTGGCGCGGGCGCGCGGCCTCGACGGCTTGCTGGCGCAGACGCACCCGATCCTGGTCAATCGGCTGATGTCCTGCGGCTGGGACGTGGAGCCCCTCGGGCTGCCGACGACCTATCAGGGCCATTCCATCCTGGCGGTCTACGCCCGGCTGACGCCCGACACGGTCGCGGAGTCGCACCGGTTCTTCAACCTCGACGCCGCGCCCCCGCACGCCCCCCGCACGCAGGCGATCCGCCCGTCCGTGCCCGCCGAGCGGAGGCTGCACGCATGAGCATCTCGGACATCCTGGACGAGGCCTGCGGGCGCGAGGGCGAGGACCCGGCGATCGTGCGCCTGGGCCACCACGCGATCCAGATGTGGCGGGCCGCCGAGGAGATCGGCGACCCGGGTCTCCTGGCCGCCCTGCGCCCGCTGGTGGAGCATGTCGGCCGGGCGCTGGCCCGCGACGTCGGGGGCGAAACCTGCGTGGACGACACGCTGCATTGAGGGCGCGGGGGCGGGGGTTTTAAGCGGCCGACGGTCCCGCCCCCGTCGTTGCCCGCGCGGCGCCGCAGCCGCGTGGTCGAAGTCGGAGGCTCGGTTCCCACCGCGATCTCGGCCAGGGGTGGCAAGTGGCCCCCGGCTTTTCGCCCCGGAGCAGACGTTCCGCGACCGACCCCCGCACGCCCGCGCCGCGACACCGTGGTCCACACGACGAACGCACGCCGATGCGCCCTCACCAGGGACTAGAATTTGGAATTATTCGCACTCCAGTGCATCCTGCCTCTGCGCTGAGCCGGCTCGCTAGAACAATAAAGCGAAACGCTCGGCCGTGGAGGAACCATGAACGAGATCGTCAAGCCCGACTCCCTGCTCGTCGCCAAGGCGGAGAGCCTGACCCAGACCTTCTTCGGCGGCTGCCCCCACGATTGCCCGGACACCTGCTCGATGATCTTCGAGGTTAAGGACGGGGAACTGCTCGGCGTGCGCGGCAACCCGGACCATCCGATGACCCGCGGCGGTCTCTGCGTGAAGCTGAAGGACTACGAGAAGCGCCACTACCATCCGGACCGGCTGCTCTACCCGATGAAGCGGGTCGGCCCGAAGGGCTCGAAGCAGTTCGCGCGCATCACCTGGGACGAGGCCCTCGACACCATCGTCACCCGCTGGAAGGCGATCATCGACCAGTACGGGCCGGAGGCCATCGCGCCCTACAGCTACCTCGGCAACCAGGGCCTCGTGCATGGCTTGAATGGCGGCGACGCGTTCTTCAACCGCATGGGCGCCACCGTGACCGAGCGCACCTTCTGCGGCGAGGGCTCGTGTACCGCGTGGCTGCTCACGGTCGGGCCGACCGCTGGCCTCGACCCGGACAGCTACATCCACTCCAAGTACATCGTGATCTGGGCCTGCAACTCGGTCTCGACGAACCTGCACCACTGGGCCATCGTCAAGGACGCGCAGAAGAAGGGCGCCAAGGTCGTCGTGATCGACACCTACGCGTCGCGCACCGCCAAGGCGGCCGACTGGCATATCGCGCCCAAGCCCGGCACCGACGGGGCGCTGGCCATGGCGCTGATCAATGCGATCATCGCGCAGGGCCTCGTCGATCAGGATTACGTCGACAATTACACGGTCGGCTTCGAGGAGCTGAAGGAGCGGGCCAGCACCCGCACGCCGGAATGGGCTGCCGAGATCACCGGCGTCCCGGCCGAGGACATCCGCAAGCTCGCCTACGAGATGGCCACCGAGCAGCCCGTCGGCATCCGCATGGGCGTGGCGCTGGAGCGGCATTACGGCGGCGGCCAGACCATCCGGGCGGTGACCTGCATCCCGGCGCTCACCGGCGCGTGGCGCCACGTTGGCGGCGGCGTCACCCAGTTCGGCGTCTGGGAGCACCCCTACAAGTTCGACGTGATGTGCCGCCCTGATCTGATCCCCGAGGGCACCCGCGTGGTCTCGAACCTGCAGATCGGGCGCGCGCTCACCGGCGAGATGCAGCTCGACCCGCCGATCATGTCAATGATGTGCTGGAACTCGAACCCGGTCACGCAGGCGCCCGAGACCGACAAGATCGTCGAGGGGCTGATGCGCGAGGACCTGTTCATGGTCTCGGCCGAGCACTTCCTCTCGGACACCGCCTCCTACGCCGACATCGTTCTCCCGGCGACGATGGGCGCCGAGATGGAGGACATGATCCTCTCCTGGGGTCACCTTTATCTCACCTACAACACCAAGTGCGCCGACGCGCCCGGCGAGGCGATCCCGAACAACGAGATCTTCCGCCAGCTCGCCGCCCGCCTCGGCTACGAGGACGAGAACTTCAAGTGGTCGGACAGCGAGTGCCTGGAGCACTACGTCGACTGGTCGTCGCCGGCCTGCGAGGGCATCGACCTCGCCTACATGCGCGAGCACGGCTTCGCCCGCCTCAAGGTCGGGACGCCGGACGACCGGGCGCCCCACCGGGAGGGCAACTTCCCGACGCCGACCGGCAAGTGCATGCTCAAGGTCGAGGGCGCCACGAACTTCGTCGCGCCGCCGTTCCGGCAGATGTACGAGGGCTTCCAGCCCGGCGAGGCGCTCGACCCGCTGCCGGACTACCTCGGCCCGCGCGAGTCCCACACCAACGACCCGGAGCTGGCCAAGCGCTTCCCGCTGAACATCGTCTCGCCCAAGAGCCACTACTTCCTGAACTCCTGCTACGCCAACATGGAGGACAAGCAGAAGGGCCAGGGCGAGCAGTTCGTGATGATCAGCCAGCACGATGCCGACGCGCGTGGCATCCGGGACGGCGACCGCGTGCAGGTCGGCAACGACCGCGGCGCCTTCAAGGGCGTGGCGCGCATCACCGACGACGTGAGGGCCGGGATCGTGGTCGCGACGCTGGGCTACTGGCGCCAGCTCAACGAGGGCACGGTCAACAGCATCGCGTCGGGGGCCTTCACCGACATGGGCCACGCCCCGTCGTTCTCGGACAACCTCGTCGAGGTCGCGCGCGCGAACTGAGAGCCCCGCGCAAAACGCCCTCTGCGCTGTCTCGTGCAGAGGGGGACGCCCGGTGATCGGGCGTTTTGTAAGGTGCGCTCGGCGCGCCGCCCGGGCTCAGGCCGCGCGCTCGGGCGCCGTGCGTCGGTCCGAGGACGGGCTGCACCCGAACTGGGACCGGTAGCTGCGGGAAAAGTGGGCGGCGCTCGAGAAGCCGCAGGCGGTCGCGATCTCCCCGATCGCAAGCGGGCTCTGGCGCAGCAGCCGCCGGCCGTGGGCGAGGCGGATGGCGCGGTACTGGGCCGAGAAGCTCAGGCCGCACTTCTCGCGGAAGAGGCGGTCGAGGTGGCGCGCGCTGACGGCGGCGAGGCGGGCCATGGCCCGGCGGGTGAGCGGCGCTTCGACGGTCGTCTCCATCGTTTCGAGGACGGCGAGCAGGGCCGGGTGGTGGATGCCGTACCGCTCCGCCGCGGAGGCGCGCTGCGGGTCGTCGGCGGCGCCCACCGCAATGTGTAGGAACCAGTCCGAGATGCGGCGCGCGAAGGCCGCCCCCAGGCGCGCGGCGATCAGCGTGTGCGCCATGTCGAGGGGGGCGACCCCGCCGCCGCAGGTCAGGCGGTCGGCATTGGCGACGAAGCGCGCCCGCGTGAGGCGCGCGTCCGGAAACGCCTCGACCGTGGCGCCGGCGTATTCCCAGTGAATCGTGAAGGCGCGCTCCGCCAGCAGCCCCGCCGCGGCCATCAGGTAGGGGCCGCCCGATATACCGCCGACGCGGACGCCGAACCGGGCCATGCGCCGCAACCCGGCATGGATCGCCGGCCTGTCCCACTCGGTCGGGTCGCCGCCCGCGCAGACGAAGACCGTGTCCAGGCGCCCGCGCTCGCGCGGCAGCTCCTCGGTCGGGACCTCCGCCCCCGAGGACGAGGCGACCCGGCCTCCGGCCTCGCCGAAGTAGCGCAGCCGGTAGAGGACCCGGCCGGCGAGATCGTTGGCCGCCCGGAAGGGCTCGCAGGCCGAGGCGAACGACAGCAACCCGAAGCCCGGGACCAGCAGGAAGCCGATCTCCTGCGGCCGATCCCCCGGGGCCGGGCCGCCCGGATCCGGCATCGCGTCGCTGGTTTGGCTCATCCGTGCAAGAAAGCGTCTCTCCCGGTCATGCGCAACCGCCCGAGCGCGTCATGCTCACGGTCGACTTCCCGTTCGACCGAGATCCCGATCGCATGCCCGGCCTCGCAGCTCCGCGCCCGTGTCGTCACGGACATACCCGTTGCGGCCACACCCCCACGCAGGGGCAGGCCCGATGACGCGCCGGTTCGACGTCGCGGTCCTGGGGCTCGGCGCAATGGGGAGCGCGATCCTCTACCAGCTGGCCAAGCGCGGGGCCGCGGTGGTCGGGCTCGACCGCTACGCGCCGCCGCACGCCCTCGGGTCGAGCCACGGCGAGACGCGGATCACCCGCCAGGCCGTCGGGGAAGGGCGCGACTACGTGCCCTTCGTCGTCGCCTCGCATCGCATCTGGCGGGAGCTGGAGGCGGCCACCGGCGAGACGCTGCTGAACGCCTGCGGCGCCCTCGTCATGGCGCCCGGCCGCGGGGTCTCGTCCCATCACGGCAAGCCGGACTTCGTCGGCCGCTCGATCAGCGCCGCGCAGGGGGCCGGGATCCCGCACGAGGTGCTCGACGGGGCCGCGGTCGCCCGCCGCTTCCCGCAATTCCTGAACCTCGCGGGCGACGAGAAGGCCTATTACGAGCCCGGCGGCGGCTACGTCTTCCCGGAGCGCTGCATCGCGGCGCAGCTCGCCCGCGCGACCGCCCTGGGGGCCGAGATCCGGACCGGCTGCGAAGTCCTGGCGCTGGATCAGGACGCGGCCGGCATCCGGATCGAGACCTCCGACGGCGTGATCCTGGCCGATCGCGCCGTGGTTGCGGCCGGCGCCTGGACCGCCCCGCTGCTCGGCGCCCCGTTCGACGGGCTGCTGACGGTCCGGCGCCAGCTCCTGCACTGGTACGCCCTGGAGAACGAATCCGCGTACGGGCCGCGCGCGCCCGTGTTCATCTGGATGTACGGGACCACCGACACGGATTACCTCTACGGCTTCCCGCCCCTGGCGGGGGAGCGCGCCATCAAGGTCGCGACCGAGCAGTACAGCACCGCCACCACGGCCGACGCCGTCGCGCGGCGCGTCGACCCCGCGGAATCCGACGCGATGTACCGCTTGCGCGTCGCGGGCCGGCTGGCCGGCGCCACTCCGGAGGTCGTCCGGGCCGCGGCCTGCGTCTACACGGTGACCCCCGACCGCGGCTTCATCATCGACCGGCATCCCGGGATGGACCGGGTGCACGTCGTCTCGGCCTGCTCGGGGCACGGCTTCAAGCATTCGGCGGGCATCGGCGAGGCGGTCGCCGCCGACCTGGCCGGAGGCGCCGGGCGACCCGACCTCACGCCGTTCGCCCTCGCACGCTTCGGTTGATCCGAAGGCCGATGGCTCGTGGATTGCTAGAAACCGTGCCAAGATCCGTTCGCCCGAGCAGGACCGACCCGATGCGCCCCATGTCCCGACGCCTCCTGACGAATGCCGCGCTGGCCGCCCTCGCGGCGATCCCGGCGCTGGCATGGCCCGGCCGGGCCTCGGCAGCGGACGGCGTCGACGCGATCAAGGCGCGCGGGACGCTGATCGTCGGCGTGAAGGCGGATTACAAACCCTTCGGCTTCCGCGATCCGAGCGGCGCGATCATCGGGCTGGAGCCCGACCTCGCCGCCGACCTCGCCAAGCGGCTCGGGGTGAAGCTGGAGCTGGTGCCGGTGGTCTCGGCCAACCGGATCGAGTTCCTGCAGCAGGGCAAGGTCGATCTCCTGATCGCCACGCTGTCGGACAAGCCGGAGCGCCGCCGCGTCGTGCAGGCGATCGACCCGCAATACTATTCCGACTTCGTCAACGTGCTGCTGCCCAAGACCGCCGGCATCACCGACTGGGCGCAGCTGAAGGGCAAGCCGCTCTGCGCGACCTCGGGGGCGTGGTACAACAAGGACGTCGCCCGCACCTACGGGGCGGAGATCGTCGCCTTCGACGGCTCCGAGAAGCCGCTCTTCGCGCTCAAGCAGGGCAACTGCCTGGGCTACGTCTACGACCAGAGCATGCTGCAGGGTAAGCTGCTCGACGACGACTGGAAGGCCGGCTACGCCCTCCCGCTCAAGGGCATCCTCGACGCGCCGTGGATGATGGCGGTGGCCCTGGGCAACACCACGCTCCAGACGATGGTCGAGGACGCGACCAAGGACTGGATGAAGACCGGCTTCGTCGTCGCCGGCGAGCGGAAGTGGGGCATCGAGCCAACCGCCTACTCGAAGGCGATGCACGAGAAGTACAAGAACGCGACCAACTGATGCGCGCCCGTGCAGCGAGCCCAGGTGATCGGCCGCGATGATCGAGGCGATCCAGGCCTGGT
>Ga0265798_10006020_pt1 | contig 16064 bp, 23 predicted proteins | sample P3T30metagenome_FD_192430 | JGI IMG/M metagenome (GOLD analysis project Ga0265798, IMG submission 192430) | Plant litter microbial communities from East Loma Ridge, Irvine, California - P3 T30 | ecosystem: Environmental > Terrestrial > Plant litter > Unclassified | place: USA: California... | reverse complement strand
CAGCAGCAATAGACAGACAGCTGCCTCCTTTGTGTTGAAATAAGAGACCATCTCGGAATCAACTCTCACCAACACCACCACCAAACCTCACCTCTTCACACTCCACGCGTGAAACACGTCCTAACCTCGTCTTATCTGCGCCACATCCCTCAGCCCGGCTGCAACAGTCATCTTCCAGCTTCCCAGTCACGACTCCCGTTTGAGACTCCGCACTCTGTTCCCGCCGTCACCGTCACGGGTCGCTGTGTTGTCATTCCCGTAATCAGCCTCTTGGCCTCCAGCTGCCTCTTCCGATCGCATCAACCAAACCAACTCTCTCTCCCACCTAAGAACCTCAACGTCTATCAACCAACAAGCTCCACCCATATCCAGGTCCCACCACCGCAAATCACTGTTCCCGAGGTCGCCGATCGGCATCGTTGCCGCCATCACCATCCAGGTCAACAACAACAACCACACCCTGACAGCCGCCGCCATGTCCTCTGAGCAGTCCTCTTCCACCTCCGACCTCCGCAGCGCCTCTCAAGACTCGAAGCGCGACGCTACACGCAAGCACAAGTGGGGGTTGGGTGCTCGGGAGGCTCCTGGCCGTGGTCTCAACCACCCTCGCCCTCTGCGTCCTTCAGACAACCGTGACTTGTAAGAACTGTCACCCCTTTGTATCCACGCACGTCGTCATTACTGACTCCTCTTCTCTCCCCAGCGTACACAAGAGCAACCCGCGCTTCGAGCTCAACATCGGCCACCCCATCAACCACTCCCGCGTCACGCGCAAGCACGACATGCTCGAGGGCAACACTAGCGACGAGGCCTCTCCCAACAACTCTGCTTCCGACTTCTCCGACGGCACCCCTTCGCCGCCCGCCGACGTGGATATCACATACTCTTTCGACGCCTCGCGCGGCCCCACCCAGGGCAACCAGATCTTCAACGTTGCGCTTGCGCAGGCCGTCGAGAAGTTCGAGGAGCGCGAGACCGTCAAGCTCGTTAAGAACGAGTACGACGTGCTGGACGCCGACGGCGAGTCGGTGGCTGCGCCTTCCAGGAAGACACAGGCGAAGGCGCGCGGAATGGGTGCGACGCGGGTGCCGGATGCGGATGAGGACTACGAGTTTGTTTGAGCTCGGGGGGTCCTGTCTAGTTCGATCTCCTGTGGTGCTCGCGGTCCTGACGGTGTCGGTTTTGCATTTGCATCCTTCCCTTGACACGATCGTTGTTGTGGTATTGCTCTTCGATTAGGTATGTGGTTCAAGGTGATTGGGGTATTGTTTTCGGCGTTTAATAGCATGGTTCATGAGAAGAGCCTCGGCGGGAGCGCGTTCTTCGATGACTTGAGCTGCTGGATACCCTGCGATTTGATTACGGTATATGCTTTGGGTCGTGTCGGCGCTGTAGCCAACTTCCGACCGGCCATTTGATATGAGCTGAATGAGATATGCGATTACCGCGCAGTCAATTGACTGCATGGAATACGAAGACACCTTTTCCTGATCAGAGCCTCCTTCCCTGAAAAGACCAACACACGGTACGGAATAAGAAATGGCCAGATACGGGCGGTGATTGGTCGTGTTTCGCGCCAGGCGGCAGCGCAAGGCGGCATGCTGCCTGAGGATGGTGTTGCGCTGCGCCTCGTTGGTGATATAAGTCGACTGAACATCTGTTTTACCTTCGACTCTCTGCTTCCACTCGCCTTCTTTCCATGCGCCCATGTTGGGTACATTCGAGGGCGCAGTCGTCCCCAGCAAAGGATGTTGGACGCGCCGTAGGCTGACCCACCACGAAAACATGGATCGCCATTCCAAGGTAAAGACAGTAGGACATGAACGCTCTCTTGCTTTCGCCGTCTCCACTCCTATCTGACAGGGAAAAATACACAACATGAACCTCTGAGGGCATGCGAGGAATTTGCCTTTGTGCGAAAGAGGATTGGCAGCCATGTGCGTCAGCCTCTGGTGTTAAAGTCGTGGTCTTCACGCTTAAGGGCCACGCAATGTTTATCACGAACTCTCTGCAGAGACGACGATCCAAGGGACTCTTTACATCGCCACGTTATAGTGTTCGCAGGAGATCTCGTCCCTTTGAATTTTTTTAGGAGAGTCGGAGAACGTCCACTGGAAGAAGATGGCCACGACTTGAGCTCCAAAGCATCTACAACAAATGCCTTCACCGGTCGGAAAGCATTGATGCGCTGGCAGTAGCTGCATACAGCCATGCGGACCGCACTGCGAGCATCAGTAGTAATGTCACTGAAAAGACTTGCGATAAAGGTCCTTCCCATGCGAATGTCGACTTGGTGACACCACTCGAACTCGAAGGATTTTCCGGACAAGGACTCGCAACTCACTCATGCAAATCTGGAAGGACGCCAGCCTACTCTCTTAAGCTTCGTCTACCTGAGCTGTGCTCTGCCCTCGTGGCCCAAGCAGTCACAGCGCTAATGCAGCCTCACTTTCGCCTTGGGTTCCAATGGCCGCCTCTGAAACCCTCAATCATTTAGCCCAGCAGTCCGAGGACGTTGCTTCCGCCCTGCGCCATCTTCGAGATCGACATGGAGAGCCTTCCTACATTGCGAGCATTACGGAAGCCGTGGCCAAGCTCTTTGGCATCAGCACTGAGTTGCGTCGCCTTGCCGGTGCCTTTGATCAACCGCATTACTATTCTAGCTTGTACCGCATTGAGCCCGATGTCCAGCTTGTGTATCGCAGTGTGAATCTCACTCTGGAGGTGGCGCTGACTATAGCTCACCGCACAAGGGACTCATCGCAGTGGATGGTTTGGGGTGATCTGGACCACAGGACGCGGGCTGTTGAGGGATCGGACTTTCTCGAGAGACTGAGTTGGTATCAGAGCTATATTCAATGCCTCCTGGATCTACTCGACGGCTACCCCGACGAGAGGCTGATGCAAATGCGTAATCATGTTTCCAACTTGCTCAGGTCACAGGAAGATGCTCAACCGCTTGGACCGAGCGATCGGTTTATCCAACCAGGTAAGTTCCCGGTAATGATGTTCTCAACTTGTCGTCCTTGGTGGAAGGCCGTGACGGCTTCCCTGCAGCATTCACGAAAACCAGTCGACTGATAACAATCAGCTGCTACTACACCGCGTCCAGCCATCACGAGACCAGTCCTCCCACGCCTAACGTCTTCGTCTTCGTCTCGCACGCATCGTTACTCTACAGTCGTCCACGGCGGACACACGGCAGAAGGCATACCGTTTGCACCCGATCCGCCTGCCTTGCAGTCACCCACTTTCACATCGAGCTCATCCCAGACCCTGCCTTCAAGCCATACGTCAAGTTATGGGTACCCTCCGAGGCATTGGGCAGAGGAGGTTTTCGTTGGACTCGGAGACAGAGGAGCGCCGCGATCTGTGTTTCGTGGCGCCTACCAACTGTGAGCTTGCATCTGATGGCGAAGTTGCATTTCAACGAAGCTGACGGAGATATAGAGATGTCGGAACCCAGTGCTTCGGCAGTAAATCACAAGATGCGAGACATGCACTGGCTGCAGATGGATCTATCGCTTTGGCGAAAGTGTGAGTTCTATCTGCCTATCGCAGTGGACCCGGCCGATAAGTGTTCTGACTCGATCGACAGCACTTTCATCGATAACGATTCCACCGTAACATTCTACTACAGACCACAAGACCACCGTGCACGCATGCTCTTCTCGTCATTCGACAGCCGGGGCCGCGAGAGCGTACACAGCGTTCCTCTGACGAGTCTCACGGTAGTGAGAGATCGCTCCATACTTACGCTTCTTCGTGCACGCAGCCACAACGGAATTTTGAAGCCCTGGGCGAACCTCAAGTTCATTCATTACGAGCGCATGATCCTCTTCTACTCAACGTTCGTCGCCCTGAAGCGACAAGACCTCAACGAGACCCCAGAGCCACTCATCGACAACCCCGCAGAACATCAAGGAGAAGAAGAACATTACGGCGGCGTCATTCGCGACAACGGCAAGTTACACGCCTTGCGCCTGTTCGAGTGCCCGGGCTCTGGCGCTTTCAGACTCGAGGCCAGACCCTACCGAGGTGGCCGGGAGGAAGTCCCGATCTGGACGGCATTTTTGACCAAGTATCTGGAGAAGAGCGATCCCATCTTCTCCTTGGAAGACGACAAAGTCACCGTTATCATGGCTGGTCTGAAGCCTGCGCCGTTCATGTTCGTTTCGGGGTATATGTTGCCTCAGACGCAGGATGGGGATTACGTGCTGCGGTTCGATAGCAGAGATGGTGAGTTGGATCTCTGCCAGGCTTGCTAGGATCGAAGGCTAACTAACGACGCGTGTTCTAGATGCCAGGCAATTCATCATCAGCTGGACCGGCCTGTGCAGTAGGCCAAGAGCGAGACGGATTTGACTCGTTGTTTTCCATTCGCGTTTGGAAAAGGCATACATAAAGTAGCGTGGCGTTTGGGTTGGTTCATTTGTAGCGTCCCACCCGTACAACTCAGGTAGGCTTGCGGTCACGGCCATTGGTGGAGGACAAGTTTTTGAGTGGTTGGCTTCGATCCTTTTGAATTCTCGTGCCGACAGGGATGCTTGGACGCAGATGCGGATTCCGGCCGAGTTGGACCCTTTGTGGATCTGGGCTAGTTTAGAGTTTGGAAAAACGTCGACAAGAGAATAAACACCCAGCTACCGCTGCTGCCCTCTCACCCCGCCGCTCTTCTCATTCGCATAACTTGATCCCACCCACCCACCGCTCTTCTCTCCCTCTCTCCCTCCCTCCCTCCTCCTACAACATTGTCACTCACTCACTCACTCCCACCAACACCCAATCGATACATTCACTTACGCGCCCATCATGGCCAACAACGAACTCAAGGCTGGGCCCAACATGCCCCACAGCGAGGTGTACGTCGCATCGCATCGCGTCGCGTTGAAAAAAGCGAGCTATACCACCGCACAGAATCGAGTACTGACAAGACGACCTGTACAGCCACTACTTCAACTCCTACAACCACCACGGTATCCACGAGGAGATGCTGGTCAGTAAAGCCGTCCGAGAACAAACTTTCCCACCGAACAAAATTCCTGACAACTTCGACAGAAAGATGAGGTCCGCACCAAGAGCTACCGCGACGCCATCTACAACAACCCCCACCTCTTCAAGGACAAGGTCGTCCTCGACGTCGGCTGCGGCACCTCCATCCTCAGCATGTTCGCCGCCAAGGCCGGCGCAAAGCACGTTATCGGTGTCGACATGTCCACCATCATCGTCAAGGCCCGCGAGATCGTCGAGGTCAACGGTCTGTCAGACAAGATTACCCTGCTGCAGGGCAAGATGGAGGAGGTCGAGCTGCCTTTCCCCGAGGTTGATATCATTATCTCCGAGTGGATGGGCTACTTCCTCCTCTACGAGAGCATGATGGACACCGTTTTGTGGGCCCGTGACCGCTACCTCCGCAAGGACGGCCAGGGTCTCATCTTCCCCGACAAGGCCACCATCTTTATGGCTGGTATTGAGGATGGCGACTACAAGGAGGACAAGATTGGCTGTATGTTTCTCAAACTTGCCGCGTGATTTCTGACACCATGCTAATATTTTCTCCAGTCTGGGACAACGTCTGGGGCTTCGACTACAGCCCTCTGAAGTACACCGCCCTCACCGAGCCCCTCGTCGACACCGTCGAGCTCAAGGCCGTCGTCACAGACCCCGCCGCGGTCATCACCATCGACCTCTACACCTGCACCGTCGCAGACCTCGCCTTCAAGCTCCCCTTCTCCCTCCCCGTGCGCCGCACCGACTACATCCACGCCATGATCTCGTGGTTCGACATCGAGTTCACCGCCTGCCACAAGCCCGTCAAGTTCTCCACCGGTCCCCACACCAAGTACACCCACTGGAAGCAGACCGTCTTCTACCTCAAGGACGTCCTCACAGTCGAGGCCGGCGAGCAGGTCAAGGGCATGCTCACTTGCTCCCCCAACAAGGACAACCACCGCGACCTCGACATCGCCCTCGAGTACGAGACCTCGACCGACGACCAGGGCCGTACTGTCAGCGGCAAGTGCGAGTACAAGATGTGCTAAATGCGCACTCCCTCGCGATTTCCAGGATATGATAATTTTTTGATGGACGGATTGAGCGGCTCGACGCCTTATGAGACGGATCAACAAGGCCGGTCTTGAGCGCTCTTCGCATGGCGTTCCTGGCGTTTCTTTAATATGAGGTCACGATGAAAAAAAGTGCGGGATCACAAAGGGCGTGGTGCATAGCGTGCATATAGTGGTGTTCTTTCAATTTTCTTTTACTTTGGTGGAGAGGCAATACGCTTTGAGTCGCAGCTCTGGCTTCGCTGACCGAGTGTTTGTAGTGTAGAGAGAGTATATACCCACCAATGAGAGGTTCGACTTCTTGCTCACATCTGCCAGCCCACATGCTCAGGCTTGTGGTCTCGGCCCTCCACTCCACCAGATCAATCCTCAGTTCAACACCACCCGGGAGCGACCGTACATGAATTCACACCTCGCATTCGCATCAGGATCCGCACGCACCTCGAACGAGTCTGGATAAACCTCTAGAACGCGGAACTCGGTCTGGTTGCTGCCACCTCCAGTGTATCGCGGCCACACCGGTCTGCTGGCGTTGGAGTATGTGATCGAGTTCGGATCCAGCGTTGTCGTGAATGAAGCCCAGTAAGCAAGCATGGCGCGCGCAAGTTCCGGGTCGGACGTCTCGGGCGGAGCGGACTGGAAGAACGCCTGTGGCGCGCCGTGGAGTTCAGTGCCGGCGTTGAAGATGAGTTTGTAGACCGGCAAGTCATGTTCGCTGAAAGCGCTGGCTTGATAGTAGGTTGGACAGTTGATGACATAATCGCCATAGATCTGCTGTGCTCGCCAGTACTCCGAGTTATCTTTGACGGAAATCTTGAGAGACGATTCGAGGAAGTCGGCGGTCTGGGACGAGAAGAACTCGTTGTCAAAGTACGCCCCGGAGAAGTCGGACAGCGGGTACAACTGTTCTACACGATCGAAGAAAGTGGCCCCTGCCTCTGGCCACAAGACCTTGAGATTCTCGACCGTCTGGTTCCAACTGGAGGTACTGAAATTCGTGAAGGCAGCCCCTTTGCGTGCGTCAGCGCGGTCTCCCCCGATGGAACAATGATCATGCGCCATGCTCACCTTCGAAGGCTGAATGGTCAATCAGCAACGCGACCTTGGAGAAGTGGCCAGCCTCGATCTCCCTCTGGGGATAGTCCCGGATTGTAACACCATCAATCGCCGGACCATAGTAGAAGTCTCCGTACGCATATCTGCCGTCTTCATAACCGGTCTGGTATGTGGTTGCGGAGGCATTCACTAGATCTTCGTACGGCAGGCTTCGAAGACACGAAAGATCTGAGCAGTTGGAAGCCGCCAACAAGTCTGTATACTGACTGTTCAGGATGCGTTGGCTCTTGAACGACTGCCACCAGGGGTACTCTGTCGAAAGCAGGAGGTCTTTAGTAAGTTCACTGAACATGTATTCTGGGAGAGCAACGTACCGGGGATGGCAGCTCGGAAAGGCGGATCATCTTCTCCACCGTTGAGGATCAGCTGGGTTGTGACTGAGCCGCCGCCTGCACTTCCGCCCCATATAGTTATCTGATGACAGTCAGTCACGCCCGGGCTTGAAGGCACTTCACGCAATTGCACATGCCTTGCTCGGATCACCGCCGAACGCACGAATGTGCCGATGTACCCAGTTGATAGCCGCTCTCTGGTCGAGCAGAGCAGCATTAGGCGATCCATCCTTAGCAACGTCTTCACTCGACAGAAAGCCGTATGCTCCCAGTCGGTACTGAATCGACACAAAGATCATGCTGCCATGAGAAGAGCTGACAAAGTTAGGGCCGCCGGCATCAGCGGCATTACCGACTGTGTAGCCACCGCCGTGAATCCACAACAACACTGGCAAGTTCTCATCAGTCGCATGGGACGGAGCGAACACATCGAGAACCAGACAATCTTCGCTCGAGGAGACTGGAGTGCCGGCAGCCATGGCACCGCCGTAGACTGCAGACAGTGCAGCAAACCACGCGGGCTGGCCTTGCACGCATTGCGGGCCTTGTGTAGTTGCGTTCAGAGCCCCGCCTAGGGATGTAGTGGTGTTTCCGAATTCGATTGGGACAGGAGCGCGCCTGGAGAGTAATGGTCAACGATTGCCACACACCCATGTTGGACATTGGGGATTACTCCACCAGCGAAGGTCGCCCACAGGCGCTACCGCGTATGGGATTCCTAGGAAAGAGTCAACCCTGTGTGAAAGCTGTCAGCAAGCGTACAGTATGCAGATAGTTTTCGAAGGTTCAAGTTGAACGTACCCAGTGGAAGCATTACGTGTGCCTTGGACCGCAGTATAGCCCAGGTCGATGAGAGGAGAAGCGGCGGCGGCGGTAGCAGGATCAATACACTGTGAGAGTGCGCCGAAACAGACGAGCAAGGAACCTTTGCCCGCCTTCATTATGCAAGAAAGTATCGCCCAAGTGAGCGATTCAGGGATCTTATATGTATGTTTCTTTCATTGATCTCCGTATCTTTGACGGGCAACCCTTGTTTTATATAACTTTCATCCTGGACCTACGGAACCAAAAACAAAGTCCGGAGCCGTTCGTCTGATCATGACGAGTGAAGCAATGCGAGAGTTCGATCTCTCTTCGTAAGACTGGCTGGTTTGCATTGCTCAGTATGGTTCAGATTGACGTATGGAGTTAGGGCTGACACTTACTATACTGCGCTCTCAGCATCCGCAGCTGTCCGTTGACTGGCTGTGTCGTACCTCGTAGCGCAGTACTTCACTATGCACAATACATGACTATAAGGCCGGGACCCGAGCCGTTGATCGGGTGTCATTATGCATGCGATGTGAATCATGATTTGAGATAGCCAGCCTCTCTCTCATGTTACTTTTCCGACGTTTCGTCTATCCGATATTACAACCGATGAGGAATTCTTATACCGAAGGCATCCATCAACTCTAGTAAATTGTGAGTTTGATAGAAATTATAATCAAATGGAAGAAATACCGTGATTAGATTTGGTTAGAACCTATACACATTCTGGAACATCAGCCGCACCGCTTTTGATCGCCTTGAGCCGTCTTGAACCAGTTAAGCTGCACCTTCGGGCCGCTCGGTTGCTACAATGGACTTTTTAGGGCTTATGAGAATGAACATATGATGATTTGGAAATACTTTTCCTCTACGATTCAAGTCTGGCTATCAGGAACATCTAGCTCCTGTTCGGATACACTCAGCTCATACATCAGGCTCAGTCTTGCGAAGCTATAGGTTGGATCATCCGGTCCTGTTTCTCCAGGACCTCCAACATCTTTGGCGCATCTTTTCCATCTCGCTGCATTCGCATCGCAATCTCTATGGCCGTCAACACCATCAACATCGGTTGCTTTGGGATTCAGCACCGTGCTGTAACAGCAATCTGACTACATCATCATGGCCCTAGGCTGCCAGCTGTGTGGAGGGGAGAGGACGTGGGATAAGAGCCACCTGCCATAGCGTTAGGTTCGATCTCAGAACGGGCAGCACCCTCTAGCAGCCTCAGCACCACAGTCTTCTTCCCTTTCCTCACAGCAGCATCTAGCGCATCTGTACCCTTCGGTCCCGTACCATTGCAATAGCACGTCGTTCGCAGCAGGGCCTTCGTCTCCGTACATGGCGACAAGTAACGTAAGCGGGAAAGCCGATGTGTCTGGGTCCGTGTTTGGATCATGCGCCAGCTTCGAGCAGGAATCTTACGTACCCGACGCTCTGTCTGCACTGGCAAGCCACGACCAGAGGCGTGCCGAGCATGTCGAAGCTCACGTCAACGATGGTGGGATCTCTAGCGAGGGCAGGGCTTTTGAGGACGGGGATTGGAGCCTGTGTTTACTGCTCCTCTGACGATCTCCTCGTTTCATTGGACAATTGGGGTATCGATCTGATAGAAAGTCGAACGATGTTGGAATTTGAGCCTTTCGCTGCTGGTTCCAAGAAGACTTGGATGGTCTTTCTGACGGCGACGGCTCTTCGTCACTCGACAGCACGGCTTTCATCCGGTCGAGTTCTCGAAGTTGGATTTATCTGCCCCCGTAAAGGTGCTGCTGTTCGTGCTAGAGGAGTTGTTCTAGGAATTCCTGAGGGACTTGGTGCTCATGGAGGCCACGGAGATGAGTTATCAAAGAAGACAGCCTTGTGTGCTTTTGTTTTCTCTGCGCCACAATGAAAAAAGATCAATGCATGTCGTGATTACTCGTAAGATGCAGTTGTACATGACCAAAAACGCCACACTCATATCTTCTCCGACGGCCAAACCGGCATGGCAATTTCGGGCGTCGTTGGCGTCGTCAGAGGCACATCCCCCTCCAACTCCGCACGGAAAGCCATATGATCCAGCTCCGGCGGCCGTTCCCCCGATCCAGCCTCATGGACCATACTATCAGAGCTCAGCTCGGTCTGCTGCGTCCAAGCCCTCCTGGGACTCGTGAGGAGGTTCTCCGCCGAGAGTTCGTTCATCGGCGTTTGACTGCCTGGCGAGAACGAGCCGGGGGCGATTTCTTGAACTTCGTTTTGTTTTTTGCGCCGTCTGACGAGGTACCAGCGTGCGAGGGCTGCGCAGATTGCGATCACGGCGACGGTGACTGCTACTGCTATTGCGGCGGTGGCACCTTTGGAGATGCCGGAGGAGTTGTCGTCAGAGTCGTGGTCGCCGTCGCCGCCAGTGTCGTTGTCTTTGTCTTCTGGTGAGGCTGTAGGGGTGGCTGGGGTGGTGGGTATTATTTGAGTGGTTGTGGTGGAGGCGGGAATACTTGATGTGGGAGCGGATGTACTGGACATGGTCGAGCTACTTGATGATGCGCTGTTGCCCACTGCTGGTGGGCCGTCTGTGTTGCCATCCAGAGCACCGGCAGCTTGCTTGATGGGTAAAGCGGTATCTCCAGAAAGTCCAGCGATGTTGAAACGATCTGAATAATTGATTAATACGCCACCCTCCTGTCTCGTTGATGTCATCCTAAAGAAGCTGAGACATGGCTGATTAGCACAGGTTCAGTTTGCGGGCGAAGGAGACGCAGTCAACTTACAATCCGTTCGGTACATTGGCAGCAATGCCTTCTGGTATAGTCCCTTGGGCAGTGTCACCAGCCGTGAATGCACCCTCCGACTGGAAGGTCGACACTGGTTGCTGCAACAATACATTAGCCTCACAATTCGTGGGGTGAGCCAAGGGGAACATTGAGCATACCATGTTTGCATCGTCGTTGCCTCCTACCATCAGTGACAGCGTATACTGCGTGAGCTCCGAGATGGGAGGGTCAATGCCTGAGTCCTCCCATCGTACATCGATCCGGCCTGCAGTGAGATTGGCGCCAGCAGAGGGCTCGGTGAATCTGACGTCTGCCTGGCTAACAGTTGCAAAGCTGCATAGCAGGACGACTATGGCCACCGTGGTCCATCCCCAGGTCCCGTCAAAGGGCGAGTGCATCATCGCACAGCTGCGACGAGAGGCATATAACGCTGATAAATCGGGCGACAGGCTTTGTGTTCACGCCCAAACGCGCGGTATGGGCATTGTGGGCTGTAGGAGGCACGCTGGAGTGCTGCCTGCGCTGAGTTGGCCAGTTTCTGCCACTATCCTGCCCTGACTCCGTCGGCCAGGGGAAACTCCTTCTTGACAGGAAGCCCCAGAAGCTCGTCCAGTAGGCCAATGGGGCCTCGGTAAAGACAGATTGACTTCTTCGGGCATCGGGTCGATCCTTCAAGCTCCAGGTACGAGAGTCTAATTCCTAAATCGCGCGTGGCCGCGTCACCGCTCTGGCGCCGTCGCGTCTTACATGACCCGAGAGATCGTATGTGATGTTGATGGAGGATATATGCCAGGTCGTCGACGTCCTGTGTCTTGTCGGTGAGAACGCGATGTTGTTGTCACACGTTGCCAAGCACAGCGTGTTGAAACACACAGTGTTTCTCCATCCACGACACGGAGTCTTCATCCTTCGTTGTGCTCGAACCACCTGAACTTCTAAACGAGCCGAAGCATCCGGACTTGCCTTGGCTATCTGGGACAAGCGAAGAAGCTTCCTTGGTCGTAGAATCAATCTATCTGTCTCTACGTTGCCGTTCGTCGTCCAACACTTCAGTGTCCAACTACGCGAGCGGCGAAAGACTGCAAAAGCAGCTTTGCAAGAAGATCAAGAAGATTAATCGAATGTTTTATTGCGTACTCCTCCGAATCGGGATATGGACAAATTTACATACTATGGAACTCGGAGAATTCCAACTATTATCCTCGCCATGCGGTGTCTCCGTTCACGAATAGCCCTACGACGCTGAGTGAATATATCGAATGGCAAGAGGTCGAGTCACTAGCCGACGTTTTATCGATACCGGCGACAGTCCTGCATACACAGATGCCTGCTGATGTTTCTCATAGTATGCGTGCTGCAGGGTGTAAGTAAGGATTTCTTTGTTCGGCTTCAACAATACTAAAGCCTACACCGCGAATGGCTAACGTCTCGCACAATACTAACGACCGACTTCTTTGTATAGTTGGTCAGACACTTCGAGCCAAGGATTGAGTCTTAACGAATTAGGAGATGCCATGATGACAATGCCAGTAGGTCAATCGCGATGATGCTGTCTCTCGTTTCATCAATGGAATTTGTGTGAGGCTTCTTCCTCTTTCGACACGCCTTCGGCCCTTGAGATCCCCAATTGACCCACCAAAGACATCACAAACATCACGACTCAACATCATGAAGCAGTTCTTAACGATATTCATGGTCGCGCTGGCCTGCCTCTGCCTAGTCCAAAGCATCCACGCCTGGAACCCTCCCAAGAGCAACGACCGAAACGAATGCTTCAAGCGGAACCAAGATGTCGGCAGCGCCATCGAGAACTTCTGCTGGAAGAACAAGGACATGGTCAGTAGTAGTCACATTCAGCGCCGTAGTGGAAGACCTATGCCTGACACACATCGCTCACGATAACGCTACATTAGGTTGTACCGTCCGCCAGAGCCAGAGAGGGAGCCTGGTCCAACAAGAACAAATTCTCCGTCTGGATCAGAGGTGAGTCTTCTTCTTTCTCTCTCTCCCCCGCCCTCTGAATCCCATTCCACGATGGATAGCTTGCGCTGACACTTTATCTTTCTTCACCTTTCGCAGGCCATTGCAAGCCCGCGCAGTGGGTGCCCATGGACTACTGTTTCAAGAACTTCTTCAACATGTGCGTTAATATGAACAAGAAGGATGTAGGCAGGGCGAATTATGGCAATGGTGGTTGTCAGCAGTGGCACATCAAGCAGTTCTAGGTTCTGAGAGGGTTTCCGGCTGGCTGTCATAATGTTAATGTGATGGATTCACGATTGAGATAGGCTTGAGAAGGGCTGGATAGAGAGGCTTATGATACGTATCTCAGTGACAGCAGGAAATAGATCGTTTCGAGTGCTTATGCCAGTCTCTTCCCAAGTAAAGCCACGTACCGGGCCGCTACTCGTTCGAGTTCTGAGGGTAAGTTTTTGCTCGACATCTCCATGTGGAATATGGCGGTTCAGAGTCAGTGTGCGAGTGTCAAATAAGAAATCGGAAGTGCGAGATCAATCCATCTTCATTCTTGCAAAGTAAAAGTCATCAAAAAGGTATCTACTCGTTTCCGCGTTACGCTACAAAACAACGCCAGCTCCGGTCGCCCAGGACACGGGCAGTGGCCAAAGATTGAAGATGGATGAGAGGTATCCCAGACTCTGTACAACCACTTGCAAAGGCACCATCGGCAGAGGAATCCCATCGAGTGCGTTTACTGCTTCTTTCCGCGGTTCAACACCTTCGCCAAGCCACGTAGTGCTCCCATTGGCTCTACGTTCCCGCTCTTCTGCCTCTTCTCCTTGTCACGTTCCTCGAGGATATCCGTCGCATCTCTCAACGACCTGTCAGCCACGCGTTCGGCCGTATCCCTAGTAGTGGCCATGGCATGTACGCCGTGCGCGAACTGATCGATGGAGAATTCGAGACCGGAGGATATGCTTTGTAGACGCTGCTGTAGAGCGTCGGGCCCGGACGAGGATGATGTGAGTTCGTTGAGCTGAGCAAATATTGCTCGATCAGGGCTGCTTAGTAGGTCCGAGTTCAGTGGCGAGAGTCCTCGTAGAGCTGGTTCTACTGCAGGAGTAGACTGCGGCTTTTGAGGTGTCGCTGCGGGAATGGCGGATTTGGCGAGGTTGTCCCATTCTTGTCGCTCCTTTTTTAATCTGGAACACGTCAGTACTCGTTCTCAGTTCAACACTCATCGCAATGACATACCTTTCGAGTTCGCGTTCGAGCTCTTCAGCCTTTGCAGCATTGGCAATGTTCCGAGGGTTGGGCTTCTTCCGTAATGCCACTTGTTGCTGTGGCTCATCGTCTCTCGAAAACCAGTCGCTGAGCATTCCTTTTGATACAAGATCTTGCGAAAGTTCTTCTTGGATTACTCGAGCTTGGAGAAGTCAGCTTTGAGGTCTCGACATCTATCGAAATATCAACAACATACCGGCTTGCAAAGCTTGGAATTCGGCGTTCGCGTCTTTCGAACTTTGTTTCGGTGCGTCTGGTTTGGGTGGTAACGCCCTGCTGCCACACCAGCCAAGCAAACAACGCATTCGTCGCGGCTCTGTGAGATCGGCGGAAATGTGTTTGTAAAACTCTGCTGTGGGTACTTCAGGATGCGGCAAAGCTGTGATTGTTTCGTCAGCCCGGAGCTCGAATCCGCAAGTCTCAGACGATCCAGTCGTACATCCAAGCACCTCGCTTTGTGTGCGTTGTAGGTTTTGAGCAGACTCACCATTGCCTCTTCCTTCATCAATCAGACTACTAGCACGTCGCCCTCTCATTCCGGAGCTGCTCCGTCTGTTCATGTCCGCGCTGGCTTTGCGCATCTCCTTGTTGCGATTTATGATCGGTGTATCAGCGAAAGGCAAGGCGATCTTTGTCGTCTTATCCTCTTCTTCCGGCGCGGGCGCAGGTGTTTCATGCTGAGTAGTCCGTTTCTTCTTCACAGTGACCGGTCGAAATCCAGGACTTGGTGAGCGATCGTGATTCGCACGCGGTTTTGTAGGCGCTGCTTTTTGTGGCGACGGCGATCGGACTTCTTGGAAAGCTCGTTTCGCCCGGCGCGCAGTCTTCGGTACAGCATCGCCCCCTGGACTTGTCGGGAGCTTCCCTCGAGGCTTCTTTTGGGCTGTCTTTGGCGCGACATCTTCGGTAGGTGCGGGCGCAGGCACAGGTCCAGGTTTGCTTGACTTTGCTCGTGTTGTGCTTGTTGTGGTGCTCGCTGCGGGCTCTGCGGCGCTGGAGGCCTTCTCGGTGTTCGTACTGCGAGCTGCAGCCTTCTTAGTAGGTTTTGCGCGTTTCGTAAATTCAAAGTCTCCATCCTTGTTGTCATAAACTGCAACCTCGCATTAGCATTCTCTCCTACAGGTTCTCAACTGCCTGCTGCAGTCATTTCCGGAAAATGGTTCAATCCTACCTTTTCCGCGTGTTCTCTTCCCTGCGCCGCTCTCTTTCGCGCTGCCAGCGCTTTGCGCCGCATCCACCTTCGTCTTCTTGCTCGGTCGCTGCTCCTCCTCCTCCTGTCCTTCCACACTCAAGCGCGCACTCCTTCGCTTGGGAGCGGCCGGTCCCGGACCGTTCATCACAATTGCTGTAAGAGGCGAGCGCGTGACTACCATGGACATAGCTTTGCCCGCTTTTCGATCCAGTGCGCAGTGGCGGTGTCAATGGTGCAGTTGTTTGCTCGGAGGGGTAGTCGCGTCTATTGCGCGTCGGGAATCTATGGGGCGCAGGCGCGTAATGTGCGCATAGGTTGGATTGGTTTGTGTGAAGAGTTCTCGAGCGATTGCGCGTGTGGTCGCGTGGTGTCGGTAGTAATGATGCTCGTCTCGTGTTCGTCGTGGTTGTGAAGGTGGCGCGTGCAGATTGGTGATGAGGGTGGAGAAGTTCCGGCCGAAGTAAACAAACCAGGTCTTGGCATGTTGGGCGAGCAGGAGCTCGGCTTCACCTGCCGAAATCAATGGTATTTGCAATAAACACATTGTTTAGCTACCACA
>Ga0265798_10006018_pt1 | contig 16071 bp, 11 predicted proteins | sample P3T30metagenome_FD_192430 | JGI IMG/M metagenome (GOLD analysis project Ga0265798, IMG submission 192430) | Plant litter microbial communities from East Loma Ridge, Irvine, California - P3 T30 | ecosystem: Environmental > Terrestrial > Plant litter > Unclassified | place: USA: California... | reverse complement strand
ACAAGTGAGTGAGCCAGCGGTCCTCGCCCAGATGGCACTTGCCGTAGTCGAAGAGATCGTCGCATTGCTCGGCCTTGTCAGCGAAGTAGTACTTGGCCATTCTGCGGAAAGCAGAAAATCGAAGCATAGTGAGAGCACCGGGCAAGCAAGTGACGGCACCACAGCCGGACTCGACTGAACGCTCGAACAATTGACCGTGGACGTATTCCATATCTTGGAGAAGGGTGATGAGCGAGTTCTTTTCAGTTGTAGACGTAATAACACCAGTCTGAGCCAACATGTTCTTCTTGCTGCCAGGCTTGAGTTCCATCTCGTACATGAAGTTTTGAATGCAAGTCTTGTCGAGGATGCAGTCGGAGTCGATGAAGAGCACGAACAAGTTGTCGTTTCGCTTGAGATACTCGGAGTAAATCTTGTCGATGAGCTTGAAGGTCCTCTTCTGGCAGTGACGTTTACCACCGTGGGGGAAGCGGGAGATGGTAATGCGGCAGCTACGGTAGATGACATCGATGGACTTGGGGTATGTGTCGAGCGTAAGAGGGACGCCGAGCTTCTCGATGGTGTTCAGGTAAAGCTCGTCTTCCTGGTCTCCGTCGAAGGAGAGGAAGATGTGCAGACAGGAAGGTGGGTATTCACAGTCTACCAGAGAGTCGCAGGTTCGGAGAAGAATCTCGGGAATTTCCTTGTAGCAAGGCATGATAATGACGACCTTGGGAGCGGATGACTCGTCGAGAACAGATTTGATCCTGCGGCTGCGACCAACGGAGTGGGTGACAAGCTGGTAAACACAGAACAGCCACGGAACAGTCAACAGACCGGCGAAAGACCAAAACGCGAACCACTGGAGGAAATCCACCATCTCCTGGGGGAAGTACTTTGTGACTTGCGAGGGAAGAGGCAGGGTAACGACCATGATTGGCAAGAAGATGGCACTGTTGCTGTTAGACTTGGTTGTCATGCGAGAACTAGAATGCTTACCGGAGCGCGAAGAAGAGGATACCGAAGAAAATGGACAGGATGCGAACACTGATCGTCTCTGCCTTTTGGAAGACCTTGACAATGCAGTACAGGAAAGCGGCAACCCAAAGGAACCACTCGAGCAGAGCAGCCAACATGAGACCACCAATGATAGCAACATAGGCAATCTATTGCAGTCAGTTTCTGTACCGAGACGATCGGCAGGCGATGTACTCACATCCTTAGCTGGCCAAGGGTCGGTAATGTCTGGGATAGAGCCGTCGACCTCAGCGCGGGCAACCACCGCGCGGGCGGCGAGGCCCATCATCTCCTGCCAAACCATGGCGGGATATTAGGTATGTATATTCGTAGTTGTCGTTAGGCGGGATAGCGAGTGAGGCGGGTCGAGTAGAGGGGAAGATGTTGAGTAACAAAGAACCCAACAGTCGCACAAGGCTAGATGACTAGTCCAAGTAGCGGAGAGGGGGAAAACGTAAATCCAGAAATGTCGGAGAGCCGAGAAAACTACTAGTAGTGGTGAGGTATTGGTGTTTGGCGGTGGTAGTAGTAGTAGTAGTTGTGATGTAAGCGGATGGTGAGTCTTCGCAGCGCCCAGATAAACGAGTGTAAGGGTGGGAAGGACAAGAAGGGCTCAGATCAAGATCATCAACAAGATAACAGGATACTGCACACAAGGGCAGTCCGGAGTCGTGTGGGAGGAGCGCCTTGAGGAGGGAAGGAACTTGCTACGAGGGGATCGAGCTGGTTTACAAGCACGAAAAGCGGGCGCGCTCGGTCCACATAGCCTTGACCCAAATTGACCTGGCTTTTCTGGGCAGCAGTCGAGATGCACGATCGTCACAGGGGCACTCCAACCACATCGGGCAAGCAGCCCGCGCTTTGATGTCGAAAGCGAGTTGCTTGCAGGCCTACGCCTGGTCTTAGTGGCCCCGACTCGTGCCAAACCACGCGCCGGCGGCACTATGCCTGCAGCCTCGCAGGTTATTTTGGGCGTCCCCATGCGCCGTCTACCGTTAGCTGTCTGAAGACTGCAGGCAAGGTGTTCCTCTCTGTTTCGCATGTTTCTCATCACAGATAGATGAGCCTTTTGGGCCTGCGTGTTTGAGGCACAATCAAGGGCATCGAGAGCCGCGGCACTGTCGCTGCCTCCGTGTTCAAGGACAAAGTCTGTCTCGTCCGGCAGGATGAGTCTCCAGCTCTCGCTTGACGTGGCACCATGGTGGTTGGAAATTCGCCTTCAATGCAATGCAGCTGGTGGCCTTTCATTGCCAAGCCATCTGGTAGCTTCGCGTGGACGCCGGGCGTTCAGGGGTCGGCATCGCTCACTGTCCTAGAGACATCTCCAACCAATAATGGCACCACGCCCTTGATGCCGCTCGTACTCCTCACGAGCGGCCCCAGAACATCGCGGTAGAGGCTTGGTTGTCACATTGGTCTATGGCTGGTGGCTGTCGCGAAAAAGAAGCCGTATCCCCTCATCCCTATTTCCTATTCCCTCTCCTTCCACAAGTCTTGGAGCTGCGAGCGCTAGGAAAATACTCGACGAGAATACGAGCTCACGGTGGGTATGCCAGGCCGACCCGCTCCAAAAAGCACGAAACGGCGACGGCGGCCCCCAACATCCATGGACACTGACAGGAGGAAACCTGTGCCGCTTCCGTCCGTACCGGTAATCATGAATTTTTGCATGTTCCACAGCTTGGTGGACCGCCCGCTCGTCATATCGCATATAGCAACGTCAACGTTGCAGCACTGGAGCCAGTCTTTGCCATATTTCCTTGAATAGATCTCGCCAACCCACTTCCGCTGAGGCTGAGGACGGCTCGCAATCGATAATGTCGTTGCGCACCGGCGTCGTCCCGTAGTTTCGGACCTGCTTTTCCTGACCCGAGCACGACAAGGCGCTGATCCTTTTCGCTACCACGCTGTTCAATCTTGTTTGCTGTCGGCCCAACGGTTACGGATCGCCATCTGCACGTCTAGCATTGTTGACTTGTTTACAGCGGTGTACACATGCGGTTGAGCTGCCCCATGTTCGACATTCCTTCTGGAAGGACTGGGATCATGGCTCGTATGTCAATCTTACACGCCCGTGTCGCACATGAATCGCCGCTGTTGAGACGAGTGCGCTTACCGACATTCCGCAATAGCGCCGCGGCATATCGACATGCGATTTCGTACCGGACCCCTGAGCTGCAACCTGAGGCCTACGATATTTTGCTTTCTAGTGCGTCTGTTGACCAGTCAAGGACGAAAGAATGCGCCATGCGACGATTCTCAGGGGTGAATTGTTAGAGTTTGAAGCTAGGTAACCGTTTTCGCTCCCAGTTCCGCATCTATAAAAGCGCCACAGGGCTGAACTACGGGTAAAGCTCAAATTGAAGATGTCTTCGCCTAAGTGTGATATCGAATGTCATATAGAGAAACAGCATGACTCTCATTGCTTGTGTCGGTACTTGATCTTGGTGGTGAATCTTCGAAAAGGTCTACCTGGGTACGACAATTCATGTCTCAGCGATGACTGACTCGGATTGTTGAGCTGCGCAAAGTGCATCGTTGGAACCCGCATTATCAGAACACCAATGTATAGTGATGTTAGACTGGTTGTCGAATCGTGACTAGCAGGTAATGTCTCGATGTATACAGATAAAGTCGGTTTGAGGGGCACTCTGGTGTGGAGAAGCCAATTTCGGCTTAGTCATTCACCTCGTCTGAACCGCGGGACATTTGGTGACGCACGGATGCTTCGATGCGTGAGCGAACTCGCTGCAGGTACAATTCACCAAACCACCCGCAACGTCGACAAGAAGCCTCTCGACAGCGACATTGCCAGAGTCGCAAATACGCACGCTCTCACTCGAGCTTGTCTCACCGAGCCCGAACAAATGCAAGCAGCAACTGCGCCTGATATATTTCCCACCTTCCATGTGCGCGTATCATAACCGATCCGTGCTATCTACCGCCCCTCCACCACTGCGGCATCGCCTACTCCACCATGGAGAGGCACAGGAAGCGTATGTGTCCACGCTGTGTGCGGCAAAGAAATGCTAAAAACGTCTAGGCGAGCTTCGTGAATTAAACATACGCGCATGGGATGGCGACCAAGGTACATGGGCCAAGAATAGTTGCAGTCGCAGCCCTTATGCTGACCATGTACACAGACATCTTCGCCGTGCAGGCCTCCCTCGACTCGTCCATGAAGAAGAATACGGCCTTCATCAAACGCCTGCGAACCGCCGTAAACGCAGCCGCTCAAGCGCAGTTCCTCCAAGAAATCCGCGCCCTGTCCCTCCATAAATATCTGTCCGAAATTATCTCCGCCTGTTACGAAGGCCTGTGCAAGCTCAAGACTCCTGGAGAGATTGCTGCCGGTGTAGAAATTGTCAGCGCTCTCCATCAACGCTTCGGCCCGACAGAGTTCACAGGATACATTGGTTGGTATATTGGGAGGGGCCTAGCCACACCGGACAAGTCGCACCTGAAGACATTGGCACCCGAAGTGCGCGAGCGTGAGGAGAAGGAGCGCCTGGCCCGCCAGCGCATCCTCTTACGAGTCGCCACCGAACTCTGGCTCGTGGGTGTTCTGCGCAGCCTGGATGACGTAGCCCGACCTGAGGAAGCGAGCAAGGCCAAAGACAATGGCAAACTCGTTGAAGGCTCTACGAAGACAAAGTCGCGTGCTGATAATGCCGACGCTGAGCCTTTTCCGCTCGAGGTTCTAAAGGACATGCTGGGACACGATCGCGAACATGTCAATCTACCCCTCGTCGTCATCTTCGTCAAGGCTTTTGCTTGGGATATACTGGGTGCCAAGCCATCTTCTGCAGAGGGTCGCAAGACTGTGAACGAGGACGGGACTACAACTGCAGACAAAAACGGGGAGGCTTCTGGCGCTGAAGACGAGGAGCAAGATCCGCCCATAATCTCCTCAGACTTGCAACAGCGTTTCAGGAACATCCTTACCCGTTACTTCGAAGATGTCAAGACGCACCTCCTCCGCGACCAGAAACACATACTCAGCCAGGGCCGGAAGAACGCCGAAGCGTATGTCAAGTCTGGCGAGGTCTTCGAGGATCGCCAGTCCAACTACGAGAAGCAGATGAAGTCCCAAGAGCGATTGGTGACAAATGCGCAGATTCTCGCCGACGCTTTGGGTGTTGAGATGCCAGATCTCAAAGAGAAAGACAGTTCCGCAAACACGGGTGATGGTGCTATTGGCCTGGTCAAGGCGGGCGAATATCTGCGTGGCCAAAGCGATGGCGCCGGCATCTGGGAAGACGAGGAAGAGCGCCGTTTCTACGAAAATCTGATTGACCTGAAGGACCGCGTTCCTGGTATCCTACTTGAAGAAGTCAAGAAGAAGAAGACAGATGGTGATGAACAGGTTGGCAAGAAAATTGAGGCGAAGCCTGAGGCAATCGAGAAGGAGGCACCGGACGCTATAAATGACACAAAACCGGCCGATGGCGAGGACCAATCTACTGCTATCGCGAACAAATCCGTTGGAGCCCAGGTCGATGCCCTATTGGCACGCCTTCCAGAACTTGCAACAAAGGATGCTGTCGACCAGACTGCCATGGACTTTTGCTTTCTGAACTCAAAAGCTTCCCGCAACCGCCTCATCAAGGCCGTACAAGAGATTCCAAAGGGCCGATCCGATCTACTCCCTCTATACTCTAGACTCATTGCAACCCTCGGAAAATACATGGCAGACGTTTCTCAGGGGCTGGTATCCTACCTCGACGACGAGTTCAGAAGCCTGCAGCGGCGAAAGTCGAAAGATTTCCTGGGACAGGTGCGAACACAGAACGTACGCTACCTTGCAGAGTTGACCAAGTTCGGTGTCGTTCCTGAGCATGTCATCTTCCACTGTTTAAAAGTCAGCCTTGACGACTTCTCACGAATGAACATCGAAATCATATGCAATCTATTAGAGAATTGCGGACGTTATCTGCTTCGGAACCCCGAAACTTCTCCCCGTATGCATTCTTTTCTAGAAACCCTCCAACGCAAGAAGGGTGCTCAGGTTATTGGTCAACAAGAGCGCATGTTGATCGAGAACGCTGTGTATTACGTAAACCCGCCAGAGCGTGCGGCAATCGAACAGAAAGAACGGACACCAGTCGAGCTCTTCCTGCGCAAGATCATGTACCAAGACCTGACTCGTCGTACGCTTGACAAAACCATTAAGCAGGTACGCAAGATGCACTGGGAGGAAGAGGAGGTAGTCAATCTCCTCCATAAGGTTTTTGCAAAGCCGGGGAAGATCAAGTACAGCAATATCCACTTGCTAGCCGTTATGCTGGGGACAATCCATCGGTTTCACCAAGACTTCGCCATCTCAGTCATCGATGATCTTCTCGAATCTATCACATTCGGATTAGAATTGAACGACTTCAAGTTCAACCAACGCCGAATTTCAGAAGTCAAGTACCTTGGTGAATTGTACATCTACCGGTTAGTCGACTCGCCTCTCATTTTCGACACTCTGTACAAGCTTTTGAATTACGGATGGGAAGGTGGGTATGCGCGGCCCGGAGGATACAACCCTCTGGACCTTTCCGACGACTATTTCCGTATTCGCCTTGTCTGTAATCTCTTGGAGACCTGTGGCATGTATTACGACAAAGGCGCGGCGAAGAAGAAGCTTGACTTCTTTCTCACGTACCTGCAGTACTACGTGTGCATCAAGGAGGCGTTGCCGATGGACGTTGAGTTCATCGTGCAAGATGCTTTCAACCTAGTGAGACCGCAGTGGAAGATAGTCACCAACCTGGAAGAAGCTTCACGTGTCTTTGCAGAAGCCGTCAAACAGAACTACCAAACAGCGTCAGCCGACAAGCCTGTAGAGCCTGACGAGGACGACATGTCCGCATCGGACGATGACCTGGATGGTGCCGAAGACGAGGACGTTGTATTGCCTGACGGCGAAGGAGATAAGTCATCTGGCGATGAAGATGAGGACTCCGACGATGACGAGCCTATGAAACAAACATCTTCGGACGAAGAAGAAGAGCAGATTGTGGTCACACGGCAGGAAGACGAACGCGACCCAGAAGCTGATGCTGAGTTCGATCGTGAGCTTGCTAAGCTGATGTCAGAAAGTGCAGAGTCCCGCAAGCATGACCGCAAGCCTGTCTTCGATGTGCCACTTCCAATGCGTCGCGCTCGCGAGGCTCCGGTGAGCGCTGACGACGTTGGTAGCGAGGTACCCGTTCCAGTCGCACCAGCTCCCTCGCAGACGATGAAATTCTCGTTGCTCAGCAAGCGCGGCAACAGGACGCAGACCCGATCTATTGACCTGCCCTCTGACTCAACCTTTGCTGTCGCTATGCGTAACAAGCAGCAAGCAGATACAGAAGAACGACAGCGAATCAAGAGCCTCGTCTTAAACTACAACGAAGCTCGCGATGATGCTGATGACACGACTGGTGATTCACCATTTCATTACACCCTCTCGCCTAATACCAATAGAATACGTACTGAAACTTTTCAAGGTCTGGACAAGACTCCGAACCCATACGCGCAGCCGCGCCTTGATAAAGCTGGTGCAAACCGCAGCAATCAGCGTGCACGGAAGCTACAGCTGTCAGATGTCAACTGGTATGACTCCCAACCCTCTCCCCGGCAGAGTCGCCCTGAGCCTGGTGCAACGTCTGCTTCGATGCATACGCCGCTTTCGGTGTTCACATCGAAGCGTTGAGACGATGTGCGAGTCCAGGCTTCTCACAAGCTCTACAACGCTTGCAGTCGACATTGATCATCCGCGACCATTTCGGAAGCGCTCTTCATCTTCACGAGGCTAACTACGAGGCCCTCCGTGGGCGACTGATTTTCTAGGACATGATTATCATTTATGATGCTGCAGCTAGCATCCAATACGAACGACACAACAGCTCACTATGCTTACAACTGCTACTTCGACAGTATGTCACCAATGGTAGGTATTACCTGAAGACAAGCAACCGTCCCGGTATCGAAGCTTCATCCTCCAAGCGAAAAGATAGCTTCGACGAACTAGAAATATCTTAGTTTGCGCGCGAGTACCGTTGGAGCAGGTGAGTCTGCTACGCCGACATATGGATATTCCGACAACGAAGCTTGCGACAGGCGACGCTCGAGCCGGGGGAAGAGCGACAATGGATCAGCGTCTGTCTACATGCCTATCAAACGACATGTCTTGTCCTACCCACTGCATATGGCAGGATAAGGAACGTGACGGCTCTTCGTGGCGGGAATGAGCGTTTCACTGGCAGTACATTGCTTCAAAAAAAAAACGTTCGTGGCTATAGCAATTGAAACAGTCATCGTTCTAATCTATGCTTTTCTATCCGCTTTCGTGTGCAGTAAAACTCACTGCATGCTCGTCTCTTCTTGAGTGCATCTGGTCCCCCGTGTGATTACAGACAATATGCACGTTCATAGATAACAGCGAATAAGTGACGACGTCCAAGCCCCTAGCATGCGCGATCGGTGCGGCGCGCTAGTGAAGCGCGTACCTTGCAGAACCATCTACGTCACTGAAAACAAAACGTCAAAACCGCGCAAATGCCCCGTCAAAACCTTTCATCATAGGCCAATTGACCTGGTATAATTATCGGTTCGCGACAACACCTCACAATTGCTCGCATCACAAGTCTAATGTCTAATATGCTGTCTCTTGCGCTCGCGCTGGTAGGATCAGCCTCGGCTTTAACATTGCCGACATTCCTCCAAAGCCAGAGTCAAGCTCAATCACCATTTCGGCCTCTGGACCATTCGCAAAACTACAAGTTTGATCCTTTGTTGCATCTCCCTGGTATATCGCCATACTTTGATGCAGTCGGTGTGTACCATTCTCTGAAGCTGCAGGATAAGCCCAATCTGACTCCATACACAGGTTTTGGTCTCGAGCACCAACCTCCCATCGGCTGCAACGTCACCGCCGCATCGTACATCATCCGACACGGTGCCATCTACTCCAACGACGCTGAATACGAGGAATACATCAAGCCTTTCCTCTGGAAGCTCGAACAACATCGCCAAGGATGGACTGGCCCATTGGCCTTCATGGAGAAGTGGCAGTCCCCAATCTTGGAAGATAGGTTGGAGGAACTGACGCCCTCTGGCGCTGTGGATGCTGAGCTGGTAGGCAAGCATCTGTTGCAACGATACCATCACCTCGTCCCAGACACGAAGAGGATATTGGCAGACAAGAAGAGCAGGACGTTTGACACGGCTGAGAACTTTGTCAAGGCGTTCCCGCAAAAGGACGACATCGAGATCGTCAGGATTACGGAAAACACAAATGGAAGCATGGAGAGCTTGATTCCACACAAGTCGTGCAAAAACTTCTCCAAGAAACCTGGTGAGAAGCAGCAGAAGAAGGTCATCGATCTCTATGGTGCTAGCGTCGCGCATCGCCTCTCGCCTTACACACCGTTCAAGCTTGAGCCCAAGGATGTTGTCGGCTTCCAAATGCTGTGTGGTTACGAGTCTGCTATCAAGGGCGAGCGAAGCCCCATCTGCGAGCAATTCACAGACTCGGAATGGATGGCGTACGAGTACGCATGGGACCTGAAATATGCCTACATGGTCGGTCCTCTCAACCCTCTCTCTCCTTACCTCGGTTTCCCGTGGCTCCAGGCTCAATCTGAACTTTTCGCACACATTGAAAAGCATGACACACCCGGCGATGGCTGGCCCGATCAGCAGCGCTTCTTTCTCGGTTTCACTCATCGCGAAGTCCCGCCTTTCATCGCCACTGCTCTCGGGTTATTCAACAGCTCTTCCGACGCCGCAGAGCAGTTTCCCACCGACCACATCAACTGGACGCGTGCATGGAAGATGAGCGACCTGATTCCCTTCCTTGGCCACGTTGGTATGGAAAAGATGACCTGCGAGCGTGGTGGCGTTCATGGCGACGAGCCAGGCACCTATGTAAGATTCATTGCTAACTCTGCACCAAGGCCAATTCCTGATTGCCAGGATGGTCCCGGTGCGAGTTGCGAGTTTGGAATGTTTAGAAAAATCATTGGAAAGGGCGCAAAGTCTCACAAGGACTTTCACAAGGTTTGCGATAAGAAGAAGTGCAAGGACGCTACTTGTGTAGAGGAGGAGGAGGTATAGGGATTGCGTTCCGCATCGACCTTTGGAGGACGGGCTGTATATACATCACCCTTGGAGTCTGCAATGCTGATTACAATCACCTTACGAAGAAGTTGGCCGATGTGTTTTCCCCTCTCTTTTCGCAACTTTTCGTAACGTTCAGGAACAACGCCTCAATCTTGTGAATTCGTTTTGTCCAGCAATGCACTGATCAGCCCTGTTTGCTGCAGGCGTCATATGAACAATTCCACTATCAAGAAGTTGGGTACGTTCCATCCAAAGTTATCGTTACGCTACGCTATGTATAAACACCTACCAAAAATTGCAGAATGGCATGATGCCGCCGAAAATCGATAAACCTTCCCATATGCAAGGGATGATACATATAGCCTAAACATGGCCAAGACCAGTCCCATGCTGTGTCCCTCGCAGAAACACTATCGTTCGCGTGTCCCCATACGACAGCCATGTGCCTGTTCTCGACATATTTGTGCGGTTCGAGTATGCCGTTTCGTAGTAATCGTATACTGTCGTGCAATTACAAGGTCTAACAGAAGATGCCCCAAGCAACTTGCGGGGGTTCATGCTCATGGTAGTTCGTCAATCGTTATCGTCCTTTGGTTTCAGGGCGTAGAGGTCAGCATTCGCTGTTAAGCTTGTGCTTTGGCCAGTCGTAACCAGTTTGATCCCATGACTGCTTTAAGTTAGTTGTCTGACTTTACGATAGCAAGGCAGATATGTACAGTAAAGTTAGGATTGTTGTAAGCTCTTGGATGCTTTTTGATGTAGTCTGTAGTCTCGAAGCCTGGGGGATCGCACGTAACCATCTCCTCGCCTTTCTTCTGGTACCACCTCACGTAGTCGAAACGTATGGTAGTAGGAAAAACCAGGTTCTTCCAGTCGATCCAGGTCCACGAATTACTGAGACCCATGTTTAGAATGAGTGATAATGGTTCCTGCGCGATTTGGCGGGCCTGGATGTTGCCGTTTGGTCCTATAGCGCGCCCGTCCATGATAAACATTGTTTGGTCGCCCACTTTCCAGGATATATAAGCATCTTTGCCTTCTCCTGGAACATACTCGAAAGAGAACCGTTGATACTGCTTGTTATCGAACCAATCTTTGTTCAGTATCGTGGTGGCAGAGATGGCCTGTTGGAAGGCTCCGCCGGAGTAAGTGTTGAGTCCACTGTAACGAAGGTCTGGCAACGCCGTGTAGTTGTAATTTGGATAGTACCAGATATCGAATGGCGCAACTTGATAGCTTTGTGTCGCTATTGGAAGACCATTTGGACCTGGGTAGCCTGATGTGGCACCCACCTCAATGATATCGATCTCTGGCACTCCTCTTCCCGTCCCTGGTGTTGGATGATCCTCACCAGGGCAGGTGCACGAGTTCAGTCGTTGTCCAGGCAAGTGAGACAGGCCGTCAGGGCTAGATTGGTTGGGCGTGATGCCAGCGTCGCAAGCTTGGTAAGTGTAGGGCCACAGGCCATCGGTTGTACTCAAGTAGCCTGGCCGGCCGAGGTTGCCCATCGTCCACGCACCAGGCCAAAGTCCTTGTACACCGGCTGGACCTGGTAGTGATACTGAGACTTCGAAGATGCCACCTTTGAAGCACAGCTGGTTCCAACTGTTCAGCATTCCAGACCGAAACTTGAGGCCGTGATTGAAGAACTCTTCTAAGCGCAGCTGGAGTGTGCCGTCGTGGGTGGTAACAGCATCCGGATCGTACCATTCAATATCCTGCGTCGCACCATACCACACGTTGGGTGCATAGAAGTACGGGTCGTCTCCTTCGTAGAACGTACGATTGTTGTCGTTGAACTCGTCGCTGAAAACCAGCACGTATTCGTCGCCGAACTCCCCAGTTCTTGTTTTCACAGAGTCGGGTGTGTCCGGGTCAATCAGGCCCTTACGTATATTCTCCAAAAGTGGATATCTTTTGTTGTTGACTGTTGCCCAGATTTGAGGCCTCCATGGATTAGGAAACATACTCAGCGGCATGCCGTAGGCTGAATTATAATCGATAATGCCTACTGCGGAAAGCACTGGAAGTCCGACAAATATAAATAGTAGCCCACATATCATAAACGCTAAGCCGATGGTGGACATGATGCTGTCTCTTGTGAAATGGTCGCGTATCCTGGGTTTGAACTTGATGTCATCATCATCGCGAGGCATGTGCATTTCATCGTCAGCTTCCTCTTGATCGCATACTAGTGGCCAAGAGGCCATTCCCTTTTCCTCGTATGGCGCCGTCAATCTATCGTCAATAAAGGACACATTCTTCTTTGTGTCGTACAGGTCATGAGCATTTTCATTGAGTCCCGTCGCAGAGTCATTGGGCGTAAGAAACGGATTGGTCAGCGGTAAACCGGGCGGCGGAGTGGTGGTGCGCGAGTCCACACCCAGCCTACCGTAAGACCGACGTTCTGACAAGGAAGTCCTTCGACTACGGCTAGGAGTACTAGTGGCGGCGTCTGAGAAGGGATTGAAATAGCGAGTATAGTCGGTGCCCAGATCTTGTAACGTGAGTGGGGTGCCAGGAGAGCGAGGTGCTTGGCTTGACAAGTCTGTCGTACTCCTCGCCTTTGGTGTTCTCAGGTGAGTCCGGGGCGGAAGGCGCAAGTGAAGCCGACCCGCCGTGGTGCGCGGTCGATTCTTCTTCGTCTGCGTCTCATCGCTCGAGAGCATCTCGTTCCCTTCTGAGCTTTCATGGCTCGCCGATCTGGAGTTTGCAAGCGGCGAAGGCACAATAGGCGCGAAGGGCAAGGGGGAGGAGGAGCGCTCTGCCGACGGAAGGATGCCGAAATCGAAGCCATGATCAGAAGCCGGACTCTGACTGCCGCTCGAATGGCTAATCAGTGGCTTTTCGGCTGCTCCTGCTTGCTCGGATACTCCTTCTGTGTTGGTGTTGTGGGGAAACGCAACTTCCCGTTCTACACCTGAGCTCGACGACGACCGTCTGGGCTGCTCATCTCGACTTTGTGGTGATTCTGAGTATTCCGAGGATGTGTGCGAAGCGACCCTTCGTATGGACGCCATTGGCCCCGCTTCTTTGGGCAACGAGCGACCGAATGGTGTACGCGCCGGCGGTTTGCCCCACAGCCGGCCCTATGTTGTGCAGCTCACACCAATTGCGACGTCGTTAGTAGTGTTTTTGTCGATAGAACGCTTTGCTATGTATCGTATAGAATGGGCGAGCAGAAGATATCTGGAGGCGAAGAGCCGCGAGCGTACGGTGCCTGACGTCGAAGGGTAAGTTGCTAGTCGGAGAGCTTTGACGCGGTGGGACGTGAGGAGTGGATATAGCAGCTGTAAGTGAGCAACACAGAGAGCGGCGTGCTTGCGGGAGGGAAAGTCGTGAACGTGAGCGAAATAACTTCCAAGGGGTCCAGTGGTAGCAACAGTGAGTAGCGATGTTGGCCTGGCAAGCGCGTTGATTGTTTGAGTGGGAATACAAGCCTATAGCAGCTTTGATGGTGAAGGCGGATTGACGACCACACAGCCAATCACAGCTTCCCCAACGGTAGCCAACATGTAGCTGTCGCAGTCCCGAAGATAGGCAGGAACCGTTCCCTGCGCCTGTGCTGTGTTGCGCGTCGGACTCTCCTCATGCTTCCACCACACCCGGACCGTTGCTGGCACAACTCTGCTGTTTAGGACTGAAAAGGTGCCATCACCGTCGCGACCGGAGAAGAGTCCCCAATTCATGATGTATTCGACTCGCATGTCGTACTTTGTTCCGATTGCTCGAACCGTGGAAGGCACGATAGATCAGTAACACGCTTACCTCATGACAGCCCTGATCCACTATCCTCGAGACGGACAGCCTCTGAAGGTACTTGAGACGTTACACAATAACGGTGTGCTTGTACACTTAGCACGAGGCAACCCGTACGTGCATTTCTCTTTTGATAAGTCGCAAGCATGTCAAGCCCGCATGTAGCACGATACCGCAAAACGTGCATGCTGTACGCGTACATATTCCAACATATCACAAAGGCGCCGTTTCTATCGTGAACAGTATCGGCGCGTCCGTCTCGACTCTTACATCGTTCGCTTTAACGTGGTTGCTCGTACTGACCTGGCCACCCATTTGCGTGTCCCACTCCTTGACATCCCACTCTAGCCCTTCGGTAGAGATAACCGCTGGCCCATATATAGGAAGAAACCCCACGTTCTCTGTGAAAGTGCCACTTTCTTGGATCCCTCTTAGCAGAGTCTCTCCGCTCCTCAGCACAAAACTCAGATTGGACTCGGAGAATAGCCATAACGCAGGTCGGTATGTTGAGTCTGTTCCCTGTACATTTCGTTCAAGAGTCCAAGGCCCTGGTCAACCCTCCCACCCAAGGTACCAAGAACAATGACATCTCGCACAGCCGAGGAAGTAATACGCAACGAAATTTTTTGCATGCATTTTCCAAAATCTGTGCTGTACTGGTCACGGTCTCGTAACACAGGAACACCTCGTGCTTCGTAGTACTCACGTACATCATCGCGTAACGAGTCCAAGTCCCCATGAATCATATCGGGTAGCTACAAATATCAGCAACTGATATTGACATTAAAAACCACAATTCTACTCACGTATTGTTCGCGCTGCTGGATCAAATCATCTTTCAGCATATCGAAAAGTCTATTGGCGCCGCCATCGGCACATATGCGAAAGCCAGTGTGTTTCCAAAGACGTAAAAATGCAGTGAAGTGGGCTATTGGCTGATTTAAGATGAGAAGGTCAGGAGGATTCGAGGTTTTCTCGGGGTGGGCGCTTTCCGCGAGAAATCTAGCAGGGTACAACTCGCTGATCCCTCGTCCTGCCATGCTCTTGATGTCCCTAGGATGCTCAAAAATTGATGTAGTGATACAGGTGATAGCGTGAATGGAGCAGTTGATGAGATTGGTTGAAACTGCGGACCCTGGAGGATGTGCGTGATGCAGAGGCAGGCGCGATGCAGATGTGCCCGATCGACTAAGCTGCAAATGTGCTAGTCTCTACTCGTGCGAGCACCCCCTAGTGACCGTTAACATTCAGATATGTATAGCTACCACGGTTTCGATAGATACCCGTATCTCTTTGCGTACAATTCCATCTATATATGACGTGTTGGGTTCCACTCTCGGCTCCTCGCTGCTCGTTCCTGCAGCTATACGTGATGGGAAGCTGCGGTCTGCAGAGGTTTCTGATGGTGGCTGGCAAAACGGTATGCAAAACGCACGATGAAACCCCATTGTCATGGGAGTCGCAAATTTACAACCAATTGTATTCAGAAGCGACTAAGTCTAAAGATGATGACTCTTAGGAAAGAAGTTCCCACACAAGCTGTGCTCATGCAATGGCCCCATGTTGGTCAACTTTAGTTTACCTTTCGGACACTTGTTAGCTCACCGCTCGAATCCTTCGTAACGATAGAGCATCTGCGTCTATAACTACATCTGGGTATTATGGGCACTGCTCACAAGTGAACTTCCGGACGCCGATCGTTCCGGAAAGGTCTGTCTTTACGCGCAGCAATCCTAATCATAGTTGGCTTATGATAGAGCAACCACAACAGGAATTTTTCAAGTCCTGAATCCTGGAGGACGAATCTGCGATCCTGTAGATGCTCTGTTTCCTGTCCGAGGTCGTGTGTTGGTGTCAATCACAAATCGGGGAAATGTCTACATGTTGTCACTACAAGAACCGACTTCCTTTTTTGTGTATCTGTGGGAATCTGTATGAGAGACCAAAGCCTTCTAGGAAATGATTGTGACTCTGTTCGAGATTATGTTTATGGGAAGGTTTTCGTCTGGCGTGCCTCGTGCAGCTGTTGAGTTGGTTTTCAAAAACGCTCCGTGCACCTTTCGGAAAATGACGTGGAGCAACCCAGCCTCCCGACCGCGCCGCGTTCACGAGTGAAACACCATACATTGCTACCATGTCGATCAACATCGTCGCCGATATCGCTCCTCCACAAAGAAACAGCTTGCAAGAGCCTGCCACACTAAGCGTCTTAAGGCTGCC
>Ga0265798_10006014_pt1 | contig 16077 bp, 16 predicted proteins | sample P3T30metagenome_FD_192430 | JGI IMG/M metagenome (GOLD analysis project Ga0265798, IMG submission 192430) | Plant litter microbial communities from East Loma Ridge, Irvine, California - P3 T30 | ecosystem: Environmental > Terrestrial > Plant litter > Unclassified | place: USA: California... | reverse complement strand
GTACTCGTAGGTCTTGCCGTAGGCTTTAAAACCCACGTAGCCCTTCCGCTCCAGAATGCGCACCACTGACGACACGGTGTTGTAGGGCGGCTTGGGGTCGTCGGACAAGTGTTCGATGATATCCTTCACAAACGCCTGCTTCAACTTCCAGAGCGCCTGCATGATGGGCTCCTCAGTTTTAGTTAGTTCCTCCATGGACCAAATATATAACTGGTATTTCAGTTTAAAAACTGTTTGATAAGTTTTGTAACGTATTTATCAGTTATAGGTTAAAAATAGGCTTTTTTTGACTTCTTTCTGGCATGTTGACGAAGGAAGCATCTTGTCAGGTCAGAGCACCTTATAACCTAAGTGAGATGCTTCCTTCGTCAGCATGCCAGAGGAGAGGCGGGTTTGCATAGCAAGCAAAAAAAAGCCCGCCGAGCAAAAACTCAGCGGGCTAGAAGACCAGAACAGTCGTATTTATTCGTTTTGCACAAGTCGCGTTTGCTCCGGCTCGAGTTCTACTAAGCCTTGCTTGTAGAGCGAACCTAGGGCTTTTTTGAAGGTCTTTTTGCTCATACCTAGGCGGCGGTACACGTCGTCGGCTAGGCTTTTGTCGCCTAGGGGCAGCGTCTTATTGGGGCGGTCGCGCAGGGCGGCGAGTACGAGGTTGGCAGCGGTTTCTACTTCGTCGTAGCCGGCTTGGCCGAGGCGTACGTCGAGCTTGCCATCGGGCCGAATCTGGCGCACGTGGCCTGGTAGCAATTCGCCCACGTGCAGTGGTCGAAACACCTCGTTGCTATAGAGCAGGCCCGCATGCGTGCCGTTCACGATGACGGAGTACCCTAGGGGCGTTTCTTCGGCAATAAGCAGCTGCACACTGGTCCCCTCGGCGCCTTCGAAGGGCTCGGGGCTCAGGAACTGCTGCCACTTGGCCGAGGCCACCAAGCGGTCGGAGGCATCGTCGAGGTACACGTACACGAGCACGCGGTCGCCAATGCGCACGGCTTGACGCTGGTTGGCGTGAGGGAGGAGGAGGTCTTTTTCGAGGCCCCAGTCGAGGAAGGCGCCGGGGGCGCCCACGTCGCGCACGGTGAGGGCAGCGAAACTGTTGACTACGGCCAGCGGCTCGAGCGTAGTGGCAATGAGGCGGTCCTCGGAGTCGCGGTACACAAATACACGAATGACATCGCCAACGTGCGCGCCCACCGGGCGATACTTTTCGGGTAGCAGCAGGTCGCCGTCGTCGCTGGTGAGGTAGAAGCCAATGCTGACTTCGCGGGCTATTTCGAGGTCGTTAAAATCGCCGAGTTGAAGCATGGGGTAGGGGCTGAGGTTGGGACAAAGGTCGTTCGGGCTTTGCAAACGTGGTGTACCGCACAGGAAACGGACAATTTGGATAGCGAATCGCGAAGGCCTAAAATAAAGCCAGCCGGCTTCCAGAATAGAAACCGGCTGGCTTAGCGTTTTAACTCTCGCTGATTAGGCGTTGGTGGTAGTGCTTGAGTTCACCTCGATGTTGCTACGGGTAGCGCGCGAGTAGGGGCACACCTGGTGGGCCTTGGCTACGAGCTCTTCAGCCTGGGCTTGGCCCATGCCAGGGATATTTACTTTCAGGTCCACGGCCAAGCCATAGTTCTCGCCGCCTTTGCCGAAGCTCACGTCGGCCTCTACGGTGCTGCCGGTGATGGGCGTTTTGGCCAAGCGGGCCACTAAGTTGAGGGCACCATCGAAGCAGGCCGCGTAGCCCGCCGCGAAAAGCTGCTCGGGGTTAGTCGAGTTGGCTTTGCCGGGGCCGCCCATTTCCTTGGGCGTGCTCAGAGGCAGGTCGATTACATTGTCCGACGAGATGACGCGGCCGTCGCGGCCACCGGTGGCTTTGGCTTTCGCCGTATACAAGCGCTAAATGCTCATGGCAATCGAAAAGAGGAAACAAAAACCAGAGTAGCTATTTGGATAGCTTAGTAATAAGGGGCTGCAAATGCTGGCGTAGCTCGCCTATCTGCTCCGCACTCATATCGAAGCAGCTACCGAGCTTAGTGGGTATTTCCTGGGCTTGCTGCTCAAGTGCGCGGCCGGCCGGCTGCAGCGTAATAATTACCGAGCGCTCGTCGTGGGTGGCGCGGCGGCGGCTAAGCCAGCCGCGCTGCTCCATGCGCTTGAGCAGGGGCGTGAGCGTGCCCGAGTCGAGCAGTAGCTTCTCGCCCAGCTCCTTCACCGTCAGCGACTCGTGCTCCCAGAGTAGCAGCAGCACTAGGTACTGCGGATATGTGACGCCTAAAGTGTCAAGCAGCGGCTGGTAGGCCTTGGTGATGAGGCGCGACAAGGCATACACCGAAAAGCAAAGCTGGTTGTCAAGCTTCAGCAGCGGGTTGCAGAGCGGATTGGTCGAGTCGTTCATAGCCATCTCAATAATGAAGCAAATCTAATTGCTAAATGTTTAATCGTGCACAACTGAAATTAATCTTTTCAGGTTCAATCAGCTATATAATTCAGTGTGAATAATTAAAAAACCGCTCTAGCCTGAGCCAGAGCGGTTTTTGAAGACCTAGGGCACCAATTGGCGCTGCTTATTTCTGAATGATATCCTGCTTCTGCTCCGGCTCAGCAGCCTGCTCTTGCAGTGAGGGGTAGTCGATGTAACCGTGGTCGTCGCCGCCATAGAAAGTAGCCTGGTCGGGTGTGTTGAGGGCTGCGCCCTGCTGGTAACGCTCTACTAGGTCGGGATTAGCGATGTAGGGCACCCCAAAGGCGATGAGGTCGGCCTCTTTATTGTCGAGCGCGTGCTCGGCCGTTTCTTGGGTGTAGCCACCGTTGAGGATGAAAGGGCCGGTAAAAATCTTGCGTAGCGCGGGGCCTACGGGCTCCTGGCCAGCTTTGGCGGCCATGGGGTGGCCGGGCAGCGCCTCAATCACGTGCAGGTAAGCCAGCCCAAACTGGTTGAGCTGCTCAGTGACGTAGCTGAAGGTGCCTAGGCGGTCGCTGTCGGTGATGCCACCCATGTTGCCGGTGGGCGAGAGGCGAATGCCCACGCGGTCGGCACCCAGCACGTCTACCGCGCCCTGCACTACTTCGAGGGCAAAGCGAGCGCGGTTTTCGACGCTGCCACCGTACTCGTCGGTGCGCTGATTGGTGCCGTCCTGAATAAACTGGTCGACGAGATAGCCATTGGCGCCGTGAATCTCAACGCCGTCGAAGCCAGCTTCCTTGGCGTTTTTGGCAGCCTGGCGGAAGTCCTCAACCGTGGCCTTTACTTCTTCGGTGGTAAGAGCGCGGGGCGTTGGAATCTCCTCGGGGCCATTGGCGGTGAAGGCTTTAACGTCCTTGGGCTGCACGGCCGAGGGCGCTACCGGCAGCTCACCGTTTTGGAAGAAGGGGTGCGAAATGCGGCCTACGTGCCAGAGCTGAATGAAAATGCGGCCTCCCGCGGCGTGTACAGCATCGGTTACTTTTTTCCAGCCGGCCACTTGGTCTTCGGTATGAATGCCGGGCGTGTAGATATAGCCTACAGCTTGCTGCGAAATCTGCGAGCCCTCGGTGATGAGGAGGCCCGCCGAGGCGCGCTGCACGTAGTATTTCACCGTTGAGTCGGTGGGCACATTACCGGGATTGTTAGCGCGGCTGCGCGTCATGGGTGCCAGCACCAGGCGGTTAGGCAGCGTGAAGGCACCTACTTTAAAAGGCGTAAACAAAACTGAATTTTGGCTCATGGTTGGGAACGCAAATAGACCTGCCTGCAGGCAGCTCAGAGTGGTTATTAAAATACGGGTTCGATTTTGCTCTATTGTATTGTGAGCAACCCAATAGAGCCGTAAAATGTTGCGCAGGCCACGGCTGGGGCCACGCCCGGCCCCCATCGCCACGGCCGTCTAAGGCCAGGCGTGGCCCTAGGTCGCCAGTCTACTGGTAATCGTAGCGCACCACGCTGGGCTGCCCAAAGCTGAAGTCGCTGAATTGGTACGAGTCGCGCGAGGTTTCAAACAGCCGCAGGCCGTTGGGCGTGATTTGGCCCCTGGGGTAGAAGCCCAGCAGCAGTTGAAAGGTGCGCAACACCGTCAGCTCGTTGCGGAAGCGAAACCCAATGCCGAATCCGGTGTAGGGCGTCTGGGTGCCAAAAGGCGAGCCGCCGCCAATGGTTTGGTTGATAAAGGCCACGTCGGCAAAAGCCAAGATGGCCATGCGAAAGCCCAGCAGCGAAAGGGGGGTGTACACGGTGCCTTCGTAGCTGGTAGTGAAGCGGCTGGTAGGCAGCACCTGGCCGGCCGGCTGAAAGCCACGCACCGCGCCGCCCGCGCCGCCCACGCCGCTAAGCAGCACCTCGGCCGGGTAGCGATTAAAGCCCGCCGTGAGGCGCGCATTCAGCAAGTGCCGACTCTGGTAGTTGCCCAGCCGGTAGCGCCGCGTGAAGTACAAAAACTGCCCCGTGAGCAGGCCCTGCTCCCAGGCGCCGTCCTGCACACGCTGAAAGGTGCTGAAGCCCAGGCTGCCGTAGAGGTAGCCCTGGCGCTCGGAGTAGCCGGCGGTGGCCACTTTGGCGTCGAGGTAGCGGCGTGCTCCCACCGGGTTAGCCTCCATGCCCGCCGTGAAGCTGAGTAGCGTGCCCGCTGGCACATCCTCGGTGCGCCCAAAGCCGAAGAGGTACTTATCCTTATAGTAGCGGCGTACCGAATAGCCCACTGCTCCTAGGTACAGCGTGCGGGTGCGGTCGTCGGGGGTGTTGGTGGGGTTGGTGGTGTGGTTTTCGTGCAGCACGCTGGCCGCCACAATGAGGCGGCCGGGGTTTTCATACCCTAGGTCGTAGGAGCGCAAGCGCAGCGCCCGCCCCACCCACAGGCTCTGGCTAGTGAAAGACCGAAACTGAAAATTAGGCTGCTGCCCCTCGGCTGGCGGGGCATCGCGGGGCAGCACGATGCGCAAGTTGATGGCATCGAGTGAGACCGCTCCGGCCCAGCGGGCGCTGGGTGAGTAGAAATCGCGCTGCACGGCCACGCCGCCCGAGTGCGACTCAAACTCGTTGAAATAATACCCACGGCCGTACACAAAGTTGCGAAACGGTACCCGGTACGTGCCCTCGTAGCCCCAGTCCTGCGGTAGGTCGCGCCCATACTGGTAGCGGTTGTCAAATTGGTGCCCGAGGCCCAGGAAGTTCTGGTCGCCGGCCGTGACGATGGCTTGGGTGGGCGAGCGAAAATCGTAGCCCGCCGTAATGCTGAATACATCGGTGGTGTACACCACAATATCCACGCTGTCGCGGGTGGCCGTGAGGTCGTTCACCAGCACTCGGGCATCGAGCAACTCATCGGTTTGGCGCAGCAGGCGCTCACTTTCGGCCAGGGCCTGCGGCAGCAGCGGCTGCCCCGGCTTAAACAGCAAAAGCTGCCGGATGCGCGCCGGCGCCGTGCGAATGTGAATGGCGTTGCCCGCCTTTTCAAAAAGGGTGCGCGGCCGCCGCAGCGAGTCGTTGAGGCTATAGCCAAAGGCATCGAAGGGCGTGATAGTGACATGGCGCACAATCTTAAAATTATGCTGGTCAAACTGCCGATTGAGCAGCACCGCGTCCAGGCCACGGTCTTCCTCCCGGGGGCGCGAAAGGCGAAAAAATGCTTGCACCGCCCGGCCCGCAATAGTTTTGCGGCGGGTGTAGCGCTGCAAGCTCAGGCGCAGGCGGTTCTCATCGAAGCGGCGACCTAGGGAGTCGGCGGGCAAGCTGGGGGCCTCTTCGGCAGCGTGCAGCGAGTCGGGCGGCACGGCCACGCGCGGCGTAAAGTCTTGGCCGCGCGTCTGCCCCAGGCTACTCAGCGCGAGCAGCCAGCCCAAAAGAAAAACGCAGACGGGGAAAGAAACTAGCCTCGGCATAGGGCGCAAACGCACTCCCTGCAAGTTACGGCTGCGGGCGCAGTGCTGCCACTGGCAGGCCGTAGCGTGCCCTCTTGAAGACACCTGCCGCCCTAGGTCTAGTACGCAATGCTCAGCCGCGTAAGGCTAGCTAATTACTGAGGAAAAACGGAACCATTTCCAAAAAAATTAGCTTATAGATTGCTTGCTAATATCAACGGCAACCAGTAGTTTTACCCCCGCTAACCCCCTTAGTTAATATGAACGAGCGCATTCAGGAAAAGCTAAGCATATTGGCTGATGCCGCGAAGTATGACGTGTCGTGCTCGAGCAGTGGTGGCAAGCGCAAGAACGAGCAAAAGGGCCTCGGCAACGCGGAGGGCATGGGCATCTGCCACAGCTTCACCGAAGATGGTCGTTGCGTGAGCCTGCTCAAGATTTTGCTCACCAACCACTGCATCTTCGACTGCGCCTACTGCGTGTCGCGCCGCTCAAACGACGTGAAGCGCGCTGCCTTTACGGTAGATGAGGTGGTGGATTTGACCATCAACTTTTATCGCCGCAACTACATTGAGGGGCTGTTTTTGAGCAGCGGCATTTTCTCGTCGCCCGACTACACCATGGAGCGCTTGGTGCGCATCATCAAGAAGCTGCGCACCGAGCACAAGTTCAACGGCTACATTCATGTCAAGACTATTCCAGGGGCCTCGCCCGAGCTCATTCAGGAAGCCGGTCTATATGCCGACCGCTTGAGCGTGAACATCGAGCTGCCCTCCGAGCTGGCCTTGCAGAACCTGGCGCCCGAGAAAAACTATGCTGAGATTCTGACTCCTATGGGGCAGATTCGCGACGGCATTATTCAGAACAAGGAAGAAAAGGCGCTCTTCAAGAAAGTGCCGCAGTTTGCCACCGCTGGCCAAAGCACGCAGCTGATAGTAGGTGCCAGCGACGAGAACGACCTGCAAATTATTAAGCTCTCCGACTCGCTCTACCAGGGCTACGGCCTGAAGCGGGTGTACTACTCGGGCTACGTGCCTGTGACCGATGACGCCCGCCTGCCCCAGGTGACCCAGCCGCCCATGGTGCGCGAGCACCGGCTATACCAAACCGACTGGTTGATGCGCTTTTACGGCTTCGAGGCCGATGAAATTCTGGACCCCGCGCACCCCTACCTCGACCTCGAGGTAGACCCTAAGCTAGCCTGGGCCCTACGCAACCGCCACCTCTTCCCGATAGATGTGAACGTGGCCGACAAAGCCATGCTGCTGCGCATTCCGGGCGTGGGCGCTCGCTCGGTCGAGCGCATTGTGCAGGCTCGTCGCTTTGGGCCGCTCACCGCCGAAACGCTCAAGCAGCTCGGGGTGGTGATGCGCCGCGCTAAACACTTCCTGACCTGCCGCGGCTCGGCGCCAGCCCGCCTAGGCGAGCTCGACGAGCAGCAGATTCGCCGGCAGGTGCTGTTTGGGGGCAAGGCTGTGCGCTCGGCCCTCGTAACGCAGCAGCTCGATTTGTTTGCCCAAGCGGGGTAAACAACGCGGTACGGATAACTTGCAACCTCTGGCTGCTTGGTTACTCTCTTACTGTTATGAAAAGTCTGGTTCTTCTCTCCCTCACTGTCCTAGGTGCCGCCGCACTCAGCGGCTGCCTCACCACGCAAGAGCCCACCTGCAACTCGACGGGCTACGTGCCCATCGTGAGTGCCACCGGTCCCAAAACCGTCGGCATCAATCAGCCCGCCGTGTTTACTATTGGCTATACGCTAGGCAGTAGCTGCGGCACGCTAGGCGATGTGACGGCCGTGGCCAATGGCAACATTGTGCAAGTGGGGGTGGCGGGTGTGTTTACCGGCTGTGCCTGTACGCCTACCACCACCGTTTCGCAGACTACCTATCGGTTTCAACCTGCCACAGCTGGTACTTATCGCATTCAGTTTGTGTCAGGTGACAATACTGTCATCACCGATACGGTGGTGGTAAATTAAGCCGGCCTAGGGGCCGGAATGCAACTCGTTCAGGCCATTGCGGCCCCTATCGCCATGCAAATCACCCATCGTGCCCCCGCCGACGCTGCTCTCCTAGATTCGGCAGCTGCTATTACCCCCGCCGAGCTGGCCCTGCCCACCCTCGACAAAGCGCCGCGCCTGTCGTGCTGCTGCCGCCTCAGCGAACTGCTGCCCAAGGTGCGCCAGCTGCATGATGCTGCCCGTGTGGCCCGTCTCGCTGCCGAGGCTGCCCCGGGCGTAGCGGCCTAGGGCCTTGGCCTAAGCGCAGCCGCAACCTTAGAGTGGCTTCGCTAGGTACAAGCCCCATGGACTACCCGCTAGAACACCACTACGTACAAACCAATGGCCTGCGGCTGCATGTGGTGCAGTGTGGCCCCGTCAATGGTCCCTTGGTTATGCTGCTACACGGCTTTCCGGAGTACTGGTATAGCTGGCGGGCGCAGCTGCCCGCGCTAGTGGCAGCCGGTTATCGCGTGTGGGTGCCCGACCAGCGCGGTTACAACTTGAGCGACAAACCTCTGGGTGTGGAAAACTACGTGTTGCCTACACTGGCTGCCGATGTCATCGGCCTTATCGACGCGGCAGAGCGAGGGCAAGCCGCCGTGGTAGGCCACGACTGGGGGGCCATCGTAGCGTGGTACCTGGCCGCGCATCACCCTAGCCGAGTGGCTCGCACCACCATTATCAATGTGCCGCACCCTAGGGCCGTGCTCCCAAACATCTGGCGGGCACCCGACCAGCTATTACGCAGTTGGTATATCGCTTTTTTTCAGTTGCCGGGCTTGCCCGAGCGCTTGATTAGCCGCCGTAACTGGCAGTTTGGTGCTCAAATGCTGGTGCGCTCCAGCCGCCCTGGTACCTTTAGCCCGGCTGAAGTGGCACGCTACAAGGCAGCCTGGAACCGCCCCGGCGCCATCACTAGCATGCTCAACTGGTACCGTGCCCTCACCCGCCCGCCCGTCAGCGAATGGCCGCGCATCCGGCAGCCATTGCAAATAATCTGGGGTGAGCACGATGCTTTTTTAAATAAAAAATTCGCGCAGCTCAGCTTGGCCGAGTGCGAGCAGGCTACGCTGCACCTTTTTCCGCAAGCCACGCACTGGGTGCAGCTCGAAGAAGCTGACAAAGTCAACGAGCTGCTGCTAGCCTTCTTGCAGCAAGAAGTCGCTGCTACCATTTCCTAACCTAGGTCAACTATTCTGCGATGAGTCAATTAACGCCGCTTCAGCGCCCTTCGAATACGGCTGTTGGCTCGGTAGCCCCGCGCCCACCCGCGCCGGTGCTGCACAACCCGCCCACCGACTATACCTACGATGGCAGCTTTGAGGGGCTACTCACGGTACTGTTTCGGGTGTACGACCGCCGCTCGGCCCCCAATAGCATTCAGCCCGAAGATGCCGCGCAGGGCGGTTTGTTTGCCCAAGCTGTGGCCATCGACACCGATGAAACGCTAGCCACTCGTACCTGGGACGGCCTGTTGCGCTTTATGCCCGAGCTGGCGCGGGCGCGGCTCTACCACGTGTTTCTGTGCGAAGACCCCGAGCGCGAGTTGCTCATTTTTCGCTACGCCGACATGGCCTTGCGCGCTGGCCGCGACATTTCCGAAAACTACGCCGATGCCACCGTGCGTCGCTGTCAGCGCCTGGCCCAGCAGCTCTTTCGAGAGAAGCACCGTATGGAGGCTTTCGTGCGCTTCGAGAAAAGCCAGGACGAGCTGTTTCACGCCACCATCGAGCCCGATTTTGATGTGCTGCCGCTCATTGCCAGCCACTTCACCAAGCGCTACGCCGACCAGCGCTGGCTCATTTTTGACCGCAAGCGCCGCTACGGGCTGTACTACGACCTCACCCGCACCGACATCGTGGCATTTGAAACGGATGGTGCGGCCCCGCGCCGGGGCGAGGTGTCGGCCACGGTGCTCGACGAGCGCGAGCCGCTGTTTAAAATTTTGTGGCAGGCATATTTCGACCACGTCAACATTCCCGAACGCAAGAACCTCAAGCTGCATTACCGCCACATTCCGCGTCGCTACTGGAAGTACCTCAGCGAAAAGCAGCCGCGCGAGCGCCGCTTTGAGCCTATCAACAACAAGCGCGGGCCTAATGCTTTGGGCACCTAGCGCGCACTTTCAAGCTAATGAAGGAGTAGCGGGCTGGGCCTAGGTATTCGTATAAACGGGCGGAATAAAAGTCCGCGCTACGTATCTGGCAGCCGTAATTTGCGCGCTCAATTCTGCATCTTCATATACATGAGTACTATTCTGGTTTTTGGGGCCTCGGGCCAATTGGGGCAGTGCCTGGCGCACGTAGCTCAGGAGCGCAACACACAGGGCCTCATCTTCCCGCCCGAAGACCAGGCTAACATCCTGAATCCTGATGGTCTGCGTACCCTTTTCGAGCAGCATCAGCCCGCCTACGCCATCAACTGCGCGGCTTACACAGCCGTGGATAAGGCTGAGGACGAAGTAGAAATAGCGCGTAAAGTCAACCGCGACGGCGTCGAGAACCTAGCCCGCCTGTGCGGCGAGTTTGGGACGGTGCTTGTCCAGATTTCAACCGATTTCGTGTTTGCTGGCACCGGCAACCAGCCGCTGCTCGAAACTGACCCAGCTGAGCCCATTAGCGTCTATGGCCTCACCAAGCTGGAAGGGGAGCAGGTGATTCCGCCGCTCACAGATAAATACTTTATCTTGCGCACCAGCTGGCTATATTCTGAATATGCCAACAACTTCGTGAAAACCATGCTCAAGCTGGGCCGCGAGCGCGAGGAGTTGCGTGTTATCTGGGACCAGGCGGGTACGCCCTGCTATGCCATCGACTTGGCTGGCTGCATCCTCACGATTATTGAAGCCCAGAGCACCGACTACGGTACCTATCACTACAGCAACGAAGGCGTTACCTCATGGTACGACTTTGCCACGGCCATTTTTGAGCTGAGCGGCCTGCCCACGCGCACGGTGCCCATTCGCACGGCCGAGTACCCCACCAAGGCTACCCGCCCAGCTTACTCGGTGATGGACAAAACGAAAATTAAGCAAGCCCTAGGGTTACATATTCCGCACTGGCGCACCAGCCTGCAAACTTGCCTGGGGCGGTTGGGTTAACTTGTTCTACAAAGCCACTGCCCCAGGTGCCTACCTAGGGCAGTGGCTCTAGCCAGCGCTTTAGGCTCGATTCATTTATATTACATGGCCGTATTTCTTTTGCGAATTTCGTTTCGCAACCAATCCGACGGAAGCGATTTCTTGCTTACGGGCCGGGTTTATCCTGCTACCACCATCATCAAGGCCGGCGACTGGCTGGTATTTGAGCAAATGAAAGTGTTGGTAAAGCAAGTAGAAACCTCTACTTATGAAGGAGTCATGCTGACAATCAGCCAGGATGCAGTCGAAACGCTGCGCCGAGCCGGCATACCCCTAACCAAGCTGTACGGGACTGAAATTCAAATCGAAAGTGCCGCTCAGTAGCAGCACGCACCTCGAAGTCTACCGCCCATAGTACCGATGCAGCGCCAGTGCCAGCAGCACAAACGCGCTGCCCACGGCGCACACGCCCAGCCAGCCAAAGTGCATCCAGGCCACGCCGCCCACCACCGAGCCGATGGAGCCGCCTGTGAAGTAGCCCGTCATGTACACCGTGTTGAGGCGGCTACGGGCTTCGGGGCGCAGGGAGAACACCAGCGTCTGGTTAGAAATGTGGGCCGACTGCACGCCCACATCGAGCAGAATGATGCCCAGCACCAGCCCGGCCAGGTAGCCGCCGCCCGTGCCCAGCAGCACATAGGACACCAGCGCTAGCCCAACACTTATCGTAAGCGCGTAGCGCGAGCCTCGCGTGTCGGCCAGCTTGCCGGCTAGGGGCGCGGCCAAGGCACCTAGGGCCCCTACGAGTCCAAAAAAACCGGCCACGTCGCTGCCGTAGTGGTACACTGGGCTGGCCAGGTAAAAGGTTAACGTGGTCCAGAACACGCTGAACGAAGCGAAGATAGCCCCGCCCACCAGCGCCGAGCGCCGCAGGTCGGGCAGCTCGCGGGTGAGGGTGAGTAGCGACTGCATCAACTCGGCGTAGCCGCCCGCGAAGGCGGGCCGGTTGCGGGGCAAGCGCCAGGCCAACAACGCAGCCAACGCTAGCATGAGGCCGCCCGCGCCAGCAAATACCGTGCGCCAGCCTAGGTGCGCCCCTGCGTAGCCGCTGATGGTGCGCGACAGCAGAATGCCAATGAGCAGCCCGCTCATCACGCGGCCTACGATGCGGCCCCGGTCGGCCTCGGGCGCCAAGGTAGCAGCCATGGGCAGCAGCAGTTGCGGCACCGACGAGCAGATACCGATGAGCACGCTTGCCACCGCCAGCAGCCCAAACGTAGGGGCCATCGCCGCCCCGCCCAGACACAGGGCCGCTGCCCCTAGCATCCACAAAATAAGATTTTTGCGCTCTAGCATGTCGCCTAGCGGCACTACCAGCACCATGCCCAGCGTATAGCCTACCTGGGTGGCGGTAGCCACGAGGCTGGCCCGGCTGTCAGAGATATGAAATGTGCGGCCGATGGCCACCAGCAGCGGCTGGTTGTAGTAAATATTAGCCACTACCAGCCCGCAGGTGAGGGCCATGAGCCACACTAGCGCGGCATCGAGCTGGCGGGGTGGGGTAGTGGTTCGGCTAGAAGCCGGGGTAAGCGGTAATACGTCGGACATGGCTAGTACAACCCTGAGCCGGCAATGAAGGTTGCCAGAAATGTAGTTTGGACTTTGTCGTTCGAGCATTCACGCCGCGAGCAGCCACGTTTGTTTGCGCAAGTTGGGCAACCTTAGCTGGACGCGCGATGCGGGCTGCATAGCCCAAGCTACTCCAATGAAGGTTAGCATTACGCCGCATGCTGTTTCCTGTATGCGCCCGGCGTCAGCCCCTCGTATTTCTTGAACAAAGCCTGGAAGTATGACAGGTTATTAAACCCCGCCCGCAAGCACACCTCGGCCACGGTAGCCAGGGGGTGGCACAGTAGGCGCTTGGCCTCGGCCAGCCGCTCGCGCACGATGTACTCGACCGGCGTGAGGCCAAACTCGCGCTTGAACAGGCGGAAAAAGGTGGCCTTACTCATGCAGGCTACGGAACTCAGCTTCTCGACCGGCAGTGGCTCGGCGAGGTGCTGCCGAATGTACTGTACCACCGCCGCGAAGGGGTGCGCCGTGAGGTGCTTGGTATAATCCTGGAAGATGAGCTGACGAGCCTGGGTCTGCATCAGGCGCACCAGCAGCTCCTGTAGGGTGAAGCCGGCGAGCACGTCCTTGGCGGCATCGGTGGTGCGCGACACGGCCACCAAGCGCTCTAGAGTACCCGTCAGCTCGGGGGTGTTGGTGAGGTGCGCGTAGTCGGGGCCGGCTAGCGCCCAGGGCTGCGTGGGCTCTGCCTTGGGGTAGCGTTCGTTCAGCAGGTCAACGGTTTGGCGAATAGTGTCCGGCGCGATGGCTACCGCCAAGCACTGCGTGGGCTGGCACAGGCAGGCATCGGGAAAGTCGATTTCCATGAGTTCGTCTTCGCCCACTACCACCGACTCGCCGGGCAGGTAGTCGAAGGCCGGGCGGCCGGGTAGGTGCATCACTTTCTTGCCCCGCAGCATAGTGGTAAGCGATAGCCCCTCCAGGCGCAGGGGCACGCGGTGAGCGGCGCGGTGCGTCTCGAAGATGCTGAGCTCAAAGGTATCGAGGGCGAAAACCGTGCGGTTCTCAACCAGCGAGTGCAGCCGTTCCAGCGCTAGGGGCGGCACAGCAGCGGGCAAATGAACGCGGGTGGGCATGGGGTGAGAAGAGCAAGCTACAGGTGTTCGTCATACTGAGCGCAGCGCAGCCGAAGCATCTCTACCGGTGAACTAACTCTTGCTGTTAGCAACGAAGCGATAGAGATGCTTCGACTCCGCCACGCTGCGCTCAGCACGACACACGCTTGTAAACAAGAAATGATGAGTAAGTACTCACTGCAAGTTGAGGCAATTTCAACATTTTTTGCGACAATACCACATCCTTCCTGCCTAGGTCCCGGCCAACCTTTGCCTCGTTCTTAAACCTTTCTAAAAAATCCCACCTATCATGGCCGAAGTTCTTGAAGCCCCCACCACGCTGGTGGCCCGCCCGCAGTTCAAAAACCACTACGACAACTTCATTGGCGGCAAATGGGTAGCGCCGGTGAAAGGCCAGTATTTCGACAACCCGTCGCCTATCGACGGCAAGGTGTTTACTAAAGTGGCCCGCTCGACCAAGGAAGACATCAACCTCGCCCTCGACGCGGCTCACGAAGCCTTCAAGACCTGGGGCAAAACCTCGGCTACCGAGCGCAGCAACATCCTTAATAAAATTGCTAACCGCATCGAGGAAAACCTGCCCTTCTTGGCGGCCGTGGAGTGCGTCGAAAACGGCAAAGCCATCCGCGAAACCACCTACGCCGACCTGCCGTTAGTAGTCGACCATTTTAGGTATTTTGCCAGCGTTATTCGGGCCGAAGAGGGTAGTGCCACTGAGTTGAATAATAGTACCTTATCGCTCAATATTCAGGAGCCGCTAGGTGTAGTAGGCCAAATTATCCCCTGGAACTTCCCGCTGCTGATGGCCACTTGGAAGCTTGCGCCCGCCATGGCCGCCGGCTGCTGTGTAGTGATGAAGCCCGCCGAGCAAACCCCCGCCAGCATCATGGTGCTGATGGAATTGATTGGCGACCTCATCCCGGCTGGCGTAGTCAATGTGGTAAATGGCTTTGGTCTCGAAGCTGGCAAGCCGCTGGCCTCATCGCCGCGCATCCACAAGGCCAGCTTTACGGGCGAAACCACTACCGGCCGCCTTATCATGCAGTACGCCGCCGAAAACCTGATTCCGGTGACGATGGAGCTGGGTGGCAAGTCACCCAATGTCTTCTTCAAGAGCGTAATGGATGCCGACGACGACTTTCTTGACAAAGCCATTGAAGGCGCGGTAATGTTTGCCCTCAACCAAGGCGAAATCTGCACCTGCCCCTCACGGATGCTCATTCAGGAAGACATCTACGACGAGTTTATTGCCCGCGTTATCGAGCGCGTGAAAGCTATCAAGCTCGGCAACCCACTCGATATGACCACCATGATGGGTGCGCAGGCCTCAAACGACCAGTTTGAGAAAATTCTGAGCTACCTCGAAATCGGTAAGGCCGAGGGCGCCGAGGTGCTGGTGGGTGGCGAAGCCTACAGCCAGGAAGATGGCGCGCTGGGCGAAGGGTATTACATTCAGCCCACCATGTTCCGGGGCCACAATAAGATGCGGATTTTTCAGGAGGAAATCTTCGGCCCAGTGGTGTCGGTAACTACCTTCAAAACCGTAGAAGAAGCCATTGAAATCGCCAACGATACGCTCTACGGCCTAGGTGCCGGCGTGTGGACCCGCGATGCCCATGAACTCTACATGGTGCCCCGCGCCATCGAGGCCGGCCGTGTGTGGGTGAACTGCTACCACGACTACCCGGCCGGTGCGCCCTTCGGCGGCTACAAGGCCTCCGGCTTCGGCCGCGAAAACCACAAGATGATGCTGGCCCACTACCGGCAGAATAAGAACATGCTCATCAGCTACAGCGAGAAGCCGCTGGGCTTCTTCTAGGTCAGCTAGCTAGGTAACAATACTGTCATGCTGAGCTTGCGAAGCATCTTCTCACGTTGGAGTCCACTAATCCTAGCGTGGGAAGATGCTTCGCAAGCTCAGCATGACAGTATATGTTAAAGCGTTACATCTCAAAACTATCCCTATGCCCACTGCCCGTGTCCTCTGTACCCAAGCTGCCGAAGCTACTATTGACCTGTTGCGCGACGAGCACGGCCCACTTATGTTTCACCAAAGCGGTGGGTGTTGCGATGGCTCGTCGCCGATGTGCTTTGCCAAGGGTGAGTTTCGGGTAGGCGGCAACGACGTGTGGCTGGGCCGCATTCACGGCTGCGATTTCTTTATGAGTGCCAGTCAGTTTGAGTACTGGAAGCACACGCAGCTCACGGTAGACGTGGTGAAGGGCCGGGGCGCCAGCTTCTCGCTGGAAATTCCCCTAGGGGTGCGGTTTCTCATTCGCTCGCGGCTATTTACGGCGGAGGAAGAAATGGACATGGCCCCGGTTTTTGCGGGCGACGAGTACCCAGTGGAGGCGTAAGGTTGCAGGTCTATAAATACAAAGCGGCCGCTGCCAAGTCTGGCAGCGGCCGCTTTGTGTAAGCGAAAACCTTAATTGAAATTGCCTATCTTGAGCACAGCGGGAGCACCG
>Ga0265798_10006012_pt1 | contig 16080 bp, 18 predicted proteins | sample P3T30metagenome_FD_192430 | JGI IMG/M metagenome (GOLD analysis project Ga0265798, IMG submission 192430) | Plant litter microbial communities from East Loma Ridge, Irvine, California - P3 T30 | ecosystem: Environmental > Terrestrial > Plant litter > Unclassified | place: USA: California... | reverse complement strand
GGCCTGATCGCCCAGCTGGCCAACCTGAATCCGTATCCGGAATCGGTCCCGGTGAACCACCTGGTGCAGGTCGAAGGCACGCCGCTGCACGGCATCGAGAAGCTCGACCCGATCGAATTCGTGCGCACCATCGCGGTCGCCCGCATCACCATGCCGGAAGCGCGCGTGCGCCTGTCGGCCGGCCGCCGCGAGCTGGGCGAAGCGGTGCAGACCATGTGCTTCATGGCCGGCGCCAATTCCATTTTCTACGGCGACAAGCTGCTCACCACCGGCAACCCGGAGGCGGACGACGACCGCGTGCTGCTGCAAAAGCTGGGCCTGAAGACCCGCGCGGCGACGCTGGAATCGGCGCCGAAGGCTGCCTGCGGCTGCTAAGTACCGCAGCTACTAAGCACCTGCGGCCGGGGAGACACGGCCGCGCCTGAACAATAACCAGAAGCGAAAGACAAACGCATGTTCACCAAGATCCTCATCGCCAACCGTGGCGAAATCGCCTGCCGTGTCGCCGCCACCGCGCGCCGCATGGGTATCCGCACCGTCGCCGTGTACTCGGACGCCGACGCGGGGTCGAAGCACGTGGCGGTCTGCGATGAGGCGGTCCTGATCGGGCCGAGCGCCGCGAAGGAAAGCTACCTGCGCGGCCAGAAGATCATCGAGGTCGCAAAGGCTACGGGCGCCCATGCGATCCATCCGGGCTACGGTTTCCTGTCGGAGAACGCGGAGTTCGCCGAAGCCGTGCAGGCCGCGGGCCTGGTCTTCATCGGCCCGCCGGGTTCCTCGATGCGCGCGATGGGTTCCAAGTCGGCCGCCAAGCAGCTGATGGAAGGCGCCAACGTGCCCCTGGTGCCGGGCTATCACGGCGACAACCAGGACCCGGGCTTCCTGCGCGAGCAGGCCGACCGCATCGGCTATCCAGTGCTGCTCAAAGCCAGCGCCGGCGGCGGCGGCAAGGGCATGCGCGTGGTCGAGCGTTCGGAAGATTTCGAGACCGCCCTGGCCTCCTGCAAGCGCGAAGCGATCAGCTCTTTTGGTGACGACAAGGTGCTGGTCGAGAAGTACCTGATCCGCCCGCGCCACATCGAGATCCAGGTGTTCGCCGACACCCTCGGCAATTGCGTCTACCTGCACGAGCGCGACTGCTCGGTGCAGCGCCGCCACCAGAAGGTGCTGGAAGAAGCGCCGGCTCCGGGGATGAGCCAGGAGCGCCGCGCTGCGATGGGCGAGGCGGCGGTGAACGCCGCGCGCGCGGTCGGCTACGTCGGCGCCGGCACGGTGGAATTCATCGCCAACCAGGACGGCTCTTTCTACTTCATGGAAATGAACACGCGCCTGCAGGTCGAGCACCCGGTCACCGAAATGATCACCGGGACCGACCTGGTCGAGTGGCAGCTGCGTGTGGCCGCAGGCCAGCCGCTCCCCAAAAAGCAGAACGAACTGGCGATCCACGGCCACGCCATCGAGGCGCGCGTCTACGCCGAGAATCCTGAGAAAGGCTTCCTGCCCTCGATCGGCACCCTGCGCCACATGGATACCCCGCATGCCGTCGAATTCCAGCTGGGCGCCGACGGGACCAACCCTGCCGCCGTGCGCGTCGACTCGGGCGTGCGCGAGGGCGATGCGATTTCGCCCTTCTACGACCCGATGATCGCCAAGCTGATCGTCTGGGGCGCCGACCGCACCCAGGCGCTGGCCCGGCTGTCGCAGGCCCTGGCCGAGTTCCAGATCGTCGGACTCGCCACCAATATCGCTTTCCTGAAGCGCCTGGTCGAAGGCGAGGCGTTTTCCACCGCCGACCTGGACACCGGCCTGATCGAGCGCCATGGCGACACCCTGTTCCCGGCGCCCGCCGCGGCGCCGCTGGGCGCGCTGGCCCTGGCCGCGCTGGCGCTCACCGCAAGCGAAACCGTGCGCGGCTCCGTCAACCCGGCCGACCCGTGGGCGCAGGCACGCGGCTGGCGCATGAACAGCGCCTACCGCCGCGTGCTCACCCTGAGCGACGAATTCAGCAGCTACGCGGTCGGCCTGACCTATGGCGCCAATGGCTGGGAAATCGATGCGGGCGGCGAGCGCCAGGCGCTCGAACTGGTCCGTCACGAAGGCGCCGAATTCACCATCCGCCTGGGCGAGACCTCGCTGCACGGCAGCGTGCGCCGTGACGGCGACCTGTTCCACGTGTTCAGCGCTGGACGCCACCACACCCTGGCGTACAATGATCCGATGGCGCACGCTGGCGAAGTCGAGGCTCCAGGGGGCCGCCTGACCGCGCCGATGCCGGGTAAAGTGGTGGCGGTGCTGGCCTCGTCCGGCAAGGAAGTCAAAAAGGGCGAGCCGCTGGTCATCATGGAAGCGATGAAGATGGAGCACACGATTGCCGCGCCGAGCGACGGCCTGGTGGAAGAAGTGCTGTACCAGGTCGGCGACCAGGTGGCCGACGGCGCGCCGCTGCTGGCGTTCAAGGCGGCTTGAAAAAACCATAAAAACGTAGGGGGACGCATGCGGATACTCCTGTACCGGGGTGACGGCGTGATCGAGCCATGGGTGCGCGAATTCGCCGCCCTCATGCCGCAGGTGGAGACCGTGGCGTGGAAGGAGGGCGCGGCCCTGCCGCCGTGCGACTATGCGGTGGTGTGGAGCCCCACGCCGGCCCTGCTCGACCAGCTCGCACACGTGCGCGCCATCTTCCTGATGGGCGCCGGCGTCGACGCCCTGCTCAAGCTGGGCGATGCCCTGCCCCCGGTGCCGATCGTGCGCCTGGGCGACGCCGGCATGGGCGTGCAGATGGCCGAGTATGTGGCGCACGCGGTGCTGCGCTACTACCGCCACTTCGACGACTACGAAGAGCAGGCGCGCCACGGCGTGTGGGACCCGCTGCCGCTCACGCCAAAAGAAGAGTTCACGATCGGGATCATGGGCCTGGGCCGCCTGGGCCTGCCGGTGGTCGAGGCGATGCGCCTGTTCGGCTTCCCGGTGCGCGGATGGAGCCGCACGCCGAAGGACATGCCTGGTGTCGAATGCTTCCATGGCGCCGACGAACTGGATACCTTCCTGCGTGCTACCCGCGTGCTGGTCTGCATGCTGCCGCTGACGCCCGAGACTTCGAACCTGCTCGACCGCCACAACCTCGGCAAGCTGCTGCCCAACGCGTATCTCATCAATGTCTCGCGCGGCGCCATCCTGGCCGAGCCGGACCTGATGACCCTGATCCGTTCCGGCCACATCGCCGGCGCCACGCTCGACGTGTTCCGCCACGAGCCGCTGCCGGCGCCGCACCCGTTCTGGAACGAGCCGCGCATCGCCATCACCCCGCACATTTCCGCGCTCACCATGCGCCATGACGCCGTGCGCCAGATCCGCGACAAGATCGCGCAGCTGGAGAGCGGCCAACCCGTCGACGACATCGTCGACCGCGACCTGGGATACTGAACCTCATGTACCAACAAGCCAGCCTGCCGAAGCAGGTCAAGATTGTCGAAGTAGGGCCGCGCGACGGCCTGCAGAACGAGAAGGAAGCGCTGTCCGCCGAGGTCAAGATCGAACTCGTCAACCGCCTGGCGCGCGCCGGCTTCCCGAACGTCGAGGCGGCCTCCTTCGTGTCGCCCAAGTGGATCCCGCAGATGGCGACCAGCAAGGAAGTCATGGCCGGCATCGAACGCCTGCCTGGCGTGGTCTACTCGGTGCTGACGCCGAACATGCAGGGCTTCGACGCTGCGCTGGCTGCGAAAGCCGACGAGGTCGTGATCTTCGGGGCGGCCTCGGAAGCCTTCTCGCAGAAGAACATCAACTGCTCGATCGCCGAATCGATCGCGCGCTTCGAGCCGGTGGCCAAGGCTGCGAAAGCCAACGGCCTGCGCCTGCGCGGCTCGATCAGCACCGCCTTCGGCTGCCCCTACCAGGGCGAGGTGCCGCTGTCCGCCGTGGCCGACGTGGTGCGCCGCATGCGCGACCTCGGTTGCGACGAGATCGACATCGCCGACACCATCGGCGTCTCGACCGCGCGCAAGACCCAGGCGGTGATGCTGGCGGCAAGCCGGGAGTTCCCGATCGGGCAGCTGTCCGGCCACTTCCACGACACCTACGGCCAGGCGCTGGCCAACATCTACGCGGCGATGGAAGTCGGCGTCGCGATCTTCCACTCCTCGGTGTCGGGCCTGGGCGGCTGCCCGTATGCGAAGGGCGCGACCGGCAACGTCGCCACCGAGGACGTGATCTACCTGATGAACGGCCTGGGCATCGAGACCGGGGTCGACCTCGACAAGGTGGTGGATGCGGGCCTGTTCATTTCGGAACAGCTGGGCCGCAAGAGCGCGAGCCGGGCCGGCAACGCAATCGCCGCCAAACGCGCCGGATGATGCGCGCTGCCGTCCTCCTGCTGGGAAGCCTGCTGTGCGCCGCGGCGCAGGCCGATACCGGCGACGTCCGCTGCTTCCACTCGGCCGGCCCGGGCAAGCCGCTCCGGCTGGAGTTCGGCTTCCCGCCCGAGGGATCGAAAACGGCGTACGTGCGCTACGAGAACGGCAGCGCGAACATCGCGCTCAAGCTGGTCAAGAGCGACGCGGTGGAAATGGAGCCCGGCAGGCCGATGGAATTCACCACCACGTGGAAGGAAGATCTGCCCGGTGGGGGCATGTACACGGTCGTGTCGCAGGGCGCGCGCGTCTATGGCTTCACCTACACCCGCGCCAAGGACCGCAAGGCCTTCGCCTTCGACGAGGACCTGGAATCCTGGGAAGAAGGTGGCTGTCGCTGGAAGCGGAACAGGTAAACGAAAAAAGCCGACAGTTTTCACTGTCGGCTTTTTTCTTAATGCTGGTCGGAGTACAAGGATTCGAACCTTGGACCCCCTGGTCCCAAACCAGGTGCGCTACCGGGCTGCGCTACACTCCGAAGAAGCAAGATCATAGAGGTTTGCAGCGCCCAGGTCAAGGTTTAAGGGCAAAATAAAGAAAACAGGGCATTGTGTTGCCATCTTCAACACGATTGAGCAGGCAATATTGTGAATTCGGCAGCGGTTGACATGGGCGGGATGCAAGGAAACAAGCGCGTCCTCATCGGCGTGGGCGTATCGATTGCCGTGCACGTGGCGCTGATGTTCGCATACCGCCATACCGGAACCTCGCTGCCGGCCTTTGAACCCGAGCCGCCCTCGTCCATCGCGGTGCGCATCCTGCCTCCGCCGCCTCCGCCCCCGAAGCCGGAGGTGGCGCCCCCGCCACGCGCCCCTGCCCAGCCGGCAGCACCGCGCAGCGCACGCCGCTCCACACCGCAGCCGGTCATTGCCGTGCCTGCATCACCAGGGCAGGACACTCTCCCGGATGCGTTCTCGGTCGAACCGGCGCCGCCTGCCACGGCGGACGACGCGCCGAAGTTCGACATGAGCGCAGCCAAGGAAACCGCGAGAGAACTGGCTGGTCGAACCAAACTCGGCATCGAGGGCACGGCCCATGCCCAGTTCCCCGATCCGCCGCTGGAAACCGAAACGAAAGCCGCACGCGCCATCAGCCGTGCCAAGCGTCCCAACTGCAAGGATGGCCTGCCCGGCGGGCTGCTGGCCCCGATATTCCTGCTGATGGACAAGAAAGACCATGGCTGCAAATGGTAGCGGGCCGGGTGGTACACTGGGACGATGAAACACCGACTTTTCCTGTTCGACCTCGACGACACCCTGCTCGACTTCAAAGCTTCCGAACAACTGTCTTTCGCCCACACGATGCGCGAACTCGGCATGCACACGCTGCCCGATGGCTTGTTCACCAGCTATCAGGCGATCAATATGGCGCTGTGGCGAGCGTTCGAACTCGGCACCGTCTCGAAGGAGTTCCTGAAAGTGGAGCGCTTCCGCCACACTTTCACCACCAACGGGCTGGACCTGGATCCTGAAGCCGCCAGCCACCTCTTCCTCGAGTCGCTGCCCGACAATGTGGTGCTGGTCGACGGCGCGCAGCAGCTGTGCGAGACCCTGGCCGGCATCGGCGAAGTCGGCATCATCACGAATGGCGCCGCCAACATCCAGCAGCGCCGCATCGCCGCCTCGAAGCTGCACGTGCACCTGTCTTTCGTCGCTACCTCGGATGGCTGCGGCCACGCCAAGCCGGACAGCCGCTTCTTCGACTACACGGTCAAGATGGCGCGCAGCTTTTCGCACGCGGAGACGATCATCGTCGGCGACCGGCTGGACGCCGACATCCTTGGCGCCAACCGCTTCGGCATCGAGAGCTGCTGGTTCAATCCGGACGCATTGACGAACGAATCGCAGGCGAGGCCCACCGTGGAAGTGGCGACCTTGCACGAAGTCGTTCCGGCACTGCGCGGCCTGCTCGCCGCCGCCTGAATCAATACATTAGCCCGTTACATCACAAGGAAAGCACATGGCAAAGAAAGAAGAACTCGACGAAGAAACGCTGGCATTCATCCACTGGTGCATCGAGGTGGAAAAATTCCTCGTCGCCGGCGGCGCCACCCTCGAGCAGGCGCAGGACCATATCGAGGAACAGGTCGAGTGGTTCACCGACCAGTTCTACGATGGCTTGAGCCCGGAAGAAGCAGCAAAAGAAGCGCTGGCCTGATCACTCGCCCTTGATTTGCAGGGCGCGCTCGTACAGCGCGTTCTTCTTGCGGCCCGTGATCTGCGCCGCCAGGTTCGCGGCCTGCTTCACCGAGCACTCGCCCAGCAGGATCTGCAGGATGCGCTCGGCTTCCGCATCCTGCGCGTCGGTCGCCAGCACCGCTCCCTCCACCAGCACGACGAACTCGCCGCGCTCGCGGTGCTGGTCGGCCTTCACCCAGGCCAGCGCCTCGCCCAGCGGGCAGCGGTGGACTTCCTCGAACAGCTTGCTCAGCTCGCGCGCAAACACCACCTGGCGCGTCGGTTCGAACACCGCCTGCAATCCCTCCACGCACTCGACGATGCGGTGCGGCGCTTCGTACAGCACGATGGTCGAGGTCTCGCGCACCAGCGCCGAGAGGGCCGCCTCGCGCTGCTTCGGCTTGGCCGGCAGGAAACCGATGAAGTGGAAGCGGTCGTTCACCAGTCCGCTTGCCGACAGCGCCGTGATCGCGGCCGATGGCCCCGGCAGCGGCGCCACGTTCAGGCCGGCTGCCCGCACCGCATCGACGATGCGCGCGCCCGGGTCCGACACGGCCGGCGTCCCCGCATCGGACACCAGCGCCACCCGCTGGCCGGCCTGCAAGCGCTCGATGATCTTGTCGGCCACCTCGCGCTCGTTGTGCATGTGCGCCGCGATGGTCTGCTTGGTCAAACCAAAGCGTTGCAGCAAAGCGCCGGTCTTGCGGGTATCTTCGCAGGCCACGACATCGGCCAATGCCAGCAGGTGCAGTGCGCGCAAGGTGATGTCGGTGACGTTGCCGATCGGTGTAGCCACGACATACAGCGTTGCGGTAGGATAGGACTGCTGGGCCGCCTCGCCCATGACGGGAAGCCGGGCGATGTCGATGGTCTGCTGTTCTGTCATAAGGGATTCCGATGCTGAAAAAAAATCTCAAGGCGCTGCTTGCAACGTCTGTGTTCGCTGTGCTGGCCGGTTGCAGCAGCACGCCATTGCCACCTGACATGGGTTGCGGCGTTCCGGGCGGATTGTGCGCGCCCGCCGCGCCGAGTGCAAGCCCGGCGCCTGCCGAGTCGCCCTACACGCCGCCCGCTCCCGTCGAGCGCGCCGTCACCACCCCGATCGACTTGCCGCCTTCCAGCGATGGCACGCCACGCGCCGCCGCCGGGGGCAACGGCGCCGGCACCCGCATCGCCCTGCTGCTGCCGCTCGAATCCGGCACCCTGGCCCAGCCTGCTGAAGCGGTGCGCGCCGGCTTCCAGGCCGGCCACGAGCACGACCGTGCAGGCATCACCATCAACATCATCCCGACCGGCGACTCGGCCCAGGCCACGCTCGACGCCTACGCGCGCGCGGCGGAAGCGAACGACATCGTGGTCGGCCCGCTGGCCCGCCCCGCCGTCGCTGCGCTGGTAGCGAGCGGCGCCGTCACCAAGCCGACCATCGCCCTGAATCATCCGCAGACGAACGGTCCGCTGCCGGCGCGCATGCTGGTAGTCGGCCTGGCGCTCGAGGACGAAGCGCGCCAGGTGGCCGACTGGGCCGCGGCGGAGCAGCCCGGCGGCCGCGCCCTGGTGCTCACTGGCAGCGCCACCTGGCAGCAGCGCCTCACCGGCGCCTTCACGGCGCGCTGGACGCAGCTGGGCCTGAGCAACTACGTGGTCGAGCTGCCGAGCAGCGATGGCTACGTCGACGGCAACGCCCTGGCCGAGCTGCGCGCGCGCCTGCAGAACGATCCGCCGCAGCTGGTGTTCGCGGCCCTCGACGCGACCGGCCTGCGCCAGGTGCGCAGCGCTATCGGCACCTCGCTGCCCACGTATGGCACCGCCTCGGTCAATCCGGGCCGCGATGCCGCCAGCGCCGCGCCGGAACTGAGCGGCGTGCGCATCCTCGACCTGCCCTGGACCGTGCAGCCCGAGCACCCGCTGGTGGCCAGCTATCCGCGTTTTGACGCCGGCGCGGGCGGCTTCGACATGCAGCGCCTGTACGCCCTCGGCATCGACGCCTACCGCATCGCACGCGAGCTGGCGCTGCGCCCCGGCAGCCGTTTCGAGATCGATGGCGTGACCGGACGCCTGAGCGTGGACATGGGCGCCGGCAGCGCGGCCTTCCGCCGCGTCGAGTCCGGCACCGTCTACCGCGACGGCGGCGTGTACGAGTCGGTGGCTTTGGGGCAGTGAGATGTGGGCGCTGCGCCTGTCGTTGCGGCAGGCCCAGGGCCGCGAATGGGAGCAGGCCGCCCTGCTCTACCTGAAACGGCGCGGACTGAAAAAGGTCGAAGAGAATTTCCGTTGCAAGGGCGGTGAAATCGACCTCATCATGCGCGACGGCGCCATCCTGGTGTTCGTCGAGGTGCGCCAGCGCGCCGATGTCGATCACGGCGGTGCGGCTGCCAGCATCACGCCCGCCAAGATCCGGCGCCTGGTGCACGCCGCCGAATTCTACCTGTTGCGTTTTCCCGTCACGCCGCCCTGCCGCTTCGATGTCGTGGCCTTCGACGGCGAACAGGTGGAATGGCTGCAGGACGTCATCAATTAAGCATTGAAGTGTAAGCAATTTTTACCGCTCTTGCCCGCCCACCCTTGCTACTACACTATAATCTTCGGCTATGAATACTCAACGCATCCTCGCTCACTTCCAGGAGAGCGCCGATCTCAAGATGAAATCGGCGCCGGCCCTGGCACAACCCATTTCACAGGCGATCGAACTGATGTTCGGCGCCCTGTCCAACGGCAACAAAATCCTGGCCTGCGGCAACGGCGGTTCCGCCGCCGACTGCCAGCACTTCGCTGCCGAACTCGTGGGCCGTTTCGAACGCGAGCGCTTCCCGCTCCCGGCGATCGCCCTGACCACCGATACGTCGATCCTGACCGCGGTCGGCAACGACTACAGCTTCAAGGAGATCTTCTCGAAGCAGGTGCAGGCCTTCGGCCAGGCCGGCGACATCCTGCTGGCGATCTCGACCTCGGGCAACTCGGGTAACGTGCTGGCCGCGGTCGAAGCCGCGCTGGAACGCGAGATGCGCATCGTTGCCTTCACCGGCAAGGACGGCGGCGCGCTCGGCAAACTGCTGACCGACGCCGACGTACACATCAACGTGCAGCACGCACGTACCGCGCGCATCCAGGAAGTCCACCTGTGCGCGATTCACGCCATCTGCGACGGCATCGACGTCGCATTGTTCGGAGGAGAAGAAGAATGACGAAAACGCGACCGCTGGCCGGCCTGCTCTCGAAAATCGTACTGGGGACCGCACTGGCAGCTTCGCTGTCGGGCTGCGTCGCCCTGGCCGTCGGTGGCGCCGCCGCCACCGCCCTGGCGTCCAACGACCGCCGCACCATCGGCATGCAGACCGAGGACAAGGCGATCAACGTCAAGGCCGAGATCAAGCTGCAGTCGGTCACCGGCGAGAACGGCCACGTCAACGTCACCAGCTACAACCGCAAGGTGCTGCTCACCGGTGAAGTGCGCGACGAAGCGATGAAGGCCGCGGCCGAACGCGAAGTGCGCGCGATCGACAATGTGGTCTCGGTCATCAACGAGCTGGAAATCGGCGGCCCGTCGAGCTACACCTCGCGCTCGAACGACGCCCTGATCACCACCAAGGTCAAGGCCAGCCTGGTCGACAAGAAGACCGTCTCGGCGACCGCCTTCAAGGTCACCACCGAGCGCGGCGTGGTCTACCTGATGGGCCTCGTCACCCCGCGTGAAGGCAATATCGCGGCCGACGTCGCCAAGGGCGTGCCGGGCGTGAACCGTGTGGTCAAGATCTTCGAATACATCCAGGACGAGGATCCGCGCGCCAACCAGCCGGCGCCGCGCCAGGGCTAATCTTCATCACGGCAGGACTGCGGTCCTGCCGTTTTTCCATCGACACCCGCCATGATTCCATCCTCGAGTTCCTGGTTCAAGCCCGCCGCCGCAGCCGCGGTGGTGCTGGCGCTGGCCGGCATCGGCTACGCCTCCTTCTACAGCAGCACCCCGGCGCCCGACGTCACCTTCATCAGCATCAAGGGCGACAAGATCAGCACCGACTCCCTGCGCGGCAAGGTCGTGCTGGTGAACTTCTGGGCCACCTCCTGCACCACCTGCGTCAAAGAGATGCCGCAGATGGTCGAGACTTACGAGAAGTACAAGGCGCAGGGCCTGGAGTTCGTGGCGGTGGCGATGCAGTACGACCCGCCCAACTACGTGCTGAACTTCACCGAGACCAGGAAGCTGCCGTTCACGGTGGCGATCGACTCGGCCGGCGACATCGCGAAACAGTTCGGCGACGTCACCCTGACCCCGACCACCTTCCTGATCGACAAGAACGGCAAGATCATCAAGCGTTACGTGGGCGAGCCGGAGTTCCCGGCCCTGCACAAGCTGATCGAAAAAGAGCTGTCTTCTTAAGCTTTGGGATAAAGAATCATCTGGGTGCAGCGGAACAGGGCGATGGTCTTGCCGCTGTCCTTGTCCGTCACGGTCGCATCCCACACGTGGGTGGTGCGGCCCAGGTGGGCGGCGGTTGCCACCACCGCGATCGTGCCCTGGCGCGCGGTGCCGAGGTGGTTCGATTTCAGTTCGATGGTGGTGAAGCTGTGCGCGCCTTCCGGCAGGTGGGCGATGCAGGCGTAGCCGGCCGCGGTATCGGCCAGGGTGACCACGCTGCCGGCGTGCAGGTAGCCGTTGGGGGCGAGCAGGTGGGGCTGGACGGGGAGTTCGGCGCAGACGCGGCCTTCTGCGACTTCGGTGATCACGATGCCGAGGTGGCCGGGGAGGTAGGGTTTGCCGAATTCGTTGAAAGATTCTGGGGTGTATTTGGGGTTCACGGTGTTTGTCGCTTTGAATAAAAGCACGATCGTACACCGTACGTACTGAATGTGCTTGGGCTGGTGGCTGTTCAGCAAACTTGGGTTCCCGCCTACGCGGGAACCCAAGTTCGTACCGTACCAACTAGCGCCTGCGCTTGCCACTCGTCCGTCCACTCCCCCCTCGCTGCCTCGCCGCCGTATTCTGCTGCTGCAGCATCGCATCCACCCTTTCCGACGCCTCCCGTGCCAGCTGCTGCGCCAGCTCGATGCTCGGGAAATACTCCGGCTCGCGATACCCCAGCCACGCATACGCCGAATACAGGCGGCAGGTGTCCTCGACCTCCTGCAAATTCATGTACGACAGCTCGCGCGTCGGCGGCGTCAGCTTGCTGATTTTTTTCTTCGCCAGCGACAGCGCCCAGTGTTCCCATGCGCTCTGCAGCACCGGCACCCGGCTCGAGATCGGCACCAGCGACAGCATGAACTTCTCGGCCACCGACAGCGGCAGGGTGTCGAGCCACTCGGCGCGCTCGTTCTGTTCCTCGGTGATGCGCGGGTAGAAGAAGCCGTCCGGGACGTCGATGTTGTGCACGAAGCGCTTCAAGAGCTTCACCAACGAGGTCTCGCCGGTCACCGAAGAGATGCGGTGCAGCTGTTCCAGGGATGGCGCAACCGCGAAGCCGGTGGCCGCCACCGGCGGGATCTTTTCCTTCAATAGCGCGCGCATGACCTGGTGGGTGTCGTCGTCGTAGCCGGCCACGAAACCCTCTTCGTGCACGCCATAGCGCCCTGCCCGTCCGGCGATCTGCTTCGCCAGCGCGGCCGAGATCTCTTCTTCCTCGACCCCGTTGTACTTGACGGCGGTGGTCATCACGATGCGCGCGATCGGCATGTTCAGGCCCATCGCCAGCGCGTCGGTGCCGACCACGATGTCGGCCTTGCCTTCGCGGAAGCGCTCGGCCTGGGCCCGCCGCACTTCGGGCGACAGGTTGCCGTAGACGGTGGCCACCGACAGCCCCTTCTCGGTGATCATGTCGCGCCACATCAGGACGTCGCGGCGCGAGAAGGCGATGACGGCGTCGCCGCGCCGCAGGTTGCCGATCTTGCGCACCGCCGACGGCTCCATCGCCAGCGGCGCCATCCGCTTCAGGATGTGCACCTCGAGCGGCACTTCCAGCCGGTCGGCCAGCGCCTCGATCGCACGGCGCGCTTCCGGGGCGCCGACCAGGTAGACGGTGGCCGCCGGCGCGCCGCACACGGCCGCGGTCCAGGCGGCGCCGCGGTCGCGGTCGGACAGCATCTGGATCTCGTCGATGACGGCAACGTCGACCGGCGTTCTGGAGTCCAGCATCTCGACGGTGCTGGCGACGTGGGTCGCGCCTTCGGCGATGCGGCGTTCCTCGCCGGTGATCAGGCTGACGGCGATCTCCTTGCCGTTCGGGCGCGCGTTCTGCAAGCGCTCGTAGTTTTCCAGCGCCAGCAGGCGCAGCGGCGCCAGATACACGCCGCTGCCGGCCTTGGCCAGCGCTTCCATCGCGCGGTGGGTCTTGCCCGAGTTGGTAGGGCCGAGCAGGGCGATGAACTTGCGTCCCATCTTGCTGGCGACATCGAAGGATTCCGGATACTCGGCCAGGTTGATGCTTTCCTTGGTGCGCGCCGCGAAACGTTCTTCCTGCTCGCGCTCGACCGCATGGGTCAGGCGCTGCGAGATACGCTGGAACACGTATTCGGCCGGCTCCGAGGTCTCGAGTTCGTCGAGCACCTGCAGGAAGACCATCGGATCCCAGCCGAAGTCGTCGGCCTCTTCCGCGATGTGGCGGACAAAATGCTCGGCCTCGGTCTGCAGCGCTTCGATGGCGTCGGGCGTCGCGCGCTCTTCCAGCAGTTCGCGCCGCACCAGCAGGTCCATCTTGCGCCACTTGCTCGGCTTGGCCAGCACGCCGCGCGCCGGCACCAGGCGGTAGGGCACGCGCAGGCCTTCGTAGCGCACCTCGCCGGAAAAGCGCAGGAACACGCGGCCTTCCATCTTGACCAGTTCGATGCCACGCTCGGCGAAATCGAGTTCGCGCTCGAGGAAGGCGTCGTCGTGTTCGGTGTCGTCGGAGTGATTCATGGGATGCTTGCTGATATGTCGTTGGCATCCACTATATCGCAGCGCGCGCCCGGACACGGCACGCATTACGCCAGACTGAAGCCCTCGTCGAGCCAGCCGGTGACGCCGCCGATCATCAGCTTGACCGGACGTCCAAGGCGCGCCAGCCGCTCGGCGGCGCGGTGCGCACCGTTGCAATGCGGACCGGCGCAGTAGACCACGAACAGCGTGTCCATCGGATACGCGCGCAGCTTGGCCTCGACGATCTTCCCCTGCGGCAGATTCAGCGCACCGGGGACGTGGCCTTGTTCATGCAGCGCGGGACTGCGCACATCAAACAGGACGAAATCCTGCTCCTGCGCCGCAAACGCCGCATGCACGTCGGCGCAATCGGTCTCGAAACTGAAGCTGGATGCGAAGTGGGCAAGCGCCTGGTCGCTCGGTGCGGCGGGTACTGCGGATACGCTGGATGGCATGATGGATCTCCTGGGTTGAACGAGTCTCCAGTCTCGCAGGTAGCGGCCGGGCAGGGCAGGCGTCGGCGCGACAGAAACTGGTAACATCGCGCCATGCCCCACCACGTCGCCATCCTCGCCTACGACGGCCTGTGCACCTTCGAATTCGGCTGCGCCATCGAGCTGTTCGCGCTGGACCGGCCGGAGCTCGGCGTGCCGTGGTATTCGTATGCGGTGTGCGCCGTCGAAGCGGGGCCATTGCGCGCCGCCGGCGGATTGACGGTCGCGGCGCCGCACGGGCTCGAGGAAGTCGCGCGCGCGGACACCATCGTGATCCCGGGCTGGCGTGGCGCCGACGAGCCACCGCCGCCGGCGCTTGTCGAGGCGTTGCAACGTGCCCACGCGCGTGGTGCGCGTATCTGTTCGATCTGCTCGGGCGCTTTCGTGCTTGCGCATGCGGGCCTGCTCGACGGACGTCGTGCGACCACGCACTGGCGCTATCTGGACCAGCTGGAAGCAGCGTTCCCGGACGTTGAAGTGAAAGAGGGCGTGCTGTACGTCGAAGATGGCGGCATCGTCACCTCGGCAGGTTCCGCCGCTGGCCTGGACATGCTTCTGCATCTGGTGCGTAGCGACTTCGGCGTCGATATCGCCAACCGCGTGGCCCAGCGCCTGGTGGTGCCAGGCCACCGCGATGGAGATCAAGCGCAGCTGGTGGCGCGTCCGCTTCCGTCGGAAGAACAGAATGCCATCGCGCGGCTGATGGACTGGGTGCGCGAGAACCTGCGCGCGGAACACTCGGTGGAATCGATGGCGGCGCAGGCGAGGATGGGTGCCCGCACCTTCCAGCGCCGCTTCAAGGAAGGGACCGGATCGACGCCGCTGGCCTGGCTGGTGAAGGAACGCATCCAGTTGGCGGAGCACATCCTGGAAACCCGGCCAGCGCTCGGGCTGGAAGCGGTGGCCGACTTGTCAGGCCTCGGTTCGCCCGAATCGCTGCGCCGTCACTTCCGCAGTCACGGCTTGCCGGCGCCGGGCCGTTATCGCCGTCAGGGTAGCGCCGCCGTACGTTCATGAACAAACGGCCGGCGCCGCATGTGCGGGGCCGGCCGTCAATGAAAGCCAGAACGATTACGCGGCGACGCCCGCTTCGTGCGCCTGCTGGTCCGCGTGATACGACGAGCGCACCATCGCGCCCACGGCGGCGTGCACGAAGCCCATCTCGTAGGCCTTCTCTTCGAACATCTTGAAGACGTCCGGGTGCACGTAGCGGCGCACCGGCAGGTGAGAATTCGACGGCGCCAGGTACTGGCCGATGGTCAGCATGTCGATGTCGTGCGCGCGCATGTCGCGCATGACTTCCAGGATCTCTTCGTCGGTCTCGCCCAGGCCCACCATCAGGCCCGACTTGGTGACCGCGCTCGGATACTTCTTCTTGAAGTCGCGCAGCAGCACCAGCGAGTGCTGGTAGTCGGCGCCCGGGCGCGCTTCCTTGTACAGGCGCGGCACGGTTTCCAGGTTGTGGTTCATGACGTCCGGCAGGCCGCCGGCGAAGATGTCCAGGGCTTTCTCCAGACGGCCGCGGAAGTCCGGCACCAGCACTTCGATCTTGGTGTTCGGGCTCAATGCGCGGGTCTTGCTGATGCACTCGACAAAGTGGCCGGCGCCGCCGTCACGCAGGTCGTCGCGGTCGACCGAGGTGATCACGACGTAGGACAGGCGCAGGTCGGCGATGGTCTTTGCCAGGTTGCCCGGCTCGTTCACATCCAGCGGGTCCGGACGGCCGTGGCCGACGTCGCAGAACGGGCAGCGGCGGGTGCACTTGTCGCCCATGATCATGAAGGTCGCGGTGCCCTTGCCGAAGCATTCGCCGATGTTCGGGCAGCTGGCTTCTTCGCACACCGTCACCAGGTTGTTGGCGCGCAGGATGTCCTTGATCTCGTAGAAACGCGAGGAGGCGGTGGCCGCTTTTACACGGATCCAGTCCGGCTTCTTCAGGCGCTCGGCGTCGGCGATCGGCACGATCTTGATCGGGATGCGCGAGGTCTTGCTGGCGCCCTTCTGCTTTTCGGTGGCGTCGTAAGCGGTGGCGGTGACGGTGGTTTCGATAGTCATTGGCTCGTGCCCTGGCGGGCTTCCATTCAGAGTTTGTTCAATTCCGGCTCGGTAGCCAG
>Ga0265798_10006011_pt1 | contig 16080 bp, 10 predicted proteins | sample P3T30metagenome_FD_192430 | JGI IMG/M metagenome (GOLD analysis project Ga0265798, IMG submission 192430) | Plant litter microbial communities from East Loma Ridge, Irvine, California - P3 T30 | ecosystem: Environmental > Terrestrial > Plant litter > Unclassified | place: USA: California... | reverse complement strand
GTCGCAGGGAGAGCGTCGCACCAGGCCAGGCGGATGGCAGCGTGCATGGGAAGGAGGAAAGCACTCCAGGCATCACCATCCCGCCGCGGAGACCAATCCGGCAGGCAGATGTGGAGCTAGAGGCTAAGAGAGTTGAGGCTAGAGAGCGGTGCGTCTGCGTCATTCACTATCAACCCCCATGATGTTCCGTAGCGTTCCCCCAAGATGCCTTCTCTAACATGGCCCGCAGAGACCTTCGTGCGGTTCTCCAGACCCTTTCCGACCAGTCCCTCAAGACATCGCGCCGTCTAGACGACACCTACTATTCTATCCTCGAGAAGGTCTCCGTACTGCGCCAGACCATCGGAACGCTGCAAGAGCTCTCTGGCCTGACCAAGGAGCTCCACGAAAACTTCGAGTCGGACACGACAGAGTTGCTGGAGGATGTGACTGGCCAAGTGGAAGCCTTTGATGGCTTCAAGACACAACAGGAGCAAGTGAGCGGGTTGGAAGAGCGCATCAAGGCGGGCAAAGAGAAAGCCGATGCACTGACGGCAAGGCTCGAACGAGCCAAAGAGCGTGTCGACGCGAGGGCCAAATCGGAAGCGCAGTGGCAGGCGAAGAACACCCGTACGGCTATCCTCATAACTTTCTTTTGTTTCCGTCCCAACTGACATCACACAGATCGCGTGCGCATATTCTGGGCTATAGTGGGCTTTGTAACTGCACTCATACTAGCTCTCGTTTTCTTCCGCCCGTCGCAACCGATCGACAACCCACACGAACCGAAGAACACACTCGATCCTGCGACCAGAGAGGCAATCTTGAATGCCGACATTCCAGACATAGCGAAAGAGGCAATCATAGGGCCGTCATCCAGAACTGCAAGTCCAAAAATGGAGACACCCGAAGCGCAGCCTGTACTAGATGACGATGAGCGACTGCGCGCATTCGACGAGTTGTAATACTTCGAGCTACTTTCCTGCCTATTTTGCTTTCGAACACCAAGATACCCCTGCGATAGTTTTGCCACGTCCAATATCAATCTCCAAATGATCAAGTTCTTTTGGTGTCACCGTCCACTTCATCCTAGCCGTCAGGAGACCTATCCACGCCAACCAAGAAAAAAACTGAACAGGCCTGCAGCCTACATCAACTCAAAACCCTATAAGATAGGTGACTTGGCGTTGATGTAGGCTCTAGACCTGTTCAGTTTTTTTCTTATATGAGGTGTATTACTGTTGTTTGACACAGGTATATTCGCGTGCGTTGCAGATCGTCGAACACGGCGTCAGGTGTTACTAGGCAGGACGCCTTGCCAAACCATAGCCAATGGTGAGAATCTGTACAACACCTCAGCCGCTTTTGGCCCCCACCCAGCCGAAGCCACCCAAGCCACTAGGCCAGCGGCCTCTCGCATATAACAATACTTAGTCCTGTCGACTCCTCACAGATCTTGACACACGAAGTTATCGCCGCTCCACCGGATCCTGAGCATGGCTTCATCTCGCTCTGCCTCTATGTGTTCGTTGGAGCTCAGCCAAGAGTACCTTCCGACGGCCACCGCTCCAGTCAGGGCAGACCCACTTACAGGCGGTCTCAAGCAGGATCGTTTACATGGTATCCCGGATCACGGCCATTCCACTCACAGCGAAAGACTGCTCGGTAACAACCTAGCATGGAGTTCAGAAGGACCAGAATCCAGATCTTCGAAGGAGCAGGCCATTGTCAGAACGCACTACGATCCACCGAAGCGTTCTGGAAGCTTTCATTGGGGAGATTGGCGGTGGGAGGTTGCATCCGCAGTCTTCAGTCTCCTGTGCGTTGTTGCCATAATAATCATACTAAAAGTCTACCAGGAGAGACCCTTGTCTGATTGGCATTTTGTTCACAATATCACGCTAAACACCGTTGTTGCACTTCTTTCGACCCTATCGCGGACAGCCCTGATAGTATCAGTTGCATCATGCTTGAGTCAACTTAAGTGGATTCACCTGGTCAGGTCACCACGCCCGCTGCGAGAGATGCAAATCTTCGACGACGCCAGTCGTGGACCTTGGGGCTCTCTGGAACTCGTTTGGAGATTGCATCTTAAAACTAAGTTGGCAACATGGGGTTCTCTTATCACGATACTATCCCTCGCCATGGGCCCTTTGTCGCAGCAGTTGCTTTCTTACCCTTCGAGACTGCATTTTGAAACCTCCGGCGCAAGTTTCTATAGGAATCAAGTTTACGATTCAGGTGCTTCCAGAGGCGTCACTGGAGGAGGGACCATAGGTAAGCTTCTGAGCTTGATTCATTAGAGGTCGTTTTCAGGCTTACAAAGCGAGCAGACAGGATGATGGACCCCAAGATACAAGGCGCTATCCTGAATGGACTCTACAACCTCAGTGCACCAGTACAAGTGGAATGTCAGACTGGAAACTGCCAATGGGATGACTTTACAACCCTGGCAGTGGCTAGCAATTGTACAAATGTCACATCCATCTCTCAAATCGTCTGCGGTAGGATACACGCAGGCTTAGCATGCAACTATACAACTCCCACTGGCTTTTTAATCAAATCGTCTCGGAGTACTAGCTCAGGAGGCGAAAAGGGAACTTGGTTCAACAGTACCGCTCGTATTCACTCGAGTGAGTCCAACGATGGCGCTGCATTCAACAGCTCCATAATCAGCTTCGCAACAGCCAACATGATAGGGCAGTATAGCATTGAAGCCCCCGATATCACAGAGTGCAACATGCGTTGGGTCGGTCGGCATGTCCGCAACATGACCGTCGTGAACGGTACCTTCAACCTCGGTATCATTCAAGACCATGAGCTCTCCGGTATCCCCAAGTCATATGGCGAAGAGATACAGTGGGCCTCTTTCAACCTTTCAGATGAGACTACAACGCTCACGGGTAACACGACTTTCAGCATCAACGCAGGCGACAACAAGGGTATCAAGACATTTCTCTCCGACGTTTTCTCCTCTTCGCTACGCGACGCATACGGTCTCGCTCTGTACAACTCCACAAACCTTACGCAAACTGTGGAGGCTATCAGCACTTCCATGACGTACGCTTTCAATACGGGAATTAGCAGCATCAAACTCCCTGGTAGAACAATCACGACGGAGCAATACATAAAAGTCCACTGGGCCTGGATAAGCGTACCAGTTGTTGAAGTCATCATGGGCATTGCGTTCTTCGTAGCTACGCTCGTACATACATGGAGGAGGGGCGTAGTGGCCTGGAAGAGCTCTGCCATCGTACCGTTATTCACGCACATTGAAGGATGGCATCCCGAAGAAAGTCGAATAGGCAGTGCACGAGAGGTAGAGAAGAGGGCTAAAGAGATGAGGGGTTTGCTAGAGAGAGATGAAGACGGTGGTCAGAGGTTCAGACGCATAGATGCATGAGCTATCCTAGGAGCCACAGGATGTACGACCATGACAATACGACACCGACGCCGATGAAACCCCCTAGCTCCGCACCTGCCGATACGCTGTGGGTTGCGACTCCTGCGGTGACCGCTACAACTGTCGCGATGACGAAGGATAGGGCTAGCGGCCATGCTAGATACGTTTTGTCGACGACATGGCCAATGCACAAGACTTTCCGCTTCGGTGATGCCTCTGTGTTCTCCACATCGAACGATTCCGTTTCGTGGAACATCCTCCCACTCTCACGTAGTAGCCCCGGTCGCAGCAAAGCAGCCGATAGCGCATGTGATGTCTCGACGTTTTCGAAGGGCACCTCCAGAGGAAAGGTACGTCCTCGGAATGAGGGCTGGACATGATCAGCATTGAGTTCTGTGCCAGTTATTGTCTGGCAATGGACTTACGGCGTTGATCTCGCATATCTGGACGATGGGCCTTTTGCAGCACACCCAGCGTGAGATGATGCGCTCTGTGGCGCTGAAGCATAGCCTGCAGTATTCGATGAGATAGAGTATTTGTTGTTCCGTGTCGACTGCTTTAGTCTGCTTGTCAATGTAGTTGCGGCCGTGTTTGGTGTATCCGATCCAGATTTCAAGCTCCCGATGGAGCTGTTGACTGAACACGATAGTTTCCATGGCTTGCTCAAGTTCAGTGGCGCCGAATGTCGGGCTCATTGGTCTGTGGTGGTTCTGGACGGGATGAGCGTTTCCTCATCGTCTTCATGAACTCAGATACGATACAGGCCGGTATATGACATGTTGCAACACCGATTCGATAACTCTCAGACAAAAACATCTTAAAGCCCGACACTTTGCTTGAGGAGGGAATCTGATGCCTACAGTGCACCGTGGTTGGGGAATTCATGGTACAATAGGTCTGGAAATTGTGTACAAGGCCGATGTGGTCGAACAATCTGCTCGCATCCGAAAGTGGTAGCTCTCTTCCATGCGAGCTGTAGACTATGTCTTGGCTGCATAGATGACGTCCAGTCAATCACGTTTTGGGAGCTGAACAATTTGTTCCCGTCGCTGGCCATTTGCGACGACGCGTCATTGGTCATCTTGAGAGGTAGCCGCCTACCCATGACGGCTCCGCCCGCACCTTCTGCCAATGGAGAGCCAAGGCTTACTCTCATACATGTCATTGCTTTTTCCACAGTTCATATACAGTCTTCTCAAAGCCTATTTTGTCTAATATAGCACTCCTAGTTCCTTCCGACAATCATCGCAACATACGCACGCATGAGCATACAACAGCCGGAATCATGTTACCTTCGAAGCAAGTCGTCGCGGCAGCGAAAGAAAAGCATCGACCCCAATTATCTGTGCCGCGACTACTACAAGCTACCTTTTGCCTCTCCTGGCTTGCTTGATGTCCCCACGAGTTGCCCTCCGGATGTTTCCTCACTGTTGGGGGAGGATGATTACGACAGCGAATCCAGGGGATCTTCCGTTTCTGACTACTCCTCGAGCAGACAAGTAACTCCAGTCCTTCATCGGAAGAACCGTCTAGTACGTGTGAAGACTACGAGTAGTATCGGAACACAGGCTGTGAAGCTTGAACCTCAAGATGACGGAGACTCGGTCTCAGCGACGTCTATATTCCCACCGCTCTCTCCACAGAGTTTCTGGTCTCCCGTACCAGAGAGACCAACTTCGTTCGATTTCACAGAAAATTCCATCGCGAGAACACAGCTACCTTCAATCACAGAGAAGCGGTGCAATTGCCCTAGACACGAAACTTTGATGGCAGGGGAAGACCGACAGGATACGCAGGGCATCATCGTACCCACCACTCTGGCCATGAAAGTTCCAAGCACCAAAGTCAAAGACCAATCGAATTCGATCTGCGAATACGATACGAGCAATGCGGATCAACGACACGCTGTGGAAGATGGGATACTGAAATGGGTCGACGCGACTAGAGATCGCAGTATCTTCTCCGCTATGGATTCCCCACCGAGTACGAATGCCAGCATCAGCAATCGGGGTTTTCCAGCTGTACCAGCGCAAGTCTTGGGTACGATAGACGCTTCAATACCATCAACAAGAACGCTTGTCCTTGAGCTTTGGAATAGTCTTCAAGACAACGACCGAGGCTACGATACTCGCGAGCCATCGCTAGTTTGTGGAACTCCATCGTACGATATCGATGCTATAATCTCACCGCGAACGACAGAGAGAGGTTCTGCGTCAAATGGCTCTTCGAAGAGCTCTGCAACGTCGAATCTATTCTCAACTGGGGGAGCCAGAAAGAGTAGTCTTTCCCCAGGCATAAGGGCTTCAGGGCGAGACGATGAAGAGGATCAACTTCCTCGGAAGAAGCCGAATAGACAGCGAGATCCGGCCCATTCGGACGCACCGGATCGACCGATATATTCTGATCAGATGCCTTGTCCACTGCTTGAAATGCATCAATGTCAAGGAACGAACACCACGATATCGGAGCTACTAAGAAGCCTGAAAGTTCGCCACCGAATCGTCATATGCAAGGATTGTTGCAAACTTTTGCCAATCGAGGATTTAGAGAAGAAAGCGGGTGATGTGCTGCAGAAACATACCTCAGAAGGTTGCGAGCCACGTTGCATTGGCATTTCCTGCTCTGATCGCTTGGCCGACACAGCGTCTCATCATCGTCGGTCCGAGAGGTGCCCTTCCTGGGCGACACTCTCTAAAGAAGAGAGATGGAAGTTCATATGGAAGCTAGTGAATCCTGGATCAGACTCACTGGAGCCCAACTTCCTGCCAGGGCCTGGTTTCGAGCATAGCCAGATACGGAGGCCATCCAAACGACAAGCTCTTGCCAGGGGCAATGAGATATGCGCGCAGCTCATGCGAGATGTTGAAGCCAAAGAGAGACGTATCAGTACACTAGAAAACGACTTGATCACAACGAAGAATGAGAATGTGCAGTCACAGCGACGATGCAACGAGAAGATAGACAATCTGGAGAACATCATTGAGAGTCTATTAGAACGGCTATGCGAGAACAATATCGGCCTGCCAGGATCATTGCGAAAGCGGGTGCAGAATGAGTGCCCCCAGGTCACGGCTACGATCCTTGCCAAAGACATACAAACAGCACCCACGCCATCGCCATTGATTTCTACGCCGAACCCTGGTTACTACTCAGTTTCAGATGTGTCACCAACGTGGCAAAACAATTCTTGGCCACCACCAGCAATGACCACGATACCTGCAACCTGGGGTGCGGTCCCTCAGCAAATGGTTGAGCCAAACCCAGGTTACTACTTCCCAGAATTTAGTGAACAAGCTCCTACGACAAGTGCGATGTATCCAACCAATGCCTATGTTCCAGATTCGAAGTTAATGAGCATATTTCCTAGTACCATGTATGCACAAGTCAAAAGACACAGCTCTTCCGGAACACCGGAGACCCTACAGCCGTATGAGTGACGGGAACAAGACTATGGCGGCACACCTGCCGAATGTGTGCGAAGAGAACTTTTCCGTTTCGTTTTCTCTCGGATGTGTGTCACCGAGAGACGTTGTCTATATATCACACGTCACGGTTTCATTCATGGTGTCGCTTCACTAGCGTTCTTACTGTGCAACATTTGAGTATCTCTTACTCGGTCACAGCTCCGAACAGTTTCTGCTACAGCTGTAAACTCATCTCATATATTTCTCGCAGGGTTCTTCTGCCAAAAACATTCTAAATGCCATGGGACTTAGCTAGCTCTTCGTCCACTACAAACAACATCTTCCCCTTAATCGCACTTCCATGAATAAGAAGCTCATGCGCTTCAATTGCATCGCTCAGTCTCATCAGTTTCGCGATGACCGGGTCCAATTTCCCTTCCCTCACCTTCTCTACAAGCGCAAAGAATTCCGCCACTTCTTTCTTTGGGTATTCAATATCAAGCGCCCAGAAGCTTACTCGCGGTGGCTGCAGTATTGCTTCAAGGAGCTCGTCGACGTTCGCCAACATCTTACTCCCATCTGCAGCGATGCCCCCCATAACTCCGAAGACGACCACTTTGCCGACGTCTTGCTTGGTTGCTGCGAGGAAGTCTTGGACGCTCTTTTCACTACCAACACCGTCGTATGCGACATCCACCCCCTTTCCATCCGTCAGCCCACAAAGCTGGTCCACAAGATCCGGGGCGTTTCGGTCAAGCGGTTCCACACCCAGTGAGCGCACGTAATCGAACTTGCTCGGCGAACATGTACCGAACATCTTGATGCCCATGTCGAATGCCTTGACAAGTTGAGCCATAGCTGTTCCAAGTCCTCCACTCACACTCCCGATCAGGATGCTCGAGCCAGGTCGTAGATCGACACCACTGTGCTTCAACAGGCCCCATGAAGTCATGTAGTTTAGTGGAAGTGCGCACGTCTTCAGCAGGTCGTCTTCCAGTTGCAGTTTCATGACTTCTTCGTGTGGCAAGACGATGTGTGTAGCGTGTGAGCCGAACATGCTCAACGCTGCGACTCTGTCTCCAATGTTCAGCTCTCTTCCCTTTGGAACAGCATCGCCCAGCGCAACTATCTCGCCTACGAGGTCATATCCAGGTGTGAAGCCGGGTGCCTTGGCTAGGGGATGAGGGTAACCGCCGACACGCTGAATATTGTCGACTCCAGCGATACCAGCAACCAGGATGCGAATAAGCACTCCGCCAGCAGATAGCGCGGCCATGGGATCGAATGCCTCCCATTTTAGCACGGATGGCTTGCCGAATTCTGTTATAACCCAACGGCCTGGTGAGGTTGGTGTGGGTGACGTGTTGGGCGTGGAGAGTGATGGAGACATAGTTTGAATGAGTTAGGAAAGCGCTTGTTCAGTGTATGGAGGTATCTGAATTGGTCAATGCAGAGAACGGAGACTGTGTCAGCTATTTATCGATGTAACGTATGTCTCGTACTACCGCCCGAACCTGTTATGTCCGATTCAAGTACTAGAGTTGAGCCTCTTGTGTCCGATTTTATAGTTTCACTAACAATGGCACGCCTTACAGTAGGACAAAGTCGCATTTATAATCTTGAATATCCGACTTTTGTCAGCAAGTACGAACTGTACATGCAGAACCATAGCGAATGAACAGCGACCGGCCCCTCACGTCACCAACTCCGGTCCTCGTTCGCCATTTCCCCGACTAACACCATCTGCGCCAACAACCCCACTACAAGCTCTCAGAAGCTCTTCCCGTCGACAGACTTGCGCTTCAATTTCTCAATCTCAACACCCTGCAGCATGCGTGCATTAATACACGTCATACCGGTAAAGAAACTGGGATCCTTGGAGCGGATCATGCATGATGCACCGCAGGTACCACAGAAGTAGTGGCCCATTCTCTTAGTTCCGAAAGAATAAGACTGTGAACTAACATCAGCTGACCTAATCTTTTGCGGTATTTACTATGTTGCTAGTGACATATTTGCCTACCTTGAACTGCTCGATGCTACCGTTTGAGAAGACGATACGCTCGTTGGGCACATAGATAAGAAGATAACCGTTCGATACGCAGATACTGCAGTTACATTCCACTAGGACCGCGCTGGGGTCATCAAGAGGTGGAGACGCAGTGACGGAGTACTTGAATGCGCCGCAGTGGCATGATGCGTCGTAGGTTTTGGTTGGAGCGTCGGCTGGGGGCGCGCCAGGAGGACCGGAGTTGGACTTGCCAGAATCGGACATGATGTAGTAGTTGAGGAAGCTTTGCCTTCCGAATTTGGTATGAGATGGTTCAGAACAGTAGTCTGTTTTTGTGTGCCTAGATACAGCAGGTGAGGTTGTTGTTAGAGAGGATATTTATTGAGATCTAGTGGCTGCTGCCTAAAGTGTCGCATTGCATCTACGTCCAAGCTGGGAAACTCCACTTCGCGTAAGAGTCGCGTTGTCATACGTAGGGCGCCCTGTTGCTAACGCCAATAGGATGTACCTAGGTGTTGGCACACACCGGCGGCTTCTAAGTACATAGCGCCTTCCCCATGAAATCAGCTAGCTTTGGAACACTCTCCTCAGTATCAGCATACAAATCGAGATGTCCTTTTCCTTCAATGACGAAAAGTTCCTTCGGCTCCTTGGCCTTCTTGATTGCGTCCTTGCTGTAGCAAGCGGTATCGGCTGGGCCTCCATTACCCGTGTCTGCCAAACTTCCCGTAATCATCAACAGCGGTCGCGGAGAGATCCAGTCGATGAAAGCAAGAGAATCGTATGTGGAAAGCTTTTCGAAGCTCCTCACAAGCTGCAGATTGTTACATTTGGGATGGTACCCGCGGGGAGTCAGATAGTATGACTTTGCCTCTTCGAAAACGTCTAGCGTGCTGAATGCGGCAGGCTTTCCTCCATTGGCTTCTGAGATGCGTTCTTGCGCTGCAAAACTCAGGCGCTGATGCAGTGTTTCTGGGTTGATGTTTCCAGAGTCGTCTCTCAAACTGTTGCGATGCATACCACCCAAGCAGACGCCGACTACGGTCGCCACGGCCTTCATGCGCACATCAGTCTGTGAGGCGAAGATTGCGTAGCCTCCAGAAGCACAGATTCCAACAACTCCGATCCTTTCGGGGTCAACGTCGCCATCAAGAGTTGAAAGGAATGTTACGGCGCTCTTGAGGTCCTCGACTCGTTGGTACGGATCTTCTAGGTAACGTGGCTCGCCTCCGCTCTCACCTTGGAAGGCTGCATCGTACGCGAGAGTGATGAAGCCATGTTCGGCTAGCTTCCTGGCATATAATCCAGACGCTTGTTCCTTGATAGATGTACCGGGGTGGTCGACAATAAGGGCGGCATTTTTGCGGTCTGGTGCGTTTGGGGAGGGTAGGTATAGATCGCCGATTACGTTGATGCCATGGCTGAGGAAGTTAACTTTGCGAACGGTGGCCATCGCAATTGATGCGTAAGAAGAATCGGGTTGCTTGGTGGTTCGTGGAAGCAAGTTGATAAGGATACGTAATAAACGATGGTCTTATTCGTCTGTACGAGCTGCTCAAGGTTTCTGCTAAACGCTGACGTGAAATGCCAGATGTTTATGTATTCTTGCCAAGAACATGTGTAGATTCATAGGGACTACGATACCTTCGCGATACTCACCATGCTCGTGTTTGAGCCTGTACTTTCAGTCACCCCCCGGCTGAGGCTCCGTCAGCACTCATTCGTTCCCCAGACATTCATGTCGCATACCACGCTCAAACGTCTCTAGCATTAACGCATATTGCTAGGATGCCAGTACACGGATTTAGGTTTTAGGACTTTCTCGGCCAAGCTTTCGGGCGCATTCGATCGTGTACATTCGTCCGCGCACCAATAGAAGGTTGGGGATTTTCCCCGACCTCAGCATCGCCCACTTCTTTTCTCGACCGTGAGGTGCGACATCAACTCGAAATTCTCTTAACGCTAAATGATAACTTCTCATACAATGGTATAAAGAACGCGTTACAGGATCTTGCAAACTGATGGGCTTTGATTGGGAAATGCTTGAGTTTGCGATGTTAAACTGCGCAGCTGATACACTGGTATCAAAAGTTAATGACACCGGCCCATCATACTCACGCTGGATCCTAACTCTGAACTGATGCTGGGTATGTAAGATAGTGAAGACCACCAATATGTCCAACCCGCTTGAAGGCCAGCGACTGTGGCATCAGATCAAAGCTTAGAGCCGGCAACATTCGAGCACAGTCCGACGAAAACCATTATCATAGTGCGGGGCTATCAAACGACGAGAGTGGAGTCCAACATGGTGTTCGATGGCCAAGAACGAAAAGAAGTGAAGAGCACATATACTTATCCCGGTATGATGTGTGTGAGTGAATGACATAGACGTACTCCCCTCTGGTAGGGAGCGCGGGTTCTCTTCGATGGTTCAGCATACAGGACAGCGGCAAGCACCGACTTACCTTCTGACAACGATCAAGGGCTGGGATAGATGAGATGACTTCACAGAAACCTAAAGGTGATCAGCGTGTAAAGTGGTTGCAGATTATCTTTTTGTTACCATAAGAGGTCCTAAACTGAAGTGGCCTGGTAATGGCGACTCATGCTCTCTCTGATCTTAGCGTACTGTAACGCCGCATACTCCGATCCAACCCTACTGTGATGTACATGATAAGCTAGACAAGCCCAGACCCTGACAGGGTTGGCCTACCATTGTTCCAACTATAACCAATTCCCAGTTCGCTGAAAGCAAGAAAGTGCAACAAATCCCCGGGGTAGTGGCCCCAGGAAAGAAAGCAAAAGAAGGTACTGGGGATCTTACGTTTAGATGAAAATATCCAGCTCATGTCTCCTGACCTCGTCCTCCTCGAAAGTTGGGAAAGCTGGGACCATGGCGTCGGCGTTCTGAACGTAGGCATCGTTGTAGATGCGCCAGTAAGGGTTTCGCACTTTGCGTGCTGGATGGAAGAGACCAGCCCAGACGTAGTTCATGACAAGCGGGGTACCGATCGCGTTGCGGACACCTTCGATAGCCTCGATGATGCGGTCGATGACGTGAGGACTGGTTTCGAACAAGTTTGGCCAAAGAAGGTTGAGCAAGTGAATCATCGCATCTTCGCAGTCGAGACCGACACAGCCAAGAGCAACGTGCTTGACGACCGAAGCGGCAGTCTGGCGATGCACTTGATCTCGGTCGATGAGGGCATCCTCTAGAAGTGGTGTGATGGCATAGACATAGTCCTTTGCCATCTCGCCGATGTACTCGAACATGAAGGACAATGATTTGAGGACACCATTCTGTACGTTGAGCTCCGGTACGCGGTACTCGTTCATAAGAGCCGGTAGGACAGTGAAGGGCGCACAAGTTTCGGCGACGATACCAATGGCGACGGCAGTACAGACACGGGACTGACGCTCCTGAACTCGAAGGTTACCAAGCAAAGTGGCCAGCACATCCTGGGGACCGATAGCTTTGGCAATATAACCGAAGGTGTTGTTGGCAGCACGACGAATACCCTTCTTATGAGCCTTGAGCATGTCCAAGAGTTCGAAGCAGATACGCATCCACTCACGAGGGTTGACGTAGTTTGCACCTCGATCAGCAATACGTCCTACCAGATCGATGGTGTTCTCCTGTACCTTCTCATGTCGGTTACGAAGGATGGGTGTAAGGCGGGGCAACAGATCCTTGATAGGCGGTTGCATGGCGTGGAGACCGACGACTGTGACGATAGCACGAAGAGCACCGAGAATGGAACCAAGAACCTCAGGATACTCCTCACCAAGGTATTCGTACAACGCCTGCGCAAGCTTGATGAGTTGTGGGTCCTCGTCGCACTTCTGCATCACGAAGGTGATTCGCGAGATGAGATCTGCTGCTTGCTGACGGACGGTTGCGGATTTGTTGTTGAGCCTAGCAAGAACTGTTGCGACGATCTGCGGGAGATAGGTCTTGGTACGCTCACCCAGTGCGTTGACGACCGTAGCAAAACCGTCGATGACAATGGGGTCCTCGATGGTTTGGTCCTGGAACGCAACAAGCACACCATCAATTAGCTGTTCTTCCAAACGCTGGTCGACGTCGTGCGCTCCTAGTGTGCTGATAACCTTGTCGACAGTCTCCACAGTCATCTTGCGGTATGCTTCGTTCTCGTCCTTCATGTTGTTAACAATCCTGCCGACGATCTCAGCAACACCGGCTTTCTGCGCCAGGTCCACGGTCGTGTCCACCACTTGTCGGTAGTTGCGCTTGTCAAGAGCCATGCGGCGTACCCAGAAATGCTTGAAGAATTCAGGGAGAACATTGTCCTTGAGGTAGACTGGGGTTACTCCTGCGGTGTTCGAGCACTGAGAAACGACCTTGAGCACGACCTTCTTCATCTCTTCATCGGGTGATTGAAACTCGCGAATGACGATCTCCATGATCTGACTGGTATAGTAGTTGGAGTACTCCTCGTCCATGAGCGGGATGACATAACCGACCGCCTTCAGGAAGGATGCAAGAGCCTTACCACGTTGGCGACGGGCTCCGGTCCAGAGAGGGTTCAGAATATCGTCGAATGACTCGATACCGTACGGGCTCGCGGCTTCAGCTAAAGCTGCAAGTGCAAGAGCTGTGACCATGCGGACCTTTGGCTGTTCGTCATTCAGGTTGTCGCCGATACACTCGACAAGTCCCTTGAGGTGAGGAAGAATAGCACAACCCATAAGGATAGGGATCTGCTGAACAATCTTCACACCAGTATGACGTGCGTGCCACGACTTCTTGGATCGACACACAGCGCGGAGGAAGGGAAGGAGGGCGGGGATACCGAGGGCAGATGCGACGACGGCGAAGGCTCGAGCGGTGGTGTTTCGGACGTATTCGTCTTGGTGGTCTAAATCGGGACGCATCGTACTGATCATGTGTGCGAGACCAGCGGCCTTTGCAAGGTTAGAAATAATCTCTCGACCTTCGACACGGGCGTAGTAGTCTTGGTCGATAAGGAGAGGCTCAATGACGACGAGGATCTTGTGGACGTAGGGCCGAACAAGGTCGTCGAGCTTGTAGAGGACACGATCGATGACTTTGACGAGCAAGTGGCGCTCTTGATCCTCCAACGTGCGCTCCATGAGCAGAGGCAAGATCTGGTTGAAAAGGGCTCCAGCACCGAACTGCCGAGCGTTGTCGGTAAGTTGTCGAAGCGCAGTCTTTCGCATGGGTGGTGTTCCGTTCTTGACCTTGAGCAAGAGTCGCATGATCTTGCGCTCCTTGAGTTCCTCGACGGTCATATCGTTCTCGTCTGCACCGTCTGTGAGCTTTCCAAAGTATTTCATGTCCTCGTTCTTGAAGAACTGAAGATCACCGACACCTGGGATCTCGGTGGGCAGCTGCTTGCCCATGGCAGCCAAGCTGTTGTCTGCTTCCGGAAGCAAGAAGCCTTGGTATCCCGTGGGAAGTGCTGGCATGCCCACTGGTCGCCGCACTGGCTCGTACCCAGGAGGAGCCTCGAGGACCTTGTAGCCTTCAGCCTCACCAGGCAGCATCATGTCGAGCTGCTCGTCGGATAAGGGAGCATTGCGGTTGGAGATATCGGTGCCGAATGCAAACGTCTGCGCGACTGGACGGGCGCCGTTGGTGGCGGGAGCAGGCGTTGCGGCGCTGGCGGGGGCTACAGCTGTGGTATCCCAACGCGATCGAGCCGGTTGAGCAGCCTCAGCTGACTTGTCTTCTGCCTTTTCTTCCTCGGGTGCCGGTGACCATCGCGATCGCTTCTTGGGCTCGCCCTCTGCCGTGGTCTCGTCGGCCTCTTCTTTGATCGCAGGTGTTTCGCCGTCGCCGCTCTCATCCCAGCGTCTCCTCTTGCGAGTCTTCTTCATGGGTGGGGTCTTGTCGCCATCGACAGGGGCGGATCCGTCGTCCTGGAGCGTAGGCTTGTGGTCGAGGACTTCGTTGCCTCCGTCCCTCTCCCTCTCCTCGATGAGCCTCTTCACACGCGCCTCTTCGCGCTCGAATTCGCGTTGCTTCATCACGTCCTTGTACGACTGGCCGCCATCTTCGCCATCCTTCGCGAATGGATCCGCTCGCGACGGAGAAAGGGCGCGGTCGAATCGTCGTCGTTGGTAGTCGGTTTCGCGTGATGCGATCTGAGCCTGCTTCTCGCGACTGTCGAGGATATCCGCCTCTCCGGCATCACCATGCGCAAACTCGTTCATCATCTCCTTGGATGCCGTGTATTGGCCCACAAGGCTCCGGCCGTTCAGCTGCACGTCGTCCATGTCGGCGTCGTCGTCGGCAACGGCGATGGAACTGACGTAGTCGCCATTGTTTCCGCCGTAGAGCTCCTTGTCGAGGGGCTCGTTGAGCGATTGCTTGTTGTTGGACGTGTCCCCGTTGGCGGCGCCGTTGGCCCTCGAGTTTCCTGCGCGCGGTCCGGCCATGTTTGCAGCAGGTGGTGACGGGTAGATTGGGGTTGGGGTGATTGGGGCGACGACACCGTGAGCTTCTCCAAAGTTTCGCGATCCAGGGCTTGGCAGAGCGGCCGCATTGGCACTAGCGTGAGCGGCTTAGTCACCAACCCCCTTCCGCTCGAAACCCATGGCTTGGAGTCTCAACACAGGCGTGCAAAAGGTCGCCAGGCTGCATCACGTCGCTGCAAGGCCCACAGACAATGACTTCATCGATACCCGCCACACCCAAGCCGAGCGGCGCAGCCTCTCTTCTCACTGTGCCCACGCCTGGTACCCTAGTCCGCCTCGCAATATATCGAAATGCGGCACAGCCATCTACCAACGGGCGAACGCAGGTCATATAGCATTGTCCGTCCACTCACGCCAGCTTTGTGTGCATTGTCCCTGGGTTCAACTCAGAGTTAAAGTTCTAGTTTACTCATCGGCGACAGATGCCAGAGCCTGCAAGAATGCGGGCCCGACACGTTGCTTCTTCTGATCGTCCCGAACATCTTACATGTGTGCTGCATGATCTTCGAAGGCGCGAGATAGGCCTGGACTGATCCGTCTTGAGTTCTGTCGCCTTGGTGGCGCCTAGCCTGCATGCGCGTCTCCCTACAATGGGTGGCACACCAAGTGGCTACTCATCAGCAAAATAGATCCCAAGAAGCCGAGGAGCTCCAGGTCTCCCATGTCTCGAGCACCAGAGGCGACAGACCCACTCCAGAAACTAAATTGAAGCACAGGCACGACAGCGGGCACTGTTCGTCAGTCGATTATGTGGCTCGCTGATCTTTTTCGTTACCTGAGATTGCGCCAGCCATCACGCGATGCTCACACCGCCAGCGCGA